>ERZ773022.273-NODE-273-length-45183-cov-6.215121_pt1 | contig 45183 bp, 41 predicted proteins | sample MGYA00580839_ERZ773022 | MGnify/ENA primary metagenome ERZ773022 (study PRJEB29015, sample SAMEA2738020) | human oral metagenome | biome: human oral; feature: human-associated habitat; material: dental | place: China | collected 2044 ... | reverse complement strand
CCTCACCGTTTGGAGTTGGCTTCAGCCGCCACGACTTGTCGCACTTGCCGGCAGGTGTCTACATAGCACGTCTGGAAGCATCTGTACGCCGTGCGACGGTGAAAGCCATAACGATGAAATAGCGAGAAAGAAAGAGAAACAGAAAAAGTAAAGTAAAATTCTTCATGAGTGTAGTCCCGTCATGCCGTGAAGCAAAGACGGGCTACCGTTTTTTAAGCAAATGAAGGATGAAGAAATGTAGGGGGCAAACACACAGAGTTGCTCATTTTGTTGAGTGATTGCCACGTCGTTGAGATAAATCGTGTTTTGTCTTGCACGATTAAATAATAGAGATGATTTTTTACTGTAAATTGTATGAGTCAGATTTTCAGCATTATCCTGAATGTCGTACCTCTGCCTACCTCTGACGAGCGGACGAATATTTTGCCTTTGTGGTAGTCGTCGATGATTCGTTTCGAGAGCGACAACCCCAGCCCCCAACCACGCTGTTTGGTGGTGAACCCCGGTTTGAAGACGTCTTTGAAGTGCTTCTTGGCGATACCTTTGCCCGTGTCTTTGATGTCGATTATTACATTGCCGCCCGATGACTGTATGTTGAATGATATTTCGCCGATGCCGCCCATTGCATCGACGGCATTTTTACAGAGATTCTCTATGACCCATTCGAAGAGAGGAATATTGATAGCTGCCGCGATAACCTCAGATGTATGGGCGACGGTGTAATTGACTTTGTTAGAGGTGCGTTTGCGGAGATAGGCGATGGAGTTTTCGACTACCTCTACTATGTTCTCTTCCTTTATTATCGGGGCGGAGCCAATCTTCGAGAACCGCTCGGATATGGTTCTTAGGCGGCTGATATCTTTGTTTATTTCGGATAAAATATTTTCATTGATTCCCTGTGTCTTAAGTATCTCTTCCCACGCAAGGAGCGACGATATCGGAGTGCCGAGTTGGTGGGCGGTCTCTTTCGATAGTCCTACCCATACGAGGTTTTGCTCGGATTTTTTATCGGAGGTGAAAGCCCAGAAGCATATCAGCAGAAATGCGGCTACAAGGGCAAACTGCACATACGGGAACTCTTCGAGGTATTTGAGCAGTATCGAATTGTCGTAGTATATGTATTGTCGTTCGTCGTCGAGCATCAGCTCTATTGGTCGGTTTTTGGTGCGGAAGCCGGCAATCTTTTTCCTGAAAAACTCGGTTTTGTCTTCGGGTACGTTATCGATATTAACGTAATTGATGATATTGCCGTTGCCGTCGGCGATGATGGCGGGTATTATTTTGTTGCTTTCTATTATCTGCCAGATGAGTTCGAAGTTGAGGTTATCGTCAGGGTCTATCGTATTGAAACGCTTCATTGCCTCTGCCCATATCTCCATTTTGCGTCGTTCTTCGTGGGCAAGTTTTCTCGACAGATTGTTGGTTACGAATAGTGAAACGGCTACAATCAGCAACGAAACGGCAAAATATATATATTTGTTGAAACCTCTTTTGAACATTGTACGTCGTGAGTTTTTCTAAAAAAATACTTGTTATTTAAGCCTGTATTTGTCGTTGGAGGCGACCTCTTCGACCATCGACAGGTAACTCGTATAGCGGCTGTCGGCTATTGCTCCGTCGACGACCGCCTGCCTGACGGCACACTCGGGTTCGTGAATGTGTGTGCAGTTCGGATAACGGCACTCTTTGCTCTTGGCAAATATCTCTACGAAATAGTGAGAAATTTCGTCTTCGTCCATATCCACCGCTCCGAAACCTTTGATGCCCGGCGTGTCGATGATATACGTATTGTCGCTGAGGCAATAGATTTCGGAAAATGTCGTCGTGTGCATTCCTTTGTGGTGATAGGCGGATATTTCGGCTGTTTTTGCACCGGCGTATCCTAATATCGAGTTGATTAATGTCGATTTGCCTACTCCTGAATTACCCGACAGCAGAGCGATTTTGCCGCTTATCGTCGCTTTTATCTCTGTCAAACCTATGTTTTGTGTGGCAATGGTTTTTATACAGCGGTATCCTATTTTTTCATACAATTCGACGATGTGTTGCAGCTCGTCGTTATCTTTTTTATCCAGAATATCCAGTTTGTTGAAAACGAGTATCGTATCGACGCTATATGCCTCTGCCGACGCTATAAAACGGTCGATGAACGTGAGTGAAGTCTCTGGATTGCGTAGCGTAACTACGAGCAGCGCCACGTCGATATTGGCTGCTATGATGTGTATCTGCCTCGACAGATTGACGGGACGGCGGGCTATGTGATTTTTGCGGGGTAATATATTGGATATTTGGTTGTTGTCGTCTACCTCGACTATGTCGCCCACTACGACAGGATTGGTGCTGCGGATACTACGAATACGAAAATTGCCTTTCACCTTGCACGTCTTTGTCTGTCCGTCGGCGAATCGTACCCAAACGTCGTTTCCTGTGTTTTTTACTACCAATCCGTTCATATTCGGTCGCTAATTGTTTTTCTCGCTACTGTCTATCCATATCGTAACGGGTCCGTTGTTGGTGAGGCTTACCTGCATATCGGTTCCGAAGACACCTGTATATACGTTTTTGCCGAGTTTCCTCGACACCTCTCGGCAGAACTTCTCGTACACGGGCACGGCTATATCGGGCTTGGAGGCGAGTATGTACGACGGACGGTTTCCCCGCCGTGTCTGAGCATATAGAGTAAATTGGCTTACTATCAGTATATCGGCATCTGTGTCGAGAGCCGATAGGTTCATTACTCCGTCCGAGTCGTCGAAGATACGCAGATTTACAAGTTTCGACGACAGATAATCGATGTCTGTGTCTGTATCATTGTCGCATATTCCCACGAAAACGAGCAGCCCACAGCCTATCTCGGATATAGTTTTGCCATCTATCTCTACTTTGGCTTGCCTCACTCGCTGTATCAGAAGCCTCATCGTTGTTTTTTTATTTTGACAATTCGAGCATACGTTCGATAGGTTTTACGGCTTTCACTCTCAGTGCCTCATCTACAAGTATCTCAGGTTGTTCGGTTTTCAGACAGAGGTATAGTTTTTCCAACGAATTTAATCTCATATATTTGCAGTCGTTGCAGCCGCAAGTGCTATCTACCGGAGGTATGGGTATGAATACTTTGTTCGGGTTTTGCTTCTGCATCTGATGTATTATACCGCTCTCGGTGGCTACCAGAAATTCGGTGTCTTGACTGCTGGTGGCGTAGTTGAGTAGTGCTTGTGTAGAGCCGACGAAGTCTGCCAACATCAATACCACGTTCTTACATTCGGGATGTGCCAGCACTTTTGCCTTCGGATGTGCCTTCTTGAGATCTACCAAGCTCTCTACCGAGAACTGCTCGTGTACGTGGCAAGCACCGTCCCACAGGAGCATATTGCGCCCCGTAACGCTATTTATATAATTACCCAGATTGCGGTCGGGAGCAAAAATTATTTTAGCATCGAGGGGCAGAGAGTCTATAATCTTCTTGGCGTTGGTAGACGTTACCACAATATCGGTCAGAGCCTTTACGGCAGCAGTAGTATTGACGTACGATACCACAGTATGGTCGGGGTGTGCTTTGACGAAACGCTCGAATTCGTCGGCAGGACAAGAGTCTGCCAGCGAACAACCCGCCTCAATATCGGGCACGAGTACTTTTTTCTGCGGAGAGAGTATTTTTGCCGTCTCGCCCATAAAGTGTACACCGCAGAGAACTATTATATCGGCTTCGGTCTTGGCGGCATATTGTGCCAAGGCAAGACTATCGCCCACCATATCGGCTATGTCCTGAATATCGCCTATCTGGTAATAGTGTGCCATTACGACGGCGTTCTTTTCCCGTCGCAGTCGCTTGATTTCGCTTATCAATTCATCTGTTTTCATATTATTATTGTCGTTTTGTTATCATTTATTTGTTTATGAGGCTTATGAACTCTTCGCGGGTTTTCTGTACCTTGAATATCCCAGTGAAATCCGATGTGGTGGTGGTAGAGTGTTGTTTCTGCACGCCGCGCATCTGCATACAGAGGTGTTGAGCCTCGATTACCACCATTACACCCATAGGGTTCAATGTCTCTTGTATACAGTCTTTTATCTGGCTCGTCAGTCGCTCTTGCAGTTGTAGGCGGTGTGCGAAAATGTCTACCACGCGGGCGATTTTGCTCAGTCCCGTAACGGTGCCATTCGGTATGTATGCCACGTGTGCCTTGCCGAAGAAGGGCAACAAATGGTGCTCGCACATAGAGAAAAACTCTATATCTTTTACAATGACCATCTGACGGTAATCTTCGTGAAAACGGGCTGATAGCAGCACTTCGGCAGGGTCTTGTCGGTAGCCTGAGGTCAGAAACTGCATTGCTTTTGCTACGCGGCGAGGCGTTTTTTGCAGCCCTTCGCGACCTACATCTTCGCCGAGAGCCGTTATAACGTCGGAGTAATATTTCGATAGCTTCTGTGTAACCTCTTCGTTGAGGTCGTTGAAAACAAATTCCTTTTCCATCGTATATTGAAAGTATTTTACTGAAAAACTTGCTGCAAAGGTAGTATTTAATTACGATTGTCGAACGTCAATAATTTATTCGTATTGTATCTGTCTCATAATCGGCATATAATGAGGGGAAAAAGCAGTCTCTCTTTTTATATGGCGTTTCTTTTGATTTTCAATATGATGTGCGAGTTATTTATTTAACTATGATTACTTTAGTAGCCCGCAGACGAATCGTAGCATATAACAGACAAATATTAGCGATATGAATACGACGAATATCGTATTACGCTGTTTTGAGCGATAGTCTAAGAAATTGAGTGATACGAAGAGCGATGTAATAATTGTGTGTAAGAGCGAAAATATATTGCTGCCGTTAGCGAAAATAAGGATATATAAGGTAAGGAATATCCATATAATAATCAGGAAAGTAATAATATACTTCGTTCTTAGGTTGAAGTCTCTTTGTGAGAGCGAGTATATGGGTATTGAAACGACGAAAAATATTATCGACAAGAAAAACATCGCATTATTCAATACATATTCCATCGAATATTCTACTGTTTTGAAGTCCGATATGCTCATAAAGTACTCTTTTACGGTATCGATGCCATCGAGTAAGTATGCATATCCGACTATTGAAATAGCGCCTATCGTTATTATAAGCATTACCAACACTATAGATTTGGCTTTAATCCCTTCCAATACAATCATTCCAAGCAGGAATACAGGTATGAGCCACAGAAAGTAAACACAAAATATGGAAGATAATATCAACAGTATAAGTACATTCAAGATTTTTACCGAATTGTCGTTTGTGTCGAGGCTAAGCATATATAGTAAAGCTATAAGTACCAGTATTGTAGCTATGGTATGGCTTCCGAATATTTGTGCCGCTTGCCAAGACGAAGCCGAGAGCATCATTAGATTTATTTGTAAATAGCTGATAGTGTTTGTGTATTTCGAAAATACGAATATCGAGACCCATACGAAGATTATCATCGCAGCTACAATTTGTGTCGATATGCATAGCAAGGGATTCGAGACGTTCATTATCGAAAATCCGAAAATAGTTATTTCCGTCGGTACGATAAGTGCCTGCTGCAATACGTACGGCAAGATCCAAAGCACTATACAGAGCGTATTTATAAGCAAAGTAGTACTCTGCGACTTGTTAAACGAATGAAGAATATTCATCGATATTATGGTTTTTATTATGAGCGGTGCAAAGTTAGAAAAAAATAGTAATTTTGCCGAATTTAGCGGTCATATAAATTTAAAGACTAAACGATAATGGCAAAACAGACTATTGAGGATTTTACCTCAAACGAATATAAATATGGCTTTTCGACCGATGTAGAGACCGAAGTAATACCTATCGGACTCAACGAAGATGTAGTAAGGCTTATCTCGAAGAAGAAGAACGAACCCGAATGGCTCTTGGATTTCAGGCTCAAAGCCTTCGCTCACTGGCAAAAATCGACAATGCCTACTTGGGCAAAACTAAACATACCTCCTATTGATTATCAGGCTATTTCGTATTATGCCGCTCCGCGGAAAAACTCTCCGAAATCGCTCGACGAAGTAGACGAAGAGTTGCTGAAAACCTTCGACAAACTCGGCGTACCGCTCCACGAACAGAAGATGCTTACAGGTATGGCAGTAGATGCTGTTATGGATAGTGTCTCTGTGAAAACCACCTACAAAGATACCCTTGCCGAAAAAGGCATTATATTCTGCTCCATATCCGAAGCTGTGGAGAACTATCCCGACCTGATAAAACAGTATCTGGGTACGGTAGTCCCCTACACCGACAACTATTTCGCTTCGCTCAATTCGGCTGTTTTCTCCGACGGCTCGTTCGTCTATATTCCCAAAGGCGTCCGCTGCCCTATGGAGCTGTCTACATATTTTCGTATAAATGCGATAAATACAGGGCAGTTTGAACGCACTCTCATAGTAGCCGACGAAGACTCCTATGTAAGCTACCTCGAAGGCTGTACCGCCCCAATACGAGACGAAAATCAGCTACACGCTGCAATAGTAGAGATAGTGATACTCGACAATGCCGAAGTGAAATATTCTACCGTACAAAATTGGTATCCGGGCGACAAAAACGGCAACGGAGGTATATACAATTTCGTTACCAAAAGAGCAATATGCCGCGGCGACAATGCCAAAATAAGCTGGACGCAGGTAGAGACAGGGTCGGCAATAACGTGGAAATATCCGAGTTGTATTCTGAAAGGCAACAACTCTTCAGGTGAGTTTTTCTCCATTGCGGTAACCAACAACTACCAACAGGCAGATACAGGCACCAAGATGATACATTTAGGCAAAAACACCAAGAGCCGTATCGTCTCAAAAGGTATATCGGCAGGTAAAAGTCAAAACTCATACAGAGGTCTTGTACACATAGCCAAAGACACGGGAAATGCCCGTAACTTCTCGCAGTGCGACTCGCTCCTGCTCAGTAGCGAATGCGGAGCACACACGTTCCCATATATGAACTCCCAAAACCCGAGTGCCGTCATAGAGCACGAGGCGACAACCTCGAAAATCAACGAAGAACAGCTGTTTTACTGCAATCAACGAGGAATACCTACCGAAGATGCCGTAGCTCTCATTATCAATGGATATGCTAAGGAGGTACTCAACAAGCTACCTATGGAATTTGCCGTCGAAGCCCAAAAATTGCTATCGATATCTTTGGAAGGCAGCGTAGGATAACGAAATTTTTTTGCGATTGCAACGTGTTGATTATCATTTGTGTGATGTTGTTTTGTTGAAATAATATTAATATTTGATAGAAAAAAATTTGTTGGTGTAAAAAAAAGATAGTACTTTTGCAGTCTGAAAAAAATCGAATTGCCTCTTTAGCTCAGTTGGCCAGAGCACGTGATTTGTAATCTCGGGGTCGTTGGTTCGAATCCGACAAGAGGCTCGAACAAAGAAAAGTGAATATTGGGCAGTTACCAGAGTGGCCAAATGGGGCTGACTGTAACTCAGCTGGCGTAGCCTTCGGTGGTTCGAATCCATCACTGCCCACTGAAATTTTGCGGAAGTAGCTCAGTTGATAGAGCATTAGCCTTCCAAGCTGAGGGTCGCGGGTTTGAGCCCCGTCTTCCGCTCTAAATATTTTTTACAAACGATACATAAATCGTGTATCGTTTGTAAAAAAGTATGATTAATTAATATTTATATAGGTATGAAAAAGCTGTTTTTTACTCTTTTTTTGGTAATTATTGCTGCTTCTCAGCTCTATTGTCAGGTTGTAGAACATTCTTCATCGTTCAATAATAATGTAGGTGTTGTTATCGATGCCCAAAACAATAATGTGCAGAGTATCCACAATAACGATTTTACTCCATTTGCTGCCCCTATGCCGTCCCAAGCTCCAAGCGGACCGATGTATGTCAATCCGGGTACAGACCCCAAGCCTGGAGATGAGGTACCGGTCGGAAGCGGAGTGTTGGTATTGACGTTGTTGGGCTCGGCATATTTTGCTGTGGTAGGAATAAGAAAAAATAAAAAAGACAAATTATAAATTTTGGCATTTACCATCCGACTCGTTGATGCTTCCACTATTTATACTTGTCGGTAGATGCATATATAGCACCGATTGTTTTTGTGAGGTTACGCTCCGAAAGCAGTCGTTCGGAGTTATCAAAAGTAATAAATAACAAAGTAAATTATGGCAAAAGAAGTTGCTGGTTTTATTAAATTACAGATCAAAGGTGGAGCGGCAAATCCCTCACCTCCCGTAGGTCCTGCATTGGGCTCGAAGGGATTGAATATTATGGATTTCTGTAAGCAATTTAATGCCAGAACTCAAGAAAGGGCCGGTAAGGTCTTGCCTGTTGTTATTACGTACTATTCAGACAAAAGTTTCACTTTCATAGTGAAGAATCCGCCGGTGGCAGTTCAGTTGCTTGAGCTTACCAAAGCAAAGAGCGGCTCGGCTCAGCCCAACCGAAAAAAAATAGCCGAAATCACTTGGGAACAGGTGAAGACTATTGCTGCGGAAAAAATGTCTGACTTGAATTGTTTCACGGTAGAATCCGCTATGCGTATGGTAGCGGGCACTGCGAGGAGTATGGGTATAACCGTAAAAGGAGAATTTCCCGAAAATGTTTAATTTTTAAAATCTTCAACCGAAAAAAGAAATGAGTAAACTCACAAAAAATCAGAAGTTGGCGTTCGAAAAGATTGAAGCAGGGAAATCGTACTCTCTCAAAGAGGCAGCTAAACTTGTAAAAGAGATTACTTTTACCAAGTTCGATTCTTCTGTGGATATCGACGTACGTCTTGGGGTCGACCCTCGTAAAGCAAACCAGATGGTTCGCGGCGTGGTGTCGTTGCCTCACGGAACAGGCAAACAGATAAGAGTTCTTGCATTATGTACACCCGACAAAGAGGCTGAGGCCAAAGAAGCCGGAGCCGATTACGTCGGTTTAGATGAATATATCGAAAAGATCAAAGGTGGCTGGACAGATATTGATGTTATCATCACTATGCCTGCCATTATGGGTAAAATAGGTGCTTTGGGTCGTGTGCTCGGTCCCCGCGGATTGATGCCAAACCCCAAATCGGGTACCGTTACTATGGAGGTCGGTAAAGCCGTTGCCGAAGTAAAGCAGGGCAAAATCGACTTCAAGGTCGACAAATATGGTATAGTTCATACTTCTATTGGTAAGGTTTCGTTCAGCGAAGACAAAATAGCGGACAATGCCCGCGAATTTATGGCAACGATAATGAAACTCAAACCTACTTCGGCAAAAGGAACTTATGTGAAGAGCGTTTATCTTTCATCGACAATGAGTCCCGGTATCAAAATAGACACTCGTAGTATAGACGAATAAACTTTTTTGAAAATTAGGAGGAAATTTAAATGAGAAAAGAAGATAAAAGCTTATTGATAACCAAGATAGAAGATACTCTGAAGTTGTATTCTGCATATTACCTTACAGACGCACAAGGATTGAATGCAGAGCAGGTTAGCGATTTGCGTCGCAAATGCTCGAAGCAGGATATCAAGATGCTCGTGGTAAAGAATACCCTTCTGAAAAAAGCATTCGAAAATCTTGGCATAGACGTTTCGCAATTCGGCAATTCGCTCAAACTGAACACCGCACTATTCTTGTCTAATACGGGCAACGCTCCCGCAAAATTGATAAAGGATTTTGTCGGCAACGGAAAAGTGACTCAAAAACCTGTCTTGAAGGCAGCTTATGTCGAAGAGTGTTTCTATGTAGGAGCCGAACAACTTGATGTACTTGCTACAATCAAGAGTAAAAATGAACTTATCGGCGAAATCATCGGATTGTTGCAATCGCCGGCTAAGAACGTCGTTTCTGCCCTCCAAAGCGGAGGTAACAAACTTTCGGGTATTGTCAAGACTCTATCCGAGAGAGAATAATTTTTTTATAAAAAATGGCTTTTGTGCTTGACGAACAAATATAATTTTCTTGACGAAAGCCGACATACAAAACCAATTTTTAATTAATAATTTAAAAAAAACAAAATCAATAATATGGCAGATTTAAAAGCTTTTGCAGAACAATTGGTTAATCTTACAGTAAAAGAAGTAAATGAATTAGCCGAAATTTTAAAAAATGAATATGGTATCGAACCTGCTGCCGCAGCTGTTGCTGTTGCTGCCGGTCCTGCCGCAGCTGCCGGTGCTCCGGCTGCCGAAGAAAAGACATCGTTCGATGTTATGTTGAAATCGGCTGGTGCCAATAAACTTGCAGTTGTAAAATTAGTTAAAGAGCTTACAGGTCTTGGCTTGAAAGAAGCAAAAGACATAGTAGATGCTGCTCCTTCGAAAGTTAAAGAAGGCGTATCGAAAGAGGAAGCCGAAGAACTTCAAAAGCAACTCACAGGAGCAGGCGCCGAGGTTGAACTCAAATAAGCCTATCCTGTCTGTGCAGGCTTACGGTTTAGGGGCTTTTTCCCCTAAACCTTTTTTCCGTTAAAAACAACAAGTTCAATAATTAAAAAACAAATATGTCGCAAAACACTGAAACCCAAAGAATTAGTTTTGCTACCACAAAAAATCAGTTTCCTTATCCCGATTTTTTGGAGGTACAGCTGCAATCATTTAGAGACTTCTTCCAACTCGATACCCAAACAGAAAAGAGAAAAAACGAAGGGATGTACAAGGTTTTCTCCGAGAACTTCCCAATATCCGATACAAGAAACAACTTTACACTCTACTTTATAGACTATTTCGTCGACCCGCCGAGATATACCGTCGAAGAGTGTATCGCTCGCGGATTGACATACAGCGTACCGCTGAAAGCCAAACTTCGTTTGGAGTGCAACGACCCCGACCACGAAGATTTTGCTACCGTAGTGCAAGATGTCTATTTGGGTACCATTCCGTATATGACCGACAAAGGAACTTTTGTGATAAACGGAGCAGAACGCGTGATTGTTTCGCAGCTTCACCGCTCGCCGGGTGTATTCTTCGGCTCGTCGGTACACACTAACAATACCGTGCTCTATTCGGCAAGGATTATCCCGTTCCGTGGCTCGTGGATAGAGTTTGCCACCGATATAAACAATGTCATGTACGCTTATATCGACAGAAAAAAGAAACTGCCCGTAACGACGCTGCTGCGTGCCATCGGCTTCGAAACGGACAAAGATATACTCGAAAGTTTCGGGCTTGCCGAAGAGGTAAAGGCAAATAAGACAAACCTCAAAAAATATGTTGGTCGCACCCTCGCTGCCCGTGTGGTAAAGCCTTGGGTAGAAGACTTCGTAGACGACGCTACGGGCGAAGTGGTTACAGTGGAGCGTACCGAAGTACTTATCGAACGTGAGACAGTACTCGAAAACCGTCATATTCAACTCATTGTAGACTCAGGATGTCAGTCTATATTGATACACAAAGAAGACGCCACCAAGACAGACTACTCAATCATATACAACTCATTACAGAAAGACCCGTCGAATACGGAACGAGAAGCCATACTCCACATATACAGGCAGCTGCGTAATGCAGAACCCGCTGACGACGCCTCGGCACGCGATTTGGTAAACGGACTTTTCTTCTCCGAAAAACGTTACGACTTGGGCGAAGTGGGCAGATTCCGTATCAATCGAAAACTCGGACTTAAGACCGACCCAAAGGTTAGAGTCCTCACGAAAGAAGATATTATCGAGATAATCAAATACTTAATAGAGTTAATAAACGGCAAGGTAATAGTAGACGACATAGACCATTTGAGCAACCGCCGCGTACGTACTGTCGGCGAACAGCTCTATGCTCAGTTTGGAGTAGGTCTGGCTCGTATGGCAAGGACTATCCGCGAACGTATGAATGTTCGTGACAACGAGGTATTTACCCCGATAGATCTGATAAATGCCAAGACAATATCTTCCGTCATCAACACATATTTCGGCACCAATGCCCTATCTCAGTTTATGGACCAGCAGAATCCATTGGCCGAAATCACACACAAACGCCGTCTGTCGGCTCTCGGTCCCGGTGGTCTGAGTCGCGACAGAGCAGGATTCGAGGTTCGCGACGTACACTACACACACTACGGTCGTCTGTGTCCTATCGAGACCCCCGAAGGTCCTAATATCGGGCTTATATCGTCGCTTTGTATCTTTGCCAAAATAGACGGACTAGGCTTTATCGAGACACCGTATCGTAAAGTCAGCGACAGCGTAGTAGACAACGACCCGAAAAAAGTAATATACCTTACAGCCGAAGACGAAGAAGGCAAATTCATTGCACAAGGCAATGCTCCGCTCGACGACCAAGGACACTTTATCCTCGACAGAGTGAAAGCTCGTCAGGACGCCGACTACCCTGTAATCTCACCCGAACAGGTAGAGTTGATGGACGTCGCTCCGCAACAGATAGCATCGCTTGCGGCAGCACTGATACCGTTCCTCGAACACGACGACGCCAACCGTGCTCTGATGGGCTCCAATATGATGCGTCAGGCTGTGCCTCTGCTTCGTCCCGAAGCTCCTATCGTGGGTACAGGTATCGAAAAACAGATGATACACGACTCTCGTACCCAGATAATGGCAGAAGGTAACGGTACGGTAGAGTTTGTAGATGCCAAAACAATCGTAATAAAATACGACAGAACCGAAGCAGAAGAGTTTGTTAATTTTGTGGGTTCGACCAAGACATATAATTTACCGAAGTTCCAGCGTACCAACCAAGATACGGTCATCGACCTTCATCCGCTGGTTCGCAAGGGCGACCGCGTTACCAAAGACCAAATTCTCACCGAAGGTTTTTCGACCGAAAACGGCGAACTTGCTCTCGGACGCAACCTGAAAGTAGCATTTATGCCTTGGAAAGGATATAACTACGAAGATGCCATCGTGATAAACGAAAAGGTGGTGCGAGAAGACATATTCACTTCGGTACACGTATCGGAATATTCGCTCGAAGTACGTGAAACCAAACGCGGTATGGAAGAGTTTACCTCCGATATACCGAATATATCGGAAGAAGCAACCAAAAACCTCGACGAAAACGGTATAATCCGCCTTGGAGCACATATTATGCCGGGCGATATTATGATAGGAAAAATTACGCCAAAGGGCGAGACCGACCCGACACCTGAGGAAAAACTCCTGCGTGCTATCTTCGGCGACAAAGCAGGCGACGTAAAAGACGCTTCGCTGAAAGCCTCTCCGTCGCTTAGCGGTGTTGTAATAGGTAGAGAATTGTACTCGAGAGCTTTGAAAAACAAGAAATCGAAAGCCGAAGAAAAGGCAGAGATGGAAGTGCTCAAAGAGGAATTTAATAAGAAGGCAATGGCTCTCAAAAAAGTCCTTGTAGACAAACTAATAGAGGTAACATCAGGAAAAACCTCGCAGGGGGTAAAAGATATTCTCGGTACGGAACTTATCCCGAAAGGAAGTAAATTTACACAGAAGCAGCTTGCCGATATAGATTATACAGTGACTCAACTCAATAGATGGACTACCGACGAAAAACGAAACACTCAGATTCGTCAGATAGTTACCAACTACCTGCGCCAGTACAAAGAGTACGATGCCGAGCTCAAGCGCAAACAATTCAACCTTACCATCGGAGACGAACTGCCTTCGGGTATCATACAGCTTGCAAAAGTATACATCGCTAAGAAACGTAAAATACGCGTAGGCGACAAGATGGCAGGTCGCCACGGTAATAAAGGTATCGTATCGAAAATAGTACGTCAGGAAGATATGCCGTATCTTGCAGACGGTACTCCGGTAGATATAGTACTCAATCCGCTCGGTGTACCGTCGCGTATGAACCTCGGACAGATATTCGAGACCGTTCTCGGCTGGGCAGGTAAGGAACTTGGAGTTAAGTTTGCTACTCCCATTTTCGACGGTGCAAGCTTGGAAGACCTTAGCAAGTGGACAGAAAAAGCAGGTGTGCCGGAATACGGTAAAACATACCTGTACGACGGAGGTACGGGCGAGCGTTTCGACCAACCGGCTACGGTAGGAGTTATATATATGCTCAAGCTCGGACACATGGTAGACGACAAGATGCACGCACGCTCAATAGGTCCCTATTCGCTTATCACTCAGCAGCCTCTCGGAGGTAAAGCTCAGTTTGGCGGACAGCGTTTCGGAGAGATGGAAGTATGGGCTCTTGAAGCATTCGGAGCATCGAATATACTGCAAGAGATACTTACAGTGAAGTCGGACGACGTAGTGGGCAGAGCCAAGACATACGAGGCTATCGTCAAAGGTGACCCGATGCCTACACCGGGGCTGCCCGAATCGTTCAACGTATTGCTGCACGAACTTCGAGGCTTGGGGCTGAGCGTGAAATTGGATTGATATAGATAAGTATTACAATGCGTATAAAAGATTTAGTTATTCCGCCTACGACTGTTACTATACTGACAACTTACCAATGTACAGCTGCTTGTCGTAATTGTTGTTCTCAGTGTAACCCAAGTATAAAGGAGCGATTGACTTTTGAGAAAATGAAAGGCTATTTGGATATGTGTCTTAAAGCATATCCAAATAGTATAAAAGTTTTCGTACTAACAGGAGGGGAATGTTTTTTATTAGGTAATGATCTTGTGAAAATAATAGAATATGCTAATTCAAAAGGATTAGTCGTTAGAGTAGTAACCAATGGATATTGGGCACAAACATATGAAAAAGCATATGAAAAACTAAAGGAATTAACTGACAAAGGATTACGCGAAATTAACTTTAGCACAGGAGATGACCATCAAGAATGGGTAAAATATGATAATGTGATTAATGGTAGTATTGCAGCCGCTGACTTGGGATTAACTTGTGTAATTAACGTTGAAACTCATGATAATGCTTCTTTTAATAATAATGTTTTTTTAAAAGACAAAAGAATATTGCCTTATCTGCAAAAAGATTCAAGTGAAAAAAAAAGAATACGTATCATCAATGGAGTATGGGTACCATTCTTAAAGGAAACAAATGTTTCGTATGATAAAACTATAATAGGTATTCCCAAAGAAAGATGTACCGGCTTATTGAATGCTATTAATATAAATCCTTATTCATCTGTATTAGCTTGTTGTGGTTTATTTAATGAAAGAATCTTACCGCTTAGGTTAGGTAATTTAAGTTTAAAAGGGAGCGATTTAAAACAGATATATGAAGATCAGTTTTCGGATTTTATAAAGATTTGGCTATTTGTAGATGGACCATACAAAATTTTAGAATGGGTGTATGAAAAATGTAATATAAAAAAAGAAATTCCCAATGGACATATATGCATGCAGTGTGCTACATTGTTCAAGGAACCACAAAATATTGAGACGATACAATTATACTTAGACGAAATTTTATCTTCTGTATTATTGAAATACCGACTTTTTTTTAAACACTAAATGCAATAAATTTATTATGTCAAAAATCAAAAACAAAAAGAGCCATAAGCCTAATGTGAAAAGTATTGTTTCTGGGGCGATGTCTTCCTTGATACTGTTTCAATCATGTGCCTCCCCCTCTTATTTTCTTGATGAAGATGATATTGTTAGTATCAATAAAAAAATATTATCTGGAAGTAACAGTGATATTGTGACCCCTATCAAAATTAATATGAATGACAATACTATAGCATATCTAAAGGTATTAGATATGCTATTAGAGGATATAATAAAAAAAACAAATACTGCCAAGATGTTTATGGAAAATCCCGAAAAATTTGTAATGAAACATTATGGTATAACCGATGTGAAAATTAACTTAGACGAATACATGCTAAAGACGGTATTAGCTTTAAGCGATACAGAAGTGTGCAATGCAATAAAAAACAACGACATTTCAAAATTTGTTGAATTGTCGCTTAAACACAATCTAATTAGTAGGCCAACCGAGGCAGATATGACAATAGTTAAACAATTATTTGAATCAAATCCCGAATTATTGGACGTGAGTAATTTAGAGAATCTAGATTATGATGCTGCAATAGTTGCTTTTGCCTTTGCTATTGCCGTTGGAGCTGCTGTATTTGTATGGGCTTTGGCAATTACCCATGCAACTGTTTTAAATGCTCTTGGCTTGGCTGTAGGAGCGTTAGGAACGGTTAAATACGTAACTTGGACTGATGGTGAACCAGATGATACTAACGACAATCTTGGGAATAGGCGATTTATTCAATCTTCACACATATGGACTTTAAAAGGAGGTAAAATTGATAATTTATATGTTATGGGAGAAAAATACCAAGAAGTTTTTATAGAGGACTTAATGGCCGCTTTACAAAAAGAAGTACCTTATGAGTTCAATAAACAAAATATCGAACAAATAAAACAATTAATAAGAGTAAACTTGATAAACATTAAATAATTTCAAATGTTATGCAGAAAAAAATGTGTTCTTATATAAAAAGAATGTCTGAATTTATTTCTATATTGTTGATGTTGTTAGCATGTTGTATTATAATCGTGTTTTATAAAGATATACATGGTCAAGTACCATTGCATTACAATATTTACGGAGAAGCAGATGTTTATTCGCGTAAGTGGACAATATTTATCGTACCCATACTAATGATTATTACATATATTGCTCTTTCTATTTTACAAAGAAAACCGCATATATTTAATTATCCCATTCAAGTTACAGATGAAAATAGAGATAAATTATATGAAATTGGGGTAGAAATGGTAGTAGTTTTCAAGCTCTTGGTGACTCTCATGTTTTCAGTTTTAAGTACAAGCAATATACTAAATGCCGTTAATAAAAATGGATATATTAGTGTGTGGCCAATTATTTCAATCATACTGGTATGGTTTGTTGTATTTATATATTACATCTACAAAATGTACGCTCATAAATAATTTTTCTAATAATAGAAATTTCATATAAAAAACATAAACAACACTTATGGCATTAAAAAGAGATAATAAGATAAAAGGTAATTTGAAGAAAATTACTATCAGTCTTGCCTCGCCCGAAGAGATATTGGAAAACTCCAATGGCGAAGTAACCAAACCCGAAACGGTAAACTACCGTACCTACCGCCCCGAAAGAGACGGTCTGTTTTGCGAACGTATCTTCGGACCGGTACGCGACTACGAGTGTCATTGCGGTAAATACAAGCGTATCCGCTACAAAGGCATCGTATGCGACCGTTGCGGCGTCGAAGTTACCGAAAAGAAGGTTCGCCGCGAACGTTCGGGGCATATCCAACTTGCCGTTCCGGTGGCTCATATATGGTATTTCCATTCGCTGCCGAATAAGATTGGTTACCTGCTCGGAATGTCTACCAAAAAACTCGATTCCATAGTTTATTACGAAAAATATGTAGTCATTCAGCTTGGAGCACTTGCCGGCGAAGAAGAGACTCTCGCCGTAGGCGACCTTCTTGACGAAGACCAATACCTCGCCGTAATGGACAGAGTGCCCAAAGACAATCATCTGCTCGACGACAGCGACCCCAACAAGTTCATCGCCAAGATGGGAGCGGAAGCTATTCGCGAAATGCTTATGCGGCTCGACTTGGACAAGCTATCTTATGAGTTGCGTAACAAAGCCGATACCGACACTTCACAACAGCGTAAGGCAGAGGCTCTCAAACGTCTGCACGTAATAGAATCGTTCCGTGCATCGAAAGTGCCCAATAAGCCCGAATGGATGATTCTTACCGTCTTACCCGTAATTCCACCCGAATTGCGTCCGCTTGTTCCGCTCGACGGAGGCAGATTCGCCACATCAGATCTCAACGACCTCTATCGCCGTGTCATCATCAGAAACAACCGTCTGAAACGACTGATAGAGATAAAAGCTCCCGAGGTGATACTCCGCAACGAAAAACGTATGTTGCAGGAGGCTGTCGACAGTCTTATCGACAACTCACGCCGTGCTGCTGCAGCCAAAGCCGACTCCACACGTCCGCTCAAATCGCTCTCCGAAAGCCTGAAAGGTAAGCAGGGACGCTTCCGTCAGAACCTTCTCGGTAAACGTGTCGATTACTCGGCTCGTTCGGTTATCGTCGTCGGTCCGGAGCTGAAGATGGGCGAATGCGGATTGCCCAAAGAGATGGCGGCAGAGCTATACAAGCCGTTCATTATAAGGAAATTGATAGAACGCGGAATAGTGAAGACGGTGAAGTCGGCAAAGAAATTCATCGACCGCAAAGACCCTGTCGTTTACGACATATTGGAAAATGTAATGAAGGGACATCCCGTATTGCTCAACCGTGCACCGACACTGCACCGACTGGGTATTCAGGCATTCCAACCCAAGATGATAGAAGGACGTGCAATACAGTTGCATCCGCTCGCCTGTACGGCATTCAACGCCGACTTCGACGGCGACCAGATGGCAGTACACCTCCCTCTGGGCAACGAAGCAATACTGGAGGCACAACTCCTGATGCTCGGCTCGCACAACATATTGAATCCCGCCAACGGAGCTCCTATCACCATACCGTCGCAGGATATGGTACTCGGACTGTACTATATCACCAAAGAACTGCCGGGAGCCAAAGGCGAGGGAATGACTTTCGCTTCGCCCGAAGAGGCAGAGATAGCTCTGAACGAAGGCAAAGTCGATATTCACGCCCGAATCAATGTCCGCCTCAGAGAGACAGACAGCGAAGGAAATAGCGTATTCAATATGATAAAAGATACTACCGTCGGACGAGTTATAGTCAATAAATATCGTCCGAAAGAAGTGTCATATATCAACGAACTGTTTACTAAAAAATCGCTCAGAGATATCATCGGTAATGTCATAGAGAATGCGGGAGTGGCAAAAACGGCTCAGTTCCTCGACGATATCAAAAATCTCGGTTATCAGATGGCATTCAAGGGCGGTCTGTCGTTCAACCTGTTCGACGTCATTATCCCCGACGAGAAGAGCGATTTGGTGAAAGCCGGCTACGAAGAGGTCGATAAGATTGTAGGTGACTACAATATGGGTTTCATCACCAACAACGAACGTTATAATCAGATTATCGACGTATGGACACGTGTAAACAAACAACTTACCGACGTATTGATGAAGAAATTCGTCTCCGACAAGCAAGGCTTCAACTCCGTGTATATGATGCTCGACTCGGGTGCTCGCGGTAGCAAGGAGCAGATTCGTCAGCTGTCGGGTATGCGTGGTCTTATGGCTAAACCACAGAAAGCCGGTGCCGAAGGCGGACAGATTATCGAAAACCCGATTCTTGCCAACTTCAAAGAGGGGCTTAGCGTATTGGAGTACTTCATCTCCACTCACGGTGCTCGTAAGGGTCTTGCCGATACCGCTCTGAAGACTGCCGACGCAGGTTATCTGACTCGTCGTCTGGTAGACGTATCGCACGACGTTATAATTACTGCCGAAGACTGCGGTACTCTGCGTGGACTGACTGTTACCGAACTGAAAAACAAAGAAGAAGTCATCTCTACCCTTGGCGAAAGGATTCTGGGACGTGTTACCGTACACGACGTACGCAACCCCAAGACAAACGAAATAATAGTCCCCGCAGGAGAGATTATCGACGAAAAAATAGCTGCCGAGATAGAACGCGCCTCGATAGAGCGTGTCGAAGTACGCTCGGTACTTACTTGCGAACAACGTCTGGGCGTTTGTGCCAAATGCTACGGACGCAACCTGTCGAACGGTCTGCTGGTAAACAAGGGCGAAGCCGTAGGCGTCATCGCCGCTCAGTCTATTGGCGAACCGGGTACGCAGCTGACACTCCGTACATTCCACGTCGGCGGTATCGCATCTAACATCGCTGCCGAGTCGAAGATAGTTTCACGCTACGACGGTATACTCGAAATAGACGAGATACGCACGGTAGATACCGTAGATGCGACAGGCAAAGATTATCAGGTGGTGGTGTCGCGACAGACAGAGATGAGAATAATAGACCCCAACACAAAGATAGCAATGACAATACAATCGATACCTTATGGTGCCAAATTGTATTTCAAATCGGGCTCGGAGGTAAAGAAAGGCGACCTTATCTGCGACTGGGATCCGTTCAATGCGGTCATTATCTCCGAAGTAGCGGGTAAAATAGACTTCGACTCGGTAATAGAAAACGTTACATACAAAACCGAATCGGACGAAGCAACCGGTCTCAGAGAAAAAATAATCATCGAAAGCAAAGATAAAACCAAGACACCCTCGGTACAGATTCTCGACAAAGGGAAAAATATCGTCAAGTCGTACAACCTGCCTGTTTCGGCACACCTTGTTGTGGATAGCGGTCAGGAGATAAAAGCGGGCGATATATTGGTAAAAATACCGAGAGCACAGGGTAAAGCTGGCGATATCACAGGCGGTCTGCCTCGTGTAACCGAGCTTTTCGAGGCACGCAACCCGAGCAACCCTGCCATCGTTGCCGAAATAGACGGAGAAGTATCGTTCGGTAAAATCAAACGCGGTAACCGCGAAATATCGGTAACTTCCAAGACGGGAGAAGAGAAAAAGTATCTTGTTCCTCTTTCGAAACAGATACTCGTCCAAGAAGGCGACTTTGTGCGTGCGGGCATTCCTCTCTCCGACGGTGTCATTACACCTGCCGATATATTGGCTATCAAGGGACCGACCGCCGTTCAGGAGTATATCGTCAACGAAATTCAGGACGTTTACCGTCTGCAAGGTGTGAAAATCAACGACAAACACTTCGAAATCATTGTTCGTCAGATGATGAGCAAGGTACAAATCAACGAACCGGGCGACACCCATTTCCTCGAAGGACAACTTGTCGATAAACATATCTTTATGGAAGAAAACGATAAGATATGGGGTACCAAAGTAGTGCTCGACGCAGGAGACTCCACCAACTTCCAGCCGGGACAGATGGTTACGGCACGTCGCCTGAGAGAAGAGAACTCCTCGCTCAAACGAAAAGACCTCAAGCTCGTAGAGACACGCGATGCAGTGGCTGCAACGTCGTCGCCCGTATTGCAGGGTATCACACGTGCTGCCCTTCATACACGTAGCTTTATGTCGGCTGCCTCGTTCCAAGAAACCACTAAGGTACTCAACGAAGCTGCTATCAGCGGACGAGTAGACAAACTCGAAGGTATGAAAGAAAACGTTATCGTCGGCAACCGTATACCTGCCGGAACGGGTCTTAGAGAGTACGACAAAATTGTCGTTATGTCTAAGGAGGAGTACGACCGCATACACGATACGAGTCTCATTGTTACCGACTATGGCGACTTGGAAGCGATAAGCTATAAAGATTAAAGGATTTTAGTTTTACAAATATAGTTTATTATTGAACGACACGTAGGTTGAGCCCGTAAAGCTTGCCTACGTGTTTTTTATGGGGGGTGGGTATTTAAGTAGTTTAATCGTGTAATCGTTGAATTGTTTAAGCGAGGTTTTTAGGTTTTGTTTTTTGGGCGTTGATGACAGTGGGAGCGAACACGTGGGGCATGTTTCTATAATCTCGAAAAATATGCCTAATTCCCATTTTTTTTATTTTTAAATAAAAAAAAAATACTACCTTTGCGACTGTAGTACAAAATAAGATCGATACGATGGCTCAAATGACGAAATACCCAATAAACATAGTAGGAACGACTTGTACGAGTTGCCCTGCCACTTTGAGTATTGCTATTTTCCTCACTCAGCTAACAAATTTTTATATTACATACGTATCCCTGAAAGCCGCTGTCGGCACGGCGTTGTGGGGATATACGGGAAGAAATAAATTTTCGTGCGGTTACAGTGATTTGCGGATGCCCATCGAGGTTTATGCGGATGCCCATCGAGGTTTATGCGGATGCCCATCCGATTTTATTTAAATACTGACGCCTGTTTGCCGGTTGTTTGCAAAAATATTTTTTCTGTCGTCATGTAAATATTGTTTGTTAATTTTCAATGTTTTAGAATTATGAAGGTAAAACTTGTCTCGAAAATTATTCCGAACCAACCGGAAAAGAAGAAAATACATGCCAATGCCGTCAACGCCGGTCGGAAGACCATTCACGACATTGCCCGTAGTATCGCAGGACGTTCGTCGCTTACGCGGGGTGATATCGAAAACGTCCTCAGTAACTTTGTCGACGAGTTGCCCGAGTACCTCGCCGATGGTTTCAGCGTGCAACTCGGCAGTTTCGGCACGATTCGCCTTTCGCTATCGAGTAAAAGTGCAGACCGCACCGAAGATTTCGACATTAAGTCGATAAAGCCAAAGATAATCTTAACGCCCGGAGTCGAGGTCAAAGACTCGCTCCGACATATCTCGTACGAAATAGTAAAAGAGGAGGAAAAAAAGAAATAATAAATCACACGGCGGGGCGGAAAGTCCGCTCTGCAGATTTTTATAAATCAAAATACAATCATTTATTCATCATTTAATATTTTAAGTTTTATGAAAAAAGTAGTTTTATTTTTCGCCCTCGCAGTAGGGCTTCTCGCGAGTGCCACCACGATGGCACAGAATGTGTTACTACACGAGACTTTCGACACTGTAGTGCTCGACCAAGCCGATGGAAGCGTATCTTACAATCTACCCACCGGTTGGACTAAAATCGACGCCGACAACGACGGCGACAACTGGTATATCTTCGGAAGAAATTCCGGATTTGGCGGTGGTAATTGTGCTACATCTGCCTCGTGGTCGGCAGGTAGAGCTCTTACTCCCGACAATTACCTTATCACCCCGAAGGTAGAAGGTGCTCGGCGTGTGGAGTTCTATGCCAACGTACAAGACGCTACCTCTCCCGGAGCTTTGGGCGACCACTTTGCAGTATGTGCTTCGAGCACAGGTACGGCTGCGAGCGATTTCACTGTAGTCTTCGAAGAAACTCCCGCAGCCACTCCTCCGTCTTTTATGAAGATACAGAGAGCTCCGGGCACGTGGAGGAAATACGTTGTAAACCTGCCTGCAGGTACGAAGTATGTGGCTTTCCGCCATTTCAACTGTACCGACTTCTTCCGTGTCAATATCGATGACATAACGGTATATGACACCATCGGTACGGGTGGTGTTACACCTCAGCCTAATATGAGTCGCTACATAAAACTGAATGTAGTGAAAGACTCTGTTATAAAGCTCGACTTCTGGGCAGTTGCCAACAGTACTCCCGTAAGAATTGTGAGCGGTAGTCTCGACACTATTATTACCGTAGGTATGGCTTGGCACGGCGATACTACCTACAAAGCAGGTGATACCATTGTAAAAATATACGGTAATGTAACGAGATTCGCTTGTGGCAAAAACGGAGCGAAGATTACTGCCGTCGATGCAAGCCACAACGCTAACCTGACGCATTTAATTTGCTCAGAAAATCAGCTCACCAAACTCGATGTAAGCGGCTGCGGAGAGTTGACCAATCTGGATTGCAACTCGAGTAATCTTACCGATATCGATATAAGCAGCTGTACGAACTTGAAGTGGCTCGATTGCCACGGCAATCCGTTCACTACTCCGACTATCGACGATATCTACTGCAAGCTGCCCGATAGGCTGGTAACGGATAGTGCGTTAATATTTACTTTAAAAGACGCTTCCGACCCGAACGGTGCTACAGTCCTTGCTACTACCAAGAAGAACGCTACCGACAAGAACTGGAAAGTGCAGTACTTCGACGGTAAGACCGATATACCTGCTACTACGGGTACACACGAATGTTATCCTACAAATATGAGCCGCTATGTTACTCTTACAGTAGTGAAAGACTCGGCTATAAAGCTCGACTTCGCAGCAGATTCTATTGGTACGGGAGTAAAAATAATAAGCGGTAGTATTGTGAAGAACATTCCCGTCGGACCCGACGGATGGGGCGGTGCTACCGGATTCATCGCCGGCGATAGCGTAATGACCGTATACGGAAATATAACGTCTTTCGATTGCGGCGGAAACGGAGCTAACGTTACTGCTCTCGACCCAAGCCACAATACGGAGCTTACTTTGTTAAGTACTTTTAGAGACTCCATACAAACTCTCGATCTATCGAAGAATACAAAACTGACTCTGTTGGATTGCCAATACAATCAGCTCAGCTCCCTTGATTTGTCGAAAGATACGGCATTGGCAATGTTAGGTTGTAGCGGTAACAAACGTCTTACCTCTCTCGACGTATCGCATAATACGAAGTTGATGATGTTGTGGTGTTTCAACGGTAAGCTAAGCAGCCTCGATGTAAGCAGTTGCACGAAGCTGGAGGATTTACGTTGTTATAGCAATGAACTTACAAGTCTCAACGTAAACGGATGTGCAAATCTGGTTGAAATACGTTGTTACGACAATAAGCTCACTACTCTCGATTTGTCGAATACTACGGCGTTAAAGTCGATAAGTTGCAATAAAAACCAGCTCACAAACCTTGATATATCGAAGAATACGGCATTGGCTGCCTTAGATTGTTCCGAAAACCAGCTCACAAACCTCGATATATCGAAGAATACGGCATTGACTCAATTATGGTGTGCCGACAATCAGCTCACAAGCCTCGACATATCGAAGAATACGAAAATGATGATTTTGAGCTTATGGGGAAATAAACTATCTACCGCTGCTTTGGATTCTATCTACTGCCAGATACCCGATAGGACAGGACAACAGCGCAATGGATTTATATTACCCTTAAAAGAATCGTCGTCGGCTACAGAGCAGAATAATGTCAAATCTACAAATGCTGCCAACGCTACCAGTAAGAATTGGCGAGTAGTAATGTACAAAAACGACGATACTGTCGCCGATATTGCTACTACCGGCAACTACAACTGTAAAGGTACAGATATCGCCGACGCCTCCGCCGAGCAGGCTCTCACCCTCTACCCGAACCCTGTGGTAGACGTGCTCTACCTCTCGGCAACGGCTCACACCATACATATATATAATGTATATGGTACGGAAGTAGCCCACGCCACCGATACCGATCGCATCGATGTAGCCAACCTGCCTGCAGGTGTATATACGGTGAAAGCCGATGGCACTGTAGCGAAGATGGTAAAAAGGTAAAACCTAATTAGGAATTACTAATTACTAATTACGAATTAGGGGCGAACCTTGTATGTTCGTCCCTTTTTGTATTTTCCCATATAACCCCCGATAAGTAATATTCACCCTCCCTTCTTCTGTTCGAGCCTTATGAGCTCGTCGCGCCACTGGGCAGCCTCGACGAACTCCATACTGCGGGCGGCTTCGGTCATACGACGGCGAGCGTAGGCAATGGCTTTGTCGATATTGCGGTCTTCCATAGCACGTATTATCGACATATTCTTTTCGTAGCCGTCGGCAGCCGCGGGCGGTGTAGCGGTGTCGGCGTTGTAATCGGCACGGTTGGTCTTGCCCCACAGCGACGACTTCCCCTGTGATACAACTTGTGTAGGTGTTATGTGGTGTTTTTCGTTGTATGCTTGCTGCTTTGCACGGCGACGGTTGGTCTCATCGATTGTGAGCCGCATCGAATGGGTTATCTTGTCGGCATAGAATATCACTTTGCCGTTGACGTGTCGTGCGGCACGTCCTGCGGTCTGTGTCAGGCTTCGGTGGTTGCGTAGGAAGCCCTCTTTGTCGGCGTCGAGTATTGCCACGAGCGATACCTGCGGCAGGTCGAGCCCCTCGCGAAGGAGGTTGACCCCGACGAGTACGTCGTATTCGCCCCGACGCAGGTCGTCCATAATCTTCACCCTGTCGAGCGTCTCTATATCGGAGTGTATATAGGCAGACCGAATGCCCGCTTGGCATAGGTAACGGTTGAGCTCTTCCGCCATTCGCTTGGTGAGTGTTACCACCAGTGTACGCTCCTGCTTGTCGATGCGGTCGACTATCTCGTTCATAAGGTTGTCTATCTGGTATTCCGTCGGGCGAACCTCTATCTCGGGGTCGAGAAGCCCCGTAGGACGTACCACCTGCTCTACGACCGTTCCGTGCGATTTGTTGAGCTCGTATTCGGCAGGAGTGGCACTCACGAATATGGCACGCGGCACGAGAGCCTCCCACTCTTCGAACTTCAACGGACGGTTGTCGATAGAGGCAGGCAGACGGAAGCCGTACTCTACCAGATTCTTTTTGCGGGAATAGTCGCCTCCGAACATACCGTGTATTTGCGGTATGGTAACGTGGCTTTCGTCGACGAAGACGAGGAAATCTTTCGGGAAATAGTCGAAGATGCAAAACGGACGACTGCCCGGCGGGCGGTTGTCGAAGTATCGCGAATAGTTCTCCACTCCCGAGCAATAACCGACCTCGCGTATCATCTCTATATCGTATGTTACGCGTTCTTGCAGCCGTTTGGCTTCGTATGGTTTATTGTTTTCTTTGAAAAACTCTACCTGCTTACCGAGGTCGAGAGCTATGAGGTCGAGAGCTTGGTTGATACGTTCTTGCGTGGTGGTGAAGATGGTTGCGGGGTAGAGGCTGAAGCTATCGAAAACCTCTATGGTCTGCCCTGTGGTGGGGTCGAGCGTTTCGAGGCTGTCGATGTCGTTGTCCCAGAATATTACCCTCAATATAAAGTCGGCGTATGCGGGGAAAATATCGACGGTATCGCCCTTTACTCGGAAGTTACCTCGGTTGAGGTCTATCTCGTTTCGGCTGTAATTGGCTACTACGAGCGAGCGGAGGAAGTCGTCGCGTAGGATGTTTTGCCCCACAGCGAGCGGTATCGTGTTTTTCTTAAAATCTTCGGGATTGCCGATACCGTACAGACACGATACGGACGATACTATGACGATGTCGTTGCGTCCCGAAAGCAGTTGCGACGTTGCCGAAAGTCGTAGCTTCTCTATCTCCGAATTGATAGCAAGGTCTTTCTCGATATACGTGTCTGTGGCAGGCAGGTAGGCTTCGGGCTGGTAATAGTCGTAATACGATACGAAGTACTCTACGGCATTGTCGGGGAAAAATGCCTTAAACTCACCGTAGAGCTGTGCCGCAAGTGTCTTGTTGTGGCTGATGATGAGAGTGGGGCGATTGACGTTGGCAATAACGTTTGCCATCGTGAATGTCTTGCCGCTGCCCGTTACTCCGAGCAGTGTTTGGTAATCGACACCTTTGTCGACGGCTTCTGTGAGCTCCCTGATGGCTTGCGGTTGGTCGCCCGACGGCTGATATGCCGATACCAGATTGAATTTGTTCATTCGTGTACGGAATAAGAAGAATAGTGATACCTTTTTGTCTTTCGTGGGGCAAAGTTACATCTTTTTCTCAATGCCGAAAATATACATTACCTTTGCGGAACTTTTCGGTAAGCCTTCGGGCATCGTTATGTATAAAATTATTTGATAGATAAAAAACATCATAGTCGCTTGTTATGCTACAAACGGTATTGCTTACACTTCTTCAGTCGCTCTTGCTTGCCTTGGGGCAGGTGTGTTTCAAACTTGCCGTCGACAGAATCACACGTTTCGAGTGGTCTTGTCGTTGGTTTGCCGATATAGCTACCAATTGGTGGCTTTTGGCAAGCGGTATCTCGCTGCTGTCGGCTACTTTGCTTTGGGGCTATATTCTAAGGCACTTCTCGTTTTCGATAGCGTATCCTATCACCGCCTTTGCGTATGTATTCGGTATGTTTGCCGCTTGTATGGTATTTGGCGAACATATCCCCGTTACCCGCTGGATAGGTGTCTGCCTTATAGTTGTAGGAGTGATGTTTATAGTGAAATAAGCCGATATGACCATAGACGAATATATTATAGACCACCTCGAGGCAGAGCCCGAATATCTGCGTACGATATTCAGGAATACCAATCTCAAACTACTCAATCCCCGTATGCAGAGTGGGCACTATCAGGGGCGGCTGCTGAAGATGTTTACCCGAATGCTTTGCCCACACCACATACTCGAGATAGGTACCTTCTCGGCATACTCTACGCTCTGCCTTGCCGAAGGACTCTCTCCCGACGGACATATCGATACCATAGAGATAGACGACGAGCTCGAAGACTTCATCACCGACAATATCAGCCTGTCGCCCTTTGCCGACCGTATCACGCTGCACATAGGCGATGCTTTGCAGATAGCTCCCACGCTCGGCAAGCAGTTCGACCTCGTCTTCGTCGACGGTAATAAGCGCCACTATCGGCAGTATCTCGATATGGTATTGCCGTTGCTCTCGGAGCGGGGTGTAGTCTTAGCCGACAATACGCTATGGAGCGGTAAAGTAGTCGAAAAGCCCGCCTCCGGCGACTATCAGACCAAAGAGATAATAGCTTTCAATCGGTATGTAGCCCAAAACAACGCAATAGAACAGATTATATTACCTGTCAGAGACGGGCTTACGATTATAAGAAAAAAATAGAGGCTCTCTATCGTTTATTTTATGTAACTTTGTCGCACAAATCAGTAATAAGTAATTTTCAAAAAAAACAGAAAAAGGATATGAAAAGAGTAATTAAAACTTCGGGAGCACCGGCAGCAATCGGTCCCTACAGTCAAGCTATTGAAGCAAACGGTACGTTGTACATTTCGGGGCAGCTCCCCGTCAATCCCGCAACGGGCGAAGTGCCCGCTACTATCGAAGGACAGGTCGAACAATGCTTTGCAAACATCAAGGCTATCCTCAACGAAGCAGGATACACGTTCGACGACGTAGTGAAGTCGGTAGTATTGCTCGACGATTTGGCTAATTTCAACGCTATGAACGATATTTATGCCAAATATTATACCAAAGATATGCCTGCAAGAGTTTGCTACCAAGTATGTAAGCTCCCCAAAGGTGTGAAGGTAGAAATAGATACTACTGCAGTAAAATAGCTTTTAGAGAAGTGCTTCCTTCTTCGGAGCGGGCGTAATATTGCTTTACGACTGCTCCGAAGAGAGAGACTTTTTTGTCGTTACAGACAATGTTTTTTATTAATAAGCAAACAATAGACACTCACTGAGATATGTTGTCGTTATCTATAATAGTGCCGGTATACAACCGCCCCAATGAGGTGGAAGAGCTACTTGGCAGCCTTGTGGAGCAGACCGATAAGGATTTCGAGGTGGTAATAGTCGAAGACGGCTCCCGAGACACTTGCGAAGATATTTGCAAGCGATACGCTCAACGCCTCGATGTCAAGTACTTCTACAAAGACAATTCAGGACCGGGGCTCAGCCGCAACTACGGAGCCCAACACTCTTCGGGCAATTATCTGGTCATACTCGACTCCGACGTTATAGTGCCGCCCCAATATATCGCTACGCTCCGTCGCGAACTGACCGACTGCTATTGCGACGCTTTCGGAGGTGTCGATGCTGCCGATAGTTCGTTTTCCGATATGCAAAAGGCTGTAAACTACGCAATGACGTCGTTTTTCACTACCGGAGGTATACGCGGAGGCAGCCGCCAGCTCGAGCGATTTCACCCGCGCAGCTTCAATCTCGGTATGAGCCGAGAGGTATTCGAGGCGGTAGGTGGCTTCTCACCAATGCGTTACGGAGAGGATATCGACCTTAGTATCCGTATTTATAAGGCAGGCTATAAAGTACGGCTGCTAAACAACGTATATGTTTATCACAAACGTCGTACCGACTTGGAAAAGTTCTTCGCTCAAGTACGTCACTCGGGCAATGCTCGAATAGTGCTATGGCGTAAACATAGCGACTACCCCGGAGCTCTTAAAGCGGTACATTTTCTACCTTCGGCATTTACGGTTTGCTCGTTGACATTAGCCTTTTTAGGACTTTTCGAATTGATGTTTTGGATACCTATCCTGCTCTTTTCTTTGATAATACTTATCGATTCGTCGATAAAAAACAAAAGCATAAAAATAGGACTTCTGTCGGTCGTTACATCGTTTGTACAGTTGTATGGATACGGCATAGGTTTTATAGAGGAGTATTTCAAAGGTAAATGAATGGAATAATATGCCTAAATACGCTAAAAAACAATAGATTATAAATAATAAAAAAATAAGAATATATATGGAATTACCATTTGCAGAATCTTGGAAGATTAAGATGGTCGAACCCATCAGAAAATCGACACGCAGTGAGCGTGAAAAGTGGCTGAAAGCAGCCAATTACAATGTGTTTCAGTTGAATGCCGAAGAGGTCTATATCGACCTTCTGACCGACTCGGGCACAGGTGCTATGTCGGATCGCCAGTGGGCAGGAGTGATGATGGGCGACGAAAGCTATGCAGGAGCAACATCGTTCCGTAACTTGCAGAAAGCCATCGAAAAAATCACGGGCTTCAAGTATGTAGTACCGACCCACCAGGGACGTGCTGCCGAGAACGTACTTTTTTCGGTACTCGTAAAAGAGGGTGACTATATCCCCGGCAATTCGCACTTCGACACCACCAAAGGACACATCGAGAGCCGTAAGGCTTTTGCCGTCGATCTTACTGTCGACGATGCCAAAGATACTCAGAAAGAGGTGCCGTTCAAGGGTAATGTAGATGTCGACAAACTCGAGAAATTCCTTGCCGAAAAAGCCGACAAAGTACCTTTCATCATCGTTACCATCACCAACAACACGGCAGGCGGCCAGCCTGTTTCTATGGACAATCTGCGTCGTGTGCGTCAAGTTGCCGACAAATACAACAAACCCGTTGTGTTCGACTCTGCACGTTTTGCCGAAAATGCTTACTTCATCAAGGTTCGCGAAAAAGGCTACGAAAACAAGACTATCAAAGAGATATGCCTCGAAATGTTCTCGTTGGCAGATGCTATGACTATGAGTGCCAAAAAAGATGCTATCGTAAATATGGGTGGTTTCATCGCTACCCGTAAGCAAGATTGGTACGATAAGGCTAAGGTATTGGGTATCATATATGAAGGGTATTTGACTTACGGTGGTATGAATGGTCGCGATATGAACGCTTTGGCTATCGGTCTCGACGAAAATACTGAGTTCGACAACCTCGAAACCCGTATCAAGCAGGTCGAATACCTTGCTGCCAAGCTCGACGAATACGGTATTCCGTATCAACGTCCTGCAGGCGGTCATGCTATCTTTGTAGATGCCACCCGAGTACTCACTCACGTGCCCAAAGAGGAGTTTCCCGCTCAGACACTTACCGTAGAGCTTTATCTGGAAGCTGGTATCAGAGGTTGCGAAATAGGCTATCTGCTTGCAGACCGCGACCCTGTTACTCGCGAAAACCGCTTCGGTGGGCTCGACCTGCTGCGTCTGGCTATACCGCGTCGTGTGTATACAAACAACCACATGGACGTCGTAGCTGTAGCCCTCAAAAATGTTTTCGACCGCCGCGAGAGCATAACCCGCGGAGTGAAAATAGTGTGGGAGGCAGAGATAATGCGTCACTTCACCGTTAAGCTCGAAAGGCTGTAGTATAAATATATCGGATGTAAATCGTTTATCATATTGTTTTTTTATTGGTTGTAAGGCTTCAGGGCTTTGCAACCTTTTTTATGGGCTTTTTGTGGAGATTATGTGGGAATCTATTCTTTAATCTTAGCAACCTATTACAGTCTAAGGTTTGTAGTTTTGTCCGAAAAAAACTTGTATCTTTGCAGTTGGAAAAATTGTTGTTTAACTATGATAAACACATAAATAGTATGAGATATTATAAATTGCTATTAATCGGTATTATATCGATTGCCCTATTTGCTTGCGAGGGAAAGCAAAAGACTTTTTCGTCCGACTTGCTCATAGGCAAATGGAAACGCCCGTCGGTATCGAAAAAAGGCAAAACAGGCTACGACTGCTATCGCTATGATGTAAACGGTAATGGAGTCACGTGGGATACTGCCGACGATGTCAATGAAAACGAGGCTCAGGCATTTACTTGGAAGCTCGACAAAGACCGCCTGACGGTAATTCATAAAGGAAAAATGGGACAACCCATACCCAAAGTATATACGGTAAAAACACTGAATTCTACTACTTTGTCGTATGAGGACGATTATGGTGCGACTTTCACATTTTCCAAATTTACGGGAAAACCATAAAATTCATATATAGAAACACTATGACAATTATTGTATTATTCGGAGCTCCCGGATCGGGTAAAGGTACGCAGGGAGCATTGATAGCCGAAAAATACGGCTATCTTCATCTTTCTACAGGGTTGATGCTCAGAGACGAAGTGAAAAAAGGTTCGACGCTGGGCAAAGAGATAGACAAATATATTTCTAATGGCGACCTCGTCCCTAATGAGATGATGTGCGATATCCTAAGGGAAGAGCTAAAAACGTATATCCACGAAAAAGGTATCATATTCGACGGTTTCCCGCGAACTATCCCGCAGGCAGAGTTTCTCGACAAAACGTTGCAAGAGATGGGGTTAAAGATTGACTTGATGGTCAATATAGAGGCAGATAAAGAGATACTTATAAACCGCCTTGTGAGACGTGGCACGCTGTCGCACCGCTCGGACGATACACAGGAGACTATACTGAAACGTCTGAAAATATACGACAGAGAGTCAAAACCTATCATCGATTATTATAAAAAAACAAACCGATACCACTCTGTAATATCGATAAACAGTATCGAAGACACGTTCAACGATATAGTAACTTTGATAGAGAAAATACGGAAATAAGATACTCGCGACTGTATGGCGTAGTATTCAATGACTTTTATATGAAGAGCAGCCCTTATGAATGAAAATTTTATAGATTATGTAAAAATTTATTGCCGTAGCGGTAATGGAGGTAAGGGTTCTACGCATTTTCATCGTGAGAAGTTTGTGCCCAAAGGCGGCCCCGACGGTGGAGATGGTGGACGCGGCGGACATATAATACTGCGTGGCAGCAAAGACTATTGGACGCTGCTACACCTTAAATATCAGCGACATATCTTCGCAGGGCACGGCGGCGACGGCAGCAGCAGTCGCAGTTTTGGCAAAGACGGCGAAGATAAGACCATCGTAGTACCGTGTGGTACGATAGCCCGCGATGCTGTCTCGGGCGAATTTCTGTGCGACATCACCGAAGACGGACAGGAGGCGGTGCTTGTCAGAGGCGGACGCGGTGGGCTGGGCAATTGGCACTTCCGTACCGCTACCAATCAGACCCCCCGTTATGCACAGCCGGGCGAGCCGCTTACCGAAAAAGAGGTGATACTCGAGCTCAAAGTACTTGCAGATGTCGGTCTCGTAGGGTTTCCTAATGCAGGTAAATCGACCTTGCTGTCGGTCGTCTCGGCTGCCAAGCCCAAGATAGCCAACTATCCCTTTACTACGCTCACTCCCAATCTTGGCATAGTGGAGTACCGCGACCATCGCTCGTTTTGCATTGCCGACATACCGGGTATTATCGAAGGTGCGGCAGAGGGCAAAGGGCTGGGTGTGAGGTTTCTAAGGCATATAGAACGTAATTCTATCCTGCTTTTTATGATAGCTGCCGATAGCCACGATGTCGTGGGCGATTACAAAATTCTACTCGGAGAGCTCGAACGATATAATCCCGAATTGCTCGATAAAAAGCGGATACTTATCATATCCAAATCCGATATAATCGACGAGGAACAGATGAAGGAGATAGAGCAGACTTTGCCCAAAGAGATACCGCACCTGTTTTTCTCCTCCGTTACGGGTTTCGGTATCGAACAGCTGAAAGATATGCTTTGGAATGCCCTGAACGAAGAATAGAACTGCATTGTGTTTCGTTTTTTATTAAACAATATATTATAAATGAGTGTCTTACTGATAGACAACAACGACTCTTTTACGTACAACATCGTCGAGGCTATCCGTTCGGTATGCAGTGATAAATGGCAGATTGTGCGTTCCGAGGCGTTGGATATCGGTATGCTCGATAGATTCAGCCACATTGTCATTTCGCCGGGACCGATGACACCGTCGGATTTCCCGATACTCTCCGATGTCATCTGCCGCTGCTACGACCACAATAAACCTCTGCTCGGCGTATGTCTTGGACATCAGGCTATTGGCGAATATTTCGGAGCACGTCTGGTACAGATGCCCAGTGTCGTACACGGACAGAGAAGACGTATAAAGATAGACAGTACGTCGCTTATTTACATAGGGTTGCCCGATGTTATAGAAGTCGGTTTATATCATTCGTGGGCAATAGACTATACGTCGCTACCCGATACGCTGCAAGCTACGGGCGAAACCGCCGAACAGTGCCTTATGTCGTTGCAGCACAAGGATAAACATATATACGGGATACAGTTTCACCCCGAATCGTTTATGACACCCGACGGCAGACGGATATTGAGCAATTTTATAAATATTTGATAGACAGATGTATGACGGTAGAGCTATTTAAACGAAAAGTATCGGAATATGCCTCCGAAGGCAGACGTTTTTTTGTTTTTCGGTTTCTATTACAGACCATTTAAGGTATCAAAAAAAAATAGTAACTTTGCATAAATTTATTTGTTGTGTAGTACGATGATAATTATTTAATTACAATTGATATGAGAAGATATAGTATTAGAGCTATCGTAGCTGCTTTATTTTTAATTTTTACACTTGGACTTAATGCCCAGAGCCAACAAGTGCTTATGACAATAGGTAACCACCAAATAAGTGCAGATAATTTTGTCTATTTATTTCTAAAAAACGATACTAAAAAAGTCGATAAGCACGATATAGAAAAGTATCTGACACTATTCAAGAATTTTAAATTGAAAGTTATTGAAGCTCAATCATTAGGGTACGATACGACTGCATCGTTCAAAATGGAGTATAATTCATATCGTAATCAAGTGGCTGCTAACTATTTGATGGATCGAAATATGGAGCAAAAACTTATAGATGAAGCTTATCGTCATCTCAAAGAAGATGTCGAATTGAGCCATATTTTACTTCGTTTCCCTCCCAATGCCACTCCATCAGATACTTTGGCTACATATAAAAAAGCTCTGTCTATAATCAAACGTCTCAAAAAAGAGAACTTTTCACAAGTAGCTTTGTCTGTATCCGATGATAGTAGTGTGAAAGAGAATAAGGGCAATATTGGTTGGTTTACGGGGCAGATGGTAGCTTATCCGTTGGAAGAGGCAATGTATTCGTCACCAATAGGTAAGGTGTCTATGCCCATACGTACCGATTACGGATATCATATCATAAAAGTTACAGGTCGTCGTCCTGCTGTGGGTAAGGTTCAGGTCGCTCATATATTCAAAAAATATCCCGAAAATGCTACCGATGCTCAGAAAGAATCGGTACATAAGTCGATATTGTTTATCGAAGAATTGCTCAAAGAGGGCGAGAAATTCGAAGAGCTTGCCAGTACCAATTCCGACGACCATTCGTCTGCATCTCAGGGAGGTGTATTACCTTATTTTGGTGTCGGACGTATGGTTGGCGAGTTTGAACGTGCGGCTTTTGCTCTGAGAAACAAAGGTGATATATCTGCTCCTATCGAAACACAGTATGGTTGGCATATATTGAAACTTATTGATAAAAAGCCTGTTGAGAGCTTTGAGGTGCTGAAGCCCGAGATTTTGCGATCTTTTGCTCGCGATGGTAGGTCGCAAGTGTGTCGGAATGCATTTGTAGATAAACTTAAAAAGGACTACAATTACAAACGTAATGAGGCTAATTTTCAGGAGCTTATAGGATACGCCAAGAAACATACTCATCCCGATTCGAACTATTTGTCGGGTGCCGATAAATTTCGCAAGCCGCTATTTACAATAAAAGACCACAATGTAACACAAGATAACTATATAAAATACATATACTTATCGTCGAAGAGTAACGTAGATAATACAGTAAATCAGACGTATGGCTTATACGATAAGTTTGTAAACGAAGAAATATTACGATTCGAAGATAGCCAATTGGAACAGAAGTATCCCGAATTTAAGCAACTTCTGCAAGAATATCACGATGGTATATTGTTATTTAATATATCTAACGATGTGATATGGTCGAAATCATCCAACGATACTATTGGGCTTGAGCGTTATTTTGCCCAGAATGCTCAAAAGTATAAGTGGGATATTCCTCGTTATAAAGGTAGAATCTTCTATTGTAAAGATAAAAAGATAAGTAAAGACCTGCAGAAGAGGGCGTTGAAGATGTCTGATACTGATATTGTCGCTTATATTGCTAAAATTAATAAAGACAGTATGATCGTCGATACCGAGCAAGGAATGTGGGTTAAAGGCGATAATAAAGTCGTAGATAATCTTGGATTTAAAGATAAAAATGCAGTATTTACGCCTACCTCGAAATATCCTTATGTATTCGTTGTGGGTAAGGTGATGAACGCTCCTGCAAGCTACCACGATGTGAGGGCTGCCGTCGTTTCCGATTATCAAGACTATCTGGAGTCTGAATGGGTCAAAGCTCTCGAAAAGAAATATCCCGTAGTAATCAATCGGACGGTATTGAAAGCTCTCGAAGAACGACTCGTAAAATAGAGTTCGTCCGATACAAAATCTTGATATTTTCGATATGTAATTCATATACATCTGTATGAAATATTTATATATCTGTTTGCTATCGATATTGGTGGTACTGTCTTTGCAGAGTTGTAAGAGAGGAATGTCACCTAATGATTACAACGAACTTCTGGTGAACCTCCACGAAAGCTCGTGGCAATATTTTCAGGATAAGTCGAGCGAATTGTATGATAATGAAATACACGGAGATACCTCGAAAAATATAATCGATAGTATAGGGTTTATTTTCGATACCATTATTGAGACATTGGATAGTATTAAATATCCGAGAGAGGCACACCGATTCCATCAAGCTACGATAAAACTCTTTGAATATATGAGAGATAGCGTGATACCTCTTTATACTGTTACACTCGATTACAAACCGGAGAGTTACGAGTGGTACAAGGCTTGGAACGATATCGATTCTATTTTCAGAGGTAGAGTGTCGCAGCTTGAAAATAGCCTTATCGAGGAGCAGATTAAATTTGCCGAAAAAGTGAGTGTAAATTATTAATAATATTGATTATATATAATCAGCATAATGTTATATATATAGTATCTATATGAAAATATTCGAATTGAAGCGTATGGCTGATTATTGTGGCTTTGTGTCTCTGATACAGCATGTTGAGGTGCGGTCGGCTGCAGGTAGAAAACTATTGCAAAATACCGAATTTTGTGTTGATCCTTCGATAATATCGCTTGAACTTACTAATACACAAAGAGTAATATCGTTGCTTGGCGACGATGCGAATAAAAAGAGTATCAATGCCTTATATCAGCTTTTCTCTGATACCAAGGATATAGAAAATACTTTACTCGGACTGCGTAATAGCAAGATAATGAACGATATAGAGCTGTTCGAGATAAAACAATTCGCTTTTAATGCAAAAAAAATATTGGGGATTATTCTCCAAATGCTCGATAATAAGCTCTTCGACTGCAAGTATGAGATAGACTTCGCTATATCCGATTTCGACGAGGTAATAAAAATTCTCGATCCAGAGAATGCTTGTGTACCAACGTTTTATATCTATAGTGCATATAGTAAAACGCTACAGAGTCTACGTGAACAAGAACGACAGAACAAGAACGAACACGAACTATCTGTAATACAGGTAAGAATATTTGAGATAGAGCAGCAAATACGCGAAGAACTGAGCCGTCGTCTGAAACATTATGCTGCAAAGTTCTTAAACGCCTTAAAAACAGTGGCATATATTGACCTTCTCTTTGCCAAAGCCGAGTTTGCATTGCAATTCGATATGTGTAAACCCGAAATCGCCACAGATACAACCGATTACAAGGCGATATTCAATCCTGAGGTGAAGCATAGTCTCGAAAAGAGCGGGCGGCGCTATCAGTGTATCGATATTGTCTTCGGACATTTCCCGACCCTGATAACAGGGATAAATATGGGGGGGAAGACGCTTATGCTCAAGACTTTGGCGGAGAGTCAATTGCTGTTTCAATATGGGTTTTACGTTCCTGCTACAGAGGCAAAGATAGCTATAGTCGACGATGTAATGTGTAGTTTTACCGACGAGCAAGACCAGATGCAAGGGCTATCGTCGTTTGCCTCAGAGATGAAGCGTATCGACGAAATAATATCGACTATCGATACCAATCAACGCGTACTCGTACTCATCGACGAACTTGCACGTACTACCAATCCTAAAGAAGGAGCTGCGATAGTATCGGCTATGCTCGATATATTGCGAGAAAGAGAAGTAAGTTCTTTTATCACAACACACTACGATATAGAGACATCGTGTAGAAGACTTCGTGTAAAAGGACTGAAAGACGAGGTTATGGCAGGCAATAACCTGAATATTACGAATATACAAAAAACTATCGATTATAATTTAATCGATGATGTGTCGCAAGGTGCTCCTAATGAGGCTATTAGAATCGCAGAGATGCTTGGTATAAATAAAAGATTAATAGAAAGGGCTAAGTCGCTGATTTAAAAGCTTGTATTACTGAGCCTAAACAACGATTGATTTAGCTATGGATTGATAAGTACCAAAAATATAATTTTAAGAGAGGTAGTAGCTGTAGCTAGTTTATTGTAAGTTACGGCGTTGTTATTTTCTGCAGTTTTAACTGTTATGATACCAATATTTATTCTTAACTTTGCTCGAAGGTTAAGAATAATTTTTATAATAATAGTATATTTGTGACTATATCGATGCGGTTGGTTGTTACTCGTAGTCGGTATTTCTCGTTTAGAGAAGTACCAATAGCTGGTCGTTTAGCAGTGATAATCATATTGTTGTGTGTGTGCTGTACGTCTTTTGCTCAAGACAATTCGCCTGTGATAAATGCTATAATTGAAGAAATTACAGAATATATGGCAGAAAATGAAGAGTCTGCGAATATCGATATAGACCAGATATATGATGATTTACAGTATTTGTACGAACATAAAATAAATCTCAATACAGCTACTCGCGACCAACTCGAACGTTTGCCGTTTCTTTCAAAGGTACAGATAGAGAATATTCTTGCATACGTATATATAACTCACGGTATGAGAAGTATCTACGAAATACAATTGATAGATGGTATAGATTATTTTATTCAAAGACTACTACTACACTTTGTTTTTGTGGGAGATATGCGGGATGAAAGTATGGAGTGGAATACGAAGGAAATTTTTGGGTGTATACGGCACAAAATATTTTCTCGTATAGATGCCGATTTAGAGCAGCGGCGTGGATATGCTGAAAATAAATATTTAGGGTCGCCTCTGTACGAACAGTTTCGATATGCGTTCGGTGCAGGAAAGAATCGTATACAGGCGGGCATAGTTGCCGAAAAAGATAAGGGAGAGCAGTTTTGGGGTAGTTATCGAAAAGGGTTCGACTCATATTCGGCTTATATGCAAGTCGATAAGCTTTGGAAGTTTAGTCGTATAGTGATAGGCGATTTTCGTGCTACTTTCGGACAAGGATTGATCATGAACGGAGCTTTCTCTGCCGGCAAGTCGAGTAATGTGCTCAAGGTAAATCCTTCGCAGAGTGGGCTCAATTGTAAATCTTCGTCAGATGAATATAATTTTTTCAGAGGAATAGGAGCTACCGCTCAGTTCGATAGGCTCTCATTTACAGCCCTCTATTCATTTCGTTACTATGATGCTTCGGTAGATACTCTCGGCAATACGTTTTCGTCGCTCTATACGAGTGGAATATTCCGTACGTCGAAAGATTGGAGCAAACGAGATAATCTCAGTATGTGGGTGTTTGCCCTAAATACAAACTACCGTTTCGACCGTGCCAAGATAGGTGTTACTCTCTATGCCAATAGTTTGTCGATGAGTATGTTGCCTGAAGATAAGCCGTATAAAAGATATTCGTTTCGAGGTGATAGGCAGGCTGCTGCTTCGGTAGATTATTATTGGTCGTTGGGTAGATTTGTCTTTTGGGGAGAGACGGCTCTTACCGACCGCTTGGCAGTGGCGACAATAAACGGATTGAGTATGATGCCAACATCCAATCTTAATATAGTATTTTTACATAGATATTATTCTCGTAGTTACGACCTGTTTTTCGCCAAATCGTTTGGAAAATCATCTAACGTATCGAATGAAGACGGCGTATATCTTGGATTCGAAGTAAATCCAGTAAAGAAATGGAAATTATCTACTTATGCAGATATGTTTAAATTCCCTTATATGAAATATCGGGTATCGGCACCCTCGAAAGGATTCGATGCTTTTGCACAAGCCGATTTCCTGCCTACACGTTATTTGAATATGTATTTGCGTTACCGTTTGGGCGATAAGGAGCAAGATTTTGTCGATAGGTCGCTGCCCACAAGGCAGATATTGAACTACGAAAAACAATCTTTACGCTATAATCTCGAATATAAATGCAAAAATATCGTCTTTCGAAGTAAGGTAGAGACAAATGCAGCTAAATCGCCTATGGAGTCTTATACTTATGGATTCGGTTTCGTACAGGATATAGCTTATAATACTCTGTGGCACAACTTGTCTGTAACTTTGCATTATGTGTTTTTCGATGCTCCAAACTATGCTAATCGTTTGTATTTCTACGAACCCGATATATTGTATTCGATGTCGACGCCAATACTATATGGTATAGGCAATCGTTATGCTATTAATCTTAAAATGAGTGTGGTGTGTAATCTTTTTATATATCTGCACTTTTCGCAAACTATATACACCGATAAGAGAACTAAGATATCTTCGGGACTCGAAGAAATCAAAGGCAACATAATGAGTAATTTGAAAGTAGCTCTAAATTGGAAGTTTTAATATGTTTATAAACACATATATAGTTTTTATGTGCATAGTAGTTTCAATATCAAGATTCATTTTTTGAGATATATTATTACTTAATATATTTCTAGGATATGCCGATTGTTTGTTATGGCTAAAACTAAAATAATTATTACTTTTGCACTTGACGAATAAAAAAATAGATGATATATGAAAAAACTATTGATTTTGCCTATCTTATGCATATTGTTTGTATCGTGTGAGCGTACCGTTTATGTGGATAGAATAATAGAAAAGCCTGTACCTAAGATAATTAAGGATTTGGAGGTGCCTACCGGCTCGTGGCAATATACTAATAAAGCCAATAACAATTACTATTTCGCTGAGATAGATATGCCTGAAATAACTAAAAATGTGTGTGATAATGCATTGATAGTTACATATATGGAGGTGCATAACTCCGACAATACTTCTTCGCTGATTCCTCTTCCAAGCGTACGTCACAAGGAGGCATTGGAAGGAGGGAATGTAGTAAGATACACGGAAACAATAGATTGTGAATACTCTATAGGGAGGGTAATGTTCTTTGTTACTTATTCCGATTTCAAACCGGTCAATCCCGACCCGGGTACAATTCACTTTTTGATGAAGATAATGTTGTAATATATTAATTAATAGTGTGTTATGAGTAAAAAAGAAAAGAACAAATCAGAAGTATCGAGCCACAATATTATAGCTCTTGGTACCAAACTCGAAGGAACTATATCGCTGGAATCTGATATCCGTATAGAAGGTGAGATAAATGGTAATATCAATGCATCAAGTAAAGTGATAGTGGGGCAGACCGGTGTAGTAACAGGTAATATCGTTTGCGACAACATAGATATTATGGGTACTGTGGTAGGCGATATATTTGCCGATAGTCTGCTATCGCTGAAATCTACTGCTAATGTGAGAGGTAACCTCAATACATCGGTACTTGCAATAGAGCCCAATGCCATATTCGAGGGTAATTGCAAGACGATCAATAAAACCCAGCAACCATCGTAACAGACAAACTATTATGAATGTACGAATCGAGCATTCGTGGAAAGAGGTTTTGCAAGCGGAGTTCGATAAACCATATTTCAAGCTCCTGACAGACTTTGTCCGCCGGGAGTATAGTACTTGTGTAGTATACCCTCCTGCTTCGCTCATATTCAATGCTTTCGATTCGTGTTCGTTTTCTGATACCAAAGTAGTGATATTGGGGCAAGACCCATACCACGGAGCAGGACAGGCTTGTGGCTTGTGTTTCTCTGTAAACGACGGAATACCGCTACCACCTTCATTAATAAACATATACCGAGAGATATCCGACGACTTAGGCATACAACCCTTTCAGAGCGGCAATCTGGTTCGCTGGAGCCGTCAGGGAGTATTACTGCTCAATGCTACACTTACGGTAAAGGCAGGCTTGGCAGGCTCTCACCAAAATAGAGGTTGGGAGCAATTTACAGATGCCGTAATAGAGGCTATATCGGAAAATAAGAGAGATGTAGTATTCTTATTGTGGGGTAGTTATGCGAAACAAAAGGGAGCACAGATAGACCGTAGCAAACATTTGGTCTTAGAGTCGGGACACCCTTCGCCTATGAGTGCCAATAAAGGTTATTGGTTTGGCAATAAGCATTTCAGCAAAACCAATCGTTGGCTTACCGATAAGGGACTCAAGCCTATTGATTGGCATTGAAGTTTTCTATGGAAAATCCGTTTTCGTCTAAGACGGCATAAGAAAATTCCTCGTAGAAATCGCCTAATATTACTATGTGACTTCCTGAGGGTATTTGCAGATTCAATACGATATGTCGGTGTCCGAAAATAAAATAATCGATGTGAGTATCGGTATAGTTTTTGGCAAAAGTTACTAAGGGCTCATCGTTTTCTCCTTTATACTCTATGTATGAATGTTTCTTGCGGTTGTTATTGCTCATCCGACGAGCTATCGCGATACCTATATCGGGGTGTATGGCAGCGAAACATCTTTGCATCACTTTGCTATGAAATAGTCTGCGTGAGATACGAAATATGCAACTCTCGTCGTTGATACCGTCGCCGTGTGTGATGAAAAATTTAAGCCCCATCAATTCAAATATTTGAGGCGTTTTGTACACTTGCAGTCCTATCTCTTGTTCTAAATATCCGAAAGTCCATAGGTCGTGGTTGCCGATGAAGAAATGTACTTTTATTCCACTATCGGTGAGCTCAGCCAGTTTCCCCAGCAGACGACAATAACCTTTTGGTACACACCTGCTATACTCGAACCAGAAGTCGAAAATATCGCCTACCAAGAATATTTCGGTAGCATCGTGTCTGACCATATCGAGCCACGATACAAGTCTTTGTTCGTGCTCTCTACTGTCGGCTACTATCCGAGTACCGATATGTGCGTCTGACAAAAAGTAATACTTGGGCATATATAGGAGAGGTTTATTCTTACTCGCCGACAAAGGTAGTAAAAAAAATAATACTCAAATAGCGAAAAGACTGTTATATATCAGAGTTGTTGCTTATAATCAGATGAGTACGCCGAGGAGCCTTTTTAGTATAGATAAAAGAGAGTTGGCAGCGAAGTATGCATTAATACAACTGCGTGTAAATAAGCCGTTTATGCGTGTTTGTGTGATTCAAAATTTATACCTAACTTTGCTCGGAAATTTCATAAAAAACACAAAAGTAACTAATCTTGAACCTTATATAGAAATATGAAATCGCTATTAAATTTGTCAGTTTTGAGTTTGATTATAATACTAGTCTCTTGTGGTACAGGTAGTTCTTCGAGTAAAAAAGACCTCAATGCTAATGATACTACACCATCATATTATGATATAGTAAAAGATACTATTACGCCAAAGATTCCTGTGGAGGAGATCAGAATCGGGGGTGATACTTTAACTATTTTATCTATAGATACATTTATAGATTACCCTTTGGGAGCTTATAATACAATTGGGGAATTAAATCGGAATATTCCGGGTGAGAAAAAAATTACTCCGCTAGAAGATGATGTTTGGCTCGATTCGGTTTTCATTAAAGGTAACACATTTGTGTTTGTAAAGTTGAATGACGAGAGTTCGATGGACGATAGAGTGAAAATAGTATTTGCACGTATTCTGAACAATGGAGTATCATTAATGAATGGTATAAGGGTAGGAATGTCGCAAGAAGAACTCTTGAATAAATTCGATATCTCAAGTGAAAAAACAGCAAAAACAAATACTATTGTCTTAGAGCGTATAGTTATGGGTGTTTGGCAGTATTACTATTTCGACCAAAACAAAAGATTAGATTCTATTATAATGAAAACGGATTATGTATTCAGTGATTGATAATTGTTTTGGTGTTAAAATAATATATAAAAAATGATTTTGGCTAACTAACATTGAGTTTTGACTTATAAATATATAGAAGTATGAAATATCGTTTTTTCTGCGTTTTGGGTGGTATTATTCTGCTAACTGCTTGTGGAAGTAGAGGTAGTAATAAAAAATGTAGCAAAGACACTGTGCTACAAAATGATTATTATGCTAACATATCGCACGAAAAAGACTCCCAAGAGAGTTTTGTAGAAACTGCAAAAACATATCATTTGATTAGTATTGATGATGTTACAAAAGTATCAGACACTCTTATTCTGTGGACGATGGATGAATTTATAAATACTCCTTTAGGTAAATATAAGACGTCGTCTGATATTCGTAAGGCATTTGGTAATAATGTAACGACTGTTTTAAAATGTAATGTGTTTACACTTGATTCTGTTTATTATAAGAACCACTTGATTGTATTTGCAAAATTTAGTGATTACGACGATAAATATTACGATTACTCGGAATATTTCAGTATAAAGTATCTGAAAATCACCGATGGTAGCCTGAAACTAACTAATGGCATATCTTTAAAGATGTCTAAAAAAGAATTGCTTAGTAAGTTCAACTATAAACCATCGGAAAGTGATTTGAAAAAATATAATGTTGTTAAGTTGTCAAGATCTCTTGCAGGTACTGAACAGAATTATTATTTCAACTCGGGAAATATATTAGATTCAATTGTTATTTTAGACAAATATCGTTACAATACCTGTGAATAGAGATAGCAATTGTCCCATATTTAATCGCAAATATATGAATCACTAACATAACTCTACTTATTGATAAAAAAACGGATTATGTGGCATAAGATAGTTCGTTTAGATGCAACTGCAAGAATCAAATTTATACCTCATTTTGCTCGGAGATTTCAGACAATACCGCTAAAATTATTTTGATACATGAAAACGTTTGTAAACACATTAGTCTTTTTATTACTGGCTTATTCTATTACTTGTGGACAAAACAACGAAATGAATATAATAGGTAAAACATATTCTATCGGCGATTCGTCGTTGGTCATACGCTCTCTGACTTTTGTAAACGACAGCATTTGTCACTACAAACACCAGTTTTTTATCGATATTGATTCTGCTTACAGAGAGTGTTTGATTGTGTGCAAATATAAAACCGACGAGAACAAGATAATCATAAGCAGCCAAGAATATCCTGCTTATCTCGACAAATCGCTCCAAGTAGGTATTCCTAATTATTGGAGTACGATAGAACGCTATTTCAAAGCCGATAGCGTTAAGCTGTACGAAAAATATTCGGGGTGTTCTCAGAAAGATTTCTTGGATATATTGTCACTTGTTGAAATTAAATATCTTGTAAATGGGTATATAGACAATCCAATTGC
>ERZ773022.272-NODE-272-length-45326-cov-4.221267_pt1 | contig 45326 bp, 44 predicted proteins | sample MGYA00580839_ERZ773022 | MGnify/ENA primary metagenome ERZ773022 (study PRJEB29015, sample SAMEA2738020) | human oral metagenome | biome: human oral; feature: human-associated habitat; material: dental | place: China | collected 2044 ... | reverse complement strand
CAGGTTCCAGCAGAAGTCTTGGAAGAGCAAGCTAGACAAATGGGTAATTTGAAAAATAGAACGGTCAAGGTACAACTTCAAGAAATGGATGTGGAGGCATTCTATCAAGGCCTCACACATGCAAAACATCAAAATTGATGTCTGAGGAGCTATTAAAGGAAAAAGATGAATTTAACTAATATTTATAGTTTAATCCTCAAAGACGGATTAAGACAAACCAAATTTAAGAATAGCCATTTAAAGCCAGTTCTTTCAGCTGAAAAGGGAAAACGTGGTGCAATCTTTGGTTTTCGTACAAAAGCTAATATGGTGAAAGCACGTGGTCTTGTATTGACATCGATGGAAGCTATCGAAGAAAATCAAGATCATTTCACTCACTGGACACCTAACGTCTATCGTTTCGGTGCCTATAGCGATGATAAACGTCGAGTAACACGTGGCCACTCTGAAGATAATCTAAGACAGATTAATACCTTCTATATTGACTTTGATATTACCTCTTCAGCTGAAGAAATGACTTCTGGAGATATTTTAACGGCTGCCATTGATTTAGGATTTATGCCAACGTTAATCCTAAAATCAGATAAAGGCTTCCAGGCTTATTTTGTGTTATCAGAATCAGCTTATGTTACGGCACATTCTCAATTTAGAGTTGTCAAAGTAGCTAAAGCTATCTCTCAAAATTTGCGTAACTATTTTGGCCAGACATTGCCAGTTGATATGACGTGTAACCACTTTGGAATTGCTCGTATGCCACGTACAGATAACATTGAGTTCTATCATGAAGAGTACACCTATTCATTCCAGGAGTGGTTAGATTGGTCTATGAAACAGTCTAATCTACCATTTCCAAGTAAGAAACCAAATCTAACGGTTATTTCAGGTTCTGAAGGTGTTAAACAGGTAGATGAACCCTGGTATGGTTTGCTGCTGAGAGAAGCCAATATTAGAGGTGCTAAAGCATTGATGGGAAGAAACAATGTTCTCTTCACATTAGCATTGGCTAACTTTTCAAGTGGTATCTCTCAGAGCGATTGTGAGGCTATTTTAGCTGATTTCAATGAACACTTGTCCGAACCGCTCTCTCAGGACGAGTTCCTGAAAGTCATTCATTCGGCTTATTCAGGAAAATATGAAGCTGCCAGTCGAGATTATATCAAATTACTATGTAAGGCTTGGGTTAATGAGAGTCTGAAAGATTCAGATTTGTTTATCAGGCAACGCTGGTACAAATTCAAAAAGAAACGTGCTGATCGTAAAAATAGTCATCTTCACGAGTGGAAAGCAGATATCATGGCCTATTTGGAAGGCTATTTTCAGTCAGAAGATCCATTCATCCGAACAACTAAGAAGGCTATCAGAGAAGAATTGAACATTCCTGAGCGATCATTGGATAAAGTCTTAAAAGCTCTAAAAGCTGATCGTAAGATCTTCTTTGTAGTTAAATCTGGACGAGGTGGAGGCATTAGATTAGCTTCAGTCAAAGCGATCGTTCTTTCTCTTATTCAGGTGAAAAAGGAGCGTCAAGAGGCTTATTTTTCCAATATAGCTGCTTTCTTTGAAGAGAGCTTAGGATTTACTAAACAGGTAATAGAGGGGGTTAAAAATGGGCTTAAACAAGCTAAACAACTATCTTTATTTGAGGTTGACATTGGATAATAAATAAAACCCGCAAGTTGCCATTACATTTATATCTAGGATACGTAGGGCTAAAAAAGTGACTAGATAAAACTAGCAGCCACTCGACTAGAAAGAAAAATAGATAGAGGAGTACGGAAATGGAAATGATCTTAATTATTTTAGGAGTTAGTATATTGGGGAGTTCCTCTTTGATAATTATAGGGATGCTATATGCTAACCATCAAATTCGTTATAGAGATGGATATGATAGAGAGTTAGAGAGTGATTATCAAGCACTTATGGAACAGCTTAGAAAGTGAGGTACTATATGGGATACGTTATTTTTAGCTTTGAAGATGGAGATTATCTTTATGATAGTCAAGGTCGATTGTTGGTCTTTGAGAGTAGAGGATTGGCTTGTCAGTACATGCAGGTTAATTATCATATTCCTTTACCTGTTCAGAAGACTAAGAGGGTGATTAACTATCCAAATTTTTACCAGGCTCCTTTTAAAGTTCATAAGGTCTGTTAAGGGGGTAAATAATGAGTACAGACAATTTGACTCGTAGTGAAGCTAGTGAAATTGAAAGAATCAAAAAGATGGAGCTTCAACAAGATAATAAGTCATTAAGTGATGAGATAGATGAAGGCCTTGAGATATTATCAGCTATTGCTGCATTATTGATTATTGGAGTTCCGCTATTGCTGATTTTTATTGTAGGAGCTTTAATGCGTATAGCATTTGATTTGCATTTTTTATAAAGTAAGTGAGGGAGTGGTGATGAAACAAAAGGATGAAACTCTTTATGTTGGAAGACTATATCTATTTGGTATCCCTTTATGGAAAGTTAAAAAGACTAAAAGGGAGTGGCTTCAAGCAGCAGCTTTGATGTCCACTAAAAGAAAAATAATTAAATGTGTCTTTATTGATGACGATGAGGAGGACGAACATGTCGGAGAATTTTAAAATTGTACGTGGTTATTATTTAACAGGAGTAGGACAAGAACCTTCTGCTCATTATTTTAAAATCACAGATACTTTTCCTGAATTTGAAACACTGAAGGCGGGTGATATTGCTCTAACGTTCTATCAGAATTTAGAAGCTATTACAAGCCTACCAGCACTGATTAGAGTAGATGGGGTAATTGAAGCTGAGAAACAGGTTCTTGAGTTTCTTCAGAGTGAAAAGAAGGACCATCTTCCTATGTTGCCACTGGTTAGTGTTTATGAAGCCTTTGATCCCCTACGTTTTAACTTGGTTATGACTACTTTTGAGAAATTAAAGTCTGAGATGAAACGCTTGGCCAAGGTTAGTTATGTTCAAGGTGATTTATTTGAGTTTTTAGGAGGTGAAGGATAATGACTGATAGGTTTGAGTTTTCTAAACTGTTTTTGGGGACCTTAGCTGCTGTTGTTGTGATTCTTTTTACAGTTATTGGGATACAGACTACCTGGAGTACTTACGTCGTCAAAGATTATAATAAGCATCTTACAGGACAAGTCTATGTGGATGCTGCGGTCAATCAAAATGTTAATCTGGTCTTTTATCGTAATGGCTGTCCTTATTGTAAGGCAGGGAAGAAAGCAGTTATTACTGTGACTGAGAAGAGTTCTTATCCGACATTTTACGTCGATGTCGAATCAAAAGATGGCCAGTTATTGGTTGAAAAATACCACGTTGACAAAGCAGCGACTCTCGTCACAATACGGGATGGTAAATCTAAGCTTTCTCATTATGCAACTAAAGATAAAGATGGCCAGATAGTCGCTGATCTGAGTAGTATCAAGAAGGCTTTAAATGACTAAAAGATCTTTTGAAAAAAGATATGAGGTGATAGTAGATGATTATGATATTTAATGCAATTAGACACTACCTTTTTCTTGTGATTCTTGTAATAACAGTCGCCGTCATCATTGGTAAAAAAGGGCATAAGACTCAGGAATTTATTGAGGCTAATACTGACTTAGAAAAGGTGTTGGCAGCTAACGAAGAAGCATGATAGAAAGGAAGTACAACTGATGATTGATACTATGAAGAATTTGATTGAAAAGATAAAATCCAGCTCTTTTGTTAAACCATTTATAGGGACGAAGAGGTGGTTTCAAGAGAATGTTATTAAGCGAAAGCTGGTCATATTTTCAGTGATTCTTACAGCTTGGATCAGTTTATTACTTGGGGCTTTTTACTCTCCACAGAGGCAAACATATACTGATGAACAACTAAAAACAAAACAGACGTTTGAAAATGGAACAGGGGAAATTAAACTGACTAGTCAAACCTATTCTCCTGAAACAGGGATTATCGTTCTCCAGTTTGAAACGAAAGATTCCACCTCCTCAGTTGATCGCGGGATTGACACAAAACGTCTCAAATGGAACCTCTATGCTAAAAAGAAAACCAGTCAAACCACGATGGAGATTGTCCCCATCGTAGACAATAAAATCTCAGTCATTATTCGCAACGTACCTAAGGATTTTGGTGCTTATGCGATTGATATTACGAACAAGACGGTTTCCACTAGCTCAATTGATATTGATGTTTCCAGTACTTCAAATGATCAAAAGAAGCCATTTAAAACAAAAGATAAGGGAGATGCTAATGTTGTTCAATTCTATGTGACGACTCAAAACAGTCAGCTTAAGAAGAGAAAAATAAGGACAGTTTCTCGTGAGGAATTTGCTTTATCAGAGATCAAAGAAGAGAAGACCTTCCAAACAAGTCAGATCAAAAAATTAAATAACTCAATCAAACAGCTTAAGGCTTCAATCGAAGATGATAATTCTCGTAAAGAGGGTCTTCTCAAAGAAGCAGAATATTTATCTGGTGATGATTTAGAAGCTAATCAGAAAGATATTGCTACCATTGATAGTAACATTGAAACTAAGAATAGGTCCATCGAAACAGCTAATCAAAATATTGAAAAGGTTCGAGTCAAGATTAAAAGCCTAGAGAAAAAAGAGACTGCTATTAAAGATGGAACCTTTGAATTTTCTAACCCAATTGAAACAGTCGAGATGAAATAAAGAAAGGAAATCAACATGAAAAAACTCACTTCAAAATGGAAATCACTCAACAAAAAAGGTCTAAAGCTTTCACTATTTTGTGCTCTAAATCGGCTTATTGTATTTATTGCTAAAGCTCAATTTTTTATCTTCTTAGTTGCGTTTTTGGGAACACTGACATATTATTTACCACAAGATTATCGCATTATGACTGTTAACCTTGTAGAGTTTTTTGTCATGGCAAAGGTTATTATTTATTTTGTTCAGATGATTTTGTCACAAGAGTCTAGACGCTTTAAATCAGTGCTAAATATTTTTGTATTATTGGTATTTTTCTTAGCAGGAACTAATTATGCGGCACAATATACAGTTACAAAGCAGTTGGTTACTGGCTTATGTATTTTCATGATTATGAGTGCCATTTTTCAAACTCTAGTGACATTTCTTCAGCCGAGATTGTTTAAGAGATATATCTTTAAAAATATCATCAACAAAGAATACTTGGTCATTCGAAAGCTAACGGATGATTTCCCACCAGAAATTAATTTTTACACGGATGCAGCTGAAGCAGATGCAGATAAACGAATGCGACAAATTAATCAAAAAGCGATCAAACAACCATATCAAGATATTGTCGAACTGAGTTTTTTGAACAGTGAAGTGATAACAGGTATTAGTTATAAAGCAGCTTCATTTGGAAAAGAAACTGAACGTACTTTTATAAACTATGATACCATCTATTATCCAGTCTTTACGGTTCACCCTTTCGGAATTTTGGAAGGGAAATCAGACTTTTATCACGACCTAATTAAACTCAAACTCAGCCGAAAAGAAGCTTTTACTATGAGAGGTGAAGGCGTACTGAAGAAAGATTTTTAACATGTGATGCTCCCTAGTTTTAATTAGGGAGTTTTTACTTTGTCCCCTTAATGCAAGAAACCTCATTATCCCTTACACTAAAATCATTAAATAAAGGAGGCTATTAAATGGCAAAAAAAGATCTTACAAAAATTGATTTGGAACTTGAAGAGGCAAAGAAAAAAGTTGCTTCTTTGGAAAATGAACGGAAGCTAGCAGAAGAAAATATTCAAAAACAAATTGGTAAAATCTACGTTCAAATTCAACTCAAAAAAGATAAAACTCAGACCTATGAAATGATTTTAGATGATCTCAAAACGGAGCTTACTCTTATTCGAGAAGAAGAAAAAGCACAACGTGAGGCAGCTAAAAAAGAACGTGAAAACGTGGAACAATAATCTTCATTTTTCAGCTGAAGAAGCATCTTATCACGCTATTTAACGGAGTGTGTATTTGTACACCTCTACAGTGTGTTTATGTGTGGGGGATATTGTACATGATAGAGTGCTTCGTGTGTTTAAGTGTGTCTGGCATGTGTGTGTTTAGTAGGCGTAGCCGAGAGAATTGGGGACACGGGAAACGTTGATACTATCAACTCCCAGCGGTACGATGGGACAGTTTCCCTTATGCTCTTTTCATGGGCTAGAACACATTAAGTGGGCTAGGTCTTGAAAAACCGCAAAAGTAGAAAATTTATTTTCGTGACGTTGCGAGGTTGAGGTTTTCTTTTTTGCTTCTTTTAGCTTTTGCCTCGTCAAAAGAAAAAAGAAGGGCGCTGTTTTTTGAAAGGAGATAATCATTTTTGTATGGTAATGAAAAGAACAGAGTTAAAAATACGTGGCTTAACTGAAAAAGAAATTGATTATTTAAAAGCTCAATCAAAGAGAACAAAATCGAAATCATTTAATGATTTTTTAGTTCGTGTCTTGCGTGAAAAGATTGAAAAGGATCAATTTAATTTTGCTGAAGCAAACTATCTTGCTCATTTAGAAAATATGAAATTAACGTCAGATCATGTTTTACGATTAACGCAAAAACAGACAGAAATTTTATCGGACTTTGAAACGAAAATGGGTCGGTATGCTGATCACATTTCACGATGGTTGGAATACGAAGGTGAGGTAGAAAGGGATGACTAAGGAAATTAGATTACGCAAAGTTCCTGATGAACTATTTGTGCAACTAGAGATGATGTCTGAAAAATTTCAGTATCCTAATCTTGCCGATTTTTTGATGTCTCAGTTGTATCGTATTGTCGAAAATGATGGTCTTGATTTGTATGATAATAAGTTTGCAGCGACGTTGGCAGATATTAAAGAACAACAAGCTCAAATTTTGGATCAACTTCTCAAAAATGAAATTAAGTTATTAGCCTATCATGCTAAACAAGATATTGTCGAAGAGTTAACGACAGATTGGTTACAATTTATGGATGATGTTGATGCGCTGGCTGCTGAAAGAAGAGCAGGAGGACGATAATGAAGAAGAATAAATTTTTGCTAGTCTGTGTTTTGTTCATCGCTATTTTTTTAGTGCAGCCACAAAATTTTCAATCTTTAAAAAGTGCTTTTACTCAAAATGATATAGCTACTCAATTGAACATATCAGATTCACCTGAAGAAAAAAATAGTGACTTAGGAAATGCTCATCAGACCCAAAATGAAGAACTAAAATCAAAAGTGTTTGATGGACAAAATCAAGTTATAGTCGTTAATGAGAAAGCGCAATTTACGACAGATGAATTGAGTTTAAAAAATGGTTCATGGGAAAAATATAGTAACCTTGATCTTTTGAATCGTGTTGGGGTTGCTGAAGCAATGTTGGGTAAAGACTTAATGCCAACAAGTGAACGTGAAGATATTTCATCAGTGAAACCAACTGGCTGGAAAAATAAAAAAATCAACTTCAATGGAAAGCAAGATTATCTATATAATCGTTCTCACCTGATTGGGTTTCAACTAAGTGGGGAGAATGCAAATGTGAAAAATCTCTTTACGGGTACACGTGCGCTTAATGCTAACTTTGAAAATGAAAAATCATCAATGGTTTACTATGAAAACTTAGTCGCAAATTATATAAAAAAAACAGATCATCATGTTCGTTATCGAGTAACACCTATTTTCAAAAATGTAGAATTAGTTACTCGTGGCATTCGTTTGGAAGCACAAAGTATAGAAGATAACACTATATCTTTTGATGTTTATATTTTTAACATTCAACCAGGATATGAGATTAATTATTTAACAGGGAGTTCAAAAAAATCACAGTAAAGGAGAAATAATGGCAACTAGAATTAATATCTATTTTAACGAAGAAACCCTACAAAAGTTTTCTGAAATCAAAGCCTATTTATTAGCAGATGTAGGAGAGAGTTTGGAGCGTCCAGGTCAGAAACAGTCAGCGACTGTTGTTAAGTTGATTGATGTTTTCTATAAACTTTTTTTAGAAACAGAAGATAAACAAAATTTTTCAGAGAGGTTATCTCGGCTGGAAAAAAATTTGGTCAATTCAGATGAAGGGCGTACTTTAAAATCAATCCGTCGTCAATTGGATCAGCTGTTTTATTTAGAGTTGACTAATTTCCATGCCATCACAAAAGGCAGTGATTTTGATATTCAAGATTTAGAGTCTGTTCATTCTCGTTTTGATCCAGCGCAACATGAATTGATGGCTAGAATTGATGACATTATTAAGGAAGATGTGGCACGTGGTCAAACGATTAAGAACTCACATTGAGGATATTCAAATGACTGATATTGTTGATATATATTTAGAAACAGGAGACTTTCATGAAGCAGTGAAGCAATCAGGGTTACCGACTCATATTGCTCACTTGAAATTAATAAAGAGTGGCTGCTTGAAAATCCAAGATAAAATTCAGTACGGTTCTCGGACAGCTAAACTGGGAGGAATGGCAGAAGAACTCTTTCAAAAATATGTTCCAGAAGCCACAGATGCTAATAAATATTTCAAGAAAAATAATCCTGTCTATGATTTTTGGTTTGATGGCTTGACGATTGATGTTAAGTATAGTTCCTTACATAAAAAGAAAAATGGGAACTCTCAACATTGGCAATTTAGAACAAATGGCAGCCAAGATTTTATTGTAGCTTTTCTTGAACGAGAAAGTGGTTTAGAATTGGATAGACCAAATATTTTGTTAATCCCTATGCAATTTATTGAAGCCAAAAAAGAGTTGCATATATCTCAATCTGGGCCATGGTTTCAAGACTTTAAGGTTGAACCTGAAGAACTCCAACCACTACTGAAAGATTATGTTCAATTAAGAAAAGACGGGCTATTTTGATTAGGAGAGGAGCATAAGAGATGAATGTATCGTCTAGTCCTAATATTACATTTATGCTGCAATACACAGAGGCTAATAGTCAATATGTGGATTATACTAATAGAGATGAGGCTGTCAAAATTGATGAAGAATTGTCCTTAGAGACAAACAGGCAAATAGTGGAAGGATTGACTGAAGATGAAATGGATAAGATTCAGGAAGCAGTTCCTGAAACACAATTGAACTTCAGAGAATACATCGATTACATGAACCGTTCGTATGCAACAGAAAATCAATCTGAAGAACTAACAGCTGTCTTTACTCAGGAGGCAGATTATCTCCAGAAACGTCGATTAAATGACCTAAAAAATAAGTTGGAATCAGCTTATCAAAATGGTTCTCTTCTTTGGCAGGGAGTTATTTCGTTTGATAATGCTTTTCTTGCTGAGCAGGGATTATATGATGTTGCGACTGGCCAAGTTGATCAAAAAGCAATTAAGGCTGCTATGCGTGACATGATGCTAACCCTGATTCAGAAAGAAGGTCTTTCAGATTCTGCGTTTTGGTGGGGAAACATCCATCTCAATACAGACAATGTGCATATTCACTTTGGGTTATCCGAAGTAGAATCTAACCGTGAAAAAATATTCTATCGGCCCCGTGGACGGATGGAGTATAAGGGAAACTTCTCTCAAAAAACAATTAACCGTTTCAAAAGCGGTGTCTATCACGGCTTGCTTAAAGAGGAAACACGATCAAATCTTCTTAGAAAAGAGCAGATTCTAGCTAATCTCAAAGCAGATTTGATGACTTCTGTTTACCAGGAAGACAAGATTACTTCTTCAGCTGAAAAAAATTTTTTGGAACAAGCTTACAATCACTTACCCCTTAATAAAAAGTTGCGCTATGGATCAAATGCTAGAGATTTTGCGGTTAGTAAGTTCTTTCTTGATCGTTACCTCGATTCTTATTTACAGAATGAAGGTAGTGCTGCCTATCAAGAATTTCTCAAAGAGACTAGAGAATTTCTATTGGCTTATGAAGGTGTCTATTCAGCTGAAAAAAATCAAGTCTATGAAAAACTACGTAAAGTCGATGGTCAAACCATCAGAACGCTGGCAGAGTCAAAAGGATATGATTTAGAGCATCATTTGGCACGTCGTATTATGGATTTAAGAGAACGATTGGCCAATAATATCTTACGATCGTTTAAAGAGGCTGCCCCACAAATACGGGACGTTCAGCTGGAAAAAAATTTGGAGAATTTTTCTGTTTTGAATCGGAAGAAAATTTTAGAACAACTTCCTGAAGCAAGTGTTGTAAAAAGTTTAGAAGGCTGGAAAAAATTGGGTTATTCTGTTAAAACTGGAGAACAGCCAATTAGTATTATCAAGCCTATTTATGAAGCTTATGATAAGAATGGTAAAGGAATAGGACAGCCAGAATTTGTACAAGATACTGTTTATGATATTAGTCAGCTAACAGAAAATATTCAGCTGAAAAGTCTAACCTTGAAAGACCTCTCTCTGTTTTCTTCTAGTGAGTTGAAAGAGTTAGTAGATGCTGCTAAGTCAAAACCAACGCTTTCTGAAAAAGAACGTCGTGAATTAGGTACCTTCCGCTATGCTTTAAAACTTAATATGCTAGAGGCTAGTCAGAAAGAATTGCAAGTGCGTCAAAAGCTCCTGGAACAGATACAGCCTTTAGCCTCTGATCAGCCATTTGTGGACTTTAAAAAGCAATCCTTAACACAAGAATTAAGATCAATTGAACTACAATTGACTCCTAATTTTAAGCTTTCAGAAGATGATAAAGCCTTGAAAGAGCGGTTGAAGAGTCAGTTTGAAGATAGTGTTGCCCTTCCTGTTTCAAAGGCCCTTCCTGGAGCCATACAACTTCCTATTAGGCAGCTTAGGACTGAGTTGGGATTAGTTGATCAGATTCAGGATGATAATATTTTAACGCTTCTAAAAGGTAGGCCAACGACAAAGAGAGACTATGTTGAGGAGCTTCAGACTTATATTTCTATTTTCCAGTTGAAATACCAGATCAATAATAGAAATCAACAGATGAGCCAGTCATCGGATGAAGCAGCTATCAGGGAGATGAAGGTGGCTAATGCTAAAGGATTCTCTGAGTTAAAACGTTTATATGAGAAGCTGCAACCAACAGATGATAGTCAAAGTCAGATTGCTCAAACAGTTTCTAAGCAATTACAAGAGCGTAAAGTGATCAAAAAAGTACAGTTGCAACAGTCTCAAGGACCTGTAAAGTTGAATACGGACTTTATGCGTCAATTGTCTTCCTCACTGAATCGTTCTCAGCTGGCAAATAAAAAAGCACTTATGGAACGTGCTAGAAGTGATGAACGTGAAGAACAAGAAGAACGCAGGCAAGCCCAGCGTTAATAAGTCATTGATGGATTATCAATGGCTTTTTTTGTTTAAAAATCTCCTATGATTTGTCCGCTTAACGCAAGAATTGCCATTATCTCTTAGACTAGAAGTAATTGTAGATACAGGAAGGAGGTGGTGACAATGCTACAATTTCCAAGCGTTTCTGAAGAAGAATTTGACTTTGAGGCTGATTGGTTGGTTAAAGCAATTGATGATACTCAAAAACGAATTCTTTTTGCTGGTCAAGGCAAAAATGGGGATTTGGAGTTGGAATTGGACTACCAAAATAATCCAGAAGAATTTGAGCATTTTTCAGTAGGTGATCTAGTTTCATTGCCAAGAGAACTGTTTATTGTGCCTGAAACGATACCATATCGGCCAAAATATGAGTGTTTCTAGTGAATGAAAGGAGTTTTTATGGCAGAAGAACACACACAACAGCCTACGACACGTGGAAAAGGCCGTCGAGAGAGAGTAGAATATGCTAGATCTCGTGATATTTTAGACGTTGCTAGTGAGCTGAACATGGAATTGGTACGTTCAGGACGAGATTATCGCTGGAAAGAACATGATTCTATGGTTATTTCACCTGATAAAAATATGTGGAATTGGTTTTCCCGCCACCAAGGCGGAGATGTCATTTCACTTGTTGAAACAATGAAAGAAGTGAACTTTAATCAGGCGATTGACTACTTAAATGATGGCAGTTTTAAGGAATATACAGCTGTTGAGAGGGTACAAGAGCCGTTTTCATATTATCTTGATCCTTATGAGCAGCCATTCGATGCAGCTAGAACCTATCTAAAAGAACAGCGTTGCCTATCAGATGAAACCATTGATTTCTTTCTTGATAAAGGAGTACTTGCCCAAGCTAATGCCAAGATAAATGGAAGTATTGAACCCGTTGTTGTCTTCAAATCGCTTGATTTTTCAGGTGAGATTGTAGGGGCGACTCTGCAAGGAATTGAAGAGAATTGGGAGAAATGGCCAGAACGTGGTTATGCTAAGAACATTGTCCGAAATTCAGATGGTATTACTGGTTTGCATGTGGATATTGGTCAACCTAATCGTCTTATCTTTGCAGAAAGTGCTATTGATTTAATGTCTTATTATGAGTTACATAAAGACAGTCTTCAGGATGTGCGTCTAGTATCGATGGATGGAATAAAAGAAGCGGTTATTGGAAGACATTTAGCCCAGCTTCAGTCGGATATTTCAGGACGACCGTTGCGCTGGAGTTATGAACAATTAGCTGAAGGATTACAAACAGCCATTGATAATAATTTCTTTGCGGATGGAAAACACGCAGACTGGATTACTCTTGCGGTAGATAATGATGAAGCAGGTAGAACTTTTATTGACTCTCTGAGAGAAAAAGGGGCTACTATTAACGAGGATTTACCCGATTTACAACCAGGACAAGATAAAACAGACTGGAACGATGCCTTAAAAAACCCTCCAGTTGATAATAGTCGTCTTGGCCAAGCAAAGCGTAAGTTAGAACGCCTTAATAATGAATTTATGGATGCTACCGATGCGGTTTACAGCCATTCTGCAATGGCAAATGGCCAACCGATGAATGATAAACGCAACGGTGCTGCCTTCTTTAAACGACAAGAACGACTGGAAAATAAGGTCTTTAATAAATTGGATGAGATTAAAAAACAAGAAGAACGAGTTGAAAGATTAGAGCAACAACAGCGTTTTAAAGAAGAAGGATTAAACCGTAAAGGGAATGGTTTAGATATGAGTGTTCAAAACATTCCTAGAATCCGTGAAGAACTTGAGAAGGCTGAACGAGGGGAAAGTCATTATACTAAGGAAACCATTAAACGTTATCGAGAAGAACTGAAGCGTCTGGAAGGTATATCTGAACAGATGTCTTCTGTGACAATCCAACCGAGCACCCAATCTTTAATTGATGATGGCAGTGTCAATCAGTGGGCTAAACAACCTAATCTTTACTTTGTAAAAGGTCTTAGACGATTAGCGGTGGAACTCACTGAAGAAGGAACGTTTGTTCCATCTACTAAGTATCGTCCTAGAACCGACGAAGAAAAAGCGGTTCTTGATAACTTGTTAAATAGACAAAATGATGTAAATCTTCCAGGGATTTCTTCAGTCGAACCAGAACAAAAAGAGGAATCAATCCCAGGACAAACAGAAGGTGAACAAGGGGTTTTGTTTGAAAACCTTGCTGATGTTACTCCATCTTCAGATCATGCAATGGAACCAGAACTACAAGTTGTTTTTGATTTCTCGGAGAATCCAAAATTATCTAAACAGTATTCTTCAGGAGAGGTTATTCCTTATAATGACTTCATAGCCAAACTCTATGAAGAGAATGACTGGCAGCTTATCATTCCAGATTCAGGGTATGATAAGACTTATTTTGCTTTGCAAGATGAGTCAGGAAATTCTTTAATATCGTCTATTCGTTATGATATTGGTAGTGAACGTGAAGATCTTTCTGAACAATTGAATCAGGATTTGCCTGCACCTTATTTGGAGTTAGCTCAAAAAGCAGATCACGACTATCGTGCTCAAGTATCTTATGATACTTTTAAAGCTAATCAAGAAAGATTATCTGAAGCGGTTCAAAGTCAAATTAAAGCGGGTATCTTGCAGATTACCCTCTCAGATGAGGTTTACTTTTACACTTTGGTCAACTATACGGGTTGGAGCCATCCTATGCGGCAGTTAAAGCCCAAAGCAATGGAAGGTTTAAAAGAACACCGAGCTTTCTTTGAGTCTATCAATGATACCAATATTAACCGTTTTAAAGAAAAAGGGACACCTGAACAAAATCAGATGTACGACATCTTGAAAGGCTTGCAAAAAGAGTTAGGGCGTTCGGATACGTCTACGGTCTTTTCAGCAGAAGTGGCTATTAGTGCTTATAACCTCAATCGTCAGTTAGATAGTCTGACAGCTGAAAACTGGGGTCGCTCAAACAGCGACCCACTAGGAGGTCTGGGGCGTGATGCTTGGAATATTATCAGTTATCCAGCAAATGAGATTATAACTAGCAATGCTGATTATTATTATCAATTGGTACCTTACCATTTGTTGGAATACCTGAATGGCAAGAGTGGCAGGGTTGAAATTTCTATTGAAACTTATGAGGCTATTCTCGAGCAGTTAAGAGATGAGACGATTATCATTACTCCAGAAGTAACGGAAGAGGATATTGTGAATCCAAGACAGGAAATCATTTCTTCATCTGAGGAAACAGAAAAGCCCCTTGACAGTCGTCAAGAGGTAGCTTTAAATTCAGAGCAACAAAAAAACGAGAGGACGTCTCAGTACAAGGGTTCTTTACAGCCCGAAGCTGAGGGTAGCACCGCACCCGTATCAGAAACTGATACCTTTGATCGCTCTGTTACCAGTCGACCTACTAGATCCTCTCATTACTTAAATTTTACCATAAAAGATGGCTTTAAGTCAAGACATACACGATTAGATCATTCAGTTGATAAGGCAAAATTAGCTAAGCTCAATCGGTTTTCTGATACAATTCAAGAGGCTGCTAAATATTATCAAAAAGAGCTTGCCAATAGCGAGATAAGCTATTTCACAGCAGATGGAAACATTGTTCAAGTTAATTTTTTAGAGAAGAATTTCATGCATCTCACAGGGCTCAAATTTATTGGAAAAAACCAATCTCCTGAAAAAACTCTGAGTGATCTCGCTGCAGGTGGGGAGATTTCTTTTGATGATATTCGAATATCAAATTCGGATTCTGCTTTTGATAAAATTAAAGTTTTACCTGAATTAAAAGCAGTACTCCAAACAGACTCATTCTATTTTGATCAACTTCAAAATATAGACAGATATACTGATAGATTTGATAGTCTAATCAAAAGCAGCGATAAAGATATTATGGTGCTTTTTAAAGCTACAGATGAAAATGGGACTGTGCCGGCTTCTATATTCAAATCTAGAGAGATTTTAGAGAATGAGTTAGAAGCTGTGCGCAGAAATGAAATTATTGGTATTTTCCGTAAACGAGAAGGTGTTCTTGAACAAATTGCAATCAACGAGGAATATGTCAAAGATGGTGGTCAGGAAATGCTATCTATTTTACAGAATAAGCAATATGAAGAGTCTGATGTAGATTTTGAATCAACTCAAATAGATGTTCTATCAGCTGAACAGTTCACACAAGTATTAGATGCTGCGTATAATGTAGGAGATCCTAGAAAGTTAGGTTTACAAGTTCCTGAAGAATCTAAAGGAGCTTGGGAACGTTACTATGAACTTTCTGATAGTCATGAAGGAAACTTTAGCGCTGTGGTAGATGCTGCTGACCAGTTGGGTCTCGTTGATAAAAATTCTAATTTCTATCAAGAATGGAATCAGGATCGAATTTTTAGTGAAACCTACCATGTACGTCTCCAGTGGTCAGAAACGTGGCCAGATGGTCCTCAGATTCCGTTTAAAGAAACAGAGCTTGTAGACTACCAAATATTTGCTGAAACGCTGTATAAGGAAAATAAGGCCTTCTATGAGCGTCATCATGGCAGTGTAGCAGAGGTAAACGCAACAGGGAATCAAGAAGCTTACATTCCATTCACTAAGGTAAAATTTGATGTCTATGCTCCTGAGGGAACACTAATTAAATCAGATGTTCGCTATGATATTGGTGATGAAACAGAACCTATTTCACGTTTGCTTGGGTTAGGTTACCGTCGTTTAGAAGGACAACCAGAATTGGCTGCCATCGATGAGATGGTTCTTTCTCAGCTGGAAAATCAAGAAGTTAATCAAAATATTGCAGCCGAAGCTAATGAGCAAGCAGTAGCTTCACAAGAAATACCAGAAAGTATCTCAAGTGAAGATTTTCAGTCTCCTAAACAAGGCATAAGAATAGGATTAGCTCAACGAGTCGAAGAAATCATGGCTGAAGATGCTACTAAGATTTTAGTTGCTTCCATTCCTCAAGTTCAAGAGAATTTATCAGTGGAAGGTGATTTAATTGGAACCCCTCAAGCAGATGGCCAGATGCTTTACACCAACCAAGAAAATTTTGGTCGTGATTATCGATTAGAATTAGCTGTGCATAGCCCAGTAAAAATTGATCAATTATCGGATATTCAAGCCCCTTGGACGTTAGAACTTATCCATGGAGACCAAAAACTTGGTTATTTAGCCTACGGTGGAGATTGGGGAAATGATTTTCAAGTTAAGAAGGAGCTAGAGAAACTAGCTTCACAAATTGGAACTGGGAACTCCCCTGAAGGGCTTTATAAGCAAGAAGAAATAGATGCCTTTTTAACTAACAATGGAGGACAAGAACCTAGTCAGCGGATTCAGGAAAATATCTCTTCAGCGGAACCATTTGATTATAAGTCAGCCTCAGCTTATGAAATTAGTGAAAGAGCCTTCCAGAAAATTCGTGAGTATACACAATCCCCTGAAGACTTAATGGAGTACGTGGAATTTATGAGTAAGTTCCCTCAACTATCTCCTCGTAACGTAGCTTTGATCCAGGAACAATGGAGAGGTGCAAATGCAGTCGCTACTTATGATCAGTGGCAATCGATGGGAGAAGCCCTTGGAATTAAACCAGAGGACGTTATCCAAACAAAAGCAACGTACGTTAACAAGAGAACTGGTGAAACTAAGGAAGTAGTTCATCGAGGTTTATCTGTTAAAACAGGCGAAAAGTCTCAGATCACATTGTTTAGACCGTTGATGGTTCGGATGATTCCTGTCATAGATGAGAATGGAAATCACGTCAAAAATGATAAAGGAAATCCAAAATATAAAAAGTTTTCAGATGCAACGCCACAGGAAAAGGAATTGGTGAAAGCAGGCAAGCTCCCTGTTCGTCAATTCCAGGAGAGAAATCCTAAAACTGGCCAACCAAGGTTTACAACTTACAAGGTTTTTGAGTTGTCACAAACCACTTTAAAACCAGAAAGCTATCCAAAAGCGATGCCAAACCGTCATTATAACTTTGATGTTGATAAGGTAAAAACGAAAGAGGTGCTGGAAGGTCTTTGTGATTATGCTGAAAGCATTGGTGTTTCTATCATGAAAGATGAGGCTCATGTGCTAGGAAATACTAAGGGTGCCTTTTTCCCACAAGAACACTTGATTCTTATTAATCCAGATAATACGCCTGGAGAAAAGATTGCTACAACCATTCATGAGCTAGCTCACGCAACTCTTCATAATCCTAGCCTATCAGATCAGTATAAAGAACTTCCAAAAGTCCAAAAAGAGCTTGAAGCTGAAATGACTAGTCATTTACTGTCAAAACATTTTGGATTAGATACGTCTGAAAAGGCTATTGATTATATGGCTAAGTGGACAGATAATTTACAAGGATTAGATGATAAACAATTAGCTGACTCTTTGAAACGAATCCATAAAACAGTTTCTAAGATGCACAAACAAATTGAGCATCACACAAAACCTTATCAATTAGGAAAAAGTCAAGGACAGACACCAAATTTTCCTAAAGCCCCGACAAAAGGGCCAAGTCGTTAAGACAGAAGGTATTCTCAATTGAGAGTACCTTTTTTGTGTGCAAAAAGTGATATAAGAAGTTATATAACAAATAGTATCAAGACTGTTTTAGTTATACGGCTTTGTCCCCTTAATGCAGAAATCTTCATTATCTCTTAAACTGAAACTATTAATAACAAAGGAGAAGAGCTATATGGTAACAGTCATTCTAGCTGAAAAAGAAACACAAGCTGCTGCTTATGCAGAAAGTTTGGGACCAGCTAGTAAAAAAGGAAAAGTTCATATTATCAAACATACCCCATATTTTTCAGATGAGGTTCATGTGATTGCTGCGGAAGGGCATTTATTTGAGTATGGCTTACCAAAGGATAATTGGGATTTGGATAAATTGCCTTTGGTCGATGTATCGTTTAAACAAACACTAAAGCAAGACAAAGTTTCCAAAGATACCTTTAAACAGATTTATCAGGAAGTGATGGCAGCTGATCAGGTGATTATTGGTACGGATTCTGATAGAGAAGGTGAGCGGATTGCTTACTCAATTTTATCCCACATTCCTGAAGGAAAAAGTAAGGTAACTAAGCGTCTTTGGGTTAATTCGGTTACTACTCGATCACTTCAAAAAGCATTTCAGACACTTAGGGAACCGATGGAAACCTATAACTACTATTTAGAAGCTGAAGCACGTGCACAATCAGATTGGTTAGTAGGAATGAATTTATCTCCTCTAGCAACTCTGACCTTACAAAATAAAGGACGACTTCCCAGAGGAAAAGGTAATAGCTTATCTGTTGGTCGTGTGCAAACTCCAGCGGTTCGTTTAATTTGTGAAAATGATTTAGCTATCCAGAATTTTAGGCCTCAAACGTATTGGAAATTACAGCTAGAAGATAAAGAAACAGGAGTGACATTTTCCAATAAGGAAAAGTATTCAGATAGTGATGTGGTTCTGGCCAATTCACGACAATTAAGTCCTACCTCGATGGTTTCTTCAGTTGAAATGACAGAGCATCAGAGGGCAGCACCTGAGTTATTTAATCTCTCGGATATTCAAGGACTTGCTGCTAAATGGTGGGACTTTGAACCTCTCAAAACGGAAAGGATAGTAGAAAGTCTTTATTTGAAAAAATACTTATCCTACCCTCGAACAGATACTCGATTCATTACTAGAGAGGAATTTGATTATCTTAAGACGTACATCAAAAGTTATCAAGATGCTATTAGTTGCCATTTTGACCCAGTTCATTTAGAGCCAAGGGAAAAATACGTTAATCCTGAAAAAGTGGCTAAAACAAGTCACTACGCCCTTATTCCTACAGAAAATATACCTAACCTAGTGACTTTAAAACCAGATGAACGGCTAATTTATGAAGCTATTGTTCGCAGAACACTTTTGATGTTTGCGGCTGATTGTCGCTATAATACCACAACTGTTGAAGTAGAAAATAAAGGCTTGATTTTTAAGGCAGCAGGTAGACAGATGATCGATTTTGGTTGGGTCTCCTTCAGTAAGCAAAAATTAAAAGGTGATGTTACACTACCACATTATCGTGTAGGAGATCAATTGGAAACAAAAACGTTGATTCTTGAAGGTGTTACAAAACCACCTAAGAGGATTACCGAGTCTCAATTGATTAGTGAGATTTTACCGAAGTATGGTTTGGGAACACAGGCAACGAGAGCAGCAATGCTAAAAACGATTCAAGACCGTGGCTATATCACTAAGAATAAAAAGTCTGGTCAACTATTTCCAACTGATAAGGCTTATCTCTTAACTCATTACCTTTATGATAATGAGTTTGCAAGTCCTGAAACCACGGGTGGTTGGGAGCTATTCCTTTCCCAGATTGGAGAGGGAGAAATTAATCCCCGTGAGTTTGTCGATGCTATCAAAGAAAAGTTAACAGATCAAGTTGCAGCTGCTAAAGGAAGGAGTGATTGAAGTGGAAGACGAATTGAAGACCCCTTATCTTGATAAGTACACTGATAATTTGTCAGCTAAGGTTGCTAAAAAATCAGATGACTACCAAGTTTATGGTCGTGACAAAGAAGTACAAGCGGTCATTATCTCACTTCTCAGAAGAACTAAAAATAATCCTATTCTAGTGGGAGAAGCAGGGGTTGGTAAAACAGCCATAGTGGAAGGTCTAACGCTTGCTATTATGCGTGGACAAGTTCCTGAAGCTTTAAAAGGATTAACGGTTCGTTCCCTGGAGCTTTCTAGTTTGATGAGTGAAGATGACGGTGGCTTTATTGCTAAGTTTAAGAAAATCATCGAAGAGATGGTTGCCACACGCGGACATAATCTTCTCTTTGTAGATGAATTTCATACCATAGTTGGTGCAGGCAGCCAGGACGGTCAAGCCCTCGATGCGGGAAATGTTATTAAACCAGTTTTGTCACGTGGGGATATTCAGCTGATTGGCGCAACTACTTTAGATGAGTTCCATGATTATATTGAAACCGATAGGGCCCTGGAACGTCGGATGCAGCCTGTTATGGTTGAAGAGCCAACGATTCCACAAGCTATAACCATTATTGATCAGGCAAAAATGATTTATGAAAAGTTCCATGGGATTCAAATTTCCTCAGAAGCAGTTCGTCAAGCAGTTCGTCTATCTGTCCGCTATATTACAGATCGTTTTTTACCAGATAAAGCTTTTGACCTAATCGATGAAGCTTCTACGATTGCAGCGGCTGAAGGAAAAGCAACTGTTACTGATGAAGATATAGCCCAGGTCTTAAAAGATAAGACAGGGATTCCTGTGACGACAATTCTAAAAGGAGACCAGGATCGTTTAGAGGGCTTCAAAGAAAAGTTGATGGATCGAGTCAAAGGACAGGAAGATGCCATTGAAGCTATTGTAGATGCGGTAACCATTGCTCAGGCAGGGTTACAAGATGAAAATAAGCCGATCTCTTCATTTCTCTTCCTGGGCCCAACTGGAGTTGGTAAAACAGAACTATCTAAGGCAGTTGCAGAAGCACTCTTTGATGATGAAGATGCGATGATTCGCTTTGACATGTCTGAGTTCAAGAAAAAAGAAGATGTAGCCAAGCTGATTGGTAATCGTGAGACACGAACTAAAGGACAGTTGACCGAAGGTGTGAAACGAAAACCTTATTCTGTTTTATTGCTAGACGAAGTAGAAAAGGCTCATAGTGAGGTTATGGACTTATTTTTGCAAGTATTGGATGATGGCCGTTTAACAGATAGTTCTGGTCGCTTGGTTAGCTTTAAAAACATTATTGTCATTATGACGACTAACATTGGTGCTAAGAAGATTATCAATAAGTGGGAGTTGAAGGGTAATTTTAAAGATTTGACTGATCGTGATAGGCAGCAATTTGAAAAGTCTATGGAAAGTGAGCTACAGAATGAGTTTCGTCCAGAGTTTCTTAATCGTATCGAAAATAAAATTATCTTCAACCTCTTAGAGAGAAATGTCATTGAAGAGATTGCAGAGAAGAACCTCTCTAAAATTTCAGATCGGATGAAGCGAAAAAATCTAACGTTGTCGTATGAGCCTAGTTTGATTCAGTATCTCTCAGATGTTGGTACCGACGTGAAAAATGGTGCACGTCCTTTAGAGCGTTTAATTAAGCGAAAAGTATTAGCACCTATTTCTGCTAAAAGCTTAACCTTGGAAAAAAGTAAACAAACCTATAATGTTCATTTATGGGTTGATGGGGAAGCACCAGATGATCGACACAGAAAAGATTTAAGACAAATTCAGTTAGATATTGAAGGAGAAATGGATGCCTTTTTCAGCTGAAAAAAGTTTTTCCTGTGATTTGTCCCCTTAACGCACAAAATTTAATTATCCCTTATATTAAGAATGTCAATAAATTAAAGGAGGACTTTTATGAAAAGTAAATTGACAAATTTTATCAACAAAGTGACGGCAAAAGGTAAAGGATACTTACTAAGTTTGTCACTCTTTTTATCGGGGGTCTTGACCAACACTGCCTATGCAGATGATCCTTTCGCTAAAACCGATGCATTAGCGCAACAAGGTATTTCTAAAGTACAAGGGATTGGAGTGGTTACTTTGGGACTTGCAGTTGTTGTGACTGGTTTAGTTTATGGTTTTGGTGGACGTGAAGTCAAAGCTGCTATCAAAAAACACTGGGTAGCTATTGCAGTAGCAATCATTGCCGTATCTGCTGGTCCAAGTATTATTGAATGGGGCTTTAAGTTCGTGAAAGGATAAGGTGGTTACTATGGCATTTATCCCTTTCAAGAAAAGTAATAAATGTTTGGTGACTGATGATCTTTTTATAGAGATAACTTGGGAAGAAGGAAAATCTCCAGAATATGATAGTGAACTTCTAGGAATTATAGAAGGACTGGATCAGCAGTATCTGGATACCTTCCAGCATCCAATTGAAGAATCGCTGCCTTATGTGACGTTTCGTCAAGCGGAGTTGCTTTTTCAAGCATTACAAGATGCCTATGGACAGTTGCAATTGAACAGGGTTGCTATCTGTCATTTAGAAGGTAAAGAAGCTGTTTCAGAAGGAGAAGTATTTGCTAGTCCATTTGTTATTGACAGAAACTATCAAAATCTTCTATTGCCTCTGATTCAAGCCATTCTAATAGATCCTGAATTTCAATCATATACTTACACCGAAAAGCGTGAGTACTTTGTGAATCAGATCTATCCAGCTTACAAAGTAAGCTTAGGAATCCAAGAATCAAGCTTACCCCTATTTCCAGTAGAAGGTGAACAAGTATCAACTGTAGCACCGACTCAAAAGCAAGTCTCTAAAATGTCTGTACCCCCTGCTCAACCAGTTGCAGCATCAAGCATTAAAGAATCTTCTTTGAAGAAAGTTTATATTCTATTAGGTCTTTTAGGTGTTCTAGCAGCAGGCGGTATCATCTCATCTATGATGGCATTTTCTCAGCTATCAAAGCAATCTGAGCAGGTCACTTATCTCTATCAAGAGTTAAAGGACACAAATTCTCTGATTGATAAGGAACATCAGGTAGATGTTTTTAATCGCTACTTTTTACCGACGTATTACTCAGGTAACAAAGAAGCTTTATCAGAGTATCTCTCAGATGGAGATGCTAAATACACAGCACCTAAAGAGGGAACCTTGCAATCAGTCATTTTAGAAAAGATGACGTATGATTCTAAAACTAAAGAATATATGTCAACTTATGTTCTTTCTGTAAAGCATGACGATAAACCGTCCAATGTCAGACTAACCTTTAAGGTTAAAGCAACTGACTCAAAAAAAGGTTTCGTCGTGACAACCGAACCGAAAGAATCGAATTATAACAAATAAAGAAAAGGAAATTTACGATGACAAAGAAACAATTACTGGCCACCTTGGTCGTATCAACGTTAGCACTGGCACAAGCTGGAGTAGCTTCAGCTGATGAAACGACAACTTTTCCAGTAGATGGAACAACTCCAGTTGTTGTCTCTCCGGCTGAAACACCAGTAGATCAAACACAACCATCACAGCCTGTCGAAACACCTACCCCAGGTACAACGACAACACCAGCGACGGACGCACCAGTGGATCCTGCAACTCCGACTCAACCTTCGGAAACTCCAACAACTCCTCCAACTACGGAACCCGTTACCCCTGCGCCAAGTGATCCAGCTGATCCGTCAACGACAACTCCATCTACGCCTTCTGAAGAACCAAAATCAGATGAGCCAACCCAACCTTCAGGAGAGCCGACATCACCAGCGCCATCAGATGGTAATGGTCAGACGACGCCAACACCAAATCCTAGCACAAAGCCAAGCGAGCCAACAATCCCTGTTACTCCAACGGTTGAAAACCCAGTAGTGACCAACACTGGTGCAACTATCGTTAGTACCCAAAATGGGCAATTAGTTCTCTCAGATGGCTCACGAGTAGCTCCAGAAGCCCTAGGCGCTAAAACAAATAGCGATAAAACCATCTCTGTCACAAAGGCAGATGGTACCACAACAACCCTTCCTGAAACAGGAGAAGCTCAGAATGTATTGGGACTCCTTGGAAGTGCATTACTCGGAGTCACGGCTTGGTTCTTCCGTAAAAAACAAGCTTAATCAAAAAAAAGAAAAACTACTGATGACCGAAACGTCATTAAACTAGATAAAAAAATGAAGGAGATTCACATGAATCAAGAAACAAAACAAATTTTCTCAATCCGTAAATTCAAAACAGGAACATACTCAGCCCTATTGGCTAAATATGGTATTGCTCTAGCAGCTGCTACAGTTTTGATGGGGGCAGCCACTGTTTCAGCTGATGAGACAACCGCTACTCCAGTACAACCAGCTACAGAACTGGTTGCGCCAGCAGTCCCTAAAGTCGCTACTCCTGAAAACACACCAGTTCAAGTACAATCAGAAGTGAAAAGTGACATTCCAACAGCTGTTCCAGCTAATGCCACACAAGAGCAAGCAGTAAAAGCGGTAGATGGTGCACAAGCAACTTTAAAAGATAGTGTTTCTTCTGCTAAAGAGGCGGGGGTTGCTGTTAAAGAAGGTGATACAAAAGAAGTCGTTATCAATGACGGAAACGCTTCTGAAAAAACTTCTGAGGTTCTAACTGACCTGAATAAACAGGATCAGGCAGTAAAAGAAGCACAAGCTAAACAAGAGGCGAATCAAAAAGCCTATGAGGAAACAAGCGCAAACCGTGAAAAAGCTGTCAAAGATGGACAATCTAGCCTATCTGCTTCAACCAAAGAAGTGGACCAACTCATGGAACAAGCCAAGAAAGCAGGCTTACTTGTAACAGAATCGACTACGGACAAAACCCCCAACTACAAAGAGACTAAAGGTCTAACAGGTGATGCCCTTCGTAAAGTGATGGCTGAAAATGTAGCCTTGTACAAAGAAGCTATTAAAGCAGGTATCGCTCTTCAAAATAAATCAGTTGAAGACTTGAAACGTGATTTAGCTCTTTATCAGGCGAATCAAAAAGCCTATACTCAAGCTAATACCGCACACAAAGATGCCAAATCGGCAGGAGTTGCTGATTTAGAATTGGCTAACGGTCGTCAAAATCAAGTTGTAGATTTGGCTAAAAAGAATGGTGTTGCTATTGCGACAAAAACGGAAACCACAAGTCCTACCTATACGCCAGTGGCAAGATTGGAAGGCGATGCCCTTTTGAAAGCAATTGAAGGAAACATTGCAAAATATAAAAAAGCAGTTGCGGATGCAGTTGGTAAAGAAGATAAGTCTACTAATGACGCTAAGGCAAAATTGGAAGCTTATTTGAAAGAGCTTGCGGATTATAACGCAGGAAAAGGAACACAATCAGGGATTAAATGGGCTGGAAATACGACAGTTGAAGCTGGTACAGCTCAAAAAATGACAGGAAATGAACCAGCGGTATCTTGGGGAAATCTTAAGACAGCAGCGGCGGATGCCATTCAGTCATTAGACCGTAACCAAAATACGGATGCTAACTTTGATAATCTTTTCAAAATCAATGGTTCAGGTACTGTTATTATCAAAAACACCACCAATGGTGATGTGACGCTCAAAATTTCTAACATCAATGCATGGACGGCGGAAAATACCTACCTAGCTGTTTGGGGAGCTAAAGACGGTGGTATTGCTTGGGGTGTCTTTGCGACAACACACGGTACAGTATCTGCTGGTGCTGGTGAAGGCGCAACTGGTGGAAACATCGGTGCAACTGGTGCTATCCTTGCAGCTGTTAAGTCGTATGATTATGAAGTCTCAACTAGTAAAGAAGTGTCAACAGTAACCTTTAACGATATTGATAACAATCAAACTGTGACACTCAATGGTCTTGATGGCTCTAAATTGGTAAAAGGCCGAAATATTAACCAAGCAGGCAACAGCTATTCAGCTGGCGCTGGAGATGTCTCTCAAGCCTCAGGTGGGGTCATTGACTCAAATGGTGTCCAATTTAACTTTAACGATGCTAAAAAGGTAACGTTTAGTGGTAGCCACTATTTACCAGGCTATATCAATACATCTATTGTCGCAGGTATCTTTGGTGTGGCATCTGAAGTTCCAAAAGAACCAAAGAAACCAAGTTTGGAAGTTACTAAAACAGATGTGGCAGTACCAGAAGCACCTCAAGCACCAAAACCAATCACTGTAGCGGTGAAGAAAGCAACCGTTGGAGCTCCTAGAGCAGGTGAAAAACCAGCTCCACTTACTGTAGCGGTTGAGAAAGTCACAGTAACAGCTCCTGATGCCCCAGAAGCTCCTAAACCTGTGGAAGTTGACGTACACTATTACAAGATGACGACAACACCAACGTCAGTAACACCAACTACACCAGTTAAACCAGCAAGTATGCTTCCTTCAACAGGTGAAGAAGGTAGCATGCTTGCAGTGCTAGGTGGCGCTCTACTTACAGGATTGAGTTTGATAGGCCTTCGTAAACGTAAAGAAAACTAATCAATAGAAAGGAAAGAGAATGCAAAGTTTTATTGCGAATGGTCGTGTTTCAGATATTCCATCAGATGCTGTTGGTAAAACAGCTAATGGCCATATCAGTTTTAAATTTGAATTTGTCTGTGACACCAGCCAACAAGATCAAGAAGGCAAGACTTTACCAGCTTTCTTTCATGTTCAGGTGTATGGCAAACAAGCTGAAATTATGGCTCAGAGCCTTGTTAAGGGATCGCCTATCCTAATTAAGGGTGAAATTATTCAACGTCCTTATACGAACAGCCAAGACCAACGACGAACCTATCAATTTATTGCTCCAGCCTTGCAAGGTGGTATTACTTTCTTAGAAAGTAAAGATGCTGCCAATAGACGAAAACAGGAGCAACTCGACATGCAGCAACAACCATCAGATAGTCAGAAGAATCTGTTTAGTGGAGATGAAAATCAAAATACTTCACCAAATAATTCTTATCCAACACCGATTGATGCTGATGAACCCTTCTAAATAACAGAATAAGGCATGAGGGAAAACATCATGCCTTATTTTTATAGACTCATCATCAATTCAAAAATAGCACGTGGAATAATCTCACGTGCTATTTCTGGTTAGGGATTGCGTCTCTGCTAGTATATCATAAGGCGTACTGAGAAGACAATTCTGAGCCATTTTCAGGTGATTTTATAGGGGATTATCCCTGAAAACCTCTTAAAATGAGCTATAAAAAGTTATATAACTTTTTGTCCACTATTTTGACTTGTCCCCTTAACGCAGGAATTTCCATTATCCCTTATTCTAGGAGTGTATTAAAAACTAGAAGGGAAAATTTGCTTATGGTAAAACAACAAACGGATTATCAATCCGATGATTTAATGGCTGATTCCCTTCAGATAGAAAATTATCTGAAGCAAGGAAGAAGCTGCCACTTATGTACGGTTCATCTGGGAATTGAAGATGGTATTAGTTCCTATCTGGAACGCTACCAACTCGCTTCGCCTCAACAGAAATTTAAGATTTTTCTTTTTTCAACTTTCTATGGTCAGAAGATCCAGCGATTTTTAGAAGAAATTCGAGGTAAGCAATATGTTTAGTTGGTTAGAAGCTGTTTTTTATACTTTGGTCCAACTGGCAAGGGTGAATCGACTTAATGCTTTATTATTGATTAGCTTTTTAGCTTATCTTTGTTACCAGGGATATAAGCTAGTCCGTCAACCGCTGATGACCTTTTTTCAGTTGATTAAAGGATGGATCGATGATAGGGATAACATTAAGAAGCGTATCCGACACAAAAAAGAAGAACTTCTGAATCTTTGTAAACATCGTCAAGATATTGACTGGAAATCATCTGGCAAAGATAAAGGGAAAATGATTTGGTCGTTGGTCAAGCGACTTGCCACAGTGATCCCAGCTTTTGTATTCCTGCTGTTTGGAAACCTTATTTTTCGTCTGGTTTACATGTTGCCTTTTGTTAAACAGGATAGGAAACGGTTTGACAAGGAAATGAAACCCTTGCTCTACTTTAAAAACTATCGTAGTTTTGTTTTTATGGGGCTAGGTTTCAGCTTTATTGCTTTAATCCTGGCAAACTATCTAGTAACTGTTTTAAGGGCAGCTATCCGCTTCCTTTATTTCTCAGTCGTTACTCTGAGAGATAATAGCCAGACAGTTACGTTTAATGTTGATAGCTTGTTGATTCAAAATCTGTTTAATATTAAGGTATTTGTTATTGCTCCTATTCTGGCCGTTCCTATCTTTATTATTGGGTTAATAGTTGCCTGGAAGTCTGCTTGGGTTAACTTTGAGCAGTACCGTGATTATAACCACAACGAAGAGGGGGATGATCGCTTTGCAACAGTCAAGGAGATTCATCAGCAGTATAAAAAAGTCCCCAATAAGACAGAAACTTATCCAGGTGAAGGGGGCGTTCCTGTTCTTCATGAAACGAGAAAGAATCTAACAGGTTTAACTCTTGGCTCTCAAATGCTCTGGCAAAACCGCACATTTAGCCGTTATCTAACGAACGCAGAAAGAATCTTAGGTATCTATGCAAAGGCTTCAGGAGATTATTACATTGAGGACAGCACTACGAATATGCTTGGTGTTGGTATGACTCGTTCTGGTAAAGGTGAAGGACATATCACAACAACGATTGATATTAATAGCCGTGCTGAAATTCAACCCTCCATGGTTATCGCCGACCCTAAAGGAGAACATTATCAATCTTCTTACAAAACCATGCGCCGACGTGGCTATGATGTTAATGTCCTTTCCTTCCAAAATATGGACTGGTCAATGTCCTATAATCCTTTGGCACTTGCGATTGATGCTGCTAAAAAAGGATACTATGAGAAGACACAGACACGTGTCAATGCGGTTGCGGAAGCCATTTATCGTAAAACTAAGCCAGGTGTTGGCAATGGGAACGCTAAGTATTGGGAAGACACTTCAATTTCCCTCTTTAATGCGATTGCCATGGCTTTGATTGACCGAGCTAATGAAACCTTTAAGAATGGTGAAACAGATGCCTGGGATACGGTCACAGTCCGTAATATTGCCAAATTCTTGACCGATTTAGGATCAGAAGAAGTCTTTGTCAACGACTATGGAGATATTATTGAGAATCCAGATCGTGATCAACAGGTTAAGAAGAAATCTAAAATTACGGTTTACTTTGATAATCTGCGGAAGATTAACCAGGAACAATTTTCTAAATTTAGAGATATGGCTGATTTGAACTTTAGGTCCTCTGACTTTGCTTCAGAAGAAACCAAAGGAAATGTCTTCTCTAGTATGATGTCTGGTATTAATCTATTCCTGCAAGATAATATTGCTAAATTGACCTCTAAAAACTCGATTGATTTGGAATCAGTTGCTTTCCCACGTCGCCTATCTATCAAGTTCCGCTCAAGCTCAAATGTGGCTATGCGTAATGAATATGCTCATAAGACAGCTAAAATTACTATTACCAGCCAATCAGCTTGGGGTGAGACTACCCGACAAGTGACTCACGTCAATGCTGCAACGGCTCTTATCGATGGGGAAGGCTATCTAACTTATGTCATTGAGCCAAAACTTCCTGAGCAGTTTCTGGTGACGATTGACTTTGATCACCAAAATAACGGTAATTCAGCAATTCGTGACAACATCTTCCAATTCTCAGCTGAGAAAGTTTATCAGAAACATGGCAAGGTTATTGCTTTGGATGAATACTCTAAGAAGCCTGTGCTAGACCATATCAAAGTGACTGTTTTGAATAAGCAGGAAGATAATCTTCTTCAGGAAGAAGATATTGACTTGATTTATTCAGATAATCCTAAAGTGATTTACTTAGTGACACCACCAAACAGGACAGAATACAATAGCATTGTGTCACTGTTTTTGGACCAGTTATTTAATGCCAATTATGAGTTAGCTCTCTCAAATGGTCGTAAATGTGTCAATCGGATTCTTCATATCCTTGATGAGTTCACCAATATTCCTGCTATTCCTCACATGGATACGAAGATTTCTATTGGTCTTGGTCAGAATATCCTCTATTACCTCTGGATTCAAAATTTAAAGCAGTTAACAGATAAGTATGGAGAGAATACGGCTGAGACGATTAAAGAAAATTGCTCTTTGAAAATCTATATTAAGTCAACTGAGCCGAAGACAAATGAGTACTTCAGTAAAGAATTAGGAACTCGTACAATCACACGTCGCAGACGTTCCAGCAATATCTTAGATGAAGCCAATCCAAATGTTTCTATCGAGAACCCTAGACAGGAACTTCTAACGCCTACACAACTAGCCAAACTCCAAGAAGGAGAAGCGGTTATCCTACGGGGGGTTAAAGGCCGAGATAATGCAGGTCGCAAGGTTACGACAGATCCGATTTTCCTACATGAAAAGACAGCTTTCCCATATCGCTATATGTTCCTTCAGGATGAGTTTGACCACTCTATGACCTTGGCTGATATTCCAGTAGAAAGTGACCATAGGGAGCTTGACCTGCAAGATATAGCAGTAGGAGCACAAAACACCTTCAGCAAGATTATTGACTGGCGGATGGCCTTAATAGACCGTATGAGGACTAATGGGGAAACACCTCAATTAGCTCCAAGGAAACAAGCGGTTAAACCTCTAAGTCAAGCTCAATTTACTTCTTCAGCTGATTTAACTCAAGCTGTGATAGCAGAAGTTTTCGATGAGGACGACGAAGACGATGGATTTTTTGTAGATGATGTAATATAACAAGATACATAAAAAGTTATATAACAATGTATATAAACTATTGAACAGAAGTTGTATTTCTGTTATAATGGAGTCAAGAAAAAGCTGGGAGAAAATTATTATGAAGTTGAAAAAAATATTAAGTTTTTTAGTGCTAGGTATTGCTCTTGTTGCACTGGCAGCCTGTGGCAAGAAATCAACTGAGAATATCATCAAGACTGAATTAAAGGATAGCTATTTGGGTTCATCTTCAGTATCTGCTTATGATGGTCTAGTTTTTTCAGGTGGTAGACGAGAACTTATTTTTGATAAAAAGAATAAAACAATAAAGAGTGGTGACAAAGAAATTTATTACAAGGTAGTTTCGGATAAATCACTACCTACTGAGCCTAAAGTTGCTCTAAAGGAATTAGAGAAAGAACTAGATGGTAAAAATAATTTTACAATTGTTATAAGCTATCAAAAAGATAACCTGGATAATTCCGATTCTTTTTATCAGATTGTTTTATCTGAAGGTGGGAAAAAAATAAGAATCATAGAACTACGTAGAGATTACGCAGTAGAGGGTGGCTATTTCGATTTTGCAGGAGAAAGTGAATAAAATTTTAAAAGTCTCATTTTCGAGGCTTTTTCTTTTCCTGTGATTTGTCCCCTTAACGCAAGAATTTTCATTATCCCTTACGATGAAGGTATCTTATATAGAAAGTAGGTATCTTTATTGTCATATCAAACCTTTTCTGACCTCGTTAATGAGGTCAAGAATATGAATGGTGATATTACAGGCGAAAATGGTGAGAAAGTGGCTCAGTTTTACTCGTACTGGAGTAACTACCTGGACTCTACCCCAGCATTTCTTTCTTTTCTAGCCTATATACCAGGTGCACTAGCTAAGGCCTTATATTCAATTACAGCTAGTCTTGAACATGTCTTTAATAATATGTTTAAGCTCTTTGGCTTATTTGGCTATTTAGGCAATAGTAACACGGTCATAGGCCAATTCTTCTTCTGGTTTCAGGTTCTTGGGACCACTATATTTAGCCTGGTTCTCGTTGTTTCGGCGATAGCTGGAGTCTTTACTAAGCCCGTGAAGTATAAGGGGGTGATTACCAATTTCCTTTTGGTAACCTTGGTAACGGCAGTCTTGCCTTTAGCTTTAACAACCATTTCTACTACCATTGCGCAGGATGCCATGAATATCCAAACGGTATCCAGTGAGGCACCAGATGGTAGTAAGCAGTATTCTTCTTTAGCTATCCAGCCGATGAAGAATAATATCGTTGATCTCAAAGTATTGATTGACAACGACTTTTCAACGGAACTTTTTCCGCTGGATGACTATGGTTATATAAAGCCTCCTAAAGAGGGGGCAACACCTGTCAATAATATTACGGATAGTACAGATAAGCGAGATACAACCGACTTTGCGACACGAATTGACTTTGGAGCAACTTATGGGACAACTAATACAAAGCTGCTTGATGAGTTTGAAGATAAGCATAGTGGGATGAAAGGTCTGTTTTTGCATAAATTGAATGCCAATCAAAATGGAGTTGAAACTATTACAGAACATCGTTTTGTGGGACAATTGAACGCTTTTGAGGCTGTTTACATGCGATACAAGGTCAACTGGATAGGGATGTTCATGCAGTACATTATCTTAATTGTTTTGCTGGTATCCATGTCAATCAAGCTGGTTAAATCAGTTTTTGATATTCTCATTGAAGGTCTGATTTCTCCTATTCAGGGATATTCGTCTTTATCCAATTCTAAGAAATATAAAGAGCTTCTCCGTACCATGGGAGGAGCGCTTGCAGGTATTTTCTTTGAAGTGGTGATTATGCGTGTCACTCTTGAAATCTGTCGTGATTTACCAACCTTGTCTGTATCAGCGGTTACGAAGCTATCAGGTGGCTTCTTTGATGGTCTAAACATGTGGGAACAATGTCTTGCAGCTTCGCTTGTTTACATCGGTATCTTCTTTGCGGCTATGCAAGGGGTAACGATGATCGAACGTTGGCTTGGTGTATCAACTGGCCACAGTGATACAGCTCAACAATTACTCGGAGCCATGATGATGGGTAATGCCTTTGCGACTGGAGCAGGAGCTATCGGTCATGGTATGATGGGTATTGGTGGCTTTGGTATAGATATGGCCAAAAAAGCCCCTGGAGCAGTTACAGCAGGAAGTAAAGTTCTTGGAAATAGTCTAGCCACAACTGGAGGCGGTATTCGAGGAGCTTGGAATGCTGTCAAAGATCAAGGTGTTGTGAATGCAGCTAAAGGCGGTTTAAGTAATATGTTCAGTGCTGCTGACCTTGCAGGTAAAGAAGCTGTCGGTAAAGTAAAAGACTTTGCAGGTGGCGTAGTTGATAACTTAGGTCAAAAAGAACAGGCTGCTCATGATGCTGTCTATAGAGGTTTGAAAGATCATAGCCATCCAGAAGAAGTCAAACCTGTATCACCATTTGATCCAGATGCTTCAGCTGGCTTTGAATCACTTTCAGATGCTGGCCCAGCTGGCGGTGGCATTACAGATCCTACATTACCTTCTTCAGAACCATCTGGTGAAGTGTTTAGTGGGGTTAGTGATCCCACACCTTCAGTAGATAATCCGCCGCTTCCAAACGCTACGGGAGATACGCCGAAAAAGTTTGAAGGAGCGCCTTCACACAAGCAGAACTTTCAAAAATCAATGCACCAAATGAGTTATATGAACCAACAAATGCAGCAAGCAGGTCAGCGGATGCAGGGTCAAAGTCACATTAAAGGTGCAGAAATCGATGAAAGTGACGAATAACGTCTATGCTTGATTTTAGGGGAAAGGTTGTTGTGGTTACAGGAAGTCTACGTCCAATGACAAGACAAGATGTCATATCCTTTTTAGAAGAAAGAGGAGCTGTCGTTCAGAACTATGTTTCCAGTCAAACGGATGTCTTACTTGCTGGCCACAAACAATTAGATCTCTTTGAGCCAGACAGGAGGTCTAAGAAGTATGAAGCAGCATTATCACGGATAGCTGAAGGACAAGTGATTACTATTATTTCAGAAGAAGAATTTTTCAATTTCGTGAAGAAGTCTCAGTCTTGAGGCTTCTTTTTTATATACAAAGATATATAACTTTGTATATAAAAACTATTTGAAATTCTCAGCTGGAGATGGTTTGTCCCCTTAACGCAAGAATTTTCATTATCTCTTAAGATGGAACTATTAAGAGAAAGGAGACGGATAAATGGATGAAAAATATGGTGTCCCACGTGACATCTATGCCAAAGTAAAAATCATAGGTCTTTTCATGGCTGATATTGTGTTTGTAGGAGGTTCTGCGGTTGCTGCTCTTTCAGTAGGAACAAAGATTTTTCCTACAAGCCAATGGCCACAATTAATAGCCTTCATACTATTAACACCGCTGATGTGTCTTTATCTGGTTTTGCCAACCAATGGTGGGAAGAAGAATTGGCAAAGCATGTTTCTCTTTTTTAGGAGAAGACGGAAAGGTTATATCAGCCTAAATTACCAGAGAGGAGTTAAACGTTAATGGCGATTAAACAAAATCAATCCCAGCCTGAAGTCAAGCGACAATTGGGACGTAAGCAAGAAAAAAAGCAAAGTCAAGAATATTTTGATCTCCATTCTTGTGTAGAGTTGCTGGATGTCAAATCAATTATTGATAATCGTCAAGCCTACATTCAATTGGTCGATTATGGCTATCTTCAACTGATGGAGATACCAGGAAAAGACTTAGGTTCACTTTCATATAACGAGATCCGACGTACGATTGATAATTTTGAAAAATGGTTGACTGACTTTAATACTGATATTCAGATTGAGACAACCACTTTGCCAACTAATACAGATACTCAGATTATGGATCTACGTCACCATTTAAGTCTGGTTCGTCAGGAAATGGCCAAGCTCTTGCCTGATTCACGTCGCTATATGCAGCTGCATGATCGGGAGTTGCTGCTGAGAAATGAAATTCAGGTAGAAGAGAGCATCCAACAGGAGATCTATAACACTGAGTTCATTCTATGGCTCTTTGCACCGACGACTACAGAATTAGATGATTTGGTGCGTAAGGCTAAGTCTTATGGAAATAATGATTTTGTTCCTCAAGAAATAACCAGGGTTAAGAAAGAACAAATTATCAAGCAGTTTAACAACATGAATGAAAAAGTATAGGAGGAGAACATGCCAGAACTATCAAAGCGCAGACAACAACAGCTGAAAGCACAAGGCTATGATCTTGCTTTTCTCAGTCGCATTCAACCACAAGGAAATATTGACTTTAAAAAAGATGACCGCTCCTGGATGAGTGGTGACGGTTATCATACCGCCCTTCATTTTTACGAGTACCCGTCAGAAGATTTAGATCGTTTCTGGTTATCTGACTTGATGTTGATTCCTGGGACACGTTCTTTCTTGTCCCTCTATCGAGCAAATAATAAAGAACTGAAGCAAGAAATTAAAGATGCCATTGAAGAAAAATCAACTCGTATTACAGGTAACAGTAAAATCGTTGATAACCAACAAGAATTAGATGAAATCAAGGATCTGACTCAGCTGGATCGTGATATTACGAAGAAAAATATTGCGATGCTAGGAATGTACGTCCGAAACTATTCCTCTGCCTCAACTAAAGAAGATTTGTTTAAAAAAGTTGAGGATATTAAAGATAAGACGTCAAATTTTAAGTCAACGATTCTCTCAGGGGAGTTGGATTTTGAATATCATGCCCCTTTTATCCCAGCACAGTATCAAATAGATTTGCCTAATCGCAGACGTGGGATTCCTATTAGAGCACATGATCTAGCAGGTGGTTATTTCTTTAATCACACTAAGCTAGAGGATCAAAGAGGCGTTTATATGGGCTGGACACCGACGAAGGGAGCTGTCAATTTCAACTTCCTAGAACGTGATGAACGCCGAACTCGCTCATTTATGATCATTTCAGGGAACCCTAAGATGGGCCAACGCTCATTCCTTTTGAAGCATACGGACGGTCTTTATGCCAAAGGGAACTATATTCGTAACTTTGATGCTAACGGTGCTTTCCTGGAGCAAACAAGACAGCAACATGGGGTTATCTTGGATTTATCAGGTGAAGCTAACCGTATCAACATTTTCCAAGTTTTTCCAACGGTTACCAACGAGGAAGGAACAGAGATCGATAAGAAGAAATCTTATAACCTTCATATCCAGAAACTCAAGAGCATCTTCAAGCTACTAAACAGTGAAGTAACAGGTGATGACCTAACAACTTTCGGTAGTATGCTGAATGAATTTTATATTGAAGAAGGCTTATGGGCACGTAATCCTAAGCTGAATCCAGAAAAGCTAAAGGCTACGGACTTAGTAAATGAAGAATATCCTATTCTATCTGATTTTATTCTGTATGCGGAAGACTATAAGCGTAGTCTAATGAGCCAAGGGAAGCCTGATGAAATCGCAATTAAATCTGTTAATCGTATCTATAATACCTTTAATGAGCTTCTCACAACGAATGCGGAGATGTTTGAAGGAACAACAGAATTTCAAGATATTTCTTCAGAGCAAGTAGTAACCTTTGATTTTTCAGGACTTAAAGGCACCCCTCACTTGCTCAATGCTCAAATCTTTTCAGTATTGTCCTTAGTTTCAGCCGATATTGTCAACAATGGTAAACGCTGTAAGCAGCTCCTAAAATCTAATTCTCATCTTACTGAGATGGATATGGAACACTATGTCGTTAATATCAGTGAGGCGCAAACATTGATCAATCCTAAGTATGAAAGCAGCGTTGAATTACTGGCAGATATGATTGATTCCATGGGAGAAAACTTTGCAGGTGTTGTTCTATCAGTTAACTCTCTGAGGGGGATTCTCTTTGAATCTGGAGTAGGAAACCATAAAGATCCATACGTGACAGCTGTTCAACGTATTTTCGGACTGATGCAATACCGTGTTTTTGCTCAGACAGATGAAACAAGTATTCCATTACTTACCAATGCCTTGGCTGGGTCTATGAATCAGTCAGAGTTAGAGACGCTGCCACGTTTGACGAAAGGACAACTGTTTATGAATATCGCAGGTGTCGGGAACTTGGTCTTCAACCAGCAGCTTCTAGCTCCTGAAGTACAACGCTATGGCGGTATCCAGTAGAAAGGGGAATGACATGTCAAAAAAGGATCCACAAAAACTAGGACCAATCGCAAGACGAAAGCAGGCTATAAATAATTACATCACTATCCGAAAGGTAAGGAATCAGGAAATTAGGGACTATTTTGCTTCTGAAGAAGAACCTGATCCAGATCGTTTAGCAGAACAGAAAGCACGTGATCAAGAATTTCTAAGAAGTTTGAAAAAAATTGGAATTGGCTTTGTTATTTTCTTAATTGTTTATGCCATCTTAAAAACGATTCTTGGCTTATGGTAGTACGAGGTAAGACATGAAAAAAGCAGTTTACTTAAAAATACTACTTCCTCTTGTCTCCCTAGTCTTTGTCATCAGCGTAAGTGTATCGATACTAGCAGGAATTTTAGGGGCTGTTAGTAGCTCTAAATCAGATTGTTCAACAGAAGTTTCTACGTCAACGTCAACGATCACATCTGTCTCTTCAGGTGATGGTTCAATTGATTCTTTTGTTAAGGAACATAAAGAAGCTTATATCCTCTCCTGGAAAGCTGGAGGCTTTCTACCATCTGCATCGATAACGCAGACGATGATTGAGAATGGCTTTAACTTCTCTAACCCTAACGGAACATCTTTCTGGCAAGCTCATAATATGGGAGGTGTTAAAACCTCTAGCAAGGATAATTTCCCTGTCACGCTTGCAACTTATGGTGAAAATAGTGTTGACCTTTCAGGAACGAAGCCTGGGGCCAACGTCGGAGATGGAACAGGTGGCGCATATACCTGGTTTGCAAGTTATGATGCTGGTATTGTCGGTAAGGCTGAGTTTATGGCTCACCAATCCCTTTATACGAAGGCTATTAACAATACAGATGGTGTGGCTACTTTAAGTGCTATCGCAGATGGTGGCTGGGCTACTGATGGCACCTATAAAACCAAGCTTGTTGATATGTATAATACGCTTGGGAAAAAGTATGAGTGGCTGGATAAGGAAGCGATTAGTGCTCATGGAGAAAAGCCTTACAAAGCGACAGCATATTCACCTGGAAACAGCAGCAGCGCCCCATCTGATACTTCTACCGACAGCGATAGTTCTTCGGATTGTAGTGATTCTTCCTCTTCAGGAAGCGCAACAGATGGGACAGGAACAGTTCCAGCTGATGCAACAGCTTGGGGTTATAAACCAGATGATCTTCCAGATAGTTTGAAGCAGTATATTATTGATCCATCGAAGAATGGACTAACCTATAAAGGGCCAACTGGTTGGGTTGAACATTCAGGCCAATGTGTGGATCTCACGGTTAGTCTTGGAAATCAGATCTGGGGTGGTTCAGGAACTGTTATTGGTAATGGTGATAGACAGGCAAGCTCCTGGGCAAGTACTCGATTTGGAAATAGTACGAAAACGAGTCCTAAACGTGGTGCGATCTTCTCGACTAACGCAGCAGCTAATCACACAGGGATTGTCTGTCATGTGTTTGAAGATGGTTCCATCTTGATTGTCGAACAGAACACTCCTTTATCAGGAATCAATAAATATGGAGTAATTGATACTTGGAACTATCGTGTTGTTAGTCCATCAACACAAAAGTCAGATGGTTTTCATTACGCCTACCCTGATAATAAAGAACCTAAAATCAAATAAAGAAAAGAAGGAATATCATGTTTAATTGGATTAAGGAGAACATCATTATGGTTTTTGTTGTTATTCTATTAGTTGCCTTGGCAGGATTCGGTATATTTTCTAAGTTTAAAGAAAGTACTCATAGACCTCCTCAGACAGAGCAAGTCTCAAATAAACCAAAGAAAGAGGATTCAGAGCCTCCTAAAGAAGAAACAGCGGACGAAAAGAACTATCGAACAGCTAAATTGAAGTTAGAACACCCTTACTCAGAGAGTAGCGAGGAAAAGAAGCAACAAGTCCTTAAAGCCTTTGATGAAGCTATTGGTGATATTAAGAAATCAGGTCATCTGTCAAAAGTCAAAGGTACTTTAGAAAATCATCTTTCAATGAGTCAAGCAGGAATGGTTCAAACCCTTGCAATGGTTCTTCTGGTAAATAATTATGAATACCAATCATCTAAACTAGAAGTGATGCCATCTGAAAATGAAGATGTTGTTCAATTTCTGATTGTTCTGACAAAGGATGGAGAAGATAATTGCTATTTCGTAGGAAATTTCAATACAACAGTTAATCAAATTCAGCTGAAAGCTTATGTTGGCGGCAATATTGGTGGTACCTATGGATAGGGAATAAAAGAATTAATACACAAAAAGTTATATAACTTTTTGTGTATTTTTTATTGACAAAGGTTAGCGTATAAGATAAAATAGAGATATAAAAAGTTATATAACAATTTATATAACTAATCACAAGTAAAGGGAGTGTTTTTATGAAGATTCAAACAACGAACCTCGATAAAGGGGGCGGTGGAAAAAGTAGCCAAACCTATAATGAAGCAGATTGGCTGTCTAGAGTTATGGGGAAACGTGTCTTGTTAATTGATGGGGCTAGAGAATGTAATTTAACGCACTCCTTTGATGTGACGAGTGACAAAACTATCTATGATATTTTTACAACAGGTGAGTATGAAATTTGTCGTATCAACGATAATCTTAGTTTAATTCGTGGGGACGAACGGCTAACTGATGAAGAATTAGACCTCAACAGTCGAAATAATAAATATCTTCAGCTCTTTATGTGGTTCAGTGAGCATTATGATGAATTAGCCGAACAGTTCGACATTATCTTGATTGATACGCACAATGATGAAAGTTTAGTGACAGCTAACTTTATAGCCGTTTCAGATATTGTCCTAGGTGTAACGGATGCTTCTACAAATGGTTTTCGTGCCTGGTTAGCTCTTAAAAAGTTTGTGGACTATATTAAGAGTGAAGCAGTTGAGGTTATCACAAAGAAAAGCTATGTGAAAGCTGAAGCTTATCTTATTGGCAATAAAATTGAGTATTACGGTAACAACGTGACAGAAACCTGTAAGCAGTTTTTGGATGTTGTTCAGGAAGATGAAGCCTATCTGGGCTCCATTCAGAAAAAAGAACTGGTGGCCAAAAGTTTAGTCATTAACCAAAGTGTTTTTGAACAACGTGAACAAATGACTGCTAAACAAAAACAAGATCACCAGAAATTTTATGATAATATAGAGTATGTCTATGAAAACATTTTAACAGTACTAGAAAGAGAGGTTGCCTAATGTCTGATAATCGCTTTGCTCAATTAAGGGATAATTTTGAAAAAGAACCACCTAAGCGACGTGTTCCAACGCCTCGCACAACGGCAGCTCAAAAGGCTCCTGAGAGCTATAATAAGAAAGGGCGTTATCCATTTTCGCTTCATTATGATGTCCGTTATGAGAAGCTTGAAGAGCTTGTCGCATTCCATGGAGCTAAGTCAGCTTCAGATTATCTGGAAAAAGTAATTGTCCAGGAATGGGAGAAGATGCAGCGGAAGCTCAAGAATCAGGAAAGATAAGGAGTGAGGTAATGGCATATTTATCAAAACTATCTGATTTAGATCAATCATTAAATGATTCGGATCCTGAACAAATTTATATTCCCAAAGCGCTTCTTGAAATTGATGATTTTAAGGGGCTAAAATCCAAGGAAGTGTTACTGTACTCATTTCTCTTAAATCGGTTAAGAGAGCCGTTTGATTTTATTCAAAAAGGGTACGATGAAAATGGCTATACCTTTGTTCACTTTAAAATTGATGATTTATGTGAACTGCTTAATCAGAGTAAAAGCACTGTCATTTCTTTAAAGAAAAAGTTACAACAATATGGCTTAATTGAAGAAGTTAAAGTAGGGAATAATCAGCCAAATCGCATCTATTTAACAGATAAGCTTATTCCATATATGACCCAAGGAGAAAGACTATGATTATTTTTATTTCCATCAAAAAACTTGTTCAAACTTTCTGGTGGTTGATAGCAGCAATAGCGCTGTATATCTTCTATCAGTCTATTGGTTTAAATATGTTCTTCTTGATAGTTATTGGATTGCTAGCACTGAAGTTTGTTCCTGTTCTAGTATTGCCAATTATCATCATTGCTATAGGAGTCCATTTCTCAGGCGGCTTTTCGTTCATTGCAGACTTTTTAGAAACAGGGATTCTTATGCTAATAGGTCTCCCTTTTGCCCTCATCACTGGGCTGTTTATTGATGAACAGATAAGAGCCTTTAAAGAGGCTAAAAAGCTAAAAACTAAATAATGGTTCAACGTAGGAGTCCTTCCATCATCTGCTGGAAGGGCTTTTTTAATTCAGAATTAAAATATATTTGAAAAGAAAATGCTGAATCTATAAAATAAGGCTCGTTATTTCAAAATTAAAGGAGAGGAAGAGGGCAAATGACGACCTTTGATGAAAGAGAACTGAAGGAGCAGCTATTTGAGCAAAATGCGATTAACTTTTATGACTTTGTGACCAAGTATGACGATCAGATGGTCCCAGTTATGAAAGCTAGAGGATACACGTGTGTACATTCTATGGAACGTACAGTTGCTTTTACGTTTGGTGAATTTACCTTCCGTCGTCGTCGATGGAAGAAGGGGGATAAATGGGTAGTTCCAGTAGATGAAAAACTAGGACTAAAGAAGAATGTTCGATTCTCCTGGGAATTTATGTATCAGATTGCTAGATTATCTACGATGATGCCTTATGATAAAGTCACGCAGGTTATTCAACTGACTTATCACATTACGATCACTAAGCCTACAGTAGTTCAAGCCGTTAAGCTTTGTGATAAGCTGCTTGAAGAACGTGCAGCTTATCGTTTCTATGAGGAGTCTATTAATCGAGACAAACAAAAAGTCGATGTTATCTATATTGAAGGTGATGGTGTTATGGTAAAGGCACGTGATGTCGATACAGATAATCGTCATTATGATTTGTCTCATTTCGTAGTGCATACAGGAAGTCATAAAGTTGGGAGTAACCGCTTTGAACTGAAGGATAAAAAGGAATTTGTAGCCCTGGATAATCGCTTAGTTAGGGAACAAGTCTTGGATTACCTTTACAATACTTATGAGATAACTGACCAAACATTGCTGATCACTAATTCTGATGGTGGTCACGGTTATACACCCTATATTTTTAAAGAGATTGCTAAGGCGCTAAAAATCAAACGACATGAGCATTTTTGGGACGAGTATCACGTAAACCAGAAACTAAGAAAGTTCTTCAAGCCCTATTCAGAGGAGCTTCTTGATAGAGCTTTTCAAGCGATTAAGCAACATGACAAAGGGAAGCTTCGTACAGTTCTTGATACAACTGAAGCATTAGTTTTGACTGAAGAAGAACTGGAAGCTTTTGAAGATTTTAAAAGAAAGCTGCTTAATAATTTTCAGTACACTAAACCAGCAGAGCTACGAGGCTTCAGTCATGCAGGTATAGGCATTATGGAAAGTCAACATAGAAAGATTACGTACCGAATGAAGAAACGTGGTATGTACTGGACAGTTTGGGGAGCTGAAACCATGAGCCAAATCATTGTACTTAGCTACGAGGATAAACTACGAGACTTATTTTTTGGTTCCTGGAGAGAAGATTATGAAAAATTAGTTGAGTTAGAATCATTGTCAGCTGGAGCTATCAAGATAAAATTAAATCAAATTGAGCGAGAATATAGCCTTCATAAGTTGAGTAAAAAGGAAAGTCTACGGGCTATTTGGTTAAATAAGTAGATAAAAAGATATATAACAAGTTATATAAAAACAACCTTTCAAAAGAAAGGCTTTTTGTGCTACAAAATTGAAGAAAATACTTGCTTAGTGGGTTTAGGTGTGTTATAATTTAACTAACTTAATCGAATAAAAAAAGACGAAGGTGCGTCAACACCTCCGCCTTACCGAGTAAGAACCTCACCTTCTTACTCAGTCTCTAATTAATGATACAGGATAAATGTATCACTGTCAAGACTGAGCAAGAAAAATTGTTCAGTCTTTTTGTTTACAACTCGGTTACAAGTTCTTCTCATAAGCCATGGATGAACATTCTAAAAAATTCTACCGCATACCAATTTCGCGCTGCTATTGACAAAAGGCGTAGAATCATATAGAATAGTAAAGTATGTTTAGTAACTGATCACAATAGCCGGCTAAACGAATACAAGAATCTAAGAGGAGGTATTCAAAGTGAAACGTACTTATCAACCAAGTAAAATCCGTCGTGCGCGCAAACATGGTTTCCGTCATCGTATGGCAACTAAAAATGGTCGTCGCGTACTTGCTAGCCGTCGTCGTAAAGGACGCAAAGTTTTGGCTGCATAATCCAAACGAATACAAAATGAAGAACCAACGGAAACTCGAGACCGCTGGTTTTTTGTTTGAGAACAAAGGGACAATCTGCATTTGCTCAGAGATTTTGATATAATAGAAACTGATATAAAGAGGAATGAATGATGAAAATTTTTGATACGCATACACACCTCAACGTGGACAATTTCGCAGGAAAAGAATCTGAAGAAATTGCTTTTGCACGCGAGTTAGGTGTCACAAAGATGAATATTGTGGGATTTGATGCAGAAACCATTGAAAAGTCGCTTGCGCTGTCTCGTCAATATGATGAGCTTTACAGTACGATTGGCTGGCATCCGACAGAGGCCGGTTCTTACACGCAGGAAGTGGAGGACATGCTTGTCAGTCATTTGCATGATCCCAAAGTTATTGCCCTTGGTGAAATTGGATTGGATTATCATTGGATGACAGCACCGAAAGAGACGCAAGAGCAAGTTTTTCGACGGCAGATTCAATTGTCAAAAGATCTTGACTTGCCTTTTGTAGTGCACACTCGTGATGCCTTGGACGACACATATGAGATTATTAAAAGTGAAGGTGTAGGTTCATGTGGCGGCATTATGCACTCTTATTCAGGTTCTTTGGAAATGGCAGAGCGTTTTATCCAACTTGGTATGATGATTTCATTTTCGGGTGTGGTCACGTTTAAGAAGGCTGTAGATGTGCAGGAAGCTGCGCAAAATCTCCCTTTGGACAAAATCCTAGTTGAAACGGACGCACCTTACTTAGCTCCTGTTCCAAAACGTGGTCGTGAAAATCGGACGGCTTATACTCGCTATGTTGTAGATAAGATTGCAGAGCTTCGTGGCTTGATGTCAGAAGAAGTTGCGCAAGCGACCTATGAAAATGCGCTGCGAATATTTAATTTGAAAGAAGATTGATGAAAGAAAAAATTTCTCAAGTCATCGTTGTAGAAGGTCGAGATGATACAGCTAACCTCAAACAATACTTTGACGTAGAAACTTATGAAACGAGAGGGTCTGCGATTTGTCAAGAAGACATTCAACGCATCAAACATCTCCATAACTTGCATGGAGTGATCGTTTTTACCGATCCAGATGTCAATGGTGAGCGGATTCGTAGAATGATTATGACAGAGATTCCTAGCGTTCAGCATGCTTTTTTAAAGCGCAATGAGGCAGCTCCCAAGTCTAAAAGTAAAGGAAAATCATTAGGTATTGAGCATGCTTCTTATGAAGATTTGAGGACAGCTCTTTCGCAGGTGACTAAGAATTTTGGGAAAACGACTGATTTTGACATTACGCGCTCAGATTTGATTCGCTTAGGATTTCTAGCTGGAAATGATAGCCGCAAACGTCGTGAGTTTTTAGGTGAAGAACTCCGTATTGGCTATTCAAATGGGAAACAATTGCTTAAACGCTTGGAATTATTTGGGATAAATTTAGCAAAAGTTGAGAGCGTGATGGCGCATTATCAAGAAAGTGAAAAATAAAGGAATAGTATGAAAAAATGTATCATAACAGGTGGAAATAGCGGGATAGGTTATCAAGCAGCTAAACAGCTAGCTGATAAAGGCTGGCAGGTAACGTTTTTTTGTCGTAGTAAAGAGAGAGCTGAGAGCGCCTGTGAGACAATCATTAGTGAAACTGGTAATTCTCATGTCAGCTACCTATTAGCAGATCTTTCTGACTTAACGAGTACCAAAACAGCTATTGAAAATTATATCCAGACTCAAGGAGCGCTTGATGTCTTGATAAATAATGCTGCTGACTTTGATTTATCAATTAAGCAACCAGTTTTAACCAAAGATGGATTGGAAAAGCAGTTTGCGACCAATGTTGTAGCTCCTTTTTTGCTATCCCAGTCTTTTATTCCCTTATTGAAAGAGTCCGAGAGTGGTCGCATTCTCAATATTTCATCGCAAGGTTTACAAGCCTATCCTTTTATTAAATTGAATTTTGATAATCTAAAGGGCGAACAATCTTACACCTCTTCAAAAACTTATTACCAGAACAAATTAGCGCTTCTGATGCTGACCTTAGCTATGAGAGCAAGGTACAAAGACGTTACAATTCAGGCTATCAGAGTACCTAGTGTTAAGGTAGATATGAAGCGTTATAGTCACCTTTCTTCCTTTATGAAAAACCTATACAAACTGAAATCTCGATTCTCAATTTCGCCTGAAGAAATGGCACAAACCTATGTCGCTCTCGCTACGGGAACAGCTATAACGGCTTTTTATACAATGAAAAATGCCAAGAAGTCAAAGCCAATCGCTCGGTTTATGATCAAGAGGCGCAAGAGAAACTCTACCGAATTTTGACGCAACTAACAGAGAAAACCGGAGAATAATAATCGAATATTATAGCGTTTAGTACGTTTTTTTAAAGCATGATGAGTGTTAAGGGGGATTTACCTGGCGATAATATGTCAACTTTGATATTTACAAAAGATTATGTTTGAAGTGCTTGATAGTGATGATGACTGATGTCACTAATGAAACAGTATGCGCTACTGGTTTCGCAGGAAGTTGATGTCCAAAAATGTTGTGGATTCTGAGTTGAAGAATTCCGCAGGGGCTATTCAAATGAGAAACAATTGCTCAAACGACTAGAATTATTTGAGATTGTATTAGCAGATGTTAAAATGGAATGAAAAAAATACGAAAGGAAGCGAGATGGCAAATAGAAGCTATA
>ERZ773022.269-NODE-269-length-45454-cov-14.865129_pt1 | contig 45454 bp, 40 predicted proteins | sample MGYA00580839_ERZ773022 | MGnify/ENA primary metagenome ERZ773022 (study PRJEB29015, sample SAMEA2738020) | human oral metagenome | biome: human oral; feature: human-associated habitat; material: dental | place: China | collected 2044 ... | reverse complement strand
GCTTAACCAACAAAAAATCTTCCATTAACAGGGAAGATTTTCTGTAAGTAAATTTGTAGTATTATACTACTATCGAAATTATTAGGGGACTATAACAAGAAATGTTTGAGATGTCAATGCCGTCAATTATACTACTATCGAAATTATTAGGGGACTATAACTATATAGAAAACTACCAATCAACTATGTGAATTATACTACTATCGAAATTATTAGGGGACTATAACTTATTGCCATGTAGCACGTAGCGTAGTGTCATTATACTACTATCGAAATTATTAGGGGACTATAACATCTTCGTTTGGTTCGCCAAGTTCAAACTTATTATACTACTATCGAAATTATTAGGGGACTATAACATCCTATACGCCATCTGTGGCTTAGTGTTCATTATACTACTATCGAAATTATTAGGGGACTATAACACATTCATAAGGGGGTGATTATATGCTTAAATTATACTACTATCGAAATTATTAGGGGACTATAACAAAGCCTTTAATCAGGAGTATATGACTAAGATTATACTACTATCGAAATTATTAGGGGACTATAACTTTGGTGCGTCTCATGCCTTTAGAGTCTGTATTATACTACTATCGAAATTATTAGGGGACTATAACTTCGGTGATTGCTTAGAAGAAAATGCGTCAATTATACTACTATCGAAATTATTAGGGGACTATAACTTACAGCTTCAGCTTCAGTAGCAATGTTGTATTATACTACTATCGAAATTATTAGGGGACTATAACGCATAGCCTGCATGAGTATCTTCCAGTCTTATTATACTACTATCGAAATTATTAGGGGACTATAACGACCAAAGCCAAGTGGTGCAATCTCTTTTAATTATACTACTATCGAAATTATTAGGGGACTATAACTATAACTATCGAAGTTGTGAGGACATCTTAATTATACTACTATCGAAATTATTAGGGGACTATAACACTTTAGCGTTAATATTTAACTCGTTGCAGATTATACTACTATCGAAATTATTAGGGGACTATAACTTCCAACCTTGTATAACCTAAGATCTCCAAATTATACTACTATCGAAATTATTAGGGGACTATAACTTCATTCTGTCTATTCTTTGACCATTAGATATTATACTACTATCGAAATTATTAGGGGACTATAACGCTGAAGCTGATATCAGTGAGTCTCAGCTTATTATACTACTATCGAAATTATTAGGGGACTATAACGAACAATTAAAACGTTAGAAACGCATGAGAATTATACTACTATCGAAATTATTAGGGGACTATAACTCATCAGTATGAACCATTGTTCGTGTTTTATTATACTACTATCGAAATTATTAGGGGACTATAACAAATCCTGCTACGCCACCACCCGCCAACACATTATACTACTATCGAAATTATTAGGGGACTATAACAGATCCACTTAGGACTAGGTGATTAAAAGTATTATACTACTATCGAAATTATTAGGGGACTATAACTAGTTTCGATCTGCTGGTGTTTTAGGCTAGATTATACTACTATCGAAATTATTAGGGGACTATAACCATCGATGAAAAAGACAAATTGGCTATCAGATTATACTACTATCGAAATTATTAGGGGACTATAACTCAAAAAGGACAATTCTAATGTTTGATTTAATTATACTACTATCGAAATTATTAGGGGACTATAACAGATCTGTTACTACGCATTCTTACATATTCATTATACTACTATCGAAATTATTAGGGGACTATAACTAAACTTGAATATCAAGTTAGTGGTGCAGGATTATACTACTATCGAAATTATTAGGGGACTATAACTGCATATCTTCGCAAAACTCCACCACTTTCATTATACTACTATCGAAATTATTAGGGGACTATAACTATACATTCTCTATCGACCATCCACGAACTATTATACTACTATCGAAATTATTAGGGGACTATAACTACTCTTCTAGATCTTTATCCCACACTCTAATTATACTACTATCGAAATTATTAGGGGACTATAACAACCCTTGCAAGCGTACTGGGTTAATCATGATTATACTACTATCGAAATTATTAGGGGACTATAACGCAAATAATAAGCAGACAGGAGATAATACAATTAATCACTATTGAAATTGTCATGGAGCTATATCAAGAAAAGGTTAGAGATTCTATCATCTACGGCTAACAATGTTGTCGAACTCAATGAAGTTTCGGGTGCACAAAAAAATTGACTTCTACTCAAGGAAGAGCTATACCCTTTAAGTGAAGTTTTTGTCTAAATGTTTGAATATTAAAATACGCTTGTGTAATTTCTGATTTATCTGGATCACCATTTTGAGCAATAAGATAACAGGCATACTTAGATAGCTCAAAATCCACAATATTACGCTCCGCACCTTTTCCAGTCCGTATCATCTTCTCCACTTGGCGAAAATAATCTTTTATGTTGTAATATTTTATTATACCCCTTACACCACCACCTCAAACTCCGCCCCATGTCCCTCACTACTTCGAAGCACAATCTTATATCCCTGTCTCTCTGCCAAATTCTTCGCAATCGCCAGCCCCAGCCCATGGCTCGTCTTGTCTTCCGTCCTCGTCCTCGCCGCGTTCACTTGATAAAATCTCTCAAAAATCCGTTTTTGATCTTCTTTCTTCACTCCTACCCCATCATCCTTCACACTAAACACCACATTCTTCCCGCGTCGTCCCGCGCGCAGATATACCGTCGAATCTCCCGAATATTCCATTGCATTGTCCGCAAAAATCGTCAGCACCTGCTCCAGGGTATTTTTTGCCACCACTGTCGTCTTGTCCTTTCCGACATTCACCTCAAGTTTAATCTCTATTCCACTTTTCCTTGCCACTGGCAATAATTTCTCACGCAGGTTGGTCATAAATTTGTCGATAACAATCGTCTCCCCATTTTCACGGTCGTTATTCTCTCGCGCCACATCCAGCATCGAAGCCGTCAGCTCCTTCATTCTCAAAATCTCTTCAATATTCTTCGCGATTACCTCGCGTGCCTTCTCTTCCGGCAAATTTTTCTTTCGCATCGCCACCTCATTTCTGATCAGCATCGCCGTCAGTGGTGTTTTTAGTTCATGGCTCGCATCAAAAATAAATTGCGCTTGCTTCATCATCGCTCGCTCAATCGGCGCCAGTGTCAATCTTGCCAAACTGCGGCTCACAAAAATCCCAATCAGAAATATTCCAAGATTAAATCCCACCAGGGAATAAATAATCGTCACACGCGTCATATTATCACGACTTTCCAACCTTTTTTTAAAGATCTTTTCGAACGAGTGTTCCTCAAGTCCCGTCACCACCACACTTACATTAGAATTCTCATCCTCATTAGCAACCAGCGGCCGATTCAAACTTGCCGTAGACAATAAATAAATAATTCCAGTAAAGATCAACGACAACGTCATAATTACAGCCAAATAGCTCAGTGCTAAACGGTTCACTTCGGATTTTTTCATTGTTTTGATTTTCCGCCCACAATCTTATAGCCAAATCCAGGCACGGTCTGGATCAATTTCTGCTTATAAGGTTTATCAATCTTCTTTCGCAAAAACATAATAAATAACTCCACATTATTCGGCAATACGTCTGCATCAAAATCCCAGACGTTCGAAATGATTTTCTCTTTCGACAAAACTTTGCCCTTATTTCGCATTAAATATTCTAGTACCGCGTATTCCTTGGAAGTTAATTTAATCTCATCGCCCGCCCGCGAGACACTTTTCGTGCTGGGATCAAGCACAAGATCCGCCACTCGTAAAACTTCCTCTAGCTTCTGGGCCGGTCTCCTCAGGATTGCTCGCATGTGTGCCAGTAGCACATCAAAGTTAAATGGTTTTGCCAGATAATCATCCGCCCCATAATCGAGTCCCCGTACCACATCTTGCGACTGTCCTCTCGCTGTCAGCATGAGAATCGGCGTAGTATTCTTTTCTGCTCGCAATTTTTGACAAACCTCGAATCCATTCATTGAAGGCAACATCACATCAAGAATAATCAAATCATATTTTTCCGCCATCGCCGTGTGGTAACCATCCTCGCCGTCAAAGCAAGTATCCACTGCATATGATTCGTCCTCCAGCCCCTCCTTTAGTGCTTCGTTAATCTCTTTGTCATCTTCAATAATTAAAATTTTCATAAATATAATTTCAGTTTAATAAGCGAAAGTTATAGCTTCGGGCCACATCGTATTTACCAACTTCTTACCTTGGCTGGTTACGCTTACTAGAATTTTACCATAGGTCTGCTGAATGACTGTGAGAAGACCCTTGGATTTAAGCTCCGTTAGTACATTCATGGTCACTTTTTTTGGCATCCCCGCCTGATCCACAATACTATCCACATCGTCTACTCCATCTTCGTACACCTGCTGTAAAATGAGAGCCTCATTCACCGACAAATCTACCTGTTTATTTTTCTTGGGATTACTAGTTTTTCGATTCTTATTTTTCATAGCTTTATCCTTCTTCGAACTTTTTTTAACGAAAATTTCATCATCTTCGTATTGGTTAACATCATAATTTTTCATTCTATTCCTTTCGTTTATGTTGCTTATAGTTTATTAGGATGTTCTTTAAAATCGCTTTAAGAGTCTAAAAGATGTATAATTAATCTATGAAACAAGAAAAAACCGTTAAAAAATCGAGACCGCTTTTGCCCTTATTCCAGCTTCTCGCTGTACTATCTAGTCTCGCCATGCTCTATTTTTTGTACCAAGCTCAAATCCTGCCAATTCGACTTTTTGGCTTTATCACTATCTTTTATTTTCTCCTAGTCTCTCTTTTGATCATCATTAGTCGAAAAATTGTCCTGCTCATCATCCTTATAATTTTGGATATTCTTCTTAATTTAGCACTCTCTTTTGTGTTTTATAAATATAACGGCTATCTTTCTCAGATTAGCAAAAATGAAACCTACCAGGAAAAATATAGTCTACTTACGCTCGCCGCCTCTCCTCTTGCCGAAACTGGCCAGGGTGAGATTATTCGTATCGGCATTCTCAGTAGTGACCCATATAAGGAAACCGTCGAGCAGTATCTACAAGCTGACGCCAGTTCCCGTGAGGGGCTACTTGCTAAATCTCTCGCACCATCTGATTATCTTGGCTTCTCTGACACTCTCTCGCTCACTTCCGCCCTCTTAAATCAAACTAATGCTAGTGAAGCTTCTTCCGTTAGAACTATCTTTATTTCAAACGGTAATCTTGAATCTCTCAAAGATAACAATCAGGAAATTTGGAACAAGTTGCACGTCCTCCAAGAAGCGTCTTTAAATGTTACTCCAAAAACCATCGAGACCACCAAAAACACTTCTCTAGATGCTCCGTTCACAGTTTATATTAGCGGCATTGATAACCGAGATCATACCTTGCCTTATGCTGCTCGCTCGGATGTGAATCTAATTCTAGTCTTTAATCCCGCCAGACATCAGATTCTCGTGCTGAATACTCCACGTGACTACTATGTGCCTCTTGCCATGAACGGACAAAATGATAAACTCACTCACGCTGGTCTTTATGGCGTAAACGAATCTATTCATACTCTCGAAAAATTCTATGATATCAAAATTAATTACTACGCACGCATTAATTTTGATGGCACCTCCTCCATTATTGATCAGCTCGGTGGTGTTGATATCACGCTTCCTTACGCTATTAATACCTATCATGGCCACCGTTCATACAGCCCAGGCACTTATCACTTAAACGGTGCAGAGGCTCTCGATATAGCCAGGGAACGAGTGTCGATTAGTTGGGCTGGTGGTGACCGCGAACGTGGTCGTAATCAAGAAAAAATCTTGGCCGCCCTTATCTCCAAGTCTCAACACGATCCGAATATTCTCGGTAAGGTTGATCAGATTTTTGCTTCAATTGCCAAAAATATTCAGACCAATTTTACTAGTGATGATTTAAAATATTTCGTGCAAAAACAACTTACAAGTCCTGCCAAATGGCAAACCGAACTCATTGATGTTGATGGTAAAGCTGATATCACCTCCACCTTCACTTATCAAGAACCAAAACATTTTGTCTGGCATCCTTATCCAGAGTCTGTCGACCGCGCCAAAGCTAAACTGCAAGAATATCTCAAATAGCCCATGCAAAATTTTCTTAAGCGTCATCAAAGACCCCTTCTTTTATTACTCCTCGTTTTGCAGATGACACTTATTTTTACGATGTCCTCTTTTGGCTCAGATTCTTCCAATGCTCAGAGTAATCAAATCATTCATGTTCTTCATCAGGTTTTTCCAAACCTCTCAAACGATCATTCATTTTTTGGCGTGAGTAATCTGGTTTTCATCGTTCGTAAGGCCGCCCATTTCACCGAGTATGCCATCCTTGGCCTTCTCTTCTTTCTTGTCTACCGCGCCTATTTTGTAAAACTCACTAATGCAAAATTCTCTAATGCAAAGTTCCTTTTCTTTGCCCTATGCTCAAGTTTTCTCTATGCTTGCACGGACGAACTGCATCAACTCTTCGTTTCAGGTCGCAGCGGGCAGTTCACCGATGTACTCATAGATACTCTCGGGGCTCTTTTTGGCTGCCTCTTATTATTAATGATTAGGCGTCTAAGAAAGGCTTGGCGAGCTCGTCGCCGTTTGTAATAATCTTGCGATATTCGGTCTCGCCGATTATTTTAATTATTTTTTTCTCAGCCTTCTCAAATTTCAAAAACATTGAACCTTCTGCACGATGAATATCTGTACCTAAATAACTCACCAGACGGTTTTTTAGTAAGAACTTTACTGTCTTCTTTATCTTGGCTCCGTATTGCTCAACAATACTGCCATAATTAGACTGCAATTTTACCCCTAATTTAATAATCTCAAAGATGGCTTCCTTCTTCTTTTGGATAAATAAATAACGTTCAGGGTGTGCAAGTACCGGCACGAGACCTTTTGCTTTTAACTCAAATATGATATCACGAAGATAAGAAACTTCTGCATAGAACGGTAGTTCAAAAAGTACATGCTGGTGTTTCTTTCTGTTATTTAGTTCTCCGCCATAGCAGAAAGCCTTGCCCTTGACTAAATAATCCACCATTTTTGGATCAATGTAAATTTCATTACCAGGCATCAACTTTAGTTTAATACCGGCCTTATTAAGTTCAGCCTGAAGCTTCTCACGTAGTTGATTTTTGGTCTGATTGTCAGCCGCCTGTGGACTGTCGGCGATGTAATGTGAAGTACAAAATACCCCATTAAACCCTAGTTCCACCAGCTTCCTCGCCATCTTTACACTTTCTTCGATAGACCCGCTGCCATCGTCAATTCCAGGTAGAATATGTAAGTGTAAATCAATCATAGAGTGACCTAATTATAATATTTATAATAATTATCGCCACGACGCTCGTCAACTGTGCGGTTTAAGACCACGCCAGAGATTTTAACTTCGATTGATTCAAGCGCCTTCTTTGAATTTTGGAGGTCTTCAATCGTAGTCATATTAGCAGCACTAACAAGTACTAAGCGATCAGTTTTCTTTGCCAAGATTAGTGAGTCGGAAAGACCGTCAATTGGCGTACCGTCAAGAATTACATAATCAAACTTCTGCTTTACCTTCTCAAGTAATTCTTCCATGATTGCAGAATCGAGCAATTCGCTTGGGTTTGGTGGCACTACGCCGCGTGTAATAATTGAAAGGTTTTTAACAGTTGTCTTTTGTAGATATTCACGATATTCACCTAACTTACTCTCAGCTAAAAGATTTGATAAGCCTTCTTTGTTGGATAAGCCAAAAATCTCGTGCTGACGGCCAAGACGCATGTCACAGTCGATTAGTAGCACTTTTTTCTTGGTCTTTGCAAAGGCCACGGCTAGGTTTGAAGCGATAAAGCTTTTACCTTCGTTTGGTGTGGAGCTGGTGATCAAAACTGCGTTTGAGCCTTTCTTGTTTAGGGAGAAGTATAGACTGGTACGAATAGTACGAAAATCTTCACTGACCTTGGATTTTGGATTATCTCTCAGTACTAGCTCAGAATCCTCGTCTAGCAATTCTTCATTAAACTCATCGTTTTCAGCCTCATCTGCCTCCACCTCTGCAGCTAACTTTTCTTGTAGAGCCTTCTCTTCAGCAATAATTTTGCGACCAACCGCCTTAATTTCCACCACTGGCTTCACTTCTGCCTCAGCCTTTTGTTTTGCCTCTGCTTCAGTGCTTGTCTCCCCGCCATCCTGATAATCAACGCCAAGTTCTTCGGTACTCACTTTTTCTTGTTTCTCAAGTTTTGCGGCTAGTTTCTCTGCCTTCTTGGTCTCTTTTTGCTGTTCTTTCTCTAATTTTGCAGCCTGTTTAGCTTCTAATTTCGCAGCCTTTTCAGCACGTTTCTTGCGTTGTTGTTTCTGTTTTTCGGTCTCAAGTTTACGGACTTTACCATAAATAGGAAGTTTGAAGAGTTGTTCAATTTGTTCAGTAGTCTTAATTGTGCGGTCAAAATAGAACATTAAGAAAATTACAGCAGTTGCCAGCACAATACCGGCCGCTGCATAAATAGCTTCTTGTTTAACCAGGTCCACATTGTGCGGTTTCTGTGGTTCCACTGCGCGGTCAAGTACATTTACGCTCTTATCATTGTAAATCTGGCCAATTTCGTTTGTGAAAGTGTCGGCAATCGTGTTAGCAAGGGAATAGCTGTGATTTTTATCTCGGTCCACCACCGAAATGCTAATAATTTCTGTATCCTTCAAAGATGCAACGGTCACTTTCTTCACCAACTGCTCATAAGTATCATCAATTTGCATTTCGTTCTTCACGCGATCAAGTACGCGATGTGATTTTACGACTTCCGTATAAGTGTCAATCAAATTCTTGTTTGCATTGATTTCACTCTGCACGGTGTTCTTTGATTTGTCAGAACTTAAGATCACTGTTGCCTGTGCCTTATATTCTGGCTTTAATATAAATACTGAATAGATTGTTCCAGCCGAAACCACAAAAAGCACCGTTACGATAAACAAAATCAGGCGCTTTTTGAAATAGCTGAGCAAATCCCTTAAATTAATCTCTTCCATACGTGGTATATTATAACATATTTATGGGTACTCTGTAAAGACTAACTACACCAAACTGCCAATATTGCAAAAACATAAGCCTTATCTGTTGAGGCTTCATAGTTCGCGAACTTACTCCTACTCCCACCCCTGTAAAACTTGCATTTTTTTAACACTTCTGCTAAAATCTCAGGTATTGCTCTTTTCCACAAGTCATTCTAGAGTATTTTGACTAACGAGGTGGGTGGTCGGTCGTGAGCAATAGAATTAAACGGAGTAAGAAATTTACTTATGCGTAGACTTAAACGTGAATCTTCGCGCAAAAAGTCGAAAATTCCTCCTGCCCCATGGCAAGAGTTCATTATTTACTAATCCGAAGGGTCAAACTTCATAAAGACGATGTCTTTATCTGTGAATAGTAAGTAAGGAAAATACCACTTCAATCGAGGTGGTATTTTTTTATTCAATGCTTTATTTATGGTATAGCTTGCGTTATGTAGAAATTATTGTATAATAGAAAAACTATCCAAAATTGGATAAGTACTTTTAGAAAGGTTGGTGACTATGTATGCCAAAAAATTCAAGTCTCGACTCCCTGAAATCCAGAGAGCAAGATGCATTTCATCGTAAACAGTTAGTATTTAAGGATTATCTTGATGCTAAAAATCGTGCTGACATTGCATATAGTGCAATGCAAGCTGCCCGCCAAGAGTGTCGTACTGCTCGAGAAGAAATGAATCGTGAATATGAGGATATGCAGCGCTCTAGTAATAACTTCCGTGAAGTTTGGGATGAATACGGTAGAATCCGTGATATAAACAACGCCCGCATTGAATCGCTTCGCCAGGAAGCGAAATATGAACATCGAGAGATGCAAGATTGTTTCGATAGAGCTGGAAACTGCTATCATTACGGCGATAAGTCCGAAGCCCCTTACTGGTCTTCTCAGGGGCACGATCATAAATATCGTCGTGACAATATTAATGAAGAAGTGAGTAGGCTTTGTCAGGAGGTGAAAACCGCAAGACAGAATGCTGAATGGCGAGCCCCTAAAACCGATAGCTCTGCATTTCAAAGGGCGAAGGAGTCCTTTAATGATGCTAAGTCTCGTCAAAAATCTGCAGAAGCGGAGTTTGATAGATTAAAAACCGAACGCGACCAATACAAAGCCAAATTCGATTCCATACAGGCAGAGTATCTCCGTCTGAAGGAAGAATTTCAGGAAAAATTGGCCCAAGTCAAACAGGATAATCAGCAAGAACGCGATAAAATCCTTGATAAGGCTGGTGTAAGTTGGTCTAACCGTGAGGATGCGAAAATCGTCAAGAAGGCAGACGGTACTACTCAGATTTATTATGGTGGTCTCTTGTCTGGCGATGGACTAGGTCATGGACATGCTGCGCTTGATCAGTTTGATGATAAAACCTACGATCGTGGCGCCTTTGAGAAACACGGGAGTCAGAACTATATTAATAATAGTAAAGAATCAAAGAATTATAGTCGTAATGTCCACGAAGAGCAGGAGAGTCAAAAACTTATCAAAAAACAATATGGATTTTTTGATAATAAGCCGGCTAAGGTTTATCCAGATAAACGTCAAAAACATGAGGGTTGGTTGAATATTTTGTATTCTGATAAAGGAGACTTTACTCGTGAAAGCGACCATGGACATATCCTCATAAATGAAGCTGGCAGTGTAATTATTTGGCGTGATCAAGGTCAAAAACACGGTGACGAGTATCTTATTGATGGGTCAAAAGACGATCACACGAAAATTTGACCAATGCTATGTGGTTAATCACCCTTGACCGGCATTATTTGTCGGTCTTTTTTATGATAGAATATTTTTATTATGGAGCTTGAAAAGAAAGAACTTAGTGAGATTATTAAGTCATATGGATTTGATAATCTGATTTTTGATAGTTTTAGGCAAGTAGAACCAGACACTGCTTTATATATCTTTCATAATGAAGAGAATATTCAGTATTGTCTTGTTATGGCAGATTTTTTAACCGACGATATTGAAATACCATGCGATTTTACATTCGATTACTACATTGATTCTGTTGTAAAATTCAGAGCGATTAAGCAATTCTCGTATGTAGAAAATGCGCCTAAAAGAGCAAAAGGCTATATAGACGATCAAAAACATTTTACTAGAACCAGTAATGGCGATATCTGCGTATTATTAGCTGTTGATAATTTAGAGTACTAACCAAATTTATGCAATTATATAACAAGATGGATAAACAATCTATTGAGAGTAAAATTAATGTTATTGCTAAATACTTTGCAGATAAGCAGCCAGAAAATATTACATTTATAGATGCAGATACATACGATTACGAATTGTTTACTCTATATGAAAAATGGAATCAGCTAGTCTCTGCCGAGGAATTTGCTGATTACTTTTCATATATTGATAAGCTTTGGGAACTATTGGCAAATTGGAAACCAGATGATGTAGAATCAATTCAAACTAAACGTCAAATTGTTGAATTAGCGAAAAAACATTTGACGAAGGCTATTAGAAATAATAAATTTATGGAGAAGCAAGAAATACTAAATGGTATTAGCAAGGAATTAAAGAGTTTATCTTCGGAAAATCCTCGTGACTTTTGTTTTGCTATAGACTGTTACGCGGATGATTATGATGAGGATAGTATTCGTGCGCTTATTCTAAAATGGAATCAATCAGGATATAAAGATTTTAACGAACTTTTTCCGATAACGGCTAAGCTAGTGTTGGAACTTAAAGAAGTTAATGACGGTATTGAAAGATCAAAAGAAGAATACATGGCTATTATTTCTCTAGCAGAAGAAGCTTTAGCTGAAATACAAAAATATAGAGTGCTGTGTCCCGGTATTAATGAGAAGAAGAAACAGTAGCCAGTCTAAAAAGGCAGGAATATTCCTGCCTTTAATTTATATCAAGAATAAAGCGTATGTATCATAGTAAAGATATTTTCTGATTGGATCCATTCTATCTTCAATAACTTCTAATGTTTCTGGTTTTCGTAAAATTGGTTTTTTAATAGTAATCCCATTTTCTTTATAAAAATTAATTTCTTCCTCAACACCTGGGTGCCAATATGTGTTAACGAGAAGATATTTTAAGTGACTCTTTTGGCTCTCTATAATCCAATAGAGTTCACTTTCGCCAAATTCACCGTGTTTTTCTATTATGTATTTTTCTGTTGGCACCTCAAACTTAGAGATTATTTCTCCAAGTTTAGAATTATCCATCTTATACATATTATCCATAGTGTTATTATATAAAATATATGAAACAACAAGAAATACTAAACGGTATCAGTAGGGAATTAGAGAGTTTATCTTCGGAAAATCCTCGTGACTTTTATTTTGCTATAGATTGTTATGCGGACAATTATGATGAAGACAGTATTGGAGCCTTAATTTATAAATGGGAGCAACGCGGTTTTGGTGATTTTAAGAAAAAATTTCCAATAACATCAAGATTATATGCTCAATTGGAGAATATGAATGATGGCATTGAAAGATCAAGAGAGGATTATGTCGCTATTATCTCTCTAGCAAAAGACGCTTTAATCGAAATAGAAGACTTTAAGGCATTTGATTGAGTTTAGAGTATTAGAAGCTCGTCTATATTCTCCTCTATTCCCCCAAGATATGGTATTATGTTTTTATGAGAATATTGTCCGGAGAATTGAAAACTAAATTAAATGAAAAAGTAACTGTTGCTGGTTGGGTGAACTCCCGCCGTGATCATGGCGGTTTGATTTTTATTGATCTACGTGATCATCAAGGGATTATTCAGCTAGTTATTACTCCAGAAAATCAGCATGCCTTCAGCTTAGCCGAAACTTTGCGCGATGAATTTGTAATTTCTGCTACTGGCGTAATTCGTGAGCGTGCTGCCGATCTCAAAAACTCTCATATTGCAACCGGTGATATTGAACTTGTTGTTGAAGATATTGAGCTTTTAAATCGCGCCGACACTCCTCCGGTCAATACCCACGATGATGGTCCTGAATCCGGCGAAGAACTTCGTCTTAAATATCGTTATCTCGATTTACGTCGTCCAAGCATGCAGAAGACCCTAAGACGTCGTGCTAAATTCTATTCATACCTCCGTAACTACATGGATCAACATGACTTTATTGAGGTTACTACTCCAATTCTCGCCAACTCCAGTCCTGAAGGTGCCCGCGACTTTCTCGTTCCTTCTCGTTTGAAGCCAGGGCTTTTTTACGCTCTTCCTCAAGCCCCTCAGCAATTTAAGCAACTCCTCATGGTTGGTGGTCTTCCACGCTATTATCAAATCGCTCCTTGTTTTCGTGATGAGGATCCTCGGGCTGATCGTCTTTATGGCGACTTCTATCAGCTCGACTGTGAAATGTCTTTTGTGGACCAAGGTGAAACTGTTAGACAAACTGTTGAACCTCTCATTAAATCTCTTGTCACTGACTTTGCTGGCAAAAAACTTCTCTCAGAAGATATTCCACGCATTCCATATCAGGAATCTATGGAAAAATATGGTGTTGACAAACCAGATCTTCGATATGGTATGGAAATGATCGAACTCACCGAAATTCTGAAAAACACCAGCTTTAAGGTTTTTCAGAGTCCATGTGTCAAAGCTATTCGCGTTGAGAACGGTGCATCGCTTACTCGTTCTCAAATTGACTTATTCACTGAGAAGGCTAGAAAACTTGGTGCTTCTGGTCTTGCTTATATTATGTATGAAAATGGTATCGAAAAGAGCCCAATCGCAAAGTTCTTACAGCCTGAAGAGTTAGCTAAAATTAAAGAAGTTACAGGCGCAAAAGATGGTGACGCCGTCTTCTTCTGTTCAGATGATCGCGCTAAGGTCAATAAAATCCTTGGCCAACTCCGTATTGCCTTTGCTGATCACTTCAATCTTAAAGATGATTCCATCGTAGCTCTCTGTTGGATTGTTGATTTTCCATTCTACGAATGGAATGATGGCGAGCATAAACTCGATTTTGGTCACAATCCATTCTCTATGCCAAAAGGTGGTCTTAAAGCTCTTGAAGAGGCTGCTACTGATGAAGAAAAACTCGCCATTGTTGCCGATCAGTATGATATGGTAATGAACGGATATGAAATCTGTTCTGGTGCTGTCCGAAATCACAGTCCAGAGATTATGTATAAGGTTTTTGGTATTCTTGGCTATGATCACACATACGTTGAAAAGCGCTTTGGTGGCATGCTCAATGCTTTTAAATTTGGTGCTCCTCCTCACGCTGGTTGTGCCTTTGGTATTGAGCGTATTTTCATGGTCCTAAATGATACAAAAAATATTCGTGATATTGTTGCCTTCCCAAAGAATGGTTCCGGTATCGATCTCATGATGAGTTCCCCATCCTTTGTTGATGAATATCAACTCAAGGATACTCATATTCAAATTATTGAAGACGAAGAATAAGAGTCGACGCAAAAACTTGAGTGACTTTACATAAAAAATCTACACTAAGTGTAGATTTTTTGTTGGATTGCCTATTTAGAAGAAGAGGATTATGTTAAGCAGGATACATGCCAATATAACACGGTAGTAACCAAAGGTCGGAATTGAACTCTCCTTTTTGAAGAATTTCATAACTACTTTCAAAGCAATTAATCCAGAGACAAAGGCGACTAAGTTAGAGAATAATAGCATCTGCCAGTTTGCTCCAATGTAGGCGCGACTTGAGCTAGAGATTAGTGATTTTCCGCAGACTGCGAGCATAATTGGTAGGGAAGCCAAAAAAGAGTATTTAGCTGCCGCTGCTGACTTCATACCCATCACGCGACCGGCAATAATCGTTGAACCTGAACGTGAAACGCCTGGAATTAAAGCAAATACCTGCGCCAGACCGATTATTAAAGCTCTCTGATGGGGTAATTTATTTTCGTCAGTCTCTGAAAGATGTGGTAGACTATTTACGAAAATCATCACCAGTCCGACAGCGCCCATTGCAATCGCAATTGTGGTGAGGCTTGAGAAAAAGCCCTGCTGTTCGATAAATTTAGAAAGTAATAAACCGATAATTCCGGCTGGGATTGAAGTGATTAAAAGGTTGAGTGCCATATGTAGATCGCGTTTTACAAAAACCTGCTTAAAGATCTTTAAAATCTCTTTGCGATAATAAATTAAAAGAGCAAGCAGAGTACCAAAGTTGATCAATTCTAAAAAGAAATGAAAATCTTCCGCCCGATTCCCAGCACCCAATAGTTTTTGTACAATTTCTAGGTGTCCAGATGAAGAGACTGGAATAAATTCGGTTAGTCCCTGCGTCAAACCTAGCACAAGTGATTCGATTACATTCATACTAGCATTATAGCTAATAATCTGTTTTCTTTACAATCTTGAAATATCATGTATAATATGTCAAAAGAATATTATTAAAAATCACAGGGAATTAAATTAATGCCGATTATCAAATCTGCAAAAAAGGCAGCACGCCAAGCAGTCAAACGCACTGCGCAGAATCAACAAATTAAAAAGTTCATCAAGGCCGCTCTTAAGGCTTTCAAGGCTGATCCTACTCCTGAAAATCTTTCAAAAGCTCAGTCTGAGTATGATAAGGCCGCCAAGAAGGGTCTTTTGAAGAAAAATACCGCTTCTCGTCGTAAAGCAAACTTAGTTAAAATCGCTAAGAATGCCAAAAATGAAGCCCAATCAGCTCCAAAAAAGACTGTGAAGAAAGCAGCTGCTAAAAAACCTGCAGCCAAGAAGACTGTTAAAAAATCTGCAAAATAATTCAAAAATAGGATCTGAGCGATCCTATTTTTTACACACTTTCTCCTTGTCTATTTTATAAACTTGATAATTCAATTAAAAAACTTTCGAGAACCACCCAAGGCTCTTTAGAGAAACTAGTCTGCTTCAGTAGCATGTCAATTTCTGCTAGTCTCTTTATGATTCTTTTTTCTTTTTCTGCGTTCTTTTTAGAGGCAAAAAGATCAACTGCCTTTTTTGTCCAAGCGCCAATTGTCGCATAAGGATTATTATCTTCTTCCGCCTCGCGCATTAGTTTTACGGCCCTCTTTCCGTCGGTTAAGGCAATATTGAAAACTCGAAAAACCAAAAAAGTATCCACTTGTTCTGGCAACTTAAAACTCTCTATCTTAATCTTCTGAGGCTCGGCCTTAGCTATTTCCGCCAGCTCCTTATAAGTCGCATTGCGTTTATCTAGTTTTTGTTCTAAAATCGCTACCTGATGTTCAGTTTGTAAAAACTTTGGAAGTTCCAGAAATAGCTCTTTTTTCAAGCTCAAATCTTTAATCAAAATATGGCGACTCTCCATAAAAAGAGTCGTGCCCTGAAAAATTGAAACCAAATCCTGCTTTTCTAGATTGTCAGCATCAATGATTTCAATATCCGACCCTAGATAATCTCGTGCTGCTTGCTCTGCTCTCTTGCGATCATCGCCATCAATTAAATAAATCATCTAAAACTTTTTCTGGCAGTTTGGACAGATATGTGTGCCACGACCCGCCACCCTTAATTTAATAATTTCTGTCCCGCAACGATTACACGGTTCACCTTCTCGACGGAACACTTGCGCAAACTTTTCTAAATAACTGCCCTTTGTCCCGTCCGCTTTGACGTAGGTTGCCATTGTACTTCCTCCAGAGTCGATCGAGCGCTGCATTACGATGCCAGCCGCTTCTAATAGCTCTGCAATTTCCAAGTCGCTGAGACTCGAGGTGAGTCTTTCAGGGTGTATCTTCGCCATATATAAGGCCTCATCGGCATAGATATTTCCAAGTCCCGCTACTACGCTCTGGTCCAGTATAGTTGGCTTTATCTCGGCGTTTTTATGATGCATCAGATTTTTCTTGAATTCTTCCGCGCTCATCACCCATGGTTCTTTGGCGAGTTTTTTAATAAAACTATCTGTTTCAACCTCGTTGGTTTCAATTACCTTACAGAAACCAAACTTCCTCTGGTCATTAAAATATAGAGTACCTAGAACTTTGCCCGACTCCGAGCTTGTTCCATTCTCTTCGCAAATCTCGAATAAAACTCGCGTTTGATTATTAGGTAGCTCACTGTAAAAACTTTCATTAGGGTGTCCGCCGGCGAAGCTTTTTTCTGTATAGAGTGTAGTCTTGAAATCCCCCGCTTCGATCATCTCGAGATAGTTTCGACCTGACTCTTCGCCGCTTGAACGAAAAATCAATTGCCCAGTCATTCTTAGGTGCACCATCATCGATACCGCGTTTTCAAAATCAAAAACCAAGGCTTTTCCAAAGCGTCGAATATTAATAATCTTCTGGCCTAGTATTGCCTCCTTTGGACCGATAAAAGATTTATCACATAAAATTTTTACTGAGGAGATTTTTTTATTGAGGATGAATTTATTCAATCCTCTTCGAATTGTTTCAACTTCTGGTAATTCTGGCATATCTCTATTCTATCTTAGTTTAAGAAAAGTCTCTATAAAAAAGACGCAATAAAATCAATTATAAATTCTTATGGTTGACTAAATATATGAAACATTATAAAATCGCGGCAACTACGGGGAATAGTCCCCGAGGGTTCTTTGAAAAGGAGGGAAAAGACGATGAAGAAGAATCTGAAAGTTATGGCAACAAGTATTGCTCTTTCAATGAGCATGGTTCTTACATCACCAGCATACGCAGGTGTGATAAAAAAGAATGCTACAGGTGCCGCAGCAAAGGCAGCAGAAGAGCAGAAGAAAGCAAACGAGAAGAAAGAGAACGAAGCACAAGTTTCTTCTGAAACTTCTTCTCAAGGACAAGGAGACCAGACCGAGCAGGCACACGCAGGCTTGAAGGATCAGACTCCGACAGAACAGGCGACCCAACCTCAGAAGGAAATCGGCAGAGATAATCCAATGACCGTTTTCCCGAGGGCTGATTATCTTGGCCCTGATGGCGTAGCGAAAGATCCAAGCTATGTCACTAGCAACTTCGAGGTACAGGTAGACAAGACCATCTCCCAATGTATACACTCTACCGCTGACGCACGCTGGTTAAAAATGAGGACTGAGCCTTTTGTCTATCCGGAGATCAATCCAGATACCGGTTATCCTTTATGGTCAACTAAGCCATTCTGGAGAACAGACGGTAGCTTTGATGTCTACGGGTATTTAAAACAGTTCGTCGCCAGGAAGAAGGACCAGACGACACAGCTTTTTGTTTTCACTGATCGTGGGAAGTGGGATAACTCAGTAACCGGAATGCAACTGTCACTCTATAATTACTATGCGGAGAATCCTCCATATATTCCAACGGACGGAGATCACTTTGATCTTTGGTTAGACTTCCCGGCTAAAAAGAGGCCGGAAAACGATTTTGAAAGAAAGTATAGAAAACGCGAGACTCAACTCATGGCAACGGATTTTCATTTTTATGAAGGCAATATTCACTGGCGTGGATACATAGATATTGATACGCTTGATACGCAGCCAACAGTAAAAATCACTGGCTCTGAGAATAGCTATATATATCTTGCTCAGGTAGATATGCTGGAGAAAACTATGAGGAATTATCTCATGAATCCGTATAAGAAATCTGATGATATCCGAGATTTTGACGGTACAGAGCATTTTACCGGAATGATGTATGATCGAGATTTCGGAAACGATTAATGCTCCACTTCTTTAAAAAGTCTGTTTTGGCGCCTAGTAATCTAGGCGCTTTTAAATTGACCAATTCCGCTTTAGGTTATATACTAAAATAAATAACCAAATAAAGAGGCAATTTCTAGGGTATGTATTTCAATCTTTTTAAGAAACAACATAAAATCTTCATTTTCTTTTCTCTAGCCACTCTACTATTTTTCTCGTTATATTTTTTAGCTAATCCAGTCCTTGCGGAAGAAGGTGGAGCTTCGGGTGGTACAGCCGTTCCGATCTCCGGCTGTGGCAGTGACCCCAAGACTCGCTGTTATAGTAGTTGGAATACTAGTGGTGAGAATAACAGTCGGGGTGGTGGTGGTGAATGGGTCTATATTTCTATTGCAGAATTAATTAAAAATAAAGCGATTACTGACCCAGATAATATTTCCTATACCGCAATTAGAAAAAGTATCCCTGTAATTGATGATAAAAGCGCAAAACATTTAAATTATACTGGCGATTCTCAGATGATTCGTGGTTGCGGTAAGGCAGATGGTATTTATACATTTGTCTCACATGTATATTACAACAATGCTCCAGAATTTACTCCAGCAGGTAAGGCTTATGGTCCTAATAAGTTTGCTTATTTTCAATATCCCGATTACCCAAATAAAACTAACACCGGACGCAATACTCTTCAGCCACATCAAAAATATGTTAATCGCGCTGGTGATTATCATAAAACATACGAAGAAGCTGAAGCCGCATATAAGCTATATTTGCAACGCGTGAAACGTTCCGAGCCTACATGGGAAAGCGGTGAATTTTCTTGGTTCTGCTCCTTTGGTGGCCCAGAAAATAACTGTGACCCAAACGACCCCACATGTGATCCAAATAAAAAACCTGAATGCGACCCAAACACCGATCCAACCTGTAATAAACCTAAACCCGGAAATTGTCCATTAGACGATCCTAGCTGTACACCAAAGGATACTGATATTTGTAGCGCACTAGTGCCAGGTGTAGTTGGGTCCGTCTATAAGGGAAACACTGCCGCACTCTCTCAAGTGGTAAATCTGTCCTATACGGGTACAGAATCATATAAAAAATGGCAATCACTTGTTTTAGCCCGTCCAGGCGACTCGATTCGTTTCCGTCACGCACTCTGCTATCCGGCACAGGGTGTGGCTGCAGGCTTAGGTGTTTCCGGTAATAGTGCCGATACTCCAAGTGTTGCTAATAATTTTAGACTGTACGCTTCTCGTAATGATGGTGGCGATAACCGTTATTTATTCAAAGATTCCGCTCTAGCTGATGGAAACTCCAGAAGTGTCCATACTCAAAGTAAAAATGCGATCACTGGCGCAGGTATTATCTCTGCAGACTATGGCTTTTATACAGAATCTCCTTCCTCTCCAAACCCTCCTTATTCTTGTGATAGTCCAATCTTTATCCAGAATAATAATCGTGCGATCACAAATGGTTTTCAGATTCCAGGTTTTGCCTCAGGTATCTCAAATTGTAATTCCGCTGCTCAGACTGGTAGCAATACTGAGGTAGGTAATAAAATTTCCCAAGGTATTATTTATAATGATGTTAAATCTTGGGTCAGCTCGGTCACTAAAGTTAGTGGTGAATGTGGCTGTGGTAGAAATACAGCAACAAGCGACACTCAAACCGATAAAACTTTTGAGAATGCCGGTACTTATAGTACAAGAGACTCGAGGGGCAACACATCTAATCAAGATATAGTTGGTATTAGTGAAGATACGGATCCAGCCTTGGTTGGCAAGCCAGGTAATCACAAGATTGTCGTTCCTGGTCGACCATCAAATCTTAGGGGTTCAACATGGGGTACGTTCAGTTACTCATGTAGTGGTGACGGCTCTTGTAGAGACGGAGAGGAAACCTACTATAAAAGAAATTCTAGCAGTATTCATTATCCAGTTGCCTCAAAAGATTATGGTGAACGTTCGACTAGCGCCAGTGTTGTTACTCCCTATAACTTCAATACTTATGTAACAAGTTCAATCGATTCTGATAATGTGATTTTTAGTGGCGAGCGTGTCAATATTAGTGGTTCCTATCATATTCTTTCTCGCTCAAATACTATGGTTGCTAAGAATCCTTATGCTACTCACACTTCTGATAAGGAAACCTTCCGTATTTATGAATTACTAATACCGCCTCACACTAATCCTCAAACGCTTTCCGGCAGTGACCATTCTGATCAAGACGTCTGTCGCTACTATGGTTCTGACAATTGCCATCTAGTCAAAGCGGTCAAAGGCGTAATGAATCCAGAAGGTAATTATAATGGTAGTGATCAAGAATCAGATATTTTCTCCCGTACCGTTCCTGACGATCGTGAATATGTGGGTTATAAATACTGTACAGCCACTTCCATTTGGCCAGCTTCCTCACATAATACAACTGAAAATAATTTTGAAAATAACACTTCCGGCCCAGCCATCACTGGTGGTGATGAAACCAAATTTAATATTTCCGACCTTTCTTGTGTGACGATCGCTAAAAAACCAAACTTCCAAATCTGGGGTGGTGGAATGTTTACAAATGGCCAAATCGAGACTGCTGTCAGCCGTAAAACTCCTGGTCAGAGCTTTTCATCTTACCCAAGTGCTGCCGAAAAAATCTTTGGCTCCTGGGACGAGTATCATGTTGTTGCTGGTGGCCGCGTCTCTGGTTTTGGCTCTGGCGCTTCTTTGGGCTATGAAAAAGGTTATAATTATAATCTACCAACTGGTGGTTCTGATGTATCAAACAGCATTTACAATCTCACCATTGCCAACCGAAGAAGTATTGGAGAGTCGGGTGTTTATGGATTACCTTCTGGTCTATTGTCCCGCCTAAAAGCTAGGTATCGCGATAATATTGCTAAAAATAGTAGTCTAAAAATCACCACACACGATACTGGCTTGCAAAATACTTATATTCGAGGCGATATTAATCTTTCACAGATACAATTACCAGACCATAATCCTAATGCAACAGATACGCTCTTCCGTACCTACGACACACTATATAAGACAATAACTACTGCTGATAAGCAAAACAATACCCTCGTACTCTATGTTGATGGTACTCTAACAATTGACCAAAATCTCTGCTATTCGGTCTTTGGTGGTAATAATTGTCAATACGAAACCTCCACCAAACAGGCCGCTTATACCGACGTTTCTACTGAATCAATCACTAAGCTTCCACAAATTCTCATTTTTGCAAAAAATATTAATGTCCTAAGTAAAGTTAATCGTGTGGATGCCTGGTTAATTTTGGATGAAGATAATGCCTCCAATAATCTTAATACCTGTAGTGATGCAAATGAGCCATCAGCCGAACAATGTTCTGAGACTGTCATCTTTAATGGGCCAGTCTTTGCCAAGAGTCTTACTTTAAAACGCACTGGCGGTGCAAACCATGGTGGCGGATTGATGGCTGGCATTCCTGCCGATCAGCGCGTTCTTGGTACTCGATATGCTAAACATGCTGGCGGATATTATGCTATTTCTAGTGATGGTTCTGTTGCTCCTGCCGAAATCTTCAATCTTCGTTCTGACGCTTATTATTGGGGTATCGGCCAGGCTCAGCGCTCAGGTATTGCAGAAGTCGTCTACCAAAGAGAGTTAGCTCCACGCTATTAAAAGTTGGGCTGCCCGTCTTGTGGTCATCCTCGTTTCGCCTTCTCTTTGCTTGTCAAAATGTAATTCTTATGCTAAATTTAAATAAATTAGGTCAACACAAACAATGGATATAAGCGCACAAAACAATATGAAAGATTCTGCCAGTAGTCAATCTGGCCCTTCCTCAAGCGCAAAGACTCCGCGATCAGATTCTTTAGGCTTTGGTATTAGTCCTCAAGAGTTGCCTGAAAAAGTTGCTGAAAAAATCCAGCGTGGCGCAAATATTCTTATTGCGCTTTCCAAGGATCCCAATCTCGACGAAATATCTGCTGCCATCGCTCTTGCCGTTGTTTTAGATCAGCAGAAGAAGCACGTCACAGCGATTTATTCAGGCAAAACTCCAAATGCCCTTGAATTTCTGAAGCCCGAAGACACCTTTGAAAAGGACACCAGTAGTCTACAGGACTTCATCATTGCATTAAACAAATCTAAGGCCGACCACCTCACTTATAAACTTGATGGTGATTATGTGAAAATTTATATCACTCCATACAAGGGTCAAGTCAAGAAAGAGGACCTCGAATATTCTTATGGTGACTACAATGTTGATCTCGTGATCGTTTTTAATGTTAATGCCGGCAGCGAGATTGATTCTGCTCTTTCGGAATATGGCCGTATCATGCATGACGCCAGCGCCATTAATATTACCTCAGGCTTGCCTGGTCGTTTTGCTGATCTTGAATGGAGTGATCCTGAAAAGTCCTCAGTCTGTGAGATGGTTTATGATCTTTTGAAAGAGCTTGAGATTACCAATCTTTCTCAAGAGATCGCGACTGCCCTATTAACAGGTATCCTTTCTGCCACGGAGCGTTTTTCCAACAGTCGCACTAAGCCGACTACTATGGCTGTTGCATCAAAGCTAATGGAGGCTGGTGCTGACCAACAATTAATCTCTGCTAATATCCTTAAGCTAGAGACTCCACCTACTCCAGAAAACTTAGCTACGCCAGGCGCTCCTGTCACTTCAGAGACCTCAATTTCTTCAGGCACTCCTGCAACTCCAGCGACTCCAATTTCTTCAGGCACCACCGCTACTTTAGGGGTTCCAATCCCTTCAGAGACTCTAACCGCCGCAGAGGCTCCAACTGTTTCTAATCCTAATAATACCGATAATGGACTCAAGGAACTTGAAGAGCTCGTTAATCAAAATCTCGCTCAAACCACTAATACTCAAAATAACCAAGAAGCATCCTCGGCAGCTTCTCAACTGCCAAATCTTCCAAGCGAAGGACCAAGTCTCTCCACTGTTCCACTTACTACGGGTAGTGTAATGGATGAATTGGCTCGTATGACTACGTCAATAACCAACACGAATCAGGAAATTAATAACTCTGTAAGTAATCCTGGTTCACAGACACAGGCAGCTCCGCAGGCTCAAAATATCTCAGAAATCCAGGCTACCTCACAAACTCAAGTTACACCACAAGCTCAAGCCACTTCGCAGATTCAAGCTGCTCCTGAGATTCAAGCCGTTCCCGAAACTCAGCCAGTCTCTCAGGTTCAGCCAGAGGTTCAACCACAGACTTACGTCAGCTCACAAGCTTTTGTGCAGCCTCAACCCCAAACCCAACCTCAGCCGCAAATGCAACCTCAACCACAAGTGCAGCCTCAACCACAAGTTCAATCTCAGCCCCAAGTTCAACCTCAGCCACAGTTTCAATATCAACCCCAACCTCAACTAGCTCCTCAGCCCACTTTCCAATCTTATCCTCAGCCACTACCTTCTGAGCAATCAATTTCTACTCCCTCGATGCAGCCTCAGTCTCCTCCGGTCAACCCATTGCCTTTTCAATCTAGCCCAGGTATTGTAGGTAATACTATTTCCGATCCAGTTGTCGAATCTGGGGAGGATATGAGTCGACTCATGGATGAAGTTCTCGCCGAACCGTCACCAATTCAAAATCCGGTTGGCTACCAAAGTCTTGTTAATCAAGGTGATTATATCAATCAATCATTATCTCAGAGTCCTGCTCCAACCTCACAGCCAACGCCTACTCATCCTCTATCTATTGGTCAACAGCCAATCGTCAATTATGTTCCTGGTCAAAATATTGCCACCCTGTCAGCTCCAGCCATGCCCACTATGCCACAGAATGCTAACTATCCTAACCCTGAATACACAAATACTATTCCAAAATATTCTACTCTACCCATTCCAACGATGCCAATTGACCCAACTTCGGCTGTCTCAACTCCAGTCTCGCAGCCAGCTCCAAATATGCAACCAACTCCAGAATCGCAGTCAGCTCCAGTCTTGCAACCAATTCCAGAATCGCAACCAACCCCGAATTTTCAGCCAGCTCCGGCTACCCCTTCTGATCCAATGGCGGACTTTATTCAAGCCACTCCACCAGCCACTAGTACTCCTATCCCAGATTTTTTGCAGCCTGAAGCCTTTTTACCTCCGGCACCGACACCAGTAGTCCCAACTCAGCCTGCCCCGGTCCAGAGTGTCTATTCTACGCAACCCAACACTCCTAATATGCCATTACCACCAGTTACTCCTGAAGGTTTACCAACTCCTCCAATTATCGAGCCTATTCCTCAGCCCACCCCAGCTCCTCAGGTCTCTCCAGCCCCCCAGACTTCTCCAGCTCCTCAAGTCTCACCAGCTCCCCAACCAACTAGCGCTCCTGCTGACCCTTCCGCCTTCCGTATCCCAGGTACCTATTAGATTTTGACAGACTTGTTATTTTTCACTATTATCATTAGTAATGAATACTCAAGATAATCCACAATCACAGGATGTTATCCTTATTGATAAGCCGGCTGGACTTAGTTCCTTTGGTGTGGTTGCAAGAGTGCGTCGTCGTCTCTCGATGGAGGCAGGGAAGAAGGTCAAGGTTGGTCATACGGGTACTCTTGATCCCTTCGCCACTGGACTACTCATCCTTCTCGCTAATAAAGCCACAAAGCTGTCGAACCAGTTTTTAAAGCTTGATAAATGGTATGAAGCCACTCTCTGTCTCGGTAAAACCAGTACCACTGGCGACCCTGAAGGGGAGATTATGGATTATAATCTAGTGGATAAGCCTTCGCTCCAGGAAGTAGAGCCAGCAGTTGCTAAGTTTGTCGGAAAAATTATGCAAACTGTGCCAGCTTTTTCCGCCATCAAAATTAATGGCCAACGTGCCTATCAACTAGCTCGCCGCGGCGAAGAGGTTTCTATGCCAACCCGTCAAGTCGAAATCTATTCTATTGAGATCCTAAGTTATGATTATCCCGAGCTCGTAATCAGAACTCACGTCTCCAGCGGTACTTATATCAGAACACTTGGTCAAGATATCGGCAAAGCTCTAGGGGTTGGTGCATATCTCACGGCACTTCGTCGCACTCAGGTTGGCGATTATCAAATAAAGAAAGCCGTATCCTTATCAGATTTTATGGGCGAAAAAGAATGATGGGAGTTTAGATATCACTACTTATTAGATTGCCATTTAAAAATTTTAAAGAAAGTCATCTGTTACCCTTGTAGAATCTCTCTTTGCGTGGTATAATTCACCCAATATGATTACAAAAGAGAATAAAGCTAAGGCAATTGCTGCTACTGCCCGTGACAAAAAGGACGTTGGTTCTCCAGAAGTTCAGGTTTCTATTCTAACTGAGCGCATCAAAGAAGTAACCGAACACGTTAAGGTCAATAAGCATGATTTCATGGCTCGTCGTGGACTTATGCAGATGGTTGGTCGCCGCAAACGTCTTTTGAAGTATCTTGAGAAAACCAACTTCGACCTTTATAAGGACACAGTTGCAAAACTCGGACTCCGCAAATAAATTTAAAAACCCACGTCAGTGGGTTTTTTGATGTTTCTTTTTTTAATAAGGTGGCAATCTGGAAAAACCCCACGCGCGGTGGGGCTTTAGAATAGATCATAGCTTTAGGTGGGGTTTCGTCTTGTAGCGATTCCGACTATCACAGGCTTGTCAGACCCCTGTGGGAAAGATGCATCAATATAATAATTGATAGCATTTCTAAAGCGTAGTACTGAGTTATTAATCAACTCATTGATCTCCTCAATGTTTGGGCGCTTCATTTTTCTAACAACCTTCTTCTTTCTATTCGGGTTACTAGAACTATTGTTTTTCTTCTGCTCCCTCCTATATCTGTCATAAAACTCGCTATTGGTATAGTGCATGCGCACGTATCTAGCATCATTCATTAAGTCGTAAATGTTACCAGTCACACCTTCTCTGCGAGTGATGACCTGATATAGGTTCTTCTCCTGGAAGTAGATCACGTCAGCCGTGTTAAGGTGAAAAGAGATCAGTCTCTGTCCTTTTACCTCTGTCTTGATCATCGTCACCACTAGGTCGATATTGCTATCGAGCCTAATCTGTTTCCTCAACGGCACAAAAACCTGTTCAATTAACTGGAAACAGAAATAATTCTCACGTTTTTCCTGCACTGCGTATGTGTTGTCCTCAAAACCTTTCAGTTGCAACACAATATCCATCGGTGGTATTAAGCCACTGAAATCAAAATAACTACGTATCGTATTGTCACTCATTTTCTACGATCCTTTCTGTCAATGTTCTTGAGCTATAGCTCACAATAGTTCCAAAATTGGTGATTTAAGAAAAACTATCCCCCTTTCTGTCTAGTTTGATAATAAGATAATCACCGAACAGGCGATATTATAACATAAAAAATCAATATGGCAAAGTATCACTAGTATAGAGCGAACTCATTACCTCGCTCTTGTAGTATCTGGTTTTCACTTTTCATGATACAATTAATACATAACAATAAAAGGGAAGACGGCGGATAAGTCCCCTAGAGCCTCTGAAGATCTCCTTAATTCCATATTTGGCTTACTAGAGTAGTTATCTGGTGTTTTCCCAAGAAAGGAAAAAATGGAAATAATTAATCCAACTGGCAAACACACTTTTAGTGTGTCCACGGATTTTTGTGGACGCGAATTAAAAATTGAAGTTAACCGTGTCGGTTTTCGTACAACCTCATCTGTCCTAGTTACTTATGGTGACACCGTTGTGCTTGGTTCAGTCGTCGTTAGTGAGAAGCCAGTCGTTCAAGATTTCTTCCCACTCTCCATCGACTATGAAGAAAAATTCTATGCAGCCGGTAAAATTTCAGGTTCAAAATTTATTAAACGAGAAGGTAAACCTGCTGATGAAGCTGTTTTGATTGGTCGTCTCATCGATCGTCCAATCCGTCCTCTCTTTCCTAAAGGCTATCGTCAAGAAGTTCAGGTTGTTACAACCGTTCTCTCAATGGATCCAAGCTTCCGTCCAGATGTTATTGCTATGCTTGCCGCTTCCGCAGCTCTTCTAAACGCTGGCGTACCTTTTGATGGGCCAGTCGCTGGTCTCCGTATTGGCCGTATTAATGGTCAATTCAAAGCTTTCCTCTCTAAAGAGGAACGTGAACAGTCGGATCTTGATCTCGTAGTTGCTGTGAAAGATCAGAAGATTGTAATGGTTGAAGCTGGTGCTAATGAGGTCTCAGAAAATGTGATTATTGATGCTATGCGTTGGGCTGTTGAATTTGCTCAGCCAGCTCTTGAGCTCCAGAAGAAACTTCGTGATCAACTTAATGTTACTGAAAAACCATACGAGCTTAGTCTTCCAAATTCATTAATTACTGGAAAAGTTGAAACTTGGACTCGTGAGCACTTCAAGGGTGAAGATGGTCAAATTGGTACTAAAATCCGTGGTAATGTGCTTGATCGTAAGCGTATTGCCGACACCTTACGTGATCAAATGGATGCTGAGTTTGCCTTAGAGCTTGGTGAAGGTGAAACCGATGAAGAGAAAATCGCTGATTATGAGGCACGTCTCAAAACTGAAGTTCATGATGCATACGAGCTTGCAGCCCATCACGAAGTTCGCCGCGCTATTATTGAAGATGGTGTACGTCCCGACGGTCGCAAATTGAATGAAGTCCGCCCTCTAAGTTCTCAGGTCTCAATTTTGCCTCGCGTTCACGGTTCGTCGCTTTTTACTCGTGGTCTTACTCAAGCTATGAACATTGTGACTCTAGCCCCACTTTCTTACGCGCAGATAGTCGATACTATGGAGGTTACCGATGGCGAGCGCCGCTATATGCATCACTATAATGCTCCAAGTTATACCGTTGGCGAAATTGGTCGTATCGGTTCTCCAGGACGTCGTGAAATTGGTCACGGCTACCTTGCTGAGCGAGCCCTACTTCCAGTTCTTCCATCTAAAGAAGATTTTCCTTATGCTATTCGTTCAGTGACCGAAATCATGTCTCAAAATGGCTCTACTTCTATGGCCGCCACCTGTTCATCCTGTCTTGCTCTTATGGACGCTGGTGTTCCTCTAAAGAGCGCAGTCTCTGGTGTTGCTATGGGCCTTATACTTGATGGTGATACTCCACATGTCCTCACTGATTTAATGGACGCCGAGGACTTTGCTGGGGATATGGACTTTAAGGTGACTGGTACTAAGCAGGGAATCACCGCCCTTCAAATGGATATGAAGGTTCATGGTCTTCCAGTTAATATTCTTGAAAAGGCTATTAATCAATCTCACGAAGGTCGTATTTTTATTCTAGATCATATGCTTTCAATTATTTCTGCTCCTCGCACCGAGCTTTCTCCGTATGCCCCACGCATTGAGAAATTAATGGTTAACCCTGATAAAATCGGTGCCATTATTGGTAAAGGTGGCGAAATGATCAATAAAATCACTTCTGAGACTGGTGCAGAGGTTGACATTGAAGATTCCGGTCTTATCACAATTTCTGGTACTGATCCTGAGAAGATCCAGCGTGCAATCGACTGGGTTAAAAGCTTAGTTGAAGAGCCTGAAGTTGGAAAAATTTATAAAGGTAAAGTTGTTAATATTAAAGACTTCGGCGCTTTTGTGAATATTTTACCTGGTATAGATGGTATGCTTCATATTTCGCAAATCTCTGATAAACGTCTCGACAAGGTTGAAGATGCACTACATCTGGGTGACGAAGTGAAAGTTCGCCTCGAAGCGATTGATGAAAAGGGTCGTCTTTCACTCAGCATGCGCCACGTTGAGCAGTAATCTAGATATTAAAAAAGATTGGCTGAGAGGCCAATCTTTTTTAGTTTACAGTTAATTGTTAGATTTTAACGACGCCAGAATTTTCTTTTACGTTTGGATCCCAACAATAAAGCATAGATTTTCCATCTTTTATTCTCAAGTCCTTAAAGACTCTTTTTGTTTCATCGGAGAAGGAATTGCAGTCTGGAAATCCGTTTCCAGCATATGCCTGCTTCCATTCCCCGTCAGGCAAAGCACGATAGTATAGTGCTACGTCACCTCCGCCAGCCCCCTCAACGCGTTTTGCTCCGGTCTCTTTATTGGTAATCACCATATATTCGCCACGGATATACATGTTGGCGATTAGATAGGTTGCATCCTTATTGGTGAAGATCTCCTTAAATGAGATGATCGGCCAGCTATCAACAATCGGCATCCCTTCACTGTTTTCACCTTTCATCTTTCCCCTTTGTTCACGATCGATCATATCGACCAGGTCACCAATCTTAGTATCTACCGCCATTGGCTTTACAATTTCTTTAATCTTAGTGTTCTCAACTTCCGTCTCAACGGCCTTAGTCCCAGTTGCTGCTTCGTATTTAGAGACTGTTTCGTTTGCCTTTGCCAACTCTTCTTTCGAAGTTTTTGCTTCCTGTTCAAGTTTATTTACTCGTCCTGAAAAAGAAGTACTTACATATGCTAGTCCACATAAACTAATGATCGTGGCTAAACAAAAAACCGCAGCCATTATCTTCAAGCCACGGTCTTTTTTGTGTTTTACTTTATTGTTATTTATATTGTCGATGCCATCCATATCGTACATAAAATCTCCTATAACCACACTATATCATAAATGAAACATTTTAAACTAAAAAGGCTTAGGTCGCGCTTATCTATAATTATTATGCTATAATCTGTCTATGGTAAAACGAAAAAAAGGTCGACGTAAATCTCCTCGCGATGTAGCTCCCGAGCATGAGCTGCCAGGAGGTTTTTGGCGTCAAGTCTCAGCAATTCTTATGATCGCTATTTCCATCGTCCTTGTGATGACATGGTTCGGAAGTGGCGGTACTCTTCTTAATGATTTTCATAAATTTGGCTTCTGGGTGATTGGCTATGCTACCTTTTCGATCCCGATTATTCTCGTTTATCTAGCAGTAAAGATCTTCCGCAGTACCGATAACCGTCTTCCAGCCGTCATCTGGATCGTCTCATTCTTGATGATCTTCTGGCTTTCTGGACTCTTTGGGCTTCCGACCTATGGTACTAGTTCGGCTCAAACCGGCGGCATTCTAGGTCAGTGGCTAAATAGTCTTGTTACACAAATTCTCAATCCTAGCGTTGCTGCTTTTATCTATCTCGTCCTCATTTTTATTACCGCCATTTTTATTATGCAACTTTCTCCAGCCGCTGTTTTTCGTGATCTTGCCAGTCTCTTCAAGACCAGTCGCCGTGATGAGGATGCCGAAAATGCTCGCGTTGCGCGCCGTGCTCAAGCCGAGGATGCTATTAAATCTGGTGCTCTTGGTCCACTCAAAATTAAAGCCAATGGCGTTGAAGTTTCACCGGAAGACTTGAAGACAACACCAAAGATTGAAGTTAAGAAGCCGGTTATGGATAAACCAGTTGAAGCCGAGCCTGAACGTGCTCTGATTGAAGTTTCTGATCCAAACTGGAAAATGCCGAGTACTGACCTTCTGTCTAAAAAACAAAATCCGCCTGACGGTGGCAATATCCAACAAAATGCCTTCATTATCAACTCCACTTTTTCAGATTTCGGTATTGAAGTTAAACTCGATGGAGCCAATGTCGGTCCACGTGTTACACAGTATACCATTCAACCACCAACCGGTGTCGTTCTCTCTAAGATTGCCGCTCGCGATAAAGAGCTAGCTCTCAACCTTGCAGTCGATAAAGTTCGTATTGAGGCTCCAATTCCAGGCACTCGCCTTGTTGGTATTGAGATTCCAAATGTTCGCCCCGCTGATGTGACTCTCCGTTCTATTCTTGAAAGCAATGAATGGAAAAAAGAACGCAGTCCTCTTGCCTTTGCTGTTGGTAAGGATATTTCTGGTAATCCTGTTATTGCCAATCTTGCTAAAATGCCTCACCTACTCATCGCTGGTACCACCGGTTCTGGTAAGTCTGTTATGACTAATACCTTAATTTCTTCACTCCTCTACCGTAATGCGCCTAGTGATATGAAATTAATCATTGTCGACCCTAAGCAAGTGGAAATGGTGCAATATAATGATATTCCACATCTTCTCACTCCGATTATTAATTCCACTGAAAAATCACTTTCGGCCATGAAGTGGGCAGTCAATGAAATGGAACGTCGTTATACCCTAATGGCTGAGGAAAAAGTCAAGAAAATCGAAGACTATAACGAGAAATTACAGAAGAAGACAGCTACTGTTGCTGATCAAGATAATAATGAGCAACAACATGATGGTGGTAAAATGCCGTACATCGTTGTAGTAATCGATGAGATGGCTGATCTCATGATGCAGGCAGGGAAAGACCTTGAGCAATTAATTGTTCGTATCGCACAAAAAGGTCGTGCTTCTGGTATTCATCTCGTTCTCGCCACTCAGCGTCCTGAAGTTAAAGTTATTACCGGTTTAATTAAAGCTAACGTTCCAGGTCGTATCGCCTTCGCCGTTAATAACAATACGGACTCTCGTATTATGCTTGATATGGGTGGCGCAGAGAAGCTTCTCGGTAAAGGTGACATGCTGATGCTTACCACCGAAATGATGGGTAAACCTCGTCGTATCCAGGGTGCCTATGCTTCCGACAGTGATGTTGAAAAACTTACAAACTTCCTTCGCGAACAGCGTGCACCTGAATATAATAATGAGGTTATTTCCCAGGCTGTCCAAATTAAAGGTATCGGACCAACCGATGGTGGCGGCTTTGGCGACCTTGGTCGTAAATATGATCCAAACGATCCAGTTGTCCGCAAAGCTATAGAAATTACGCTTACAAAAGGTAAATTCTCCACCGCCATGTTGCAGACCTATCTTGGGAAAGGTCATGGCTTCGTCTCTGGTCTTGCTATCTGGCTTGAAGAAATTGGCGTCATCGGTCCCGCTAATGGCAATAAGCCTCGCGAGGTGATGATCAAGAGTCTTGAAGAATTCGATCAGCTCGCTAATGTCTAAGCGAAAATAAATGAGTCCTACTAGTTTTTGAAATAATATTCCATAATTAGTAGATTATTCGCCAAAATACCATAAAAAATATAGCTTCCTTGAAGCTATATTTTAATTTGATCTTAAAGGTGCTCGGTATCTTTTATGTCGTCGCCTTTCATGCAGTTATAATTCTTTTGACCGTCTGGTCTTTCGACATCATGATAGATCTTACGAATTTCAGCTGAAAAGTCTGAACATTTTAAAATCATTTGGCCGCCAAACCCATACTTCCAGTCTCCATTTGGTAATTCTCGGTAGTATTCTCTGGCGGCGCCGCCAGCTTGTAGTGATGCGTAGAGGTATGTACCAGCCTTATTTGTAAAGATTTGGCCACTAGTAATTGGATAATTTCTTCTGTCTATTAAATCAAGTAGCTGCTGGAATTTTATATCATAAGCAGCATTCTTGATCACGGTTTCGGTCGTCTTTGTTTCTTTAGCGATGCGTTGCTCGTCCTTACTGGCTTCTTCTAGTCTTGTTACTTTCTCCTGAGCCTTCTTAGCCTCTTCTTTTGAGACTGAAAGATCATGGTATAACTGTTGACGCTGAGTCTGATTTGTAATGATTGTATAAGCAAGCACCCCAACTGCAGCGACTGTAGTCAAGGCAAAGAGTGGAGTTAGTGATAGTTTTTTCTTTTCTACCACCACTTGCTGGATTTCAGGAGTCTCGGTAGTTGCAGTAGACTGTATACTAGGATTAACTTCTGTTTGTTCTGCGTCTGTAGTCTCCTCTGTGGATCCTAGAGTATCCTCTTGTTTTGTTAATGGTTCCTCTATGTCATCACCTATTTCTGTAGTTTTTTCTGGTGATGCATCAACCCAGCCATTAGACTCATTAACTACCGCCATATTCTCGGATGTCTCCGTATTTGTCTGGTCGGTATTAAAAGAAACCTCGTTCTTATTCATGGCATTGTCTTGATTTAGACTATTTTCGCTATCCATGCGTTCTCCTTTTTCTTGATTGTAGCATAACTTCTATCAAAAAACATAAACACTGTAACTGATATTCATCACTAGTTGAAAAAATCATCTCAATCTGGTATAATTAAGCCATTATTAGCTCAGCAAGCGACAAGAGGTGTGCTTGCTTTAACCAAAGGAGTGCAAAGTGAAACAGTATGAACTTACTGTGTTGATTCATCCTGATTTGGAAATGAATCTAACACCAGCCCTAGACAAGATTAATAAATTAATCGAGTCACAAAACGGTAAAATCGTTAAGGAAACCAACGAAGGTAAGAAGCGCCTTGCTTATTCTATCAACAAACAAGATTACGCAGTTTACTACTTCTACGAACTTGAGCTTCCAGCTCAGGCTCCAGCCAAGATTTCTTCCACCCTTAATATTACCGACGAAGTCTTACGTTATCTCTTAGTCACTGTCGATGAACGCAAAGCTAAGTTTGAAGCTAAGCGCAAAGCTCGTGCAGAGAAGACTAAAGATACTGAAGAATCAGCAGAATAAAATAAAGCGAGGAGGTTTTTATGGCGCGGGGATTTAGTAAGGCAATCATTACAGGTAACGTAGTACGCGATCCTGAACTCAGAGCCACATCTGGTGGTACTCAGGTCTGCTCGTTCTCTGTAGCAGTAAATTACAATTATGTTCAGAACGGTGAGAAAAAGGAACAAGTTTCCTATATCAACTGTTCTGCTTGGGGTAAAGCTGGCGAAATTATCGCACAGTACGCCAAGAAAGGTACCGGCATCCTTGTTTCCGGACGTCTTTCTCAGCGTGCCTTCGAAGATAAAACTGGCGCAAAGCGTTCAGCCACTGAAATCGTTGTTGAAGACTTCAATTTCTTAGGTGGTGCAGGCGAAGGTTCTTCTTCTAGAAGTTATACTCCAAGTAGTAATAATGAATCTGCCGATATCATTCCTGATGATATTCCAGATGAGCCTATCGACCTCAGTGAGGTTCCATTCTAAAATTAATTAAGAGAGAGTTTTGAGAGAAATGAAAAGAATTAAAAATGATCCAAATCTTTACTTCGATTATCGTGATGTAAAGACTATGCAGCGTTATATCGACGTTTATGGCCGTATTGAGCCAATTTCAAAGACTGGTTTATCCGCTAAACAGCAAAGACAATTAGCAGTTGCTATTAAGCGTGCTCGTCACCTTGCTTTGCTTCCATTTGTATCTGCCAACTAATTAGGAGAAAAACTATGTACGGTCCAACCGATCTAAAGAAAAACGTACTCATCACCTTGGACGGACAGCCATACAAGGTTATTGAGTACTCCCAAAAAGTTATGGGACGTGGTGGCTCCATTGTTAATGTTCGCGTGAAGAACTTAATTACTGGCGCTCTTATTCCAAAAACCTTTAAAGGTCAGGAAAAAATTGAGCCAGCTGAGGTTACCACTAAAAAAGTTCAGTATCTTTATAAAGACGATGATAAGTTCTACTTCATGGACCCAACCATCTTTGAGCAGTACGAATTGTCAAACGATCTAGTTGGTGATTCCAAAGATTTTATGAAAGATGGTGATGAGATGGAAATCCAGTTCTATAACGGTTCTGCCATCAACCTCACCCTACCAAAGAATCTTTGGCTTGAAGTAACTTATACCGAAAATGCCGTCAAGGGCGACACGTCTACTTCTGTTATGAAGGATGCCACTCTTGAAACTGGTGTAGTCATTAAAGTCCCAGCTTTTATTAAAACAGGTGATATTGTCTCTGTAGATACGGAAACTTATGCCTATCGTGAACGACAAAAATAGTTTAAAAAGTTTGAGATTCTCTGCGCATAAAAATAAGAATAGAGAATTGCAGACTCATGTTACAGTAAATCATACTATACCAGTATCAAGGGCTGAGAATAAGCTTGCGGGTGCGGCGCAGGCTTTTTCTTATGATTTTCGGGATAAGCTCGTTCTTGATATTGGCTCTAGTACTGGGGGATTTACTGAATATGCGATAAATCATGGCGCAAAAAGAGTTATCGCAGTTGAAAAAGGGACAAAACAGATGAAAGCACCATTACGCTATGATCAACGTATTAATTTGTATGAAAAAACAGATATTTTTTCGATAACTCGCGAGTCCCTATCAAAAGACGAAAATAAAATCGATACTATCCTCGCCGATGTATCATTCGTTTCATTGAAAAAAGTTTTAGACTATGCGAAAAAACATTTAGCTTACCGTAAGACAGATTTTCTTGTTATGCTAAAGCCACAATTTGAGGCAAAACCTTATGAATTAAAAAATGGAATAGTTAAGAATGAGAAGATCCGACGGGGAATTATTAAGGATTTTGAAGTTTGGCTCAAGGATCATGGCTTTATTATTATTAACAAGCGAGACAACCTATTGGCAGGGAAAAACGGTAATCTAGAGCGCTTTTATTATTTAAAAATTGCTAAGAAAACAAATTACTAATCAAAATTATTTAAATTAATATTACCTGCTGCTTTTAAGGGGGTGGAAAACAAAAATAGGCGGGGAGAACTCTGTGTTATTCATCTGTTTTTAGAGCTTTTACCATATCAATTCTCTTAATTTTGGTTGCCACAACTTTTGATACTAAAATCGATAGCAATAAAATCCCACATGCCGATATTACGAATATTACATTTGGGATAAACGTTTGGATATCATAAGAATCGTCCACTGATACCTTATAGATATAGTCAGCTAGAAGATATCCTAGCGGCAGACCCAATATGCAGGAAATAATTGTTATCTCGATATTTTGCCAAGTAAAAATTTTTGCAAGTTTCTGGTTAGGAAAACCAATCACCTTCATCGTAGCGAACTGGATCTCTTGTTCAAGAAAACTCAAAGCTCCCATATTGTAGATAATTACAATCCCTAAGATAATCGCTATGATAAGAACCCCAATAATTACAGTCAATATGTTATTTAAGATTTTTTTCAGATTGTCAGCAATCGTTTTCTTTGATTGAATATTTAAATATTCAATCAACTTATCATTTATTTCTGTTCGTTTTTCAAGATAAAAGATGCTCGGCTTATATTTTAGTCCTAAACTTTCATAATATCCTTTAGTAACCGTCAAATTTTGATTCTGTTGCTTTACTAGATAGGCAATGATTTTTGAGGTATAGACTTTTTCGCTGCCAAGCATTCTCCAGTGAACCTCATCGCCAACTTTTAGGTTATAACGATCTGCTAGTTTCCTTGCTAAATAGACACCTTCATCTGTTAATTCTGTTGGTTTTCTTTCAATATCCAGATATTTAATTGCTTCTTTTGAATTATCTATAAATAAGTTTGAAGTTAGTAAAGTGTTATTATCTCTATCTAGGACCTCGATTGCTTCTTGCTCAGCACTCTTCTTCAACTGTCCCTCTGTTTCGTGTACAATTTTTTGTCTAATATTAGGCGTCTGGAGTTTATCGTTATTGATTGTCGCCGTATAATTAAAATTATTTATCGTATCTGTTTCTACATCTATAAAATTAGCCATAGAAGTATATAGTCCAAACGACATAACAATTAGCGATACCGCCCCTGCTATTCCAATCAGAGTCGTAATAACTCGTCCTCTATTTCTAAGCATATCTCTAAGATTCCACCGCGTTGTAAAGCTAATTCTTGAGAAAAACTGCTTAGTTGTAAAACTCAAACTCTTTTTGCTCATTTTTGGTTGTTCAGTTCTTAATAGTTCTGTCGCATTTAGCCTTAGTATTCTCTTAGTCATCATAAAACAGACAAAACCTATAGTTGCTATAATCGCCAAATAAACAAACAAACTGTTAAAAGTCCTCACTGGCTCGCTTATAGGGGCTTCAAAAGACGACATTGTAATGTTTAGGAAAAATCTAGAAATTACCATCGGTCCGAGAATCATCCCCACAGCTCCACCAAGACAACTCAAAAATAAGCCGTAAGATATATAATGACAAGTAATCTGCCAGCCCGAAAACCCTAACGCTTTCAAGGTTCCGATCTTTGTACGATCGCGTATAATTAACCTAGTCATGGTGGTGGCAACAGATAAGATTGCAATAAGCACAAAGAAACCAGTAAATAAGCCAATAATACTGGACATTTCATCAATCTCGCCTTGAAAAACTTTCACTGTAGGCTCTTCGCGCATTTTTGAGACCACCCCTCTTTTTCCGAATTGATTCTGAATTGCGTTCTTTGTCTGGTCAAGTCGACTAACATCTTTAGTTTTTACCATGATTTGGCTGTATAAATCGTCTCCTGTCTTATATTCCTTAAAGAAACTATCATAGTCTAAATAGATATAACCATTTTTTTCATAATCCGGAATAATCTCAGACTCATTTTTTGAAATATAAATATGGTCAGGAATGTAGATTATTCCAGCAATCTCTACCTCTTTTGGGATATTTTTGAAAGAAAAGACGATTTTATCTCCCACTGTTAGATTATTTCTTTTAGCAAAATACGCATCCACCCAAGCTTTGTCTTTGGTATTTGAAAAACCTTGACCTGTTTTAATTTCAAATTTTGATAGATTATTTTGCTTGATAAAATTTACTTCAAGTTTATAATCAACTAAATCTGGGTTCTGTTTTTTATCGTCAGTGTGGTTGTTAGCTTCATTCCTTCTTTTAAAATTCAAAACCTGCTCTTTGAGAGTTAGTTTCTCCTCCACTGTTTCGACGTTTTCTATTTTCTTTACCGCTTCAATATCCTTTTTTGACAGCAACCCTCGGATATTTAGGTCCTGCAATCTCCCATCATAAAATTGATTAATTTTTGTTTGCATCCCCTGTACGTAACCATCAATACCACTATATACTGCAGTACTTAGTAGTACCATCAGAAAAACCATCAAAAACTGAGTAAAATTCTTTTGTATATCCCTCACCATCTTCAAAAATAACATCACCACTCCACTTCGTCAATTTGTTTTTTATGACTGTTTTTCCGGTTAGTTTCAATCTGACCGTTTTTTAGGTGGATTACTCGGTCCGCAATTTCTGCGATTAATGCGTTATGCGTCACTATAATAACCGTGGTATCTTTATCTGTTTGTGCTTTTAAGAGTTTCAAAATTTGTACCCCAGTATCAGAATCTAAGGCTCCAGTCGGTTCATCGCACAGCAAAATAGCCGGCTTTTTTACTACTGCACGTGCGATTGAAACTCGTTGCTGTTCTCCGCCAGATAACTCACTTGGAAATTTCTTTAGATGTCTGCCGAGTCCCACTGATTTTAATACTTCGGTGGGGTTCTGTTTTAGTTTGATAATATCTCGCATAATTGATACATTTTCTTCAACAGTTAGGCTCGGTAAGATATTATAAGACTGAAAGACGAAACCAATTTGTTCTGCACGGAATTTAGTCAGCTGCCTATCTGTAAATTTTGAAATATCAACTTGATTGACAATAATTTTGCCACTAGTCGGTCGGTCCATTCCCCCGAGTAGATTCAAAAGAGTTGATTTTCCAGCACCAGATGGACCCAGTATCACCACGAACTCTCCCTGATTAATTTCGAGATTAATCTTATCTAGAGCCCGATATTCGACTTCACCGGTTTTATATATTTTACTTACTTTCTCTAAAGAGATCATTTCTTTTCCTTACTTGCTCAAAAATTCATCGGATATTTGTAAGTTAATTATAATATAGATAATTCACCTGACCAAATCTTTTGGGTTTTCTTTAATTAAAATTTTTCATCTCTATTAGATAGTATTATGATCATCAGAATCAGCTGGTATTGGTTTTTAACTTAGCTTCTTTTATCATGTAAGACCTTTAAAAACTTGCAAGCTTGTATGAAGTTTGTTATAATCAAACTAGTCAATCTTACTTATTTTACAAACAAAACGAGAAAAATCATCAACCACCTTTTTGTTTGTTATTCTCTGTAAGTCTTATTATTTAATAAAAGGAAAACATGAATAAACAAGAACAAGAAAGACGTGCCAGACTGATGAAGATGCAGGCTGAGCGCCTTCCGGAAATTAAGCGTCGTTTTGAAGAAAATCAAAATCGCACTAAAATTACAGATACTGCAGAGGTTGCAACTGGTGCTGCTGTAATTTTTGAACAGGCTCAAAAACGTAATTTTAATAGCAATTTCAAACCTGGCGGCAAAGATTATTCTACTCGCAATAAGAAAAAATCCAATTTATCAGGCGATCAAAATAATTTTGATACGAGTGTTGCTAAGAATTTTGATCAACCAAAGGGAAAAAAGGGTAGTAAAGCCAAGGCTCCGAAAGCTAATAAAACGAACAAAAATGCTGAAATTGAGGATCGTAAGGTTAACCTCTCCGTCTCTACTAGACGCGGTGATATGGTTCACCATCAACGTATGCTCTCGCAGGATGTCAACGCCCAGGCCACCCAACATATTATTGGTATTCCTGTAAACAAGTCTCGTTTTAACGGCTATAACGGTGTTCAGGTTACAAATGCCCAGCTCAAATCGGCTCATCCAGACCCTGAAGCTGTCCGTATTATTCCAATCGGTGGTTTAGGTGAATTCGGTATCGGTAAAAACATGACCGCTATCGAGTATAAAAGCGAGATTATTCTTATTGATATGGGCGTCTTGTTCGCCAGTGAAGATTATCCAGGTGTCAATTACATGGTGCCAGATATTAAATATCTCGAAGATAACATGGACAGAATTAAGGCTATTCTCTTCACCCATGCCCACCTTGATCACATTGGTGCTTGTCGTCATCTTCTACCAAAATTCAATCCACTCACCCCTATTTATGCCACCGATTTTACTATTGGCATGATTAAAAAACAGATGAGTGAGCTTGATGATCTTCCTGAGATGAATTATCAAGTTGTTGATCCATTCAAGCACGAAAAGCTTCAGGTTTCCGAGCATCTCAGCGTAGAGTTTATCCATACTCTCCACTCAATCCCAGGCAACTGTGCTCTCGTGATCCGTACTCCAAATGGCGTTATCTATCTTTCCGGTGACTGGCGTGCTGAAACAAACCCAATCGAGCGTCAAACTGATTTTGAGCGTATCGATGAAATCGTGAAAAAAGAGGGAATTGCTCTCTTGATTAATGAATCAACCAACATCGACTCCCCGGGTCATCACCCACATTCTGAATATGATGTTGGCGATAATATCGGTAAAGTCATGGATCATTACGCCAGCGGTCGTGTGATTATCTCCTGCTTCTCTTCACAGATCAATCGTATTGGTATGATTCTTGAGCAAGCCTATCAGCGTGGTCGTAAGGTTGCTTTCGCCGGATTCTCTATGATTAATAATATTGAGGTTGCTCTTCGCGCCAAGTGTATTAAGGTGCCAAAAGACACTGTTATGAAAATGGAAGATATTATCAAGCTTCCCGACGAGAAGATCACTATTGTCTGTACCGGCTCCCAGGGTGAGTTGAATGCTGTGCTTAATCGCATGGTCAGTGGTGCTCATAAATTTATTAAAATTAAGGCCTCTGATACTATCGTCTTTAGCTCTAATCCAATTCCAGGTAATGAACCTCATGTTGTCAACACTGTGGATGGACTATTGCGTGAGGGTGCTCAGGTTATTCAAAACGGCAAGACTCACCTCACTAATATCGGCCCGCTCCACCTCTCTGGTCACGCCTATTATGAAGACCATGTCGATTTTGTCACAAGGTTGCAACCAAAGAACTATCTCCCATACCACGGTGAATTCTTCATGATGGAGCATAACGCCGAGATGGCCGAGAATGTCGTGGGTATTCCTCATGAAAATATTCTAGTTGCCGACGACGGTGATGTCGTTGAATTGTTGCCAAACCAGACTATTCGAAAGAACGGCCGTATTCATGTTGGCAATAAGCTTTACGATGATGCCGATAAACCAGTTCATGAAGCCGTCGTTAAAGACCGTATTCATATTTCTCGTGAAGGTATTTTTATGATCGTCCTCACTCTCAGCAAGAAAACCGGTCGCCTCATTAAGACTCCGGATATCGTTTCTCGCGCCTTTATTTACCTGGATAACTCCGAGGAACTGATTGGTAAAATCCGTCACTACCTTCGCCTTAAGACTGAAAAATCCATCTCTTCTGACCCTGAACTCAAGGTCTTAAAGGATGAAATTAAGGAAGACATTACTCGTATTCTTTATGATGCCACTGGTCATACCCCAATTGTCATTCCAGTCATCAATAAAGTTTAGTCTTATATTCTTAAAAATAAAACCAGAAGAAGCTACAAAAAAGTAGCTTCTTCTGTTATTTGATAGGTTATTAAGGTATAATAAGCCTAATGTTTTCTAACCTATCTGGCAACCAGATCGAATCAATTATTCTGCAATTTGCCTATTATTTTCTATTGTTCATCCTCTATTCTTTTGGAGGCTGGATCGTTGAATGTATTTGGACCTACTTAACGAAGCGTAAGCTCGAAAATCGTGGATTCCTCTTTGGTCCTATTTGCCCCATCTATGGTGTCGGCTCCTTGGTCTGCGTGCTCTCGATTGGCCCCCTCCGTTTGTCTTGGCCGTTGGAATTTTTATTAATGATTATTATCTGTAACTTAATTGAATATATCACTTCCGTTGTCTTGGAAAAAATCTACAATGTCCGTTGGTGGGACTATACAACTGTCTCGGTTCTACATCTTAATGGCCGCATTTCGCTCGAAACCTCGATTGGTTTTGGTGTGGGAGGCGTCTTTATTTTACATCTTGTACAGCCATTTTTCTCTCATCTTCTTGGTCCCCTAAGTCCCATACTTCTTTTGGTTATCTCTGGTCTACTCTTGATACTTTTTGCTGCCGACATCCTTTTATCTCTAATTGCTATCTCAAATATTAAAGGAGTCTTCAAAGGCGGAACTGTCGACCTGACTTCCGAAATTAAGCGTTTTAGTATTAATTATTATAAAAAAGCCTCAAGATTAAGTCGCCGTATTGCTCGTACCGCCATGCATCACGTAGGCAACGCTCAAAAAGAAGCCAAGAAGCGTGTAAAAACAACCTTTAGTTCTAAACCATTCAAGAAATAAGCCTTTCTCTAAGTCTTTAATCTAAGTAATAAGTATTTAATTCCTCCTCCTCTCGTAGTTCTAGGATAAATGGCGATTCCTTCTCCTGTACCGTCAAGAAAAGAATCCTCTTGCGAGCTCTTGTCATCGTTACATAGAATAATCTTCTTTCCTCACTAAATTTTTCGCACTTTCTTTTATTCATTTTTCTTTGCTCTAATTTCTGGATAGCCACTTCTCTCACTATGCGAAAAATTTCATTCTCTTTCATTCTACTTGGAAAGCCTAAGACTGTGTTACGACAGTTAATAATCAATACATAATCTGCCTGTAGCCCTTTTGATTTATGCGCACTTAAAAAACTTATTCTTAGATCTGGTCTTTCATGCATAGAGATTAATACTTTCTCTTCGTTTATTTCAAAAGATAAAAATTCACACCGTGATATTTTTTTAATATCAAAATTATAACGTCCGATTAGAAAAACACTAGCATGCTCTGGTATATTTAGGAAGAAAAAATAAAGGGAATTAAGGTCGGTTCTCTCGGAAGGGCCATTAATCTCCACAATTTGGTCTTTGTCGTAAACCAGTGCTCCGCGAATCTGTTTTCTTAGCTGTGTGCGATCCTGCATGATGAATTTTCCAGAGAGCTTCGCAAGTTTTTCCGGAAAACGATAGGTCTGTTCAATTTTGAATCTCGAAGTCTCACCCCAACACTTTTCAAAATTTAAAATCAAACTGATTTCGCTGCCAGCAAATTGGTAAATTGTTTGCCAGTCATCCCCAACGCAGAATAATTTAAAAGCCCGCAACTCTCTTAAACTTCGTATTAATAAATATTCAAGCGGTGATATATCTTGGTATTCATCAATAATTACATAATCGTAGGCATATATAGGATTGATGTGGCTCGCGGCTTCTTCCAGGAGTCCAGCAAAATCAATACTGTGGTTTTCCTTCAGATACTCTTCATATTGACTAGTAAGAATTTCTAATTCTTCTAGTTGGGTGAGATTTTGTTTTAAATCCTCCTTTTGCCAAAAATGACGAAACTTTCTTCGTAATCTCTCTCTAATTTCAGCAAAATTGACGTGATAGTTACGTACTAATGAATATAGATGAGCTATATCATCAATTTTTTCTTCCGACAAGTCAGAGTGCGATATTTTTAAAAACGATTCAAACCCAGATTCTTCGAGTCGTCTTCCCAAGAGCTTATCTTTGATTATCTTTAGCGCTAAGCTATGAAAAGTTTCTACCTCAATAAAATCTTTCGGGTGATATATTTTAAAAATCAAATCATCCTGCAGAATCTCAGCTAAAATACGTTCCTCAAGTTCAACTCTCGAAGCATGAGTGAAAGATACTGCTAAAATTTTTGGCGGCGGTGTATTTTCTTTTTCCGATCGCCATTTATTTAAAATCCATTTGATTTTTCCGATAATTGTCGTTGTTTTGCCAGTCCCAGCCCCTGCAATCACCAAAGTATTTTGTGTGTCATTCTCGATACTTGCTATCTGTTGTTGATCAAGCCAATATCCTTCCACGAACCTATAATCAAGTTTATTTCCCATATAACCTCCCATAAAATCTTAATTTGTATCTAAAAAAGAACACCAATGGTGTTCTGCGTCATCTTTATAGTACGTCTAGTGACATTCTCTGATCCACTGAACGCTATTATTATAATAACATTTTTTGTCCATTCCAAGCCATCCAGTTATATATGGTAAAATACGAAGTATAGAATATGATACATCCGTCAAAAATTAAGCCTGGCGATACTGTCGGTGTAGTCTGTTTATCTAGTGGTGTTCTTGGCGAGCCATTTGTTAGACATGAACGAAAATTGCTAGAAGAGCGTTTAGTCCAAATGGGCTTAAAATATAAATACATGACAAATTCCCTTAAAGGAGAAGAATATTTAAAAGAGCATCCAGAAAAGAGGGTCGAAGATCTAAGAGAAGCTCTTCTAGATGATGAAGTTGATATAATTTGGTCAGCATTAGGCGGTGACGATACTTATAGAACCTTGCCTTTCTTGATGAATTCGGATTTTAAGGAAATTGTAATAAAACATCCAAAACCATTTCTCGGGTTTTCAGATACAACTAACAACCATCTAATGTTCTATCAGCTGGGTCTTGCAACTTTTTATGCTCCTGCACTCTTGTCCGATATTGCAGAGTTGGGCCCAGAAATCTTTCCTTATACCAAACAATGGTTAAACAAACTTTTTACGAATGAAAAGAATATTGAGATTAAATCTAGTCCAGTTTGGTATGAAGCTAGAACCGCTTTCGACGAAAGTCAGCTTGGCACAGAGAGGAGAAAAAGACAGGAAAAATATGGCCATGAATATATTTATGGTTCGGGAGTCATTCAAGGCAAATTGCTTGGTGGATGCTTAGATAGTCTCTATGAAATGTTAGCCGGCGGTAGATATGCAGATCAAAGTGAGGTTTATCAGCAGTATAAAATCTTCCCAGCTAAGGAGCAGTGGAAAGATAAGGTGGTTTTTCTTGAAACTAGTGAAGAAAGACCTGAGCCCGAAAAACTCAAGGAAATGCTAAAAACCCTGGAAAGTCATGGAATATTTGATGTTAGTCGTGCTCTTATAATTGGCAAGCCGCAAGATGAGGTTTATTATCACGAGTATAGAAAAATATACCAAGATCTCGCAGAAAAGCATAAATTACCTACTGTATATAATTTGAATTTTGGTCATACAGCTCCACGACTAGTCATACCTTTTGATATGCCACTTGAGATTGACTTTGATAATAAAAAAATCACCCTCACAGATGGAGTGATAAAGAGTTAGAGCTTACATTCTTAGTAAAAGTATTAGATTTACGTAATTTTCATCTATACCATAATCTTCACTCGGTAAGGTATAATATTAACTAATGTCCGTTATCGTAAAAGAATATTCAACGAAACTTATCGAGCGCTTCATACAAGAGAAGTGTCGCTTGTCCAAACTTTTGCCTATCAACATAAAAATTGAACATGTTGGCAGTAGTGCCGTTTTTATCGGCGGCAAAAATA
>ERZ773022.266-NODE-266-length-45893-cov-25.122169_pt1 | contig 45893 bp, 41 predicted proteins | sample MGYA00580839_ERZ773022 | MGnify/ENA primary metagenome ERZ773022 (study PRJEB29015, sample SAMEA2738020) | human oral metagenome | biome: human oral; feature: human-associated habitat; material: dental | place: China | collected 2044 ... | reverse complement strand
TCGTGCGTAAGGCCGCGAAGGACCACGGCATGAAGCGCCGCATCGAGGGCCCGGACGTCGTCGGCAAGAACGTCGTCGTCCTCGAGGACACGTCCACGACCGGTGGTTCGCCGCTGGAGGCTGCGCTCGCCCTGCGCGAGGCCGGCGCGAACGTCGTCGCCGTCGCCGTGATCGTCGACCGTGCGACGGGCGCGAAGGAACGCATCGAGGCCGAGGGCTTCCCGTACTTCTACGCGCTGGGCCTGGAGGATATCGGCCTGGCCTGATTCTCCGCTCGGTGCGACGAGGCCGGGGCTGGGTTCTGCGCGAACCTGGCCCCGGCCTCGTTATCGTCTGCGCGCCCTTACATGTGGGGGACGGAACGCATGGCGCGCGCGGTCACCCAGCGCGGGGCGAGCTTCATGGCGCCCATGGCGACCTTGTAGGGGATGGTCGGGGTGACCTGGACGCGGCCCGCGCGCACGGTGTCGAGGGCCTCCGTGACGACCTGTTCGGGGCTGGCCATCAGCCAGGAGGGGGTCGCGCGCATATCGACGCCCGCACGCTCGAAGAAGGGGGTGTCGACGGGGCCGGGGCACACGACGGTGGCGGTGATGCCGGAGCCCTTGAGCTCGGCGGCGAGGCCCTCGGTGAAGGCGACGACCCAGGCCTTGTGCGCGGAGTAGGTGCCCGCGCCCGTGCGCGAGGCGACGGAGCCGACGTTGAGGATGGCGCCGCGGCCGCGCGAGCGCATGGAAATGCCCGCGTGGTGGGCCAGCGTCATGACGGCGCGAACCATCACGTTCAGGCCATTAATTTCATTGTCCAGGCTATTGTCCAGGAAGTCGCTCCCCAGGCCGAAGCCGGCGTTGTTGACGAGGAGGTCGACGGGAGCCAGGTCCGGCTTGTCTCGGTCGGCGGGTCCACCCACGTCCAAGCGCGCGGCGACGCGCGCGCATCCTTCGTCGGTCGACAGGTCGGCCGCGATTACCTCAGCGCGTACGCCCGCGACGTTGGCGAGCAAGTCCGCGAGCGCGCGCAGCGCATCCTCTCGGCGCGCGACCAGCACCAGGTCGTGGCCTGCGGCGGCCAGCTGCCAACAGAATTCTTCACCAATGCCGGAGGTTGCTCCGGTGACCAGCGCTGTTCCCATGGGGGAAGTCTAGCGCCGCATCGTTTCAGCAGCACGAAGCCGGGGCGGGAACGCTGGTGCGTCCCGCCCCGGCTGGGCACTTCATCGGGTCCGAATCAGGTAGCCGGCTCCGCCGCCGGCGAGGGCTGCCGGGATAACGAGGAGGACGAGCCAGTAGGGGCTCCATCCGCCCGAGCGGCCAGTATCCGCAGCCGCGGCGACCGGCAGGGATGCGGCCGCGTCGCTGGTTCCAGCCTCCGGGCTCGTCGCCGCGCCGCTTTGGGCGCCGCTCTGCGCGCCGCTCTGGGGGGCCTGAGACGGGCTTGCGGACGGCGCGGGCGCGGCCTTCGGGGCGCTCACGGGTGCCGAGCTGGTCGCGCCGGTTGTCCCACTTGCCGCTCCGTTACTGCGAGCAGCGGGAGCGCCAGTCGCGCTGCCACCCGTGGCTACGGGGGCCGACGTGCGAGTCGCGTCAGACGAGGCCGGGGTTCCAGCGTTGCTGGAAGGCGCGGACGGCGCGGGCACTCGTACCGGACCACCGGAGGGGGCTGGAGTCGGGAAGGGCGTCGGCATGGGCGCCGGTGCGGGAGCCGGATCGGCACTCGGTGCAGGTGCGGGCGCAGGGTCGGCGCTCGGCGCCGGAGCGGGGTCCGCGCTCGGCGCGGGTGTGGGATCAACGTTGGGAGACGGCGCCGGGGTCGGCTCCGGCGTGGGCGCAGGTCCGGGTGAGGGCGTCGGGACGGGCTTTTCGTCCACCGGGGCGGGCTGCTCGTCGCGGTGACCGGAGCGCACGATCACGGTGAAGGACTGGGGCTCGACGAGGCTGCGCTCACCGCTGCGCGCGCCGACCTCGATGCGGTAGGTGCCCGGCGCACTGAATACCCAGTTGCCGTGCATGTGAGTCGCCTCGGTCGTGTGGACGACGCCATCGCCCTTGGACGAGTCGAAGTGGACCTTGGCGCCCGCACCGAAGGTTCCTCCCTGGAAGAAGGCGACGCGCGCGCCCTCGGGTGCCTGCGCGAGGTGCAGCGTCAGGTCGGCGCCATCGGGCAGTGCCGCGTAGTCGATGCCCTCGGTGGACAGGCCGGGCCACACGATGTCGCTGTTCTGAGTCTCCGGCAGCACGTAGGTAGCGGTTCCCACCGGTCCGAGCACGTCGTAGCTTGGATCCGACAGGGACGCGGGGCGCACGAAGCGCGCGTTGGGGGCCACCGCGAGGGTTGCGGAGCCGACGGTACGCAGCACGGAAGTGCGCGCGTTGGTCAGGGAGTCATCCTTGACGGCGAGGCCGTAGGTGAGGCCACCCTCGCCGCTGGCCTGGGTCAGGCGCACATCCAGGTGCCCCCGCGCGATCTCCACGGGATCGCTCAGCAGGGACGAGGCCGGGTCCGGGGTCGCGTCGTTTCCGCCGTTATCGGGGGCGGGAGCAGGCGTCGGGGTCGGGTTCGGAGCGGGTTCCGGCTCGTCGGGGGCCGCCACACCGTCGCGCATTGTGAGCATCGCAGTGAGGCCGACATGGGAGCCGACGGTGACGTCCGAGGCATCCGCGACGGTCATCACCGCGTCAGAGAGCGGGTGGGGGCGCAGGGTGACGCGCATGTACATCGGGTCGGACTGGCACACGCTTAGGTCCTGCGGCTTTGTGTCCATGCCGCCCGCGCCGAGCGTTCCCTCCATGGAGCACCAGGGGCTGAAATCGTACTTGGACTCGAGGAACTCGATCTTGTAGGTGGCGCGCAGGGTCGGGTCGTTCGCGCGCACGGTGGCCGTGTACTGGTCGGTCGATCCGGGGATGAGGTCGTAGGAGACCTCGACGCGGCGCGACGAGATGGGCAGGTGGTCGGGGTTCCACACGGGCGCCGGATCCGGGTTGGAGGGGCCGAGGATCGTGTCGGTTCCGCCCACGGTGACGGGCTCGGTGTCCTTCTGGGAGTACTGAACGGTCTGGGAAATCCAACGCGCCGAGGCCGAGTCGCCGGGGATGTAGATGGCCTGGACAGCTGCGACATCTGCGCCGAGCAGCTCGGAGATGGTCGCGCGGCCACCCTCGACGGCGGCTTCGGTCAGGAAGTAGCCGTTGACGGTGATCCATGCGCGTCCCATATCGGTGGCGACGCCCGTGTCGATCGTGATGTCGGTGAGGTGGTTATCGCCGGGGTGTTCGCGCTCGGCGTGGTGGGACACGGTCAGCGTGGGCACCGCGGAATTGTCATCGCTGCGCTGCGCACGCGCGGCGTTGTACGCCGACTCGATGTCCTTAATGGTGCCGTCGGCTGGATTCGCGCCGCCAACCTGCCAGACCAGCGGCGTGATCGGCGAGGAGTAGATAGCCGTGCCGTCGGCGCTGCGCGCAGTCATCTTGTAGTTCGCAACGTAGCGACCGGGCTGCGTGAAGGTCGTGTACAGGTGCGTGTGGCGGGGGTTGTAGACGCTGCGGTAGGCGATGTCATGGCTGGAGAGGAAGCGGTTCACGCTGTCACCATTGTCGATGAACATCTCCATGCGACCCGGACCATCGACGCTGATGAGGTCGAGCGTGTAGGTCTCGCCCTCGAACTTGTCGGTGTCGCCGATCTCGCCTGCGCCGAGGCCCGCCCAGATGGGCGTGTTGCCGGGGCCGGGGTTCTGGGGAGCGGCGTTCAGGACGGTGCCCTCGGCGCCGAGGAAGGACAGGTCGGGACGTTTCGCGGGGACGACGAGCTGCGACTTGGCCTCATCTTTGTCGCCGGTGCCGGTCCACGCCTTGGGGATCCACAGCGCGGTTTTTTCCATCGGCATGTTGATGGTGTTGAGCGAGAAGCTGTTGGTGTCGTCGTGCCAGACGGGGATGGGTGCATCGACGTGTTGTCCGGTGACGATCCATTGCTTGTCCTGGTCGGGACCGGCCCACGCGGCGGCCGGTGTGAGCGCCAGGAAGAGGGCGAGCGCAGCGGTGCTGATGCGTCGCAGGTGTGACATTCGGGTGCCTTTTCTAGCTATGTTGTAGGTGAGAATCATTATCACTCTAAATAAGGCCTCACACAACTCACATCCACAGCGCATGTTTCACGCGTGTTTCACACAGCCGCTCCCCCGCCCCACCGATAGGCTCAACCCCATGAGATTCGCGACCTGGAACGTTAACTCCATCCGCACGCGCGTCGACCGCGTCATCGCTTTCCTCCAGCGCTCGGGCACGGACGTTCTCGCCATGCAGGAAATCAAGTGCCGCCCCGACCAATTCCCCGTCGAGCCGTTCGAAGAGGCGGGCTACCACGTCGCAATCCACGGTCTCAACCAGTGGAACGGTGTCGCCGTGGCCTCGCGTCTGCCGATTCTCGAGGTTCGCGACCACTTCCCCACGCAGCCCGCCTTCGGTGAGCCGCCAGTCGTCGAAGCCCGCGCACTCGGCGTCACCGTCGACACGACCGGAGTTCTCCCCGTCGAGGATGGACAGGCCTCGTCGATGACGATCTGGAGCCTGTATGTGCCTAACGGCCGCGAGCTCACCCACCCGCACTACGCCTACAAGCTGACGTGGCTCGCGAACCTCGCCGAGCAGGGCCGCGGCTGGCTGGAGGACCCCACGGCCCGCATCGCCCTCGTCGGCGACTGGAACGTCGCCCCCTTGGATGAGGACGTGTGGGACACAAGCGCTTTCGAGGGCGCCACGCACGTGTCCGCACCCGAGCGTGAGGCCTTCGCCACCTTCGCCATGGACGGCTGGGTCGAAGTCACGCGAGAGCGCGTCACGAACTACACCTACTGGGACTACCAGAAGCTGCGCTTCCCCAAGAACGAGGGCATGCGCATCGACTTCGCATACTGCTCGCCGGCGCTGGCCGCGCGCGTCAGCGGCGCGCAGATCGACCGCAACGAGCGCAAGGGAAAGGGCGCCTCGGACCACGTGCCCGTCATCGTCGACGTCGACTAAGAGAGACAACGAGGCTGGGGAACAGTCCCGGCGCAAGTCGAGGCCTGGGTGGGTGCCCAGGCCTCGTCGCGTATTGGCTTAAGCGCGTTCGCGCGCGAGGCTCAGCAGCTGCGAGTTAAGCACCGACCAGTTGTCGTGGTGCCAGGGCCCGAAAGTCTCCGCGCCGACGAACGCCGCACTGGCGCCCAGGTCTCGGTCCGCCCACACGAAGGAGCCGGACTGCCCGAAGTGCCCGATCGTGCGCGGGGAGGCGTCGGGGGCAGTCCAGTGCGGCGACTTCTCGCCGCGAATCTCGAGGCCGAGACCCCACGGGCAGGGAGTGAAGCGCCCGTAGCCGGGCACGACGCCGGCGAGCGCGGGGAACTGCGACAACCCCGCGAGGGCCGCCAAGGGGCCGCTCACGAGCGTCGGGCGGGCGAGCTCGGCGCCAAAGAGGCTGACATCTGCCGCACTCGCAACGCCGGCGTGGGCGGGACTGCCGGGAATATCCGCCGTCGTCATATGAAGCGGCTCGAAGACCGTCTGGCGCACCCACTCACAGATGCCGACGCCGGTGGCCGCCTCGACCACCTCGCCGAGAATGTCGAAACCCTCGTTCGAGTAGATGCGGCGCTTCCCGGGAGCCGCAACGGGGCGGCGCCCCTCAAAGGGCAGACCCGAGGCATGGGCCAGGAGATGACGAACCGTCGCCCCCTCGGGACCCGCAGGATCATCAAGCGAGACGAGGCCACGATCAACCGCGACCAGCACCGACCACGCGACGATCGGCTTCGTCACCGACGCGAGCGGGAAAACACGATCAACGTCGCCGTGCGAATAGACGACGTCGCCCCCGACACGAAGGACGAGGGCGACATCGAAAGACGGCAGTGTGCCGATCACGCGGTGGCCTCCGGGGCAGCACCAACCTCGGCGGCCGCGGTGGTCTTTTCGCTGATCTTACGCAATGTGCGGGCGTAGACCTCAGCAACTTCCTCGGGCACCGAAGCGCCGAGCTTGAGGACGTAATGCGCGGGCAGGTGCAGGAGCTGCACACACACGGCCAGGAAGCCCGCGACGAACTCGCGAGCGTCGATCGGCTCATCGTTGTAACGAGCCGAGACAACCGAGCCGTACCAGTAGCGGATGAGGATCTTCGCCAGGGTACGAGGCGTGGTACCGATGTCGGCACCCTCCTCCTCGACGAAGTTCTGGATCATCGCAGTGAGGGCTTCCTCCATCTGCTGCGTGCGGTACTTGTAGTGGGCGTGCGCCGGGTGCGTCTCAGAAGAGGACTCGGCCCACAGAACACAGTCCAGAGCGATGGCCGCGTCAGCGCCGGGCTTCATGGCGAAGCGCATCTCTCCGACCGCCCAGTCAACAAACGAGCCGACGGTGATGCCGCCCTCATCGAAGCCACCTTCCGATTCTTCGTTAATGGTGACGTCGAAGAGAGCATTCATCTCCTCGTGACGCTGGATCGCGTTGCGCAGGATGGCTTCCTTCGAGGGGAAGTGATAGACGACGGCGGGGTGCGAAATACCGACTCGACGGCCGAGGTCGCGCAGAGAAAAGCCGTTGTAGCCTCGCTCTGCAATCAGAACCATCGCTGCCGAGAGGATGGATTCACGCGTCGCCTGTCCTACGGAGTAGGCGCCACGGGCCTTCCTCTGGGTTGTCATATCATCTCCTGTTGTTGCAGACGCCACATGCCGCGCATCCGAAATACACACTGGTAGTCAGTGTACCGCGCAATCTCAGGGTTTATCAACATTCATGACAAGCCCGTCGATGGAGTCGTTAATGTCAACTGTCACATTCTGACCATCTTGAACGTCTCCACCGAGCAGCAGAACAGCCAGTCGATCACCGATCTCCCGCTGAATCAGGCGACGCAGCGGACGGGCACCGAATGCCGGGTCATAGCCCACGCGAGCGAGCCATCCGCGGGCCGGTTCGGTTACTGTCAAACCGATGCGACGCTCGCGGAGACGAGACTCCAGCGACGCGACGAGCAAATCGACGATCTCGCCCAGATTTTCGCGGGTAAGCGCGTCAAACATGACCGTCTCATCCAGCCTATTGAGGAACTCCGGACGGAACGCCGAGCGAACAACAGACATGACAGACTCACGCTTTCCTTCGGGTGTCAAGTCAGGGTCCGACAGGAACTGCGAACCGAGGTTCGAGGTGAGGATCAGGATGGTGTTACGGAAGTCCACCGTCCGCCCCTGCCCATCCGTGAGACGTCCGTCATCCAACACCTGCAGAAGAATGTCGAAAATCTCAGGATCGGCCTTCTCAACTTCGTCCAAAAGGACGACAGAATACGGACGACGACGCACAGCCTCGGTCAACTGACCGCCCTGCTCGTAGCCCACGTACCCCGGAGGGGCACCGACGAGACGCGCAACCGAATGCTTCTCGGAGTACTCCGACATGTCAATGCGTACCATGGCACGCTCGTCATCGAAGAGGAACTCCGCGAGCGCCTTCGCCAGTTCAGTCTTGCCCACACCCGTCGGGCCGAGGAACAGGAACGAACCGGTCGGACGATTGGGGTCGGACAGACCCGCGCGCGAACGACGGACCGCGTCCGACACCGCTCGCACGGCGTCTTTCTGACCAATGAGGCGTTTTCCGAGCTCATCCTCCATGTGCAGGAGCTTGTCGGTCTCAGTTTGCAGGAGCTTACCCGTCGGAATTCCGGTCCACGCTTCAATCACCTCGGCGATTTCTGCGGGGCCGACTTTCTCGGCGATCATCGGCTCCTCATCGCCGCGAGTATCCTGGGCCTCGGCCTGCGCTTCAGCATCGGCGATCTGGCGCTCAACCGCGGGAATCTCACCGTTCTGGAGGCGGCCAGCCTCTTCCCAGCGTCCCTCGCGCACGGCCAGATCGAGCTGAGTACGCAGCGTATCGAGCTGAACGCGCAGGTCGCCGACACGGTTATGACCGGCCTTCTCGGCCTCCCAGCGGGCAGTGAGCGCACGCAGCGTCTCCTCGCGGTCGGCCAGGTCGGCGCGCAGCTTGCTCAGGCGATCCTGGGTGGCCTCGTCGAGACCATCCGGGTCGGACTCGGTCAGGTAGGACTCCTCCATGCGGAGACGATCCACGCCGCGGCGCAGCTCGTCGATCTCGACCGGCGAGGAGTCGAGCTCCATGCGCAGGCGAGACGCGGCCTCGTCGATCAGGTCGATGGCCTTGTCAGGCAGCTGTCGGCCCGTGATGTAGCGGTTCGACAGGGTGGCCGCGGCGACAAGCGCACCGTCGGAGATGGTCACCTTGTGGTGCGCCTCGTACTTCGGGGCGATGCCACGCAGGATGGCGACGGTATCCTCGACCGAGGGCTCACCGACGAACACCTGCTGGAAGCGGCGCTCCAGCGCGGGGTCCTTCTCGATGTTTTCGCGGTACTCGTCGAGCGTGGTCGCACCGACCATGCGCAGCTCACCGCGGGCGAGCATTGGCTTGAGCATGTTACCCGCGTCCATTGCGCCCTCGGAGCCGCCTCCCGCACCGACGACCGTGTGCAGCTCGTCGATGAAGGTGATGATCTGACCGTCGGAGCGCTGAATCTCAGCGAGGACGGCCTTCAGGCGCTCCTCGAACTCACCGCGATACTTCGCGCCGGCAACCATCGACGACACGTCGAGGGAGACCAGGCGCTTGTCGCGCAGGGATTCGGGGACATCGCCAGCGACAATGCGCTGGGCGAGGCCTTCGACGACGGCCGTCTTACCGACGCCAGGCTCGCCGATCAGAACAGGGTTGTTCTTGGTGCGCCGGGACAGGACCTGAACGACGCGACGAATCTCGTTATCTCGACCGATGACCGGGTCGAGCTTGCCTTCGCGGGCAACCTCCGTGAGGTCGCGGCCGTACTTGGACAGGGCCTCGAAGGATCCCTCGGGGTCGGCCGAGGTAATCGGGTCGGGGCGCAGCTGCGCGAGCGCCTGCGCGAGAGCGTCGGCGCCAGCTCCGCCCTGGGTGAGGATTCGACCGGCCTCGGTCTGCGAGGCGGCCAGAGCGATGAGCAGGTGCTCGGTCGAGATGTACTGGTCACCGCCGGCCTCGGCGCGCTCGCCAGCATCGCGAATGATCGCGAGCAGCGCGTTCGAGGGTTGGGCACTCCCCGTGGACGCGCCCTGCGCGCTCGGGAGAGCCACGAGGGCGTTGCGAGTGCGCGCACCAATCGCGCGCACATCGGCACCAACAGCCTCGAGAAGAGACAGCGCAATACCTTCGCGCTGCTCAATCAGAGCTTCGAGCAGGTGGATGGGCTCCACCTGCGGGTTACCGGCCGCACCTGCAGCCGCGAGCGCAGAGGAGACGGCCTCCTGCGCCTTTGTTGTCATTTCACGTGCCATGAAATCACTCCTCCAAATGTTTTGTCTGGTGGCGCCGATCCACTCGACGCCTTCTGACAGACACAACGAAGCCAAAGTTGAGTCTATTCCACTCAACTTCGAATCTCAGGAGGATGTGACTCAGTTCTCTGGAAGCCAGGCGGGGCCATCAAAGCCGCGCTGATGCCCACCAGCCGGACCAGGCCCCTCGTCCCCATCGAGACCGTAGCGCTCCTCAAGCGCACGGAATAGCTGCAGGGTCGTCGCGAGCGCGCACATCACCTGTTGAACGAGCTGCGCATCCGTCGCACCATACTCGTAGTCAGCATTCACCTCAGCGACAACACGATCGCCCTCGTCCTGGTCAGCGACGTACGCCTTCGGCCAGAGGAACTCGCCGTGCCAGGCCAGCAGGAAGTCACGCAGATCCTCGCCATATTCAATCGGCACAAGGCTCTTCATGAAGGCAACGATCGACAGCACCTCACGAGAGTCACCGAGGAAGCGAAAGCAGAACAGATGCCCCTCCCACAAACCGCACAGATCCCCGTCGTTATCAATACGCCAAGCCCATCCCTCAGAGTCAAAAAGGAGGCCCAAGCGCTCCTGCGTAATGGGGCGAACCATATCGAAACGATTCGCTTCAAACTCCGAATTACCCGTGACAATTCCTTCCGGAGGTGCTGCTTTGCTACCTCCCCATTGTTCCATATCAGCGGCGGTATCGTCCGGCAGATTGCGGCGGCGAGGCGTCTCCTCACCGTCGGCTCCTCCGTCGGCATCCGCCCGCCATAGCCAGCCCATGATGTTCCCCTATTCGTGCCGATGTTCGTTGACGCGCCACTGCGTCGCTACAGACGGGGCGAGAGCGCGCCGACCGCCCCCCACGATGGTCTGCACATGCATTTCCATTGGCGCCTCCTCCGCTCACCTCATCGTGTTACCAGCACGTGTCTTGGTGCTTTCACAGTAGCGTAGAAACCACGAAAAACCAATGCCCCCAAGGCTTTTGCGTCGCCGCCGAACGCCACCACTGCGACATCGCCGCACCATCGTCGCAGCTCACCCGGGGGGCATGGCGCAACTATTTTTCATTTGTATTCTTGATCACATTTGCGATTAGCTCTTGCAGAATGCAAAGGTTTCTACTAAATAGACCAATTTGTATTGATTGAGCCCGGAGAATCCTCGGAAATCCCGTCAGTACACGGCAGGCGGCATGAGAGACGCCAAACAGGGTCAGTCCCGGCACTGCCCCTCGGCTCCTACCGGAGCCACAGGGAATGCGAGAGCCAGGGCGGGCAGCGGCAGCGGACGCGCGGTCTTGGCAACCAGCCAACGCAGCGCCCACTCCGCGGGACCACGAGAGGTTCCCCCGACCTCGGCGATCACACAACCGAAGCCAATCAGCGCCCAGACCCCCAGCGCAAGAAGCCCCGAAACCGCAACCCCCAGGACACGAACGCCGAACGCGCCAAGCACGCCGAACATAAAAATAAAGAGCAGCGTCTGTGACAGGTAGGCGGTCATCGAGCGTCGGCCGATCGCGCTCAGGAACGCGCATACCGAGCCGAGACTCTCGCGCGACCCACCTCCCACGAGCGCGAGAAGCGCCAGCCACCCGCAGGCTCCCACAACGCCGGAAGCATGGAAGAGCGGATACGACCAGGACGCCGACCCGGTAAAAGCCCAGTCCAGCTGCATGAGGGCGAAGGGAACAGCCCCCAGGGCACCAATACCGAGACCCACGAGCGCGATCGCCGCCACAAGCGGCCCGCGCCCGCGCGGATCCTGCAGCAGGCCCCAGCGCGAGGCGCCCACGCCGATCATCACGCAGGGGACCACGAGCGCCGTCAGGACAGTCATCGGAGTCGCAATAAGCCAGGAGGCGAGCGAGAAGAGCGGGTACCACGCATCCAGTGCGACGGGGCCGTGGCTCTCCAGCACCATCGGCTCACTCCCCATCATCGCCGCCATCGACCAGATTCCCAGCAGGCTCCAGGAGGCGATGATCGCGCCGATCAGCACGCGCAGCCACGCGCGTCTCATGACGATAACCTCGGCGAAAATGACCGCCACGAGGCCGTACGCGCCAATAATGTCGCCGGAGAAAAACACAGCGTGCACCAGGCCGAAGGCCAGCATCCACCAGCCGCGGCGGCGAATCAGGCGTGAGGCCGCGCGGCGCGCCCGCCGCTCGATTGCTTCTCGGACAATCTCCCACTGGACGGCGTTCCACCCGGCGCTCAGCTCGGAGGCAATCGCATCCATCGCGAAGCGGCGCTCACGCTCGATCGTGCGCGAGGCCATGATCGCCATACCGAAGCCGAACAGAATCGAAAACAGCGGGTACGCGCGACGGTCCACGAACAGGGTACGCACCAGGTACCACCACTGATCGGCGCCATTCATGGCCGCCAGCGCCGCCTCGCCCACCTGCGGCGCATCCGGGAAGTATCGCAGCCAGAAGGGCACATTTGCCAGCGCAATGAGCGCGAGCATGAAGCCACGCGCGACATCGGGGGCGGGGAAACGCACCTGGCGTACGCCCGTGAAAGACAGGGTGTGCATGGCATCCTTACTCGTGGTGGTGTCGATGCATCAAGGGGACGAGGCCGGAATTCCTCCGGGGCCTCGCCCCCTCACGCGCAAATTGCTGTCATCCGATGGCCGACATCATCGCCTGCTGTTGAATCTCTCGGCGCCTGCCGTTGGCTTTCACCACGAGCACGATGCCGATGATCATGATGATCGTGCCGCTGACGCCGACGACCGTGGACCAGATCAACGCGCCACCAGTCGAGGAGATCAGGTCCTCAGCGCTCACGGGCAGCCCCGTGATCGTCGCGTCATCGCCCAGGCCCTCACACCGGATCGTGTACGTGCCCTCCGCCAGGCCATCGCGGTAATAGACCTGCGAGCTTCCGTCCAGCTGCTTCATATCCCAGCCCTTGTTGCCATCTTTGATCAACATACACTCAGTCGCTGCTTCCGAAAGAGACACCGTGTAGCTGCCATTGCTGCCGACCTCGACGGTCCCACCATTGCGTACGACGGCTCCATTTGCCATGTTTTCGGTCATGCTTGAGGCGCCCTGGAACATGAGAACAAAAAAGACAATAGGGGCGACGATCAGCATCATGAGCACGCCGACGACAATCATGATCGTGCCGGGGGCTCGACTGGGCAGCTTCATGATGGGCATGACCGCAGGACCACCATAACCGGCACCCGGATAGGCGCCCTGAGCGGGCATCGCGCCGTTTGCGCCGTCCTGACCGTACTGCGGCCAGGGCGTGTCCTGTTCACCGGGGACTCCGTAAGGCGTGGGGTTCGACATGAGGAAAGCCTTCCTAGGAAAACGTTTATGTCAGCATAACAAGGCGGGCGCTCAGCGTGGGCGTTCTCCCAACGCTATCGGGCCTCGTGAACGATGCGCAGGCGCTCGGCGCGCAGCTGGGCGACACCGGGGACCTCGAGAGGTGCGAGCGCAGACCCGGTGGTGCGCTGCAGCAGTAGGTCCGCCAGCTCAGGATTGCGCGCGAGAGCGGGGCCGTGCATATAGGTCGCGATGATGGACCCCTGGACGGCGCCGTCGTAACGTACCTCGGGCGTGGTCGCGCCGCGGGGCGTGCCGTTGCCGACGCCGGACAGGACGCGACCGAGCGGGGCAGCATCGGGGCCGAGGACGGTACCGCCCCCGTGGTTTTCAAAGCCGGTGAGCGTCTGGGTGAGGCCCTCGAGGACGGGCTCGCAGACGAGCTCACCGATCGCACGGTGCCCCTGAGGCTCGGTCGTGATGTCGAGGACGCCCATGCCCGGCACGCGAGCGCCGCGCGCATCCTCGTACCAGTGGCCGAGGACCTGCAGGGATGCGCAGATCGCTAGGAGTGGGCGCCCCGCATCGAGGGCGCGGGCGAGGCCCGAGGTGCGGCGGAACTTGTCGGCAGCGAGCGCCTGAGCGGTGTCCTCGCCGCCGCCGAGCGTGTAAATGTCGAGGCTGTCAGGGATCTCCTCGGTCAGTCCCACGTGGACGACCTCGGCGTCGATGCCGCGCCTGCGGGCGCGTTCGGCGAGAATCAGCGCATTGCCGCTGTCTCCGTAGGTACCCAGCACCTCGGGCATGAGGACGCCGATTCGCAGCGTAGAGAGGCTCATCGCGTGCCTTCCTTTCGATCGAGCAGGACCTTGAAGTCGCGCATGGCCGTGTAGTTGAGGAGCATCTCGACGCGGCCCGGCTCGCAAAGCGCCAAGGCATCCATGGGCAGCGGGGCGAGGTCGCAGTGCACGCCCGCGTATTCGAGGCGCACAGCAAGGTCGGCGCCGCGCTCACCGCAGGCGACGACGCGACGCCCCTCCCGTTTCACGGCGGAGAAATCGACGTCCCACAGCCAGGAGAGGTCCTGGCCGTCGGGAACCTGACCGTTGACGCCGATGACGACCTGGTCGACACGCGGGTCGATCATCGTCATGGCTTCCTGCCATCCAGCCGGATTCTTCGCCAGCATCAGACGGGCACGGCGCCCGTTGACGTCGTGCACGGAGTAGCGCCCGGCGACCTCGGTGACGCCGCTGACGGCGGCTGCCGCGACAGCCGGGTCGATACCCATGGCGACGGCTGCGGCGACCGCCTGCGCGGCGTTGCCGAGGTTCGCGCGCCCGGGAAGCAACAGATTGAGGGGGACGCTGATGCCGTCCGGTCCGCGCAGCGTCGCGCGCGGGCCTTCGGGGGAGAGCTCAACGTCCTCGAGCCACCACTGAGGCTGCGGACGGCTCGTCAGTTCCGGCAGTTCCTCCCCCTCGAATGCGGGGATCAGGTGCCAGTCGTCACCGGAGCGGACGACGCGCCCACCGCGCGGATACGCGGCAGAGTCGCCCCCCCATCCTCCACCGGCTGCAATCCACACAACGGTCGGATTGTCGGCGGCGGCCGAGACGATGAGGGGGTCATCGCAGTTTGCGACGACGATGGCATCCGGATGAGCCGAGGCCCCCTCGCGCAGGCGACGCTCCACCGTTCCGATCTCCCCCACACGATCAAGCTGGTCGCGCGAGAGGTTGAGGTAGACGAAGACAGCCGGATCCACGTCGGCCGCAACGGCGGGCACGTGCATCTCGTCGACTTCGAGGGCGGCACGCGTCGCACCCTTGCCCTGCATGAGAGCCGTGAGGACGCCCGACGTCATGTTGTCGCCGTTGATGTTCGAGGCAACACGACCAGCGCTTTCGAGCGCCGCACGCACCATGCGCGTCGTCGTCGACTTGCCGTTCGTGCCGGTGACGATCACGGATGAACAAGGGGCGGCCAACTCCTTGAGGAGCTTCGGGGAGATACGCAGCGCGACCTCGCCGCCGATCATGCCGCCAGAACCGCGCCCAAGGGCTCGGGACGCGAAGCGGGCAGCCCCGCCTGCAACCATAGCCAGGCGAGAGCGCACCGACAGGTGATGCGAAGAATTCGTCATGTATCCACGTTAACGCATGCGGGGTGCTGGCCGCGTCGCCGACGCATATCAGCCTCCCCCACCAGGACGAGGCCGGGGACCACCGAGAGGGTGGCTGTCCTCGCGCGACACGCGGATGTGTCCCCGACCGTCACAGATAGTTACGCATTGCATACCGACGTTACATACGCCATTTCTGTGTGATGGCGTCGATATTGCTCGGCGGTTAATTTCGACCGCTCAGCCTCCCGACAGCACTGCCCGAGCAGCCCAAGATTTCAGCATTTTCAAGGAAAACACCTCATCGTCGATAAACTTGCAGGTCAGAGGACATTTCAGAAAAAGAGTTACGAATCAGACGCACATTTTTCCTACGCCCCCTGCACGTTTGCCCCAAGCGACGAACACCCCAAAAATCGACTACCGAAACCCGCCATGACCTGGTAAAACTATGTTCAGCGGGCGCAAGCCTGCCGCCTGTTCCAGGCTTCGGTCGGGAATCCTGTGTGCCCCCGGATTCTCGATCGAATATGCTGCGGGACCCATCCACTGGATGGGTCCCGCAGTCCTTTATGTTTCAGCGTCGTGCCACTGAGCAACATTGCAGCCTTCTCAGCGTCGTGCTGCTGAGAACCGATGCAGCGTTCTCAGTGTCGTGCCACTGAGCAGCATTGCAGCGTTCTCAGCGTCGTGCTGCTGAGAACCGATGCAGCGTTCTCAGCGTCGTGCCACTGAGCAACATTGCAGCCTTCTCAGCGCCCTACTGACAAGAGCGATGCGCGTTACCGCTGGGAGATGATCGTCCCTTCGATGACGTCGCGCGCCTTCGAACGTGGCGCCGCCGGAAGCTCCGAACGCGCCGAGGCCTCGGCGGCTGCGAGTGCCGCAAGCGCGCGCAGAGGATTCCACACGGTGAGGGAGCCACCGGATCCATTCGCACGCCGCGACGCCCGATCCCACGGTCGCTGGCCTCGCTGTAACGGCATGACCTGACCGTCCGCGGATGCCGCGAATACGCGATTGCGCCGGGCTTCAGCAGCCGTGACCGCATCACGCAGGGCATCCCGCTCCTCCTCCAGGGCCTCGACGCGGCGCTCGAGCTCGAGAATGCGTCGAATCCCCGCGAGGTTGATGCCCTCTTCCTGACTCATCCGCTGCACGTCGCGCAGACGCTGCACGTCGCGCTTCGTATAGCGGCGACCCCGCCCTTTGGTGCGGGCGGGGATCACCAGGCCGAGTCGGTCGTACTGGCGCAGGGTCTGCGGATGCATGCCCGCCAGCTCGGCCGCAACCGAGATGACGAACGTCACCGCGTCGTCCGTTCCAGTGCTCGCCATCGCTTACTCCTCCGAGGCCTCGGCCAGGGAGGCGCGCACGTCGAGGTCCCCCTCGGCCGCCGCCAGCTCCTTCGCGAGTTTCTTCAGCTCGCGGCTCGGCTTCTCGGGGACGCGGATGGCCACGCGGGCGATGAGATCGCCGGTCGCCTTGGAGGCCTTAACTCCCCCGCCGCGCACGCGAATCTCGGTGCCCGAGGAGGACCCTGCGGGCACCTTCACCGTGGCCGTGTTGCCGTCGATCATGGGCACGTCGACGACGGCGCCGAGAATGGCCTCGGACACGGTCACCGGCAGCGTCACAACCAGGTCGTTTCCTTCGCGCGAGTACACGGGGTGCGGCTTGACCGTCACGGCGACCTCGAGGTCGCCGGTGGGACCGCCGTTGACGCCGGGCTTGCCGTGGCCCTTCACGCGAACCTTCTGCCCGTCCTTGATACCCGCAGGGATGCGGACCTTGATCGGGGAGCCGCCAACCTTGATGGTCAGCGTCGCACCGTTGAGGGCCTGACGGAAGGAGATGGACAGCTTCGCGCGCACCGTTCCACCCTTTTTGGGGGTCGGTGCCGCCTGCTGGGCATGACCGCCGGCGCCGAAGGGCGAGCCGTAGGGGTCGCCCCCGAAGCGCGCGCCCGCATGAGCGCCACCGCTACCGCCGAAGAGGCCAGAGAGGATGTCCTCGAAACCAGCGCCGCCACCGGGCATACCGGAGGTCTGGAAGCGCACGTTGTGGCCGCCGCCCCCAAAACCGCCGCCGCTGAAGCCGCCGAAGAGATCTTCGAAGCCACCGGCGCCGCCGGATCCGGCGGAGAAGCGAGCTCCACCGCCAGCCATCGCGCGAATCGCGTCGTAGCGCTTGCGATCCTCATCGTTAGACAGGACCGCGTATGCCTCGCCAATTTCCTTGAACTTGGCTTCGGCCGCCTTGTCGCCCGGGTTCTGATCCGGGTGCCACTGCCGCGCCAGCTTGCGGTAGGCCTTCGTAATGGCCTTCTTATCCGCCTTCTTATCGACTCCCAGGACCTTGTAGAAGTCCTTCGAGAACCATTCTTGTTCACTCACGCGCGTTTCACCTCACTTTCAGTCACGAGCGTGTTGCTGCTGTTATTCAGGGTTGTTCACCAGCACCTTCGCGGCGCGCACCACGCGATCTGCGCGGCGGTAGCCGCTGGTGAGGACCTGCCCGATGACGGGATGATCGACGTCCGCGCTGGTCGTCGCCATCAGGGCGTCATGCAGGGCCGGATCGAAGTCGTCGCCCTCGGCGCCGTAGCGCTCCAGCTCGAAGCGCGTCTTGAGCGTTTCCTCAAGCTTCGTGGCGATCGACGCGAAGGGACCGTCCTCCAGGTCGCCGTGCGCGCGGGCAGCCGCGATATCGTCGAGCACGCTGATGAGCGACTCGATGACCTCGTCCTGACCGGCGGTCTTGTGACCGGGAATGGCCTCCTTGGAGCGACGCACGTAGTTGGCGTACTCCTGGCCCTGGTTGTACAGCTCCGCGTTGGCGCGCGCGAGCTGATCTTCGATGGTGGCGATGCGCTCGAGGGCCTTGGCGAGATCAGAGTCCTCAACCTGCTCCTCAAACGCGCTCATATCATCAACCGGCTTCTCGGATGCGGCGCCATCGTTCGCCTGGCCGGCCGGGGCCGACTCGACAGAGTCGGCCCCGGCGACGTTGGCGTCTTCATTGGGCGCCGAGAAACCGTTGGTTTCTTCGGTGCTCACTTGTCATCCTCGTCAACGATCTCGGCGTCCACGACATCGTCCTGGGCAGGAGCGGACTGCGCGGCGGCCTCGTCGGCCTGCTGCTTGGCGTAGATCTCCTGACCGATCTTCATGCCGGACTCAGACAGAGTCGCCATCGCGCTCTTCACAGCCTCGATGTCGTCACCCTTGAGGGCTTCCTTAAGGGCGTCGACATCCTTCTGGACGGCCTCGCGAGTCTCCTCGGAGATCTTGTCGGCCTCGTCCTTGAGCAGCTTCTCCGTCGAGTAGACGGCCTGCTCAGCCTGGTTACGGATGTCGGCCTCTTCGCGGCGCTTCTTGTCCTCAGCGGCGTGCTCCTCGGCCTCGCGCACCATGCGGTCGATGTCCTCCTTGGGCAGGGAGGAACCGCCGGTGATGGTCACCGACTGCTCCTTGCCGGTGCCGCGGTCCTTCGCGGAGACGTGAACGATGCCATTCGCGTCGATGTCGAAGGTGACCTCGATCTGCGGCACGCCGCGGGGAGCCGGGGCGATGCCGGACAGCTCGAAGGTGCCGAGCAGCTTGTTGTCGCGGGCGAACTCACGCTCGCCCTGGTAGACCTGGATGAGCACGGAAGGCTGGCCGTCCTCGGCGGTGGAGAAGATCTCCGAAGCCTTGGTCGGGATCGCGGTGTTGCGATCGATGAGCTTCGTCATGACGCCACCCTTGGTCTCGATGCCGAGCGACAGGGGGGTCACGTCGATGAGCAGGACGTCCTTGCGGTCACCCTGGATGACGCCGGCCTGCAGGGCGGCGCCCACGGCGACGACCTCATCGGGGTTGACGCCCTTGTTGGGCTCGCGGCCGCCGGTCAGCTCCTTGACGACCTCGGTGACGGCGGGCATACGGGTGGAGCCGCCGACGAGAACGACGTGGTCGATCTCGGAGACGGTCACGCCGGCCTCGGCCATGACGTCACGGAAAGGCTTCTTGGTGCGCTCGAGCAGGTCCGCGGTCAGTTCCTCGAACTTGGCGCGCGTGAGGGTCTCATCCAGGTGGATGGGGCCATCAGCGGTCATGGACAGGTACTGCAGCGAGATGTTCGTGGAGGTCGCGGAGGACAGCTCCTTCTTCGCCTGCTCGGCGGCTTCCTTCAGGCGCTGGAGAGCGACCGCGTCCTTGGACAGGTCGGCGCCGGTCTTGGCCTTGACCTGGTCGATCAGCCAGTTGACGATGCGCTGATCCCAGTCGTCGCCGCCCAGGTGGTTGTCACCGGAGGTGGCGCGCACCTGAATGGTGGAGAAGCCGTCGTCATCCTTGCCCACCTCAAGGAGGGACACGTCGAACGTGCCGCCACCGAGGTCGAAGACCAGGATGAGCTCGTCTTCCTTACCCTTTTCGAGGCCGTAGGCCAGGGCTGCGGCGGTGGGCTCGTTGACGATGCGCTCGACCTTGAGGCCGGCGATCTGACCGGCGTCCTTGGTGGCCTGACGCTGCGCGTCGTTGAAGTAGGCGGGAACCGTAATGACGGCCTCGGTGACGGGCTCGCCCAGGTAGGCCTCGGCGTCCCTCTTCAGCTTCTGGAGGATACGCGCGGAGATTTCCTGCGCGGTGTACTTCTTGCCGTCGATCTCCGTGGTCCAGTCGGTGCCCATGTGGCGCTTGACGGAGGAGATGGTGCGGTCAACGTTGGTGACCGCCTGACGCTTGGCGATCTCGCCAACCAGGACCTCGCCGGTCTTGGAGAAGGCGACGACCGAGGGGGTCGTACGAGCGCCTTCGGCGTTCGGGATGATGGTGGGCTCGCCGCCTTCGAGGACGGCGATAGCGGAGTTGGTGGTGCCGAGGTCGATGCCGACTGCACGTGCCATAGTTGTTGTCCTTTCATTCGCTAGGCCGTCTCCACTGCCGGAGCGGCTTGCGTTGGTCTGTGTGGTCTTGGCGGTGCCGGGAAGCTCCCGACACATCCTTGAGTCTGATGTACTCAACTTTAGGAGCAGGGTTTATATTCCGCAACCCGAAGCTCTCAAACTTGAGTCTGATGTACTCAACTTTCTTTTCAGACTATTATTCCATCCTGATCTGGCTAGGTGAACAGTCGTACCACAATGCCAAAACCTGCGTAGTGTCAAACAGTCGTAAGTAGAACGAAAGCCGGTCGTAAGATTTTGCAAAATTCGAAAGTGGCGTACTACACCCCTCCTCTGGCAAACTAGTAACGCTCTCAACGACCGAGAGCCCCGTCAATCAATGGAGACTTGATGCGCATCACGAACCGACTGGCTGGCAGCCTCCTCGCCGGCCTACTAACACTAGGAATGGCAGGTCCCGCCTTGGCCGACACGCCACCAGCCGACGGCGCCCGGTCCGGCACCCCCGGCTCCCAGGCCACCTACGACGCACGCTACGCGATCCCCGCAGCCGTGCCCGCCTCCAGCGAGGCGAAGGTCGCGCAGTGGCAGGACATGAAGTACGCCATGTTCATCCACTGGGGCGTCTACTCCTCCTACGCAGGCTGGTACAAGGGCCAGAAGCAGGAGGTCGGCTACCCCGAGCAGATCAAGGCGTGGGGCCACCAGCAGACCTGGGATTCCCGCATCCCGCTGCAGGGCATCCCCCGCGAGGAATACCTGGCCACCGCCCAGACCTTCGAGGCCCCCAACTTCGACGCGACCGCGTGGTGCCAGCAGGCCAAGGACAGCGGCATGAAGATGCTGCTCATCACCTCCAAACACCACGACGGCTTCGCCATGTGGGACACGGCCACGACCGACTACAACTTCACGAAGCAGTCCCCCTCCCACCGCGACCCGCTCCTCGAGCTCTCTCAGGCCTGCAAGCAGGTCGGCATCAAGTTCGGCCTCTACTTCTCCAACATCGACTGGGAGAAGCAGCCCGAGAACCCGTGGCGTAACGACAACACGCTGAACGAAGATGGCTACATGGACTACGTCCATGAGCAGCTCAAGGAACTCCTCGGCGGCAAGTACGGGGAGATCGCCGAGCTGTGGTACGACATGGGCAAGCCGAACGAAAAGCAGTCCGACCTGATGCGCCAGTGGGCGCACGAGCTCCAGCCGAACATCATGATCAACTCGCGCGTGGGTAACGACCGCGCGGACTTCGAGGTCGGCTGGGACAACGAGATGCAGTCCGAGCAAACCCAGGGCCCCTGGGAGTCGGCCGTCTCGATCTTCCACAAGTCGTGGGGCTACGCGAACTGGGATGACGCCGCTCCCACCTACAAGGACACCGGCTACCCGGACTACACCGAGGACGACTGGGACCACATCCAGCAGGTCGACAACACGACGGCCCTGCGTAAGGCCCCCGGCGGTGCCCACAAGAAGACCACCGAGATCGTGGGCAACATGTTTTCGACCGTGGCCTTGGGCGGCCAGTTCCTCTTCAACGTCGGCCCGAAGTTCGACGGCTCCTACGACCCGTGGGATGCCTCCGTCCTCAAGGGCATCGGCGACTGGAACCGCGCACACCCCGGCGTCCTCAACAATTCGCGCCCGACTCACTTCCCCATCGAAGAGTGGGGTAAGACCATGGTCGATGACTCCCACATCTACCTGGGCATCGAGAAGTGGCCGGCCGACGGCACGGTGACGCTGCGCGGCGCCGGCGCCAACGACATCGCCTCGGTGAAGCTCGACGGCTCCGACGTTGCTCTGACCTACAAGGTCGAGGGCAATGACCTCATCGTCACGCTGCCCGCACAGCCCGACGAGATCCTCCCCGTCGTCACGGTCACCACGAACGGCACGCCCAACTACGTGCCCACCGGCCTGACCACCATCGGCGAGCAGGCGACCACGATCCCCGCCTCCGGCCTCGAAAAGTTCAAGGCCCCCACCCCCAAGACCGGTGAAACCAGCTTCACGGCCTCCATCACCCCGGGTGACAAGGTCGCCACGGGCGTGACCGTCTCCTTCGACACCGAGGGCTTCACGGACTCCTACGCGAAGTACAAGGTAACCGTGGGCGACCAGGAGGTGAAGGGCCTGACCGTTGCCGACCTCAAGGCGGGCGTCGGTCCCTTCACCCTCGGCCAGCACGCCACGGCGCGCGTCACCCTGTCCTACGACAACCCGGCGTACGTGCTGAAGGGCTTCGGCAAGGGCACGACCGTCAAGTCGGTCACCGTCAAGGCCGAGAAGTTCTCGACCCCCGCGCTCTCCGCCGAGCCGTCGACCATCGAGGCAGGCAAGAACATCACCGTGACGGGCATGGGCTTTGCCCCCGAGTCCGCTGTAACCCTCACACTGCACTCCGATCCTGTCCAGGTCGGCACCGTCACGACGGACGAGAATGGTGCCTTCACCGCCGAGGTGACGGTTCCGGCCAGCACCCCGGTCGGCGAGCACACGGTCGTTGCCGAGTCCGCTTCGCCGGTAGTCACGGCCTCCGCGCCGCTGACGGTGACCGCGCCCGCCGCTCCCTCTGCGGAGCCGAGCGCCGCTCCGAGCGCACAGCCCTCGGCAGCCCCCACACCCGAGCAGGGCGGCAAGGGCGGCCTGGCCCGCACCGGAACCAACGCGCTGCTCGCTGTGGCAGCCGCGCTGATCGCCGCGGGAGCGGGCACGGCGTTCATCCGCCGCTCGCGCCTGTCCAAGGCCTAAGCATCGCGTGGGCTTAACCACCACAGATGGGGGGCGGGGCGTACCTGACGGTACGCCCCGCCCCCACTTACACTGGAGAAATGCGCTGCGACCACTTTGACGCCGGGACCTGCCGGTCCTGCTCCCTCCTCCCCCAGCCCTACGAGCGTCAGCTCTCCGGCAAGGTGGAGGCCGTCGCGGCCACCCTGGACCCCGTCCCGGGAGCCGGCGAGATCACCTGGCTGGCACCGGCCTCGTCCCCCGTGAAGGGATTTCGCACCAGCGCGAAGCTCGTCGTCGGAGGAACCCGCCGCCGCCCCACCCTCGGCATCCTCGGACCCGGCCGCCGCGGCGTCGACCTGCCCGGCTGCCCCATCCAGCACCCGGCGATCAACCGCGCGACGCCCGGCCTCAAGCGCTTCATCCGCTCCCTGAACCTCACCCCCTACGACGTTCCCACCAAGCGCGGGGAACTCAAGAACATCCTCATCACCGTGGGCGCAGGCGAGCGGCTCATGATTCGCTTCGTCCTGCGCACGCGCGATCGCGTCTCCGACATCCGCTCGGCACTACCGCTGCTGCGCGACCTCGTGCCGGCCGCCCACGTCGTCACCGCGAACATCCACCCCACGCACGAGGCCATCGTCGAGGGCCCCGACGAGATCATCCTGACGCGCGCCCGCACGCTGCCGCTCAGTGTTGAGGGCCTCGAGCTGGGGCCCCGCTCCTTCGCGCAGACGAACGCGCACGTCGCCTCCGCCCTGTACGAGCAGGCCGCGCTGTGGGCCTCGCGCCCCTTCGCCGACGGGCGCCTTCCCGAGAGCCTGTGGGACATGTACTGCGGCGTCGGGGGCTTCGCCCTCGCTGCCGCGCGCGCCGGATTCCCGCGCGTCACCGGCGTCGAAGTGTCCTCCGGGGCGATCTCCTCGGCGATCAGCGCCGCACGCCACGCGGGCCTGTCGCGGAGTGCTGCCAGCTTCATCGCGGACGACGCGACCACGTGGGCGCGCGCCCAGTCGCCGGAAGACGTGCCCGACGTGATCGTCGTGAACCCTCCGCGTCGAGGCATCGGAGCCGACCTGGCCGCCTACCTGAACGAGTGCGACGCGCCCCGCGTCATCTACTCCTCGTGCAACCCCACGTCGCTGGCCACGGACCTGGCGGCCATGCCCACGCTGCGCCCCGTCGAGGGCCGCCTCTTCGACATGTTCCCGCACACGACCCACGCCGAGGTGGCCCTCCTCCTCGAACGCGCGGAAGTAGCTCCGATCGCACGGCCCACCCCGGCCTCGGACCGTTACAATTGGACCTAACGTTAGGAGACACATGACCGTCGAACTTATCACCGCCGCCACGCCTGAGATCCACGAGGCCATGGGACGCCTGCTCCCCCAGCTGTCCCGCTCGGCCGCCCCCATGAGCGAGGCCGACGTGGAGCGCTTCCTCGCCCAGTCCGGCGTGCACCTCTTCGTCTTCCGCCCCGACACCGCTGACGCGGAAGGCAACCACCCAATCCTCGGCATGCTGTCGCTGGCCACCTTCGAGATCCCCACGGGCGTGCGCGCGTGGGTCGAGGACGTCGTCGTCGACGAGGGTGCCCGCGGTCAGGGCGCCGGCCAGTCCCTCGTCGTCGCCGCGATCGAGCACGCCCAGACGATCGGTGCCCGCACCGTCGACCTGACATCGCGCCCCTCGCGCGAGGCCGCGAACCGCCTCTACCAGCGCGCCGGCTTCCAGCTGCGCGAAACCAACGTGTACCGCGTGACGCTCGAGAAGAAGTGAGTCCGCGACGGTTGTACTGCTTGCGGCCTTAAGTCGTTTGCACTGCTTGCGTTGCTTGCATCGCTTGCTGATGCTTGCGTCGCCGCTCGCCCGCGCATGATTCGTGGGCGGGCGGTTTGCGTGGGGCGATGAACGCATAACCGACGGATCCGGGATGCGGTTCCCGCTGGCCGATTACGCATGGCCACCGGGCCCACGTGTAGCGGCAGCGCATGACAGCGGCATCGATGGGCGGGGCGTGGGCGCAAGAAAGGCCCTATGCAAGCCACATCTGGTCCTCAGCGAGACAAAACTCTCCCTGCCGCCCGGCTCGGCGGGATCAACCGGTACAAAACTCTCCCAGCACACCTCCTCCTGCCGGGATTCCGCGAAAAAGTTCGCCCAGCACAACCCCTCCACCAGTATTTTCGCGAAAAAGTTCGCCCAGCAGGCCATAAAACGCCATTTTTGGGGCATTTATCGTGCGCTGGGCGAACTTTTTCGCGTTCACGCCCGCTCCGGTCCGAGCAGGGAGAACTTTATCCCGCATGCGGGCCCACTTCCGGCACAAAACTGTCCCCACTCGTGGTCTCGGCGGGCGATAGCGGAAGAAAACTATCCCGGCACACACCCCCGACGGGCCCAACCGGTACACAACTCTCCCAGCACGCCCCAAAACGCTGATTTCGGCCCATTTTGCGCCAGCAGGGAGAACTTTGTACCGCTTCCGCCACCAACAACCCGATCAGAGCGAAAAAAGTCACGCACCAACACCCCGCCTCCCCACCAACGCGCCCCTCTCCATATTTCGCATGCAATTCAATTGCATGAACTTTCAACAAAGCTCAGAAACGTTGCAATTCCAACGACATGAATTCAACGTTTGAAATAACCAAAAGGGAATTGCATGCGAAATTACTGTGCCGACGGGGCAGGCCGCGGGGCCTTGCCGCGGTGCCGACGAGCAGTGACAGGGGCAAGCCAGGCAAAACTCGCACATAATTTCCTACGGTCACTTTTGGAGACCGCCCACAAACGTTGCAATTGCAACGACGCCAATTCATGATTTGAAGTAGCCCAAGGGGAATTACGTGCGAAATTGCTAAGCCGCAGGGGCCGACCGCACTGGCCTCTCACAGCAACAGACACTGCCGGGGCGGAGGGCGCCGGAGTGCCCGAAAGACCTGGCCGCGGGGCCGGTGGGCGGTGGCAGGGCCTGGCCGGGCTTCGAGGCGACGCGCCGAGCGAAGCTCGCGGCGCGGACGGCGAGCGGGCGGGCAGGCCGCGGTGCTGGTGGGCGGTGGCAGGGCCTGGCCGGGCTTCGAGATCGATCACTCCGAGCCGCAGGCTCGCGTGTGGTGATCTCGCGGGCGGGCCGCCGCCCACCGGCACACACAGCGGCCAGACCCAACCAGTCAGAACTCCTCGTAGTACTCCGGGTTCTGGTCGGCCTGGCGGCCGTCGGGGCGCCCGAGTGCGCTGATCGCCGCCATTTGTTCGGACGACAGGGAGAACGAGAAGATGTCGAGGTTCTCGCGCTGGCGCTCAGGGTTACCGGACTTGGGCAGGGGCAGGGCGCCGAGCTGGTAGTGCCAGCGCAGGATGAGACGCGACGGGGACACGCCCACCTCGGATGCCAGTGCAACGATCGCGGGGTCTTCGACGATGCGCCACTTGCGACCCAGGGGACTCCACGACTCGGTGAGCACGCCGACCTGCGCGTGATACTCCAGGGCGGAGGCCTGGGGGAAGTAGGGGTGCAGCTCGATCTGGTTGACGCTCGGGTACTCGCCGGTCTCGGCGTGCACGCGCTCAAGGTGTTCGGGCAGGAAGTTGCAGACGCCGACGGATCGGATGAGGCCGCGATCGCGCGCGTCCAGCAGGGCTTGGAAGGCCTCGACGTACAGGCCACGCTTGGGGTTGGGCCAGTGGATCAGATACAAATCCCAGTAGTCCAGGCCAGCGCGCATAAGGGATTCTTCGAGGGTGTAGACGGCCTCGTCGTAGCGCTGGTGGCGTCCGGGGAGCTTGGAGACGAGGCGCAGGTCCTCTCGGGGGACGCCGCAGCGGCGGACGGCGGCACCCAGGGCGCCTTCGTTTTCGTAGTTGAAGGCGCTGTCCAGCATGCGGTAGCCGGCCTCGATGCCCGAGACCATTGAGGAGACGCCCGAGGCGCCGCGTAGGTTGTAGGTCCCCAACGCGATCGCGGGAACGTCCAGGCCGTCGTTCAGGGTGTATGCGGGGATCTCACTCATGTGTTAATCGTAGGCCGCGCCTCGCTTGGAGTTCTACCATGGGAGGTATGGCACAGCTTGAACTGGACGAGGTCCACGCGAACGCGGTGGACTATCAGCATTTCCTCCTTGACTCTCCCACCCCCTATCACGCGGCCGAGGTCGTGGCTCAGCGCCTGGTGGACGCCGGCTTTACGCGCGTCGACGAGAAGGGTGCGTGGGATGCGTCCCCGGGTGGTCACGTGATGGTGCGCGGCGGCGCGGTGGCCGCGTGGTTTGTCCCCGAGACGGTTGCTGATGACGCGGACTTCCGCATCGTTGGCGCGCACACGGATTCGCCGGCGCTGTCGGTGAAGCCGTCGGTGCAGTCGACGACGCCGGACGGCTGGGGCCAGATCGACGTCGAGGTGTACGGCGGCATGATGTGGAACTCGTGGCTGGATCGCGAGTTGACGCTGGCGGGCCGCCTGATTCTGAACAATGGCGAGGTCGTTCTGGCGCGTACTGGCCCGATTGCGCGTATCCCGCAGCTGGCGATCCACCTGGATCGTGAGGTGAATCCGGTTGGTTTGAAGCTGGATCCGCAGAAGCACCTGCACCCGGTGTGGACGGTCGATAACCCGTACGGCAACGTGCTGGAGTATGTGGCGCGCACGGCGGGCCTGGATGACGCGTCGCAGGTCGCGGCGTTCGATCTGATCCTCACGCCCAGTCAGGGGCCCGGTTTCTTCGGCGACAAGGGCCAGTTCATCGCGGCGTCGCGCCAGGATAATCTGTCGAGCGTGCATCCGGGGCTGGTGGCTCTGGAGCGTCTCGCTGCGCAGGGGACTCCGGAGAGCGGCGATATCACGGTGTTCATGTGCTTCGACCACGAGGAGGTGGGCTCGGAGTCGCGCACTGGTGCGGCCGGCCCGATCCTGGAGACGGTGCTGCGCCGCACGGCGACGGCGCTGGGCCGCGATGAGGACGGCTTCGAGCGGATGCTGGCGGCCTCGTCGTGTGTGAGCGCGGACGCGGCGCATTCGGTGCATCCGAACTACGCGGGCCATCACGATCCGGATAATCGTCCGGTGATGGGGCGTGGCCCGTTCATCAAGATCAATTCGAAGCAGCGTTACGCGACGGACGGCGAGGGCATTGCCCTGTGGAATCGGGCGTGCGCGGCGGCGGGTGTGCCTTCACAGAGCTTCGTGGGCAACAACGCGATGCCGTGCGGCACGACGATCGGCCCAATCACGGCGACGCGCCTGGGGATCTTGACGGTGGATGTGGGCGTGGGCCTGCTGTCGATGCACTCGGCGCGCGAGATGAGCCACGTGGATGACCTCCTCACGCTCTCGCGGGTGCTGGAGGCGTACTGGCGCGGCGCGTGAGCGTCTGAGCGCATGAAGATACCCCGGCCTCGTCAATTGATCGACGAGGCCGGGGTTCTTTTCGTCTATCGGGCGCCCTCAGAGGGAGGCGACTGCGGTGACGGTGACGGGCACGTTGCCGCGCGTGGCCTTGGAGTAGGGGCACAGCTCGTGGGCGCGGTCGGCGAGGGCCTGGGCGCGGTCGAGCTCGACGCCGGGGATGAACACCTTGATGTCAGCGGTCAGGGCGAAGGAGTCGCCTTCGGGACCCAGGCCGATCGTGGTGCGCACGACGGAATCGGTGGTGTCGATGCTCATTTCCTTGGCGGCCAGCCCCATGGCGCCCTGGAAGCAGGCGCCGTAGCCCATGGCGAAGAGGGCTTCGGGGTTGGCGCCGTCGCCGGTGCCGCCCAGTTCCTTGGGGGCGCGCATGATGTGGGTAATGCCGAGCGCGGGGAGGGAGGAGGTGCCGGCGCGGCCGCCCGTGGAGTCGGCGGTGACGGAGTATGCAATCTTGCTAGGTGTATCCATGCCCCCATTCCACCACTAGGACTTCAGTCCCGCAAGCGGTTTAACACAAAGACAAGCGATTCCGCGCACTCAAGGACGAGGCCGGGGCCCGCCCGCAGGTCACGGCCTCAGGCGGTGAGGAAGTCCGCGTCGGGGCGGGCGCTCAGCGCCTTGGCGACGGCGCGGCGGAAGCGGTCGTTCATGGGCGGGAGCTGGTCGCCGCGGAAGAACGCGGTCTCGCTGTTTTCGCCGTCGGCGGGGTTGGGGTCGCCACTCACCCACTGCGCCGCGAAGGCGACGTCCAGGTAGGTGGTGACATCTCCGTTGTCATAGGTGAAGGGGCCGACGACCTCGACGGAGAGGAGGCGGCGCACCTCGATGCGCACGTCGGCTTCCTCGAGCGCCTCGCGGGCGGCCGCGACGGCGGGCTCCTCGCCCGGGTCGACGATGCCGGTCACGGGGGTCCAGGCGCCGTTATCGGAGCGGCGTACGCACAGGATGTCGACGGCCTCGGGCGCGATGGGACGTTCCCAGTCGATGGGCGCGCATCCCGGGGCGGGGCGCAGGATGACGACGGTCGTGCCGGGCATCCACAGGGGCGCGTGGCCGACGTGTCGGCGCAGCTCGAGGACGAAGTCGGGGGTAGCCATGGCCCTAGTCTACGGCGCTCACAGGAAGGACGTAATGATCGGCAGGAGCAGGATCTTGACGATGATCGCGAAGGCGAAGAGGGTCGCGTAGGCGGCCTCGATGCGCTCGTCGGTGACACGAGCGTCGGCGGCCTGCAGGACGGCCGGCTGGCCGAGGAAGCCCGCGACGCCACCAGCGGCACGAGGCGCCGACAGGCCGATGAACTTTGCGCCGATCGCCTGGACGCCGCAGCACACGACCACCATGACGGCGGCGAGGAGTGCGGCGCGCCAGCCGTCAGGGCTGCCGAGCAGGCTCGCGAACTCCGGACCTGCGTTCAGGCCGAGCGCCGCAAGGAAGAGCATGAGGCCGATCTGGCGGATCGTCAGGTTCGCGGCGGCGGGCAGGGTCCACACGAGCGGGCCGGTGCGGCGCAGCGCGCCGAGCAGCATGCCGACGATCAGCGGGCCTGCGGCGGCGCCCAGCTGGAAGCCCTGCCCGCCCGGCAGCGGGAAGGACACGATGCCCAGGAGAAGGCCCAACACGAGGCCGATGCCGAAGGCCATGCCGTCGACCTCGGCGACGCGGCGCTCGGAGTCACCGAGCCACTCCGCGATATCGTCGAGCTCCTCCGTGGGGACGACGACCGCGACGTGGTCGCCGAGCTGGAGGTCGAGGTCGTCGCGGGCCAGGAGGTCGAGGTCGCCTCGGCGCACGCGGGTGATAACGGCACCGAAGCGCTTGGTGACGTTGAGTTCGGAGACGCTGCGGCCGGCGACATCGGGGTTGGACACGACGATGCGCTCGAACGCCAGGTCGGAGCGATCATCCTCGAGGTTGTGGTCGAGGATCTCACCGACGAGGGGTGCCGTGTCCTTAATCGACGCGGGATCGCCGACCATGACGACGTGGTCGCCGGGCAGCAGGTCCTCGCCCGGGGCGATGACGCGCGTGCGGCCGTGGCGTCGCAGGTAAGACAGGCGCACGCGCTGCTCACGCCACGCCGCAATATCACGGGTGTTGATCTGCTTGGTCACGTGCACGCTGACGGCCTCGAGGGACGCACCCGCCAGGGAGGGCGTGTCCTTGGGACCCAGCCACTTCCTCGTCACCGTGATGGTCACGATGAGGATGCCACCAATGACGCCGACCGGATAACCGAAGGCGTAGCCGACCGCCGCGTTCGCGTCCCCGGTGAGGCGGGTGGCCGTATCGAGGGCGGGCGCAGCGGTGAGGGCGCCCGTGAACAGGCCCGAGGTCAGGCCGGACGACAGGCCGAGGAGACGTCCGCCTGCGAGCGCAATAGCCGCGCCGACGATACACACGATCGTCGTTAGCGCGAGGAGGTTCGTCTGCTTGCGCAGATCCTGGAAGAAGGTCGCGCCCGCAGAAATGCCGACGCAATACACGAAGAAGGCCAGGCCCATCGGCTGGACGATCGACATGTGCGTGCTCACGACCTCGGGGTGCAGGGCCGAGACGATGAGGCCCACGAAGAGTGCGCCGGCCGCACCGAAGCGCAGCGGGCCGATCCGAATGGCCCCGATCGCAGCACCCAACGCAACAACGACAAACAGTGCGAGCAGGGGTGAAGACGTGAATAGAGAGGCCATAGCTTTCAGAGTACCTGTCGCTCCCCCGGCGGTCCCCGCCGACTGTCACATTACCTGCGTTATGAACCTCACGGATTGGTTACACTGGTGCCAGAAACTGAAAGGACGGTCATGTCTCAACCAGCACCCGGATGGTATCCAGACCCCGCAGGCTCTCCCCGCCTGCGCTGGTGGAATGGTGGCATGTGGACCGAGCAGTACCAGCCGATGCCCACGCAGCACCAGGCAATGCCTCAGCAGGGCATGCCTCAGCAGAACTTCCCCCAGCAGAGCTTCCCCCAGCAGGGCGGAACCCAGCAGGGCGCGCAGCAGGCGAACGCCCAGAAGGGCCCTCACCTGCCGTCCAACAAGCAGGCGCCAACCGTCTCCTCGAATCCTTACGGCTCCGAACCCAGGTTCGACCAGCCACAGAAGGACGCGCGGGATAAGAAGGCCGGACAGACCAAGGACTCTCAGACCTCCTCGCACTGGAAGATCGCGACAGTCGCAGCGTGGGTGGCCGTCGTCGTTTTCGCAGTGACGACGATCATCGCGGGCGCCTCCTACAGCCACGCACGTGCGGAGCTCGCACCCGCGGTCAGCGAACGTGACGACGCTCAGGGCCAGCTCAACCAGGCACAACACGAGCTTGATCAGGCCCAGAAGGAACTTGAGGAGTTGGAGAAGTGAGTTACGTTCCCACCCCCGCGCAGGCACCCACGCCACAGGCTTCAGGGTCCCACAGCGGCATGAAGGTTCTGACGATCATCGGTGCCTGCCTCGCCGTCCTCTTTCTGATCCTCTCGGTTGGCCTGGGACTCGGTGCGCGTTCCACCCATCAGGCCGCCCGGCAGGCGCAGAGCGACGCCCAGGCCCTGCGTGATCAGGCCAAGGAAACGGAAACCGAGACGGCGACGACCCGCACCAAGATCAATGACGCGACCAATAAGAAGGAAGCTCAGGCGTGGTGTGACAGTCTGACGAGCGCGAATGCAGATTTCACCTCGCTTGATGTGAAGGCGCGAGAATACTCGAGCCTGACGGCGACACGCCACGAAGCCATCGGCAAGATTTGCCCGAAGAAAAAGGACTTTATCGAGGCGTACGCAAAAGACGCATCGCAGGACATGGTCAAGCAAGACACCCCCACCTGCACGGCGGGGGCATCCTCGGCGACAATCACCGGATCCGTATCCATTACCGGAACGAACCTGGCGGGCCTCTCGGCGTACGACGTCGGCGTCGAGGTCTACCTCGTCCCCGGCTCTACCATCAAGGGCTATCAGCCCTCAGACAAGCAGACAGTCACCGTCCCCGCGGGCGGATCAGCCTCGCTGACATCGACTGTACCGTTGCCTTCCTTCGACTCGGGATCCTGCATCGTCCGCGCTGTCAGCATCTGGCCCAGCGGCGTCTGAGTAGATAGTTGCCCACCATCCCTACGGCTACTAGACTTCCTGACCGTACCCTCGGTTTTGCCACGACACGGGAGAGAGAATCACGATGAGCGAACCCGCGGAAGGCTGGTACGCCGACCCGACCGGTGCTGCGTAGCTGCGCTGGTGGGACGGTTACGCATGGACGCAGTACGTCGAACCCTACGAGGCGACCCCCGCGCAGTCTGAGACCGCCGAGGCGATCCCCGCCTACGACGAGGCCCAGTACGACGCTCAGCAGGAGCAGGTAGCGACGAACGTACCGCCTCAGGAAGCTGCCGAGGTCCCGCCGATCCCCTCCCCCGAGGAGCCCTCCTACTGGTGCGCACAGATCACACCTGAGAACGTCGCGAAGTTCGAGGAGCTACGTGACCTCTACCTTGGCGTGAGTGAGCCAGCTCAGAGTGCTGTTGATCAACAGTGTCAGAATAAGGTCACCATCAATAACCTCGTTGCTACCAACGATCCCAACGGGGCTTTCGACACCACCAGCGAGGTCGCAACCGTTGACGTCGACCGCAGCGGCACGGGCAAGACCCAATTTACAGTCCCCTACGACCCCACCTGGGGCGAGTACTACAAGGTTGACGTGAAGTCGTTCTTCCCGAACGAGTGAGACCGCATTCCTGATCGCGCCACCCCCGTCGCCCTGCGTGGGCGGCGGGGTTTGTGTACCCGCAGCCAAGGGTCGTCAGCCCGACCCCGGACGCGACTCAGCCGTGAACGACCCGCATGCGCGCACCGACGAAGCCTGCCCCGGCCTCGTCGGTGAGCTCAGTAGTGCTCGTGGGAATCGTAGCCGCGCAGCCTATCGAGCTCGCGACGCTCCTTCTTGGTCGGGCGCCCGCTACCCCTCTCACGCATCGCGACGGGAATATGCACGCGCGGGCGCTCCGGCGTGCGGTCATCGTAAGCGGTGCGCGCCTGCGGGTAGGAAACGCGCTTGCTCACCAGCAGGACGACTCCGAGGATGCGGTCGAAGCCCTCGATGCGCAGGCGGACCTCGTCGCCGACACGCACCTTGTAGGCCGCTTTGACGGGCTCCCCGTTCACGCGCACGTGCCCGGCACGCACGGCGGCCGTCGCCTGGGAGCGGGATTTCAGCTGGCGGGTCGCCCACAGCCAGGTATCGACGCGCACGGAGGACGATGCGAGCGCGCCGGCGGGGATCACGACGTCGTCGGGGGTCTGGCTCACTGCGTCCCCTAGTTGATGCGACGCAGACGCTTCTGGTGGCGGGGCGTCAGAACGATCGCGACGAGTGCGCACAGGATCGGCATGCCGATGAGCATGCCCAGGAGCGCACCCCACGGCACGACCGGCCGCAGCGTCGTCAGCGTCAAGAAGACATGCGAGTTGGCGAACGTGATGACGGCGAGGACACCGACAACGAGGCCGGACAGAACGGCCGTCGGGATCGCATTGAGAGCGAGGATCACGCCCTGCCAGGTCGTCACATGACGGCGCATCGCGGGAGCAGCGCCGATCGCGTCGAGGGTATCGAGGTCGGGGCGCATATCCGCAGCCGACAGCGCCACAACGAGGGCGACCGTGGCAGCCGCGGCAACAACCGCGATGAGCGCCGCGGCGTAGGGCAGGACAAGGGAACGCATCGTCGGCACGATCACCTGCGCCGAGGCGCCGGGCACCTGGCGCGCGATCGCCGCCTGGAACGACGGAGCATCGACGGGGCTCACCGGATGATCGACGGTCAGGAGCTCGCCCAGAGGCCGCACCTGGAGGCCGAGGTAGGACGCCGCAGTCGGCGACAGCACGATGACGTTGGCGCGAGTCAGGGGTGAGGCAACGAAGGTCTGGACCGTCGTCACCTTGGCATCGGGCAGGTTGGCGTCCGACGCTCCCGCCGCCTTCGCCTCCGCGATGGCGCTCATGTCGAGGCTCCGCAGCATCACCTGGCTCACACCATCGATGTACTCCGGATCGGGAATGAGGACACCGCCAGCGTTCAAGGTGGCAATCGCGCGCACCATGTCGTCTTCGTTGCTGAAGTACCCAGCTTGACGCAGATACGTGCCGTCATCAACCATGTACGCCACGTCCAGTTCCGCCATGGTGCCCATGTTCGTCGACATCGTGAACGTCGAATTGTTGTACGGGTGCACCGCCTCGACCATCGTGGTCGGGCCACCCGGGCCGCTATTCCACGCCAGGCCATTCAGCGTCGCCTGCGAGGTGACGCCGCGCTGGCCGTCGACCGCTTCGACAGCCGACTTCATGAGGTCGCGCGAGCGCTTGACTGAATCCGTGCGGTCAACGGTCGACACGAAGACCTGGCCCCGCTGCCCCACGTGCGGGCGCGAGTTCCAGCCGGCCTCGTTCGAGGAAGACAGGGTGATGAGCAGGCCGCACGCCACGAACACCGTCGTCAGGATCGAGGCCATGGCCGGGAAGGTGCGGTGGCCGTTGCGCACTGCGTCGCGCAGGGCGAGGCGCATACTCATCGACGCGCGGCGGTTGGGAGCGCGCCACCGGGTGAAGATGTAGGGGATCGATCCGATCAGGCCCGCCTCGAGTAAACCAATACCGACGACGAGCGCCAGAATCGAGCCTTGCCAGGCGGCAATGCCGAGCAGCGGCAGGCCAGCGAGGAGGGCGAGCGGGTAGATCATGCGGCGTCGCACCAGGCGCGATGGCTCCCACACGCGCCCGCCGATGACGGCGGAGGTGTCGATATGGGAGGTCGTATGTGCCGGAGACACGGACGCCATGAGCGAGAGGAGAACCGGCAGCAGCACGGACAGCGCGAGGGGCCACCACGGGACGATCCCGATACCCAGGCCCGACCACATGCCGATTCCCACCATCGCGGCCGCGGAGAAAGCCGCGGAAAACACTGCCGAGTAGAGGCCAATGATCACGCCGTGGGCGATCGTGAGCCGACGGCCGTCGGTGCGGTCGCCGCCATTGGCGACAATCATGGCAGCCGTGCGCATGACCGAGCGCTGAGCGACGGTGTACAGCGGCGAGATGAGCAGGATCATCTCCGTGAGGATCAGCAGAATACCGGTGACGAGCAGCAGGTACTGCCACGGGTTGGCGCTCCGAGCGCTTTGGGGAACCTCGTACTGGGCGATCTGCGAGGGCAGGGCCGAGGCGTCGGGCGGGTTTGCCAGCACCTGACGGGACAGGACCGAGAAACCGGATGCGTTCAGTTCGCGGATCTTCTCCCACGACACCGGCGTCGGTCCCGTCACGAACCAGGCAGTCTGCGTGCGCCCCGCAACGGCGAGGCGGTCAATCGGAAGGGTCCCATCGCCGATAATCGCGCGCTCAGAACCCCCAATGATGGAGTCGATCACGACGCTCCCCTTCAGGGACTGGGTCGCTCGTTCCTTCGCGATCGTCAGGGACAGGTTCACCGAGTCGCCGACGCTCACTGACAGGGCCCGGGCCACGTCCTCGGAGATGACGGCATGACCAGCGGCCAACGGCCCGCTCTTACTACCCGCATTGACGCGCGGCGCCTCCAGCGAGGCCGTTTGCGTGCCGTTGTCGACCGTAAAACCCGTGCCATCCGCCGTTTCCAGACGCAGCTGGTAGAGCGTATCGACGGCGACCAGCTGATCGCCCTCGGGCAGCCAGCTCTGGAGGGTGTCCATCGAAACCGAGACCTCGTCGCTCGAGGCCGTCTTCGACAGGCGGTCCGCGGTGAAGTCCTGCTCGATGGCCGTCGACGACCGGTGCAACGTCACCGCCTGCACGTCGCGGCGATGCCCGAGCCACGACGAGGCCTGGTAGCGCTGAGAGGTCGTGACGTCCCAGAAGGTGATCGCCGCAATCGCAATGATGATCGGTAGCGAGATCAGGAAGACCGCCGTGGACGTACGGCCCAGGCTTTGGCGCGCATCACGAGAGGCGATGCGGAGTACCACTCCCCATCGCCTCATCCGTGTGCTGAGTCGGTTCATCAGATCCTTGGTGCGGTGTCTGCCAGCAGATCCTTCAGCGAATCCCCCCTCGATCGGTCGACGATGCGACCGTCGCGCAGGAAGACCGTCCGATCTGCCCATGCGGCCATTCTGGCCTCATGAGTCACGAGGATACCGGCTGCACCGGCATCAATGTGATCACGCAACACCAACATGATCTGTTCGCCAGTGTGAGAATCGAGCGCACCCGTCGGCTCGTCCGCAAGAATGACCGAGCGGTTACCCACGAGTCCGCGGGCGATCGCGATGCGCTGGCGCTGACCGCCGGACAGGAGCTCCGGGAAGCGATCAGCCAGGTCCGCGACGCCTACCTCCTCAAGCGCGGCCATCGCAGCCTCGCGCACCTTGGAGGGACTCACGCCGTCGAGCTGCAGCGGCATCTCAACGTTTTCGAGGGCCGACAGCGAGGGGATCAGGTTGTAATCCTGGAAGACGTATCCAATCGACCGGCGACGAACCTCTGCGCGATGAACACTGTCCAAAGCCGCCAGGTCAACCCCGTTGATATAGACGTGGCCTCGGGTCGGACGTTCCAGGCCGCCGGCGATCGACAGCAGCGTCGACTTACCGGAGCCAGAGGGACCCATAACAGCGAGAAGCTCGCCGGGTGCGACCTCAAGGTCGATCCCGTCGAGCGCTCTCACTCGGACGCCGTCAGCGCCGAACTCATGTCCGACGCCAGCCATCCGGATCGGTAGTGGCACAGGCTGGCTCATCGCACCCCGGCACGCTCCGAAATGCCAGCCTCGGCCTGGGCCCAGTTCATCAAGCGGCCCTTCGCAGCGGCGAAGGCGGCACGACGCGCGGCCTCGGAGACCGCACCGGACTCAATGTGGTCGAGCCAGTTGAGCTCGGCCTCAAGGTCGAAGATGTGACGCTCAAGGATGAGCTTCCACGCGAGCTCGCCCTCATCGGCCGAAGCCTTCAGGCGGGTCACATCGCGCAGCGAGCCCAGGGTCGAGCGACGCTGAGTCTGGATCATGGCCTCGACGTCGACCGTGGGGTCGGCGGCGGCCACAGCGAGCTTCATCACAAGCTCATCACGTTCGGGATGTTCGCGAGGAACAGGGGTGGACCACCAGGCGGCGAGGACTTCACGACCGACATCAGTCAGCTCAAAGACCTCGGAATCACGGCCCGCATTGGTCTCAGCGTGAGAGACGACCTGGCCGTCTCGCTCGAGGCGCTGCATCGTCTGGTAGACCTGGCCGATGTTCAGCGGCCATGCTCCGCACGTCTGCTCCTCGAACATCTGCTTCAGGCGGTAGACACCGGCGGGCTGCTGCGCAACAAGCGCCAGCAGGGCATTGCGAACCGACATAACTCTCCGTTCGTTGTCTGGACGTGTAGACGATCGTGGTTGAACAGTATCTATCGTACGCCAAAATCGTTGTTAGAGCGGGGAATTGGCGGTGGGTTACCTAACATAAACCCTACCGCCTGGTTAGACGGGTGTTCCCGAAATGACGGGGAATATCGAAGAAACCAACCGTGACACCAATAAAAGTGCCAACCACATTGCAGACGCCTTTTTCAAGTTTTTCAGTGATATTCCAACAAAGCACCCGTCGAACAGCCAGAGCCCTCCAAAGTCGAGGCGAACATCTTCCAAAACCAGGAAAAACCGCCCTGGAGAGCGCTCTGACCATTGGGACAGAAATTATTTGCCACCCGACAGTCTCAAATTTTGAGATCTATCGCTCACGCGGGGACCTACTCGACGAGAACGTCCTCAATATCTTCCCAGAGCACCTCCGGCGAGGACGGAGCAACAGCCGCCCAGAATTCACCGTCCTCGCCCGTCAGCAGGGGCACATCGTCGGGGTAGAGCTCGGCAAATTCCACGACCGACAGCACTTCGCACACGTCTTCGCTGATGGCAATCACACGCCAACTGTCGCCCGACAGATCCGGGTACGACGCCGCTTCGTCGACCCGCACGGCGAGCCCCACCCACGCCTCGTCCGCAACGTCCACCCAGAAGGACGCCGTCGCCTCGTCGACCTCGGTATCGATCACCTCGGCGATCTCGCGAGCAACCTTGGGCACCTCCACAAGGATCTCCGTCACGTCGCCCCGTTCGAGCGCACTCAAGAGCACCTCCGGCACCGCCGTCGGCACAATCCCCTCTCCCGACGGTTCACCCAATGCGCTGAGCTCGAGGAAGGTCTCCCTCAGCTGCGCGACATCGATCGCCCACACCGACAACATGTCATGCTCATCCGCATACAGTCCCCCTCATCGCACCACGATACGACAGCGGAGCGCGGGCCGACGAAGAAGGTGACGCGGCGACATCCGGCCGGAGCGACGACCCAGGCAGTCAGCACCTTCGTCGCCTGCCTGAACCCCTCGAGGACCGCGGCGAGGTGCGGAACGGGCGTATCGCCGACGACGAGGCCCTGGCCGCGCAGCAGCTCAACGAAAGGATGCGCGGGGTCAGTCAGGACTCCGTCAGCATACGAGCGCAGCGCGTCGCACTCCAGCTCGCTCATATCGAAGACGACGCCATCCTCCGTCTCGCATGCATTGATCATGATTTCTCCTGTGTACTCGAACGGGCACCGACGCGGCACCGAAACGAGGACCACGCTACGGCACACCGACCGCCAGCCCGAGCGCCGACCGCGACCGCGCCGCGCGCGGGAGGCTACACTGGTGGCGACTAGGAGGATTCACCGATGAACACCCCGCCACCCGCAGGCCCCGCCCCGGCCTCGTCCCCGATTCCGACCCTCACCCTCCCGACGGGCATGCCCATCCCCGTGCTCGGTTTCGGCACCTACAAGGTCGCACCCGCGGACACGTACGACGCGGTCAGCCGCGCCCTCGAAGTCGGGTACCGCCACATCGACACCGCCCAGATGTACGGCAACGAGGCCGAGGTCGGGGCGGCGCTCGAAGCCTCGGGCATCGCGCGCGAGGACCTGTTCGTCACCACGAAGATCGACAACTCGAACCACGAGCCCGAGCGGGCCGCCGCCTCGATCGAGCGCTCCCTTGAGGACCTGCGCACCGACTACGTCGATCTCCTCCTCGTGCACTGGCCGCTGCCCACCCTGTACGGGGGCGACGTCGCACTGCCCTGGCCCGCCCTCGAAGACGCTTTTACTGCCGACCGCGCGCGGGCGATCGGCCTGTCCAACTACGAGCGCGCACACATCGAGGTCGTCCGCGAGGTCGCCACGTTTCCCCCGCACGTCCTCCAGGTCGAAGCCCACCCCTTCCTGCCCAACGCCGCGCTACGCGATTACGCGCAGGGGCTCGGCATGGTGTTCGAGGCCTGGTCCCCCCTCGCACGAGGACGCGCCGTCACCGAGGCGACGCTCATCGAGATCGGGTCCCAGCTCGGCGTGAGCCCCGCCCAGGTCGCCCTGCGCTGGGCCCTCGACTGCGGCCACGTCGTCTTCCCCAAGACACTGAGCCCGGCGCGCATGGCCACCAACTTCGACCTCTTCTCCTTCTCGCTGAGCCCCGAACAGAGCGCCCGCATCGACGCGCTCGACGAGGGCGAGGCGGGACGCACGGGATCGCATCCCGACACGATGGACCGGCTCTGAGGACGGGTACAATACAGGTATGGCTTCCAAGCTCACGCGCGCCGACCGCGCCATCGTCCGGCTGGCCGACGGCACCGTCAAACAGCAAAACCTCCTCACGGGCACCGAGGTGTGGACCGTTCCGGGCCGCGGCAACCGTCCCCTGACCGCCCCGCACGCGGACCGCAACCCCATCGACCACGAAGCCGACGGGCACCACTGCGCGTTCTGCGCGGGACGCTACCTCGAAACACCGCCCGAGAAGTCGCGCCTCGTGCGCCACGAGGACGGGTCCTGGGAGCAGCTGGACGCCCTGGGCGCCGATCAGCTGACGGGCACGGTTGCCGAGTTTCGACGTATCCCGAACCTGTTCGAGATCGTCTCCTACAACTACTGGCACCTCAACCACGGCCACGTGCCCTCCGAGGACGACCGGCGACGGATGGCCCACTACCTGGCCTCGGACGCGGGCTACGAGCACGTCATGAACGTCGTGCGCGCCCGCATGCTGGCCTCGGGCATGAGCGAGGGCGAGTTCGCGGCCACCAGCGAAACCGCGCGCCTGCAGGCCGCCAACGGCTTCTTCTCCGGCGGCCACGACCTCATCATCGGCAGGCGCCACTACGTCGATGGGGCCACCGAGGCCCACCAGCTGGCTGGGTCGGGCACCCTCACCCCCGAGGAACACGCGCAGTACACGGCATACACGGCCCGCTCGATGCGTGACCTGTACGACCTCGACCCCGCCGTGCGCTACGTCGCCACCTTCCAGAACTGGCTGCGCCCCGCCGGCGCATCCTTCGACCACCTCCACAAGCAGCTCGTCGCCATCGACGACCTGTCCGTGCAAACCGAGGCCGAGTTGGAACGCCTGCGCGCCCAGCCCGACATCTACGACCAAATCTTCACGGTCGCGGCCACGCGCAAGCTTCTCATCGCCCAAAACGAGCACGCCGTCGCCCTCGCCGGTTTCGGGCACCGCTTCCCGGGCATCGCGATCTGGCCCCTCGGACAGGCCGCAAACCCGTGGGAAGTCAGCCCCGAGGCCATGCGAGGCATCTCCGACATCCTCCACGCCGCGCACGCCGCGACGGGCGTCGAGGTGCCCGCAAATGAAGAGTGGTACCACCGCCCGCCCACGGTCTCAACGCCCATGCGCTGGCGCATCCTGCTCAAGTGGCGCATCTCGACCCTCGCTGGCTTCGAGGGCGGCACACGCATCTACCTCAACACGATCGACCCGTGGAAGGTCGTCGAACGCACCGTGCCGCGCCTCCTCGAGCTGCGCGACAGGGGCCTCATCGCCCCCATGCGCATCGGGGAGGAATGCAAAGTCAGCCCCGCAATGCTGCGAGGCTGACGCGAACCGTGAGGGCGCGGAGGGGCTACCCCTCGTCGCCCGGATCGCCGTCGCCCGTCTCATCCGCGGGCGCCTGATCCTGCCCTGCGTTGGGCGTACCCGGATCGGTCCCCGCGTCGGCGGCGGGAGTCTGCGAAGGCGTGGGTGCAGGCACGGCCAGCGCCGAGGACCACGTGGCCAGCCAGGCATCGAGTGCATCCAGTGAGCCCACCGTCTCATCAGCGACGACCGCCTCGCCCGTGATACCCATGAGCCAACTGACCTTCGTGTCGGCCGCGAGCGCACCATCAATCGGATACGCGGCACCCGTCGTCGCCAACGAACGCTGAGCGCTCTCCCCCTGCAGCCAAGCAATCAGCGACTCCGCGCCGTCAGAAGCCGACGAACCCGTCGCCGCCGCGTACATAATGCGGGCAATGCACGTCGACGAAATCGGCGTGCCGTAAGAGTCCGCACCCGTGTTCGTCGCGGCCGCGGCAGCCAGCGAGCGCGGCGCTACAACCAGCGGATACGCGCCCGACGTTCCCGCGGAGGCACCCACGACCTCGGACAGATACCCATCGGACACGTGCGCGCCAGCGGTCCACGCGCCCACCGTCGCTCCCAGCGACGGGTCCACGCGCGGGTTCAGAGACTGCGCGAACGCCCTCAAGCCCTCGCCCGTCTGCGCGGCCGCCTCCTGCACGAACGCGCGACCCACCGACGACGAGGCCGGGTCCGGGACCGCGAGCAGCGCGCGGATACGCGGCGACGTCAGATCGCCAAACGAGGTCGGCAGCGTACGCCCATTCGCACTCATCCACGACTTGTCGGCGATCACGCACACGTCATCGCGGCCGTAGGCGACCGCGCCAGCCGCGCCCTCCACCGCCGTACCCGACAGCGTCACTGTATCTTGCGGCGCAACCGTCGCAATCGCGCCCGACGCGCTCGCCTGCAGCGCATCCGCGCCATCAAGCCCCAGGGCAACATCCGCATTCGTCTCCGCCAGCTCACCCACGCCGTCCACCGGCACAGCCGCAACCGTGAAACCCGTCGCCTTTGTAAACTCCTGAGCCGTCTCCATCGGCAGCTGTGCGCCGCCCACCAGAGCGACCGTTACCGTGCCCGAGCCGCTGCGCGGGGTCGGCGCGTCGATCGTCCCATGCCCGGCCGCGCTCGACGACGCGCGAGCACTCTGACCCGGCACAATCGGGGACGCGAAAGGATCCCGGGGGGCGCTCGAAGACACGGACGGCGAACAGGCCGCCACCGACGTGGCCACAACGGCGAGGGCCGACAACGCAAAAACAGAGCGGGCGCGAGCCATGAGGAATCCTTCTGACGGGGACACTACCGTTCAAGCATAGGGCAGCACGCCCGTGGCCCTCGCGCAAGAGCCCCGCGTGGGGCATCATGGAAGCACGCGCATGCGCGAAGGGACAACCACCCCCACGCCAGGAGGCAACCATGGACTCAGCCACCATCGAAAAGGTCGCCACGACCGTCGTCATCGCCGGAGCGGCCTTCGCCGCCTCCAAGCTCTTCGAAGCCGGCTGGAAGATTGCAACCGGCCGACCGATTCCCGCCGAGGACGCCGACGACGTCACCATGGCCTCGCTGGTCCTCTTCGCAGCCTCCTCCGCCGCCATCGCGGCCGTCGCCCAGCGCTACGCCTACAAGGGCTCCCAGAAGTGGCTCGCCCCCAAGCTCGAGGCGCGCTTCGGCCTTCCCCAGCTCGAGGCCTGAGCCCCACACGCCGAGGCCCCTGCCTCGTCGCCTGCCCTGTCGCTTACACGAGCGGCAGGAAGGGCCCCAGGTCCGTGCGCTCACCCGAAGCACTCACCGCAGCCCCCGCCACGGCCTCGTCCCACGTGAGGAGACCGCACGCGAGCGACAGCCACGTGCGCGCATCGGTCTCCACGACGGCGGGCGGAGTGCCACGCCGGTGAGTCGTCCCCGGCAGGATCTGCACCGCGCCCGCAGGAGGCACACGTACCTCGACCGCGCGACCCGGATGCAAGACGCCAAGCTCCTCGAGAGTGAAGCGGACCGCCGTCAACACGACCGCGCGCGACGGCTCCTCGCCGCGCTCCACCGCATCTCGCCACGAGCGCAGCGCCACCATCCCCTCACCCGGGTCGATCCGTCGTTTCGCCATACCCCGATTCTACGCGGCGCGACCACACCCGCCTCGGGCGTGCAGTCCGACCGCTTTGTCAGGCACAATGGTTGTGTCCGACTTCCAACGAGAGGCCCCACGTGAGTGACACCGCTTCCCTGATCACACTGCGTTCGATCCTCGACCTCGAGATTGCGCGCAGCTACCAGTGGGACGGCGCCACCATCATTGCCATCTCCGGCGTTGACCGCGCCGGAGACCTCACCACCCGCATCGTCGAAGTTCCCGGGTCCCTCTCAGACATCGCCGCCGAAGGCTTCTCACCGCACTCGCCCGCCGGACACGCCCTCTCCCACGAACTTCACGACGCCATCCAACGCCGCGTACGCCTATGGATCGCCGACATCCCCACACGCGACCTCCCGCGGCTGCGCGACGCCCTCGGCGCCGACATCATTCACGAGGCCGGGGTGGCACGCGACGGCTACACGCCCGTCGCCATGTCCCCCCTCGAACTCCTCGAACACTGGGCATCCGGCAGCGACGAACAGCGCGAGTTCATGCGCGTCGCCATGGCCGGACTCGACACGCTGACGACCTCCTCGCACGCGACGCACGCCTCGCGCGCCGTCGGCGCCTCCATCATCGAACGCGCCAGCTTCCTCAAGCTGTGCCGCAACCCCAAATTCATCGCCTACGTCGTCGTCCTCGTCTACTCCATGGCCCGCGCCGTCCCCGTCATGTACGTGCCGCACTTCCGGGGCGACTGGCGCATCCTGTGGGCCATCGACATGATCACCGCCATCCCCTACACGTGGGGGCTTATCGAAATGGTCGCCGGGCAAAAACTCTGGCACCGCATCGTCGGCGCCGCCACCGCGGCCATCACCTTCCTCGCGCCCTACGTGTACTTCCTCATGTACGGGCGCCACGCTCCCCCGGGCGTCTGGACCGCCATCGCCTGCATCTTCTTCGGCGGGATCTTCCTCGAAGTCTTCCGCTACCGGCGCGACCGCGCCGTCAAAAAGGGCCTGGCGGAGTAGGCGCACAGCTCGCGAAGTAGGCGCACAGTTGATGCGCTGTCGGCAGCAGCAACTGCGCCGCTTAGCTGCTGCTGCTTGCGTCAGCCAGCCTGCTTGTGCGCACACGGGCAGCGCAACCAGGCCCGCCAGCACCACGACCGTTGACGTTTCTGGCACCCAAGGCCCGCCCGCGAGACTTGACAACCCCAGCCCGGCGCCGCGCCTCGAAACTAGTCCACATCAATGTCGCACGTAATTCCGCTGAGGATGTTTCAGGTTTTGAAATCAGCTCGTTGATATTCCGCGGTATTTGAGCTATCAGCGAATGAGGTCCTGGAGGAATTACGTGCGACTTTTGAGAGGGCGGACAGCGAGGCACCCCGCAGTTTCGCATGCAATTCCCCCGAGCTATTTCAACATATGAACCCACACCGTTGGAATTGCAACGTTTTCAGATATTATTGAACTTTCATCCAACCAAATTGCATGCGAAATTTTGGCTGCAGGTGACGTCGGCCACTGCAAAACCGCCACATGCTCACGGCTACCATGCCTTCCAGCGCTCACCACACCGACGCAGCCCCCGCATACCGTGCGTTTACAACACAGACTGCCCCTACCTCGTCCATTCGAGCCCCTCAGCCACCACACGACGACACCATCACCGCGCGACCCGCCCCGGCCTCGTCACCGTGGCGGCGACAACCCGGCCTACACGTCAACGGATCCACCAACAACAAACGTCCCCCGAGCGCGAGGCCCGGGGGACGTTCATATTCGTTGGTGACGAGGAGATTACTTGTCCTCGCCGGTCGCCGTGCGGATAAAGCCCGCGATCATGAACCAGCCGCCGCCAACCCAGAACAGGATCAGAGTCCACAGGGGCTGCACCGGATAGACGACAACCATGTACGCGCACGCAACAATCCACGCGGCCGCACCGATAATGTTGGGGATCTGGAAGCGCTTCACGCGCGCCGGGTGCGTGTAATGCAACGGAACCAGCGTCATAATCGCAAGGAAAATCGTCGCCGCAATATTCACCCACGCGGGAGTCTGAAGCACGTACATGACAATCGCGACACAGTTCCACGCCGCGGGGAAGCCCACGAAGTAGTTGTCGTTCGACTTCTCCCCGTCGTTCGCGTAGCAGAACACCGAGGAGACGATGATAACCACCATCATGATGACCGGGACCGGCTTCGGGCCAAACGGCAGGTACATCGCCATGAACAGGGCCGGCAGGAACGTCCACGTCAGGTAGTCGACGAGATTGTCGACGACGCCGCCGTCGAACCAGGGGATCACCTGACGAACGCCGACCTTGCGGGCCAGCGTGCCGTCGACGCCATCCACGATGAGCGCGATGGTGAACCACAGCCACATCATCGGAATATTGTTCTCGAGCATCGCGAAGAGCGCGAGCGTCGCCCACGCGAGTCCGGAGATAGTGAACGCGTGCACCGCCCACGCGGCGATCACACGGGCCAGGCTGGGTTTGCTGACACCCTCCGACGAGGCCGGGGCCTGCTCAGTTGCAGCAGCCTGCTCAGTTGCAGTGGGGACGTTTTGCTCAGGCACAGACAGCTCCTGTTGTGGCGAATATTTTCCGCCCCTCAGTATGCCAAAGATTGGAGCGCTTTTACTAGGACTTCGACCATATGGCATGGCTTCGGAGCGTTGTCACAGGTCGTGTCGCATCTTTCTCATCCGCCGCAACTGCGCTTGATGACGCTTCGGATCGTTCCTGGCCAGTCCCTCATGAAGTCGTGCTTATTCTTGCGTGCTCGGGGAGTGTTCCTGCCTCCTCGTTTGCGTGCACCCGAGTCCGATAGGTGGTGGCCCCGGCCCTTCAATGCGCACGTGGGCCCGCTAATACGCACGTTAACCCGCTAATACGCACCTGGGCCCGCTAACGCACACGTTAACCCGCTAATACGAGCCTGGGCAGCCCCGCCCACGCTCTCAATAGCGGGTTTGCGT
>ERZ773022.264-NODE-264-length-46186-cov-6.782316_pt1 | contig 46186 bp, 36 predicted proteins | sample MGYA00580839_ERZ773022 | MGnify/ENA primary metagenome ERZ773022 (study PRJEB29015, sample SAMEA2738020) | human oral metagenome | biome: human oral; feature: human-associated habitat; material: dental | place: China | collected 2044 ... | reverse complement strand
ACTGAAGCTCAAGTGAAAGCAAACGGTGGTAAAGAAGTTGTCCTCAACTTCAAGGCTAAGATTCGTGAAGGTGCAAACCTATCAGATTACATCGAAGCAGACGGCGCAACGCGTGTACCTAACAAGGCGTCTTATGTGGCTAACTTCCCACACCGTCCAAAAGTTGAGAAAGATTCAAACATCGTCCCAGTGACTCCTCCATCACCAGAAAATCCACCAGTTGAGAAGAAGGTTAATAACAAGCCATCTGCAACTCTGGACAGCCGTGACGAAGAGTTCACTTACACCATCGATACGAAAGTACCTGTCGATGCGACTGGCTTCAAGATTACCGACGAATTGAAAGACGTTCTTGAATTCTCAGGTAAGAAAGGCCAAGCAGAAGTCACAGTAGATGGTGACAAAGATGTGATCGAAGATTCACAAATCACTGTAGATAAACAAGTTCTGACAGTGACTCTGACGAAGGATCAAGTGAAGAAATACGGCAATAAAGCTGTTCATGTAAGCTTCAAGGCTAAAATTCGTAAGAATGTCAGCCTGGCAGGCTACATTGAAGCAGACGGCGTAACTCGGATTCCTAACATTGCTAAATACATCATCAACGATGATCCTAAGACAGAAAAGAGCACAGAACCAGTTCCAGTGATTCCACCAAGTCCAGAAGAACCTGGTATTAAGAAAGAAGTGAATGGTCAGCCAGAAGCAACGCTGAAAGAACGTTATGAAGAGTTTACTTATAAAGTAACAACTTCTGTACCTCAAGATGCGACAGCCTTCTCAGTATCAGATACTCTTGTACCAGTATTAGAATTCTCAGGTGAGAAAGGTCAAGCAACAGCGACTCTTGATGGTCAAGAAATTGATGCCAACCGTATCAACGTTGCAGACCAAACAATCTCTATGGCTCTGACAGAAGACGAAGTGAAAGCAAATGGTGGTAAGGAAGTAACCTTGACCTTCAAGGCTAAGATTCGTGAAGGTGCAAACTTGTCTGACTACATTGAAAAAGGTAAGACTAGCATCCCGAATACAGCTTCTTACACAGCAGGCTTCCCAAATCGTCCAGAAATCCATAAGGATTCAAACAGAGTACCAGTAACTCCTCCAACTCCAGAAGAACCTGAAATTAAGAAGGATGTCAATGGTAAGGAAGAGGAAACACTGGCTAACCGTAACGATGAGTTCACTTACCACATCAATACGAAAGTACCGTTTGATGCAACAGCCTTCTCTATCAACGATGAGTTGAAAGACGTTCTTGAATTTGCGGATGGAACAGGTCGTGCGACTGCAAGCCTAAATGGCCAAGCTCTTGATGCCGATCGTATCTCAATTAATGGTCAAACCATTACTGTGAATCTAACCGAAGAACAAGTCAAGAACAATGGTGGTAAAGATGTGAACCTAACCTTCACAGCTAAGATCCGCCAAGGTGTCAACCTATCTGGCTACATTAAAGATGGTAAGACTAGCATTCCGAATAAGGCAAGCTACCGAGTGGACTTCCCGAACAACCCAGGCGTAACTAAGGATTCTAATGAAGTCCCAGTGACTCCTCCAAGTCCGGAAAATCCACCGATTGAGAAGAAGGTCAATGAGGCTGAATCAGCTAACTTGGGAGCTCGTGATGAAGAATTCACCTACACAATCGACACAACTGTGCCGCTTGATGTTACAGGCTTCGCAGTCTACGATACGATTGAGAAAGTCTTAGAATTCTCAGGTGAAAATGGCCAAGCAAGCGCAACGGTAGATGGTCAACCACTAGATGCCAGCCACATTACAATTAAAGGTCAGAAGATCACAGTCAAACTGACAGAAGACGAAGCGAAAGCCCTAGGAGGCAAAGCAGTTCATGTCAGCTTCAAGGCTAAGATCAAGGCGGGAGCGAACCTGTCAGACTATATCGAAAAAGATGGTACGACACGGATTTACAACACCGCTAAATACAACTTTAATAATGACCCAGGAACAGAACAAAGTTCTAAACCAGTTCCAGTCATTCCACCAACCCCAACTGAACCAGAACTGAAGAAGGAAGTAAACGGTAAAGAAGCTGAAACATTAGCTAACCGTGACGATGTCTTCACTTACACTGTGAAGACTACTGTACCGCAAGATGCGACAGCCTTCTCTATCAGCGATAGTTTAGTTCCAGTACTTGAATTTGCTGGCGAAGATGCAGAAGCATCTCTCACACTCAATGGTGAAAAGCTGGATGCAAAACAAATCAAGCTGAAAGACCAAACCATCAGTGCTGAGTTGACTGAAGAACAAGTCAAAGCAAACGGTGGTAAAGAAGTTGTCCTCAACTTCAAGGCTAAGATCAGAGAGGGTGCAAACTTGTCAGCTTACATGAAAGCAGACAAGGCAGAAGTACCGAATAAGGCTTCTTACACAGTTGGCTTCCCTAACAAACCAGCTGTAACGAAGGACTCTAACGTAGTACCTGTCACTCCTCCATCTCCAGAACAGCCACCGATTGAAAAAGATGTGAATTCAAAACCTTCTGAAACAATTGCAGATCGAACAGAAGAATTCACATACAACATCCATACAACTATGCCTCAAGATGCGACAGGCTTTACAGTTACCGATGAATTGAAAGACGTTCTTGAATTTGCCGGTGATGTCCAAGTCACTCTTGGTGGTAAGAAAGCAGACGCAGCTGTAGCGAAAAACGGTCAAACTCTGGAAGTAACCTTCCCAGAAGAGACTGTCAAAGCAAATGGTGGTAAGAAAGTCCAAGTAACCTTCAAAGCGAAGATTAAAGCGGATGCAGACTTAACTCCATATGAAACAGCTAATAGCTACTCTGTACCAAATACAGCTTCTTACTTGATTAACAATAATCCAGCAAGCAAGAAAGAAACTAAGCCAGTTACGGTCGAAGTTCCAAAACAACCTGGACCAGAGGTTACGAAGAAGATTAACCGTACATTGGATCACTTAGATGTTGACCGTGATGTTCCTTACATGTACAATGTCAACACACAAATTCCAAAAGATATCCGCCTCTACAAAGAGTTCACCGTTACGGATACTTTGGAACCAGTTCTTGAAATCACAGGAACTCCTGTAGCTTACGTGGATGGTTATGCAACAGACGCTGTGGAAACAAAAGTGGAAGGCAATACAGTTACTGTAACAGTGAAAGACTTCGCTCGTATCAGTGGCTATAAAGAAATCCAACTTTACATTCCAGCTAAGCTGAAAGCAGATAGTGACTTATCAGCTTACGAAAACCAAACTGTTCCAAACAAGGCAACAATTGCCTTCAAGGATAGCAATGGCAAGAACGGCACAAAAGAATCTAACCCAGTAACCGTTCGTCCACGGGACCCAGAAAAACCTGAGGAACCAAAACCAAACGAACCAGCTAAGACAGTAGGTCCAGCTGATGGATCTAACCCATCAACTGCTTACCGTCTGAAAGAACTCAAGGAAGGCTTCCGCTTTGATGTGACAGCGAAGGTGCCAACTGATCCAGTTGATGAATCAGGCAACCCTATCAAAGACGCTCAAGGCCGTGATGTGAAGACTGAATTGAATAGCTTTACGGTAACAGATGAACTTGAAAAAGTTCTGAAAGTGGACCGTGTAGCTGTTAAGGTTGAGGAAAATAAAGTCGCAGAAGCCATTGCGAAGATAACTGCTAAGATTGAAAAAGCAGAAAGCGACCTGAAAGAGCTCGAAGGCAAAGAGACAAATGGTACTTTCGCTAAGAAACTGGCAGAAGCTGAGAAGAAGGTAGAAGAGCTAACAGCACAATTGGCAGCAGCCAAGGAAAAAGCTGTAGCGACACCTGCAACACCAGCTCCATCTTCAGATTCTGACGCAGGCGATGCCACAGCGACACCTGCTCCAGCAGACAACAACGCTGAAGTCGCAGCCCTTGAAGAAAGCCTCAAAGCAGCACAAGCTGAATTGGAACAACTGAAAGCAGATGGTGCGAAAGCTGGTAACCTCGCAACACCTGAAGAACAAAAAGTTGAACAAGATAAGCTGAATAAGAACCTTGAACAACTGAAAGAGAGCAAAGAGAAACTCGAAAAAGCTCTCGAAGCATTCACAACAGTGAATGACAAGGGTGAGATCACGGATGAAGCTCTTGCGAAAATCGCCAAAGTAACTGTAGAAGGTCAGAAAGTTACCGTAGAAGTTACGGATAAGGCTGTTTTGGAAGCCTTGAAGGGTAGCACCTTCCGCGTCATCATCTATTCATCTATTAAAGACGGAGCAGACTTGTCTAGCTACTTGAATAAAGAGAATAATGAGACGAAGATTCCGAATAAGGCTACTGTAACCTTCAACGATAAACCGAAAGTAACGAATACAGTAAACGTTTATCCGCCAGAGCCAAATACACCGCCGACAACACCACCACATACACCACCGACAACACCGGGTACGCCGCCACCAACTACACCTGATACGCCACCAGCGCCTAAGGGTGACTTGCCACCGGCACCAACACCAGAGCCAGAAAAACCTAAGAATATCTTGCCAAAAACAGGTACTTCTGCTACTATGGTAAATGAGGTGATTATCGGAATGATCCTTGTGCTGATGGGACTTCTTTTGAGAAGAAAACCAAAGCATTAATGTAAGATAGTCCAGGAGAGCTATGCTCTTCTGGTTACTATCGTATTATTAGGAAAAAGATTAAAGGAAAATCATTATGGATAGAAAAAAGTTAATTAAGTTAGGAATCTCAGTGCTAGCTGTTAATGCTTTGGGAGCAGTAGCCGTTTATAAATATCCTGAGCTGACACATGTCCCTACTGTCTATGCAGAGGAACAGCCTGGAGAGGATGAGGAAATTCCAGATGCAGCAGAAGCTCAAGCAGCAACGAACTTTAAAAATCAAATGGATGAATTTGAAAAAGCAATCAATGAATTCAATCCAGATGATTCAGATACTAAGGAAAGTTTGCAGTATGCTTTGGAAGATGCAGAAGGGTACCATACTACTGTCTTGGATGCTACCCGTTCCGTGCCCGAGCTTGTGGCTAACCATCTGGCGACGGTTGAGCTCATGGATGCCACTAGCATCCGCGTGGCACAGCGTACCGGGCAGGCGGCGGAAGCTCTTGCTGCTATTGATGTGCGCGAGCATGCAGCCCTTCTCGTGGAATTTCAGGGCAACTCTGAGCAGGAACTCACCGATCTTGCCGCATCTGCCGCACCTATGTTTGATGCTCTCCCGGTGGTGTCACCGGTCGAAATGACCAGCAAACTTTCTGAGCGTAATGCGCTCTGGGCTGCACGTCGCGGACTGTACACCACAGTCGCAGGCAACCGCCCCACCGGTACGAATGCGTTGCTTGAGGATGTGGTGGTCCCGGTGGACGTACTTGGTGCTACCTGCCGCTATTTGACCGCCCTTTTTGATGCCCACGGTTACCAGGACTCAGTGATTTTCGGGCACGCCAAAGACGGCAATATTCACTTCATGCTCAACGAACAGTTCCGCGATGCCAAGCAGCTTGTGCGGTACCGCGACTTCACCGAAGAAATGGTACAGCTCATTCTGGATGCTGACGGCTCACTCAAGGCAGAGCACGGAACCGGGCGTATTATGGCGCCGTTTGTACGTCGCCAATTCGGTGACGAGCTCTTCGAGGTCATGCGCGAGATTAAGCGCCTGATCGACCCGAAGGGTTTCTTGAACCCGGGTGTGGTTCTTGCCGAGGAAGACACCGATTACGCCACCGACCTGAAAGTTGCCGAAACCGTTGAAGAAGAAGTCGATCGGTGTGTGGAATGCGGGTACTGCGAACCGGTGTGCCCGTCTAAGGATTTGACGCTGACCCCGCGCCAGCGCATTGTGCTACGCCGCGAAATTGCTGCAGCAGAGGCTAATGGTGATACTAAACTTGCCGAACGCCTACGCCAAGAATATGAATACTACGGTGTGGATACCTGCGCGGTAGATGGCATGTGCGTTACGCGCTGCCCGGTACTGATCAACACGGGTGACTTGGTGCGCCGTCTGCGTGCCGAGAACCAGGATGCCCTCGGTGCCGCCGGGTGGAAATTCGCCTCAAAACACTGGGGTGCGGTCGATAAAGTGGCGGGTAAGGCTCTCACGGTCGCAAAAATGCTGCCGTTCCCGGTGGTGCGCGGAGCCACTGATATTGGCCGTAAGCTCTTCGGCGAAGACATGGTGCCCGCCTATAAGAAGGGGCTGTCTGCCGGTGGCGCGCCGCGTGTGCCTCATGCGGAAGCGAATCCCGAAATCGTGTTCTTCCCCGCCTGCGTGAACGCCATGTTCGGCGGTGTTGATGGTGGCGGTAAGCACGACCCGGTGAACGCGACCCAGGCGTTTATTCGCCTCTGCGAGCGAGCGGGCGTGAAATACCGGGTTCCCGAAGGTATCGACCAAATGTGCTGTGGCACGCCGTGGAAGTCCAAGGGGTACACAGACGGCTACTCAATTATGAGCGACCGCGTGCTCAAAGCACTGTGGCAGGCGACCGACGGCGGGCGCATCCCGATTGTGTGCGATGCTTCCTCGTGCACTGAGGGCCTTGAGGTGATGCGCGCGAAAGTTGCAGCCGCCCTAGAGCATAAAATCACGCAGGGTTTGGGGGCAGGTGAAGCAGATTACGCCCAGTTGAAGCTTATTGACTCGGTGCAGTTCGCCGCCGATACGCTGTTGCCTAAGCTCACGGTGTCCGCTCCCCTGCCGTCGCTGGCGCTGCACCCTACCTGCTCGATGACTCACTTGGGCGTGCAGCCAGCATTTGAGAAGATTGCAAACGCCATGAGCGAGCAGGTGTACGTTCCCAAGAATTGGGGATGCTGTGGTTACGCGGGTGATCGCGGCATGCTGCACCCTGAGCTCACGCAGAGTGCTACCCGTGCCGAGACTGCTGAGCTAAACGAGCACGAGTTCGCCGCATATGCGTCATCAAACCGAACCTGTGAACAGGGTATGACCGAAGCAACCGGACATACCTTCCAGAACGTACTGCAGCTTCTAGAGCGAGCCACCCGGTAAAGCTTTGCTCCGTTAAAACTGTAGGGCTGTGGGGCGGCATCGCAAGATGCTGCACCCACAGCCCTATGTTTGTAATGCTTCTTATTTCGACAGCTCGGGAGGTCGGTTTATATTCTGCCCCAGGATATACAAAAACGCTATGTCCTGTTCCTAGCGTCAGAGCTAAATCTTCAGGACATAGCGTTTTTAGCGAAATCGCTAATAATCGTGTTGTGCGGTGCGATATAAGAGCAACCCGGAAGTCTTGTTGCCCAAGGTAACCCTTCAGAACTACCTCACTTCTAACATTAGCCTTATCTGTAAGCGAACTTCAAAGATATTCGGAAATTGTAACCAAATCTTTATGTTTAGCGAAAAGTTCAACCTTTTATCAACATTTTGATAGTGTAATACCAATTTTCACGACAGGGAGTATACGAGACTTTCTCCTGTACAATAAAACAGTTTTTATATGTGAGGTATTACTCTTTATATACTGACATTCTGTTTACATGTTGGGCCAGGTCGGGTGCAACCGACCCTCACTATCCCCCACCCCCACATCATCCAAATGCCACCGCTGACCCGTATACACATCCACCTTACGCAACTGCGGATTCGGATTCTCAACATCAGGCTCCTCCGCATGACCCGGACACCCCCGTGCACCAGGATCCTCAGTACAGGTTTTCCCCACTGAGTGCACCTCAGACTCCCACACCCGCACCAGCACCGGCTCACTGACCCGGGTGATCTCGGTCCCGAAAAACTGCCACGGCCCACCATCAATACTGTACTGACCCGCATACGTCACCGTGACATAGGCATGAAAATTCCCCACCATCGGATACACATAACTCGTCGACGTCTCATGTAAGGGTTGACCAGAATACTGTGAAGACACCGGGCTACCAGCACTATGTGTTTTTAGGTCGTATCCGTCTCCATACTCATACCGATACGCCACCGGCACCGCCCGAATCCTGGTATGTCCAATCGGCAAATCCCCTTCAAATAAGTTGGAACTGCCTTCTAGAGTGGTGTAGAAATTCGTTTCCTCACCCTTACTCGTATGTGGTGGATGCGCACTATCCAAAGTCAGGTGCGGATGTGCCGGGATCAGCTCCAGCAAATGGGTGCGCATCTCGGTGATAATCCGCTCATACTCACCCTGAGCTTGCTGTGCTGCTTCCGGGTCGTTCAGGGTGCATTTGTTTCCATAGAGCTCATTGATCATATCCGGGATAGCACGCCCTGTCTTTGGGGCTTTCTCAAACGTGCCAGCCTGACCATCACGACTAAGACAGTACGAGCCGTCATTAGCGACATCAAACCCGAACGACTGCTGGTCACCGTTCTTACCTTGCGCAAACCCAAACTCACCATGATGATGCTCCCCATACCACCTCCTATAAGCCTCTTGCCGTGCCCGTATTTCGTCCAGTGTTTCTGGTGAGCTCTCTATATTGAGAGAACTTTGATTTTGAGAGTTATCGGGATCTTTCCTCTCAGATTGACGCAGCTGAGTCTCTGTTTGCTGCATACATTGAAAACTATCAGAGGTATTCACGCATGATATAGAAAGAGCACTGGGAACATAATATAGCGGCGAAAGTATCAGGCAGGCAGAAAGTCCACCAGAAAAGTACTTCTTCATTCTCATAGTTACTTATTTCCCTGCACATTTAGAAAACGAGTGCCATCGATAAACCAGCGATTCCCATCATGGTGAAGGGTCATCATGTACCAGTTATTCTCATAGTCATCGTTATATACCTTGTTGACTCTTCCATCAGCCGCTATATAGATCCGATAAGGCCAGAGCAGAAGATATTTCCATTCGTATTTTCCATTGCCCTGGTTAATAGGTTCGCCATGAAACTCATACTGATGAAGATCACCACCTACAATCCAGCCTCCATCTTTATAGAACCTCGAAGTATTTTGGTAGAGCTCCAGCTCATCAGTGTACTGTTTATCTACAAACTTCATGGCCTCTTTGAAGTCCCCAGTCTGAAGCCCGTAGTTACGCCATTCCGTCCACGCCTGCACCGTCTTACGCATCCCTTCTAATGAAGCGTTCGTATACCCCTCCTCCGTCTTGGGCTTCGGGACATTCTGCGCAGGACCATACACATCAGCGGCACGGAATTCTCCATCTGATGCTTTCGAGTTCCCCGAATAATGCTGCGGCACACTCGACGACGGCGAAGGGCTCTCGCTTGAGGAAACAGACGCAGAACCAGAAGCACCAGCACTTTCCGCACTAGAAGAACGAGAACTCTCAGTAGCCGCTCCAGCAGGCTTCGATCCCTCCCCACACGCAGATAGCAACACAGCAAGCCCAGAAATGCTTAAAGTGCTCATAAGGGTACGACGAGACAAAACAGGGATACGAGTATTCATCGGTGAACACATCCTCAAAATAATTGTGGCTGGGTGAATAAGATAAGACCAATTCTGAAAACCACACGTTCCATGCGCCATTCCTCCGATGGAACAGCTTATTCGCACGTACTAAATGGAATCAGAAGAAGTCACATCTATTACTCTACGATGATTCAAAATATTTAGCGATTTACCCTCGACATATATAACCATTTATCAATAAACAACTCTGTGAATTTTATCCAAAACATTAAATATATTGGACTTTCGAGTTTACATTTAAAAACTCAACTTCCACGCAGAACCACCCTTAAGAATTGCACCCAAAAGACTATATTTAGATAACGCACACAATGACACGCGCCCTATACACTTTGAATACAACAGAGACCCTTATACAAAACCCGCCCGGCGCATCCTCATAGAGTACGCCGAGCGGGTTTATAGTCTAAAAATTGCTTATGCTGCGTGCTGGCATGTGGGGCATGCGCAGTCATCACATGCGCAGTTGGCGCAAGAATCATTGCAGTGTGCGCATTCGCAAACCGCATGGTTACAGGTCGGGCAGGTGCAGTTATCGCAGGCGCAGTTTACGCACAGGTCAGAGCAGTTGCCGCAGGAGCATACGTTGCACTCATCGTAGTGTCCTTCGTGCTCGCGGTGTGCGTGCCCGTCATGCAGGTAGTCTACGTGATCTAAGTGAATGACTGCCTGGTGACCACATGCAGGTCCGTGGGTATGTGCATGGCTTTCGGAATGACGGTGGGGTGCAACGGTGGTCATGATCTCTCCTCAGATAAACCGAGCTAATCGCCGGTGTGTTTCGTGTGTTCGTGCACATCCTTCACAATGTGACTGATGTGGTGGTCTAACAATTTGTAGATAGTGGTTCTGCCGTGCTGCTCCCCTTCAACAACATGCGCCTCTCGAAGGATGCGCAAATGATGCGAGGCGAGCGGCTGCGAAATACCCAAGCAGGTATGCAGTTCGCTCACACTATGTGGACGCTCCACCAAATGGTGTGCAATCGCAAGTCTTAACGGATTAGCGAGTGCTGAGAAAATTGCTACGGATGCACCGAATTCTTGTTCCCAGTCTCGTGGTTCCGTCTGACCTGAACCGTTATCCATAAACATAATTTTATATAAACGCCTTTTTATAGGTCAATACGCTACAAACTTCTCACCAAATTGTGACATTAACGTACTGACTAGGCGTTTTCCTCCTTTACATAAAATATGGACTGCCCAAAACCTCACAGTCCTCTTAGACTATGCGCGCCCCATCGTTCCGTTTATTCTCACTCTAGCAGGCACCCTTCTCTGTCAAACCTTAAGTTACGTTTCCTAACATCCCCTATCGCGCACAAAGGTTTCAGATCAACAAAAGTGCCTGCATCCTCTACCTATGCATGGGCGAGAATGCAGGCACCTTAAATACAAAGCGGGGAACGAACGTGCAGACCATACGGTACTGCACTTTTTTGCAGCGTTTACACAGCCATCTGAATAAACCTTGTGTCATCCGCTATAAGGCTGCGAGCACCTGTTACTAATAGCGCCAATTCCTTCAATGTGGGTTACTAGAGTCTGCCCAGGCTTAAGCCAGTTCCGTGGGTGCAGGGAAAGCCCTACTCCGGCGGGAGTTCCGGTAGCGATGAGGTCGCCGGGTTCTAGGGTCATGAACTGCGAAATATATGAGATAAGCTGTGCAGAAGTAAAAATCATGTCAGAGGTATTACCATGCTGACGTATCTCGCCATCAACTTCGCAGGTAAGCTCTAATCCGCGAGTCGGGTCAAGTTCGTCCGTCGCAACAATATAGGGACCAAACGGTGTCATGCTATCCCAGTTTTTACCTTGAAACCATTCGCTGGTACGTCCTTGCCAGTCGCGCACCGAAACATCGTTAAGAATGGTGTACCCCAACAGTCCAGCGAGCGCATCTTTTTCATCTACCCGGCGCATCTTTTGCCCAATAACAAGGCAAAGTTCGACCTCCCAATCTATTTTTGTGCTTCCGGTTTCGTTTGCAGAAGGCATTTGAATTTCTTCGTTGGGGCCGATGAGCGCATTCGGATATTTCGTGAAGATGGTGGGATATTTTGGGATTTCGAGTCCCATTTCTTCGGCATGATCGCGGTAGTTGAGCCCGGCACAAAGGACTTTTCCAGGGCGGTCCAGCGGTCGTACGAAAGGTAGGGTATTCCAGAGTTCTTCGCCATGTCCTAGAGTTGTAGCACCGTTTTCGCGGAGGATGCTCACCGCGTTGGCAGGGTTGCCGAAGTTGGTGCGGTAACGGCTGTAGAACTGGAGTAGGGGTGAGAGTTTTGCGGGGAGTTCATAGATGGTTTCTTCGTGCATGCAGACGGCGCGGCGGCCTTTGTCGTCTTGGATTTGTCCCCAGCGCATATGCTCTCCTTGAGGTGTGAGGGCGGTCGTATTACCAGTCTACGGTGAACTTGTCTTTATTGTCTCGCTAGGGGTGCCGTGCAGCTGCATGGATTATGTGGGAACCGCCGGCTGTCTTAGCTAGTCATAAGGCGGGAACGCCGCCTTGGTGCATAACGGCTATTTGAAGCCGTTCTGTGCATAAATCTCTAAAATCGCGTCTTCCAGGTCTTCCATGAGCAGAGCGGGGTTTGCGTCTTCGGCGGCACCTACAGTTGCAGGGTTAAGGGGCATGCCGAGAGCATCGTATACTCGCGAGGTAATCTCGCGCAGAGATGCCGAGTTATATACAACGATTCCGGTGCTGAACCACCAGCCACCCTGAATAACGCGCTGTGCGGTCCCCACAAGTTTGATGCGCTCCCCAGAGTGTTCGCCGCCTAGCCGGGCGTATACGGAGTATTCTCCGGGGCAGTATTCTTGGGGGATTTCGCCGACTGCCGCATCCACCCCGACGAGTTGCAGGGCTTGAGCGTACATTTCTCCGAAAAGTTTGTAACGCAGGTTGTTGCCGGTTTTTGCGTCTTCGGCGGGCTGAAAATGATCGATGACGAGGCAGCCGGTGTGGTAGGCGGCCGCATGACCGCCTACTTTACGCACGAGTATGTCGTACCCGAGATCACGGCATGCCTGCGCGGCGGCGGTAAATCCTGGATTGAGCTCATCGCGACGACCGAAAGCGACGGTAGGGTTCGGTTGGTAGATGCGCAGGGTTGCGGTGCGTTTTCCCGCTGCGACCTCGCGCAGCATTGCCACGGTATCGTCGTGGTGCATCAGAAGTTCACCGGATTTTGGGCCTTGTTCACGAAGGATTTCCACGGATTTTATTCTACCGGGTTGGCGCATCATTCCCGACTGTTCAGCGAAAGTAAGGGAAACCAAGGCAGCCCTGTGTTTTTGCAGGCAAACCCTTTTCTGAAAGGTGAGTCTAGACGTAAACTTAAAACGTCTGAACGGTATTCCCACATAAACCATCAGATACCAACACATTCACAGCATAAGAACGCTGACGAAACCGTATGCACACTGTACGTGTGCGCCTATCAAGTTTCGTTTCAAAGGAGTACGGACATGAGCCAATCGTCCTCGACATCCGAGCCCGATGCCACCGCTCGCAATGAGCAATCGCAACCTCCCGAAAAACCCAAGCAGACTAATACTGTTCTCATCGTCAAAGTTGCGGTGATTCTCGCGATTACTATAGCCATCTGGTTTATTCCCGTACCTCCAGGGGTGGAACCACGCGGTATGCATATGCTCGCTATCTTTGCCGGTACTATCCTAGGCCTTATCTTCCAGCCGCTGCCAACCCCATCGGTGGCGCTTATTGGTCTCGGCGCTGCAATGATCACCGGTACCATGAACGCGAAAGAAGAGGCGCTTAAAGGCTTCGGCAACGACTCAATCTGGATTATTGTTGCCGCGTTCTTCATTGCCGATGGGTTCCTCATTACCGGGTTAGGAAAGCGCATCGCCCTATTGTTTGTGCGCCTGCTCGGTAAGTCTTCTCTCGGGCTTTCTTACGGTATGGCGATCACAGATCTCGTGCTTGCACCGGCTACTCCTTCAAATACGGCTCGCGCGGGTGGCGTGATTTACCCGATTATTCGCTCTCTTGCTGAGGTGAACGGCTCTACCAACGAGACCCCCGAGAAACGCCGCAAGCTAGGCTCTTATCTGCTCATGACCGAGGCGCAGGTCAATACCATCACCGCCGCAATGTTCGTGACGGCAATGGCTGGTAACCCGCTGGCTCAAAAATTTGCTCAAGAAAAAGGTCTGCACCTGGACTGGGGCACTTGGGCACTTGCCGCGTTAGCCCCCGGCCTGATTGCCCTTGCTATTATGCCTTGGTTTATCTCAAAGGTATACCCGCCGACCATCAAGCACACCCCTGATGCTCCCGACCATGCACGCAAAGAGCTTGCCGAGATGGGTCCCTTAAGTGTGCCGGAGTGGATTATGCTCGGTACCTTCGTACTGCTGCTAGCCCTCTGGATTGGCGGCACATCCTGGGGTATTAGCGCGACCAGTGCAGCTTTCTTCGGCATCGCAATTCTTCTCGTGACTAAGGTGCTCACCTGGAAAGATATGGCGAATAACTCCAGTGCTTGGTCCACCCTCATTTTCTTCGCGGTGCTTGTGGGCATGGCGGATCAGCTCAAGAAGCTCAAGGTTGTTGAATGGGTAGGCGATCGCGCCGCGCACAGCGTTGCGGGTATGTCCTGGCCGCTCGCCTTCGGCATTCTGATTCTGGTGTACTTCTACATTCACTACATGTTTGCTTCTAACACCGCGCAGATTGTCGCCCTCTATGCTGTATTCCTGGGGGCAGCAATTTCGGCGGGTACTCCCCCAATGTTCGCCGCACTTTTCCTCGGCTTTACCGGCAACCTTATCGGCGGTATCACTCACTATGCCTCTGGACCGGCAGGGGTGTACTACGGATCGGGGTATTTCAGTGTGGGCGAATGGTTCAAGCTGGGCTTCCTGTCTTCGCTCGTAAATATGATTATTTGGGGTGCTGTGGGCACCGCGTGGCTATTCGCTCTCGGATACGCTACACCCTAGTGAGCGCTCGCTAAGCTCTTCCGATCTATTCAGCCACATAAGCTCCGGGCGCTGAATCCTTTTCTAAGATTCAGCGCCCAGAACTTTTTATTTCTGCCGACATTCTGCAGGCTGCCTGCACACCCAAAAAGCGCCCAATACAGCGCGGCGTAAACAAAGCCGATACACCAGGGTTCTAGCGTTGAAACTTAAGCCATCTTCCGTAATCTTACTGCTCATCCCTGCAGGAATATGCGCTAAAACTGTTAGGGTTGTTGTACAACAACGGCGATGTGGTCCATCCGCCATATACGTATTCCCCATCTAAGCATTAACTGTCCGCCATCTACGGGAGAGCCCCATGCATCAAGACCAGCATTTCACGCATGACACCCAATCGCTGCCCATCATCAAGCCCCACCTGCACGGTGCGTTTCCCCCAAATTTTCTGTGGGGCGGCGCTTCCGCAGCCAACCAATGTGAAGGTGCCTGGGATAAAGGCGGCAAGGGTCCTAGCATCCAGGATGTACTTCCTCACGGAGGGCTGAGCCCACGAAGTGCCGCGCCCACGCCCGATAACCTCAAACTTGAGGGCACCGATTTCTACCACCGCTACCCCGAAGACATCGCGCTCCTTGCGGAAATGGGGTTCAAAGTATTCCGGTTCTCCATCGCTTGGTCACGTATCTTCCCAAACGGTAACGAAACAGAACCAAATGAGGAAGGCCTCGCCTTCTACGACCGTGTGCTTGATGAACTTGAAGAATACGGCATCGAACCGCTCATCACTATCAGCCACTACGAAACACCACTTTACCTTGCAGAACAATACAACGGCTGGGTAAGCCGCGATCTTATCGACTTCTACGAACGATACTGTCGGGTACTCTTTGAACGCTACGGCCACCGCGTAAAATACTGGCTAACCTTCAACGAAATCAATTCGGTGCTGCACCTACCGTTTATGTCTGGCGGTATTAACACCCCCAAAGAACAGCTGAGTGAGCAAGACCTTTACCAGGCAATTCATCATGAGCTTGTCGCCTCAGCGCGCGCTACCCGTGCTGCCCGTGAGCTCGCCCCTCACGCCCAGATTGGCTGCATGATTTTAGCAATGCCCACCTATCCGCTCACACCATCACCCCAGGATACGCTCGCCGCCCTACACGCCGAACACGCTAACTTTGCCTTCGGCGACGTGCACGTTCGTGGAACCTACCCCGGATATTTCCTACGCATGCTCCACGAAAAAGGTATCAAGCTCAACATTACCGAACGAGATCGGGAAGACCTCAAAAATACAGTCGATTTTGTCTCGTTCAGCTACTACATGTCCACCTGTGCCAGCAGCGACCCAAACCGCGGCGAAAGCAGCGAAGGGAATATTCTCGGTGGAGTATCTAACCCAACATTGACCGCCTCCGAGTGGGGATGGCAGATCGATCCTGTCGGGCTGCGTATTGTACTCAACCAGTACTGGGACCGCTGGCAGAAACCTCTTTTCATCGTCGAGAACGGCTTAGGCGCACGCGACGAACTTGTTGAGGCCGATGGTGAAATGACTGTGATCGACGATTACCGTATCGATTATCTGCGGGCACACCTGGAACAGGTGCGCGAAGCTATTGCCGACGGTGTGCATATACTCGGTTACACTACGTGGGGCTGTATCGACATGGTTTCGGCGTCTACAGCGCAGATGTCGAAACGCTACGGTTTCGTCTATGTAGATCGTCATGACGACGGTTCGGGGTCACTCTCCCGTTACCGTAAGAAGTCTTTTGATTGGTACCGTCAAGTGATCGCATCTAACGGTGCGGAGCTTGAGAACTCCTAGTAAATCTTGTGAGAAATGCGGGGTTGGTCTTCGGGTAAGTTTCTGAAAGACCACCCCTGTGTTGTGGGCGCTCACTGAAATTCTCTGACTCTCGCCGAAAATTTACGAACTTTACGATGCTTCATCGAGCGGCATATCGTGCATGCTCGTTGAGACAAACTCCCACCATGTAGGGATGAACCCGGCCGCCAAAGCCACACGCTGTGAGAGCACATGCGAAGGGCTGGTCCCATAAAACGGAACGTACCCATCGGCAAGAACCATTCGGGAAAGTTCATATACAAGATGCGCAGCAAGCCCGCGTTGTCGCACCTGTGGCAGCACATCAATACCGATTTGACGCATCAGTGGCGAATCGTCACTTGCACCCGCCATTGCTAGAGGTTCTGCTAAAGCAAGGTCGGCGTCAGAGTCAAACGCGGCAAGGACCATAATATCGGGGCGACGATCGCTAAACCCTAAGGCGTTCGAATACCGTGGATCGCCACGAAAACGCTCGTACTGCTCGGGGTGCAGGAGCTCTATTCGCACCGAGAATTCCGAAACCGCCGTATCATCTTCATCTGCCTCTAAAGCATCTGCCGAAGCGTTCGGTACTGTCGTCACCGTGTGAAGACCGCAAATATGTTGCCGTAACGATTCTCGAAGCGCCCCGCTATCTACCCGGCGCATCATACCGATTCCGGGTACCGCACATTTAACCTCTTGCTCCGGAATATCCGGCGGAACCACAGATTCAAGCAGGTTGCGTGAAGGCGTGTAATATACGCTTGTTCCGCTCACCTGCTGGCTGTAAGGGGTCAAGAGTTCATTCAGCTGGCGCAATGGTGCGTAATCGCCCAACCAATTTGAGAGATCCCCACGCATATACTCAGTGGCCGTTTTCAAAACCCGGTGATACTTTGCGCAAAGTAACCCCACGCCCAGATAGTTACCTACCCGAAGTTCCCAGGTATCAGCGTTGCGGCGGCGGGATGCGCTCATCTCTTCCGCTGGAAGCTGCAGTGCGCTCAGGACCTCAGCACCCAGATTCTGTGCTTGAGAGATAGCTCCCGCAGGTAAACAGAAATCTGCCTCTAACTGAGCAGCAAGAATGTGGTGTACTCTGTCGAGAGTTGTTACAGCGCCGCGCATCTGCGCTCGCAAATGATCACCTGAAGTATCATTCATACCAAAAGTTCTTTGATGAAACGTCCGGTATGAGACTCCTCAACCTGTGCGACGTCTTCAGGCGTTCCTTCGGCGATTACGGTGCCCCCACCGTCGCCACCTTCCGGACCCATATCAATAATCCAGTCGGCACATTTAATGACATCAAGGTTGTGTTCAATCGTGATAACGGTATTGCCCTTATCAACGAGAGACTGAAGCACAGTTAAGAGCTTACGGATATCCTCAAAATGCAGGCCTGTTGTAGGCTCATCAAGCACATAGATCGAACGACCGTTAGAACGCTTCTGCAGCTCTGCGGCAAGTTTCACGCGCTGCGCCTCACCACCTGAAAGCGTGGTTGCGGGCTGCCCCAGACGAATGTAGCCAAGCCCCACATCAACCAGCGTGTTCAAGTGCCGAGCAATCGGGGTGAAGGCCGCAAAAAATTCTGCAGCTTCCTCCACCGGCATTTCAAGCACATCAGAAATAGTCTTACCTTTGTAATGCACTTCGAGGGTTTCGCGGTTATAGCGTTTTCCCTGGCAGGTTTCGCAAGGCACGTAAACATCCGGCAAAAAGTTCATCTCAATCTTGAGGGTGCCGTCACCCGAGCATGCTTCGCATCGACCGCCTTTAACGTTGAACGAAAACCGTCCGGGGGTATATCCGCGCACTTTAGCCTCATTCGTCTCGGCAAAGAGCTTACGAATATGGTCGAACACGCCGGTGTATGTCGCAGGATTCGACCGCGGAGTACGCCCAATAGGCGATTGGTCAACGTGAATAACCTTATCCAGATGTTCCAGACCGTCTACCTTCTTGTGCCGTCCTGGAACCTGTTTTGCACCGTTGAGTTTATTCGCCAGTGAGGTATAGAGAATATCGTTCACGAGGGTTGATTTACCCGATCCCGATACGCCTGTGATCGCGGTAAAAACACCTAGGGGGAAGGTAACGTCAACATTTTTGAGGTTGTTCTCGCGAGCTCCATAGACCTTTAACACACGTTTACGGTCATGTGGGCGGCGTTTCTTTGGAACTTCAATAGAGCGCCGACCCGCCATATAATCACCGGTTATCGACTTTTTATTGGACAAAAGTTCCTTGTAAGTGCCCGAATGGACGATTTCACCGCCGTGTTCGCCCGCACCTGGTCCGACATCAACAATCCAGTCGGCTTCCCGCATCGTGTCTTCGTCATGTTCCACTACAATGAGGGTATTTCCCATATCGCGTAGCTTTGTCAGGGTATCGATTAGACGTCGGTTATCGCGCTGGTGCAAACCTATAGAGGGCTCATCCAACACATAAAGCACGCCAACGAGCCCGGAGCCAATCTGGGTTGCCAGTCGGATGCGCTGGGCCTCCCCGCCCGAAAGCGTGCCAGCGGAACGTGATAACGTCAGGTAATCGAGCCCTACGTCCAAGAGGAATTGCAGGCGTGCATCTAGTTCCTTGAGCACCTGGTCGGCGATCTTAGCCTCGCGAGGGGTCAGCTTTAGGGCGCGCATAAAATCTAAGGCGGTACGAAGCGGCATAGCGGTTACATCCGCAATGGATTTACCCTCAATTTTGACGCTGAGAATAGTAGGGTTAAGCCGCGCACCGTGACATACCGGGCATGCAACTTGACGCATATATTGTTCGTAGCGATCACGCGCAAAATCAGATTCAGTTTCTTGATGTTTACGCATGATATTGGCTTTAACACCCTCAAACCCGGAGGTATAGCGGCGTTCGCGTCCAAAACGGTTGCGGTACGAGACCTCAACTTTAAAATCTTTGCCCTCCAGAATTGCTTTGCGAACCTTGGCAGGAAGATCTTTCCACGGAGTGTTAAGGTCAAATCCGAGCTCTTCGCCGAGACCTGCAAGAAGACGCAGCCAATACTCGGTGGTAGATTTTCCCTGCGACCACGGAGCAATAGCGCCTTCACCCAGAGTCATATCTGGGTTGGGTACTAAAAGATCCTCATCAACTTCAAGCCTGGAGCCAATACCATCGCAAGCCTGGCATGCGCCAAAGGGCGAGTTGAAGGAGAAGGCACGCGGCTCAATAGTGTCCACCTGCAGGGGGTGATTGTTGGGGCAGGCAAGGTTTTCACTAAATGTTCGAGTACGTTCGGATGAATCTGCCTGTACATCTACGAATTCGATGAGCAAGCGGCCGTCGGCTAGTCTGAGTGCGGTCTCCACGGAATCGGTCAGTCGCTGGTGGATGCTCTCCTTGATTACGATGCGATCTACCACAACGTCAATGGTGTGTTTGTATTGTTTCGCTAGTTTAGGAGGATCCGAAAGTTGAACTGTTTTTCCGTCCACCCGGGCACGCGAATAGCCCTGTGTCACCAGGTCTTTGAACAGATCAACAAACTCACCTTTGCGAGCTGATACCACGGGGGCAAGAACCTGCAAACGCGTACGCTCGGGGTATTCCAGCAGTGCATCGACAATCTGCTGCGGGGTTTGCTTGGTAATTTCTTCACTACAGACAGGGCAATGCGCACGTCCTACACGGGCCCACAGCAGGCGCATATAATCGTAAATCTCGGTTATGGTGCCTACCGTCGACCGCGGGTTTTTTGAAGTAGATTTCTGGTCGATAGAGACCGCTGGCGATAGCCCCTCAATAAAATCAACATCAGGCTTATCTACCTGCCCAAGGAACATACGCGCGTAGGAAGATAGTGATTCAACGTACCTGCGCTGTCCCTCTGCGAAGATGGTGTCAAAAGCAAGTGAAGATTTACCAGATCCCGATAGCCCTGTAAAAACCACCATTGCGTCACGTGGAATCGTAAGATCAACGTTCTTGAGGTTGTTTTCGCGAGCACCCTGCACACGAATGCTGCTAAGGTCATTTGAACGCAAAGGGGCGGTTGCTGATCCAGCACGGGGAGGCATCGAAAATCCTTTCGTCTATCTTCGAATCTACATTCTACGCTCTTTCGGCGGGGATAGCATGCTTTATGATGCAGGTTTGACTCGTGGCGAACGTTTTTCCTGGTGACTTTCATTCCCGTTACCCCCTTATACCTGCCGCTAGAAACGGGATATACACCGCATCAGTACACTGGATATATGGCTACTTATCCCGAATCAACTCTTATCTTCGAAAATCCGGAATTTACGGTACGTGCCCTAAGCGTCTCAGACATGGATAACAGCGTCTACCTGATCACGATTCGCCATACTGGTGAGCAAATGCTGATCGATCCCGCTTATGATGCAGAAGCACTGTATACCTTCACGCTTGAGGCAATCATGCAGGACTGTCCAAACCTAGCCCTTACAGAAGAGAACGACCGCCGAGTGCGCATTCTCGAATCTGAAGAAGATTTCGAGCCTATCCCCCGCCGTGCTCTTGGCGTGACGGGTATTATGGTCACCCATGGGCACTGGGACCACATTCGTGCTCTGCGCGAGCTTGAATCTCTCACCGGTGCCATTACTTATGCAGGATCCGCGGATGCCGAGGCCATTCGTGCGCAAGAAAATTTCACGGTCGAAAACGAGTTAAACGGCGGCGAAGTTTTTGATTTTTACGATACAGAGCTGCAGGTGCGCGCTATTTCCGTTCCCGGGCATACTCCCGGATCCATCGTATATTCTGTGCAGACCACATGGGAAGATGACTCCCCCGCTACCCTGCTTTTCACTGGCGATGCGCTCTTCCCCGGCGGCGTAGGCAAGACCGATTCTCCCGCGCAGTTTGGCGAACTTTTCTCAAACGTTCTTGAAAAGCTCTTTGGAAACTTTGATGATGAAGCGATTGTGCTTCCGGGTCACGGGCGTTCCACAACATTAGGCACCGAGCGTCCACACCTTGAAGAATGGGGTTCACGGGGCTGGTAGCCCAGTACATCCTGTAGGCTTTCTAGCAGCACAAGTCTGGTTAAACAAAACGACCGCGCTACCATAGCGCGGTCGTTTTATGACACCCGGGGGTATCTATCACTCACTCAAACACAAGCAACTCGAGGACAATTCATGAAACCTTCGATCACTTGATAACTCAAGTTTAGCCTACTTTTGGGTCGGTTTTCTACATGGTTTTTACTCCCCAAAAACCTTAGATAAGCTGAGCGCATATTTGTAACCATTCTGTTATTTTTACCCCGCGTGAAAGCAGGGCATTTAAATACCAATCGAGATTTTATTGATTTTTGTATGGCATAAATCACTAAAACTTTTTTCTGGAAGTTCCGCGTCATACAGCCATTTTTCAAGGTACACCCCTAAATAACAGTATTGTTAAACCCGCGTAATCATGCGGATTCTATACACCAATTGGTCTGTTTGAATGGTTTTTTCGCAACACACACGAAATCGGTAAAAACTACCCCTCGGTACAGCCCGCGAAGACACAGAAAAGGTGCCGTGCGCATCCCAACATAACGAGGATGCCCACGGCACCTTATCAAGCTTGCCTTCGTCTTTTATGGGCGAAATATGACCCAGAAACCACTACGAAAGACCGACCATCGTACCGTTTTCATCAAAACCAATACGCTCTGCAGCAGGGCTCTTGCTCAGACCGGGCATGGTGCGCATCGTGCCGCAAATAGCGTAAACATAACCGGCACCTGCGGCAAGACGAACCTCGCGCACAGGCAAAGTCCAGCCGGTGGGTGCACCCTTGAGGGAAGCATCAGAAGAGATCGACAGGTGGGTCTTTGCAATCACCACAGGTAGATGCGAATACCCCAGATCGGCAAAACGCTTAAGCTGCTTTGCCGCTGCGGGAGCAATCGAGATACCGTCTGCCCCGTAAACCTTAGTGGCAACCTTCTCAAGCTTAGTTTCGAGAGAATCCTCAAGGTCGTAGGTGTACTCCAAGTTCGAAACGTCGTCGCAAGCCTCAGCAACCACATTTGCCAGATCAACCGTGCCCTTGCCGCCCTCAGCAACACCATGATGGATAGCCACGCGAGCTCCAGCCTCTTCAGCAATACGGCGAATAACTTCATGCTCAGAATCGAAATCGGTGGGGAATGCATTAATAGCCACCACCGGCTGCACACCGAAGTTACGCACAATCTCAATGTGCTTCTTCAGGTTAGTAGCCCCTGCTTCAACGTCGGCAGGGTTCTCTTCAAGCATGCCTTCGGGCAGAGGCTTGCCCGGTACGATCTTGTACAGCCCAGAGTGGGATTTGAGGGAACGTACGGTGACAACCAGCACGGCAGCATCAGGCTTCAGCCCTGAGATTCGGCATTTAACGTTGAAGAAACGTTCAGCACCCATATCTGCCCCGAAGCCTGCCTCAGTAATCACGTAATCGGAGTATTCCAAGCCAACGTAGTCAGCGACAACTGAGGAGTTACCGGTAGCGATGTTCCCGAAGGGGCCCGCGTGAATAAGTGCCGGAGTGTGTTCGAGAGTCTGAAGCAGGTTGGGGTTAATGGCATCCGCCAGAATAACAGCCATTGCGCCGTCAGCCTTCAAATCGGCGGCGGTGACTGCCTCACCATCGTAGTTCAGACCGATAACAATCTTCGCCAAACGTTTGCGCAGGTCCTCAAAGGAGGTTGCCAGCGAAAGAATCACCATGATTTCAGAGGCACTGGTAATATCAAATCCGGTCTGTCGGGGCACACCGTCAATACGCTCACCCAGACCGACTACGATGTTGCGCAGGGAGCGGTCGTTCATGTCGATAACGCGGCGCCACTCGATAGCACGGGGGTCGAGACGCAAGTCATTACCCTGGTGCAGGTGGTTATCGATCATGGCGGCCAAAAGGTTGTGGGCCGCGGTAACGGCGTGGAAATCACCGGTCAGATGCAGATTTAGCTTCTCCATGGGAACTATCTGCGAGTAACCGCCGCCAGCGGCACCGCCCTTAATACCGAAGGTTGGTCCCATGGCAGGCTGGCGAAGCGCCAGCGCAGCTTTACGGCCGGTCTGGGAGAATCCCTGTGCTAGCGAGACAGAGGTTGCGGTCTTACCTTCGCCGAGCGGTGTGGGAGTTACAGCGGTAACGACAATGTACTTGGAACCGCGCTTTTGGGCGGTTTCTGCGTTGGTGCTTTCATCGAGCAGGACCTTGGCAACATATTTACCGTAGGGCTCCAAACGATCTTCGCTGATGCCGTTCTCGGCGGCTATTTCGGTGATGGGCTTAAGCTCAGCAGCGAGAGCAATTTCGAGGTCGGAAGGGAAAGGCTTGTTCGTCATCATTGTCCTTAACAAGTAGAAACCAACAGTTCCATATCCCATTCTATGCTCTAGCTCACGGATTGTCGCCTACATTTATATGTGAGATATACGGCGAGGAAAATATGCCATCTTGCGGAAGGTCTCTTGACACAATGTTCCCAGGTCAAAGACGAAGCAACTCCCACGCTCATGATTCAGTTGTTCATGCTCGCAGGAGTTTCTTCGCTCGACAGTAAATATAGTTACTACATCGTCAGCAGCACCTTGGTCGCGGTACGCTGATCCATTGCCTCATAGCCCTTGGGAGCTTCGTCGATGGGCAATACTAGATCGAAGACCTTACCGGGTTCAATCTCACCCTTGTAAATCAGGTCAATCAGGGTCGGCAGGTATTTACGAACCGGCGCGGGGCCTCCTTCAAGATGAATCTGTTTGCCGAAGAGCACATCGGTACCGATCGAGCTGTCGTGGGGCACGCCTACGAAACCGATGTAGCCGCCGTGGCGTACGCATCCGAGGGCTTGGTCAAAGGCCTGCTGAGTACCAACAGCCTCCACCACGCCGTGCGCTCCTACTCCGTCAGTAAGCTCTAAAACCTTGGCGATGCCTTCTTCACCGCGTTCTTCCACCACATGGGTTGCTCCGAACTGCTTAGCCAACGCCTGACGCTCGGGGTTGCGAGACATTATGATGATCTTTTCAGCGCCCAGCTGCTTAGCCCCAATAACTGCGCCCAGACCAACGGCACCATCGCCAACCACAACAATGGTCTTATCTGGGCCGGCCTTTGCGGCATCGGCTGCGTACCAGCCAGTCCCCAGCACATCGGATGCTGCCATCAGATGAGGAATCTGCTCTGCGGTAGGGTATGCGGGAGTCTTAACCAAAGTGCCGTCTGCGAAAGGAATACGGGCGTATTCCGCCTGGGTACCGTTCGAGCGCATACCAATGAAACCATCGCCTGCAGCAATGGCCTTAAGGCACCGTGACGGGTAACCATCCTGGCAGGTTGCACACTCACCGCATGAGATGCAGAAAGAACCAACGACAAAGTCACCAGGTTTGACGGTCTTAACATCGTCGCCAACTTCGATAACCTCACCGATATATTCATGACCCATCTGCTGATGGTCTACAGGCTGCGCGCCACGGTAGGGCCACAGGTCAGAACCGCAGATGCAGGATGCGGCAAGTTTAATAACGGCATCCGTGGGTTCCAGGAGGGTGGGCATGGGGCGGTCTTCTACGACAACCTTACCGGGTTCTTCCATAATGACTGAACGCATTAGCTGTACTCACTTTCATGTAAATTCTTTAGGTTTTAACCAGCCGTTGTATTAGAGTACGCCCTTCGAGTTACTCGAAAGCAAGCACCATGGAAGATAAAAGGTATGTTATTCCACATCTATTTTTGAGAATAAAACTTAGTATCTTATACCTTTGGGGTGCCGTGAGATACTGGAATTATGAGTTACAGCGTCAAAGAAATCTCAGAAAAGCTTGACATAAGCCCGCATACGGTACGGTATTACAGCGACAAAGGCCTTATTCCCACTGTGCAACGAGATGAACATGGACGGCGTGTTTTCACCGAAGAATGCGTGGGGTGGTTTGAAACGATTCACTGCTTACGTGCATGCGGTATGAGCATTAACGATGTCAAAGCCTATGTAGACCTCAGCCGTCGTGGCGTGTCTACAGCATCGGAGCGTTTACACATTATCGAATATTACGCACACGTTGCCCGTCAGCAGCTACTTGATGCTCAGCGAAGGATTGATTTTGTGGACCGAAAAATTGCGTACTACCAAGATTTAATGGCGCAAGAGAATAAGAAGCATGCATAACCTAGCGCCCAATTTATTAGTGAATATCGAATATAAATCGGGGTACCTCACACCATTTCAGGTGAGGTACCCCGATCATTATTCCTCTCAGAGAGTATGTGTGAAAGACCCGTCTACCCAAGCTATCTTTTGATACTCTCTAGCATTGGATCTCGCCACCTTACACAGGCTGGATCTTCTTCTTATTCATGAAGGGTTACCTGTGATGCAGGAAGCTGCTGCACCTTCAAAGACGATGCAGGAGCATTGGTGTAAACCCTTACCTTAACGGTGCGCCCTTCCATGGTGCATTTATCCGGCGCTCCAAGCACGGATCCCTCAACAGTGGCCACGTGGAGAGTACCGTTACTTTCAGCAGCTTCGGCACGTACATCAAAACAAGTTGCGGTACCGGTCGGTACGCTAAAGGTAATCTCATGATCACCCGTCACCTCATAATCCGACCAGTTAACAACATGTTCATGTTCCAAGGGGACGGAGTTCGAATCATGTACTGCCGGAGCTGAGATACCTGCATCCGAGCTAGTTGCCGGAGGAATGACCGGAACGAACGCCTGCACATATGCAGAAGCTGCGGGGGCGGACAGCATCGAAGCACCCAACGCGAGAGAGACGGCACCGACCCCGACCAGGGTGGCACGCCGAACGGCTGACAGCGTAGTCTTAAACATGAGCATCGCTCCTTTGCTCGACAATTGCTTGCACCTCCACCCTATAAGTTTTTAAATCTCAAGTGAAGAGTTACATAAAGATGACACACCCAAGATTTAAAAAATTTTTACGAGTCTCCTAGACTCCCCTGAATTTGACGCACAAACCCGTATATTCCCTATGTTTTTAAGGAAATATACGGGTTTCTTAAAGTTATATCTTCCTGATCTCAGGATCAGTTTTTGAGGCTAAAAATCCCAGTCTTCATCCTCGGTGTTCACGGCTTTACCGATCACATACGATGAGCCAGATCCCGAGAAGAAGTCGTGGTTCTCGTCGGCGTTGGGCGAAAGAGCCGATAAAATAGCAGGCGAAACATTGGTCACGCTCGCGGGGAACATCGCTTCATACCCCAGGTTCATGAGAGCCTTATTCGCGTTGTAGTGCAGGAACTTCTTGACGTCTTCGCTCCAGCCCACACCGTCATAGAGTGAATGCGTGTAGGCTACCTCATTCTCATACAATTCGTACAGCAGGTTGAAGGTGTACTCCTTAAGTTCTGCCTGCCGTTCCGGGCTCTCTTTTGCTAAACCACGTTGGAATTTATAGCCAATGTAGTAGCCGTGAACAGCCTCGTCACGAATAATCAGACGAATCAGATCGGCGGTATTCGTCAGTTTAGCGTGTGCCGACCAGTACATGGGCAAGTAGAATCCTGAATAGAACAAGAAGGACTCCAGCAGCGTAGAGGCAACCTTCTTCTTGAGCGGATCATCCCCCGTGTAGTATGCGAGAATAATCTTCGCTTTCTTCTGCAGGTGCTCATTTTCGGAGGCCCAACGGAAAGCATCATCAATCTCTTTAGTCGAACTCAGAGTCGAGAAAATCGAAGAATACGACTTAGCGTGCACCGACTCCATGAAGGCAATATTGGTGTATACGGCTTCTTCGTGCGCGGTGACTGCATCCGGTAAAAGAGACACAGCACCAACGGTGCCCTGAATAGTATCCAGCAGAGTCAGCCCCGTGAAAACACGCATGGTCAGCTCTTTTTCTTCTGCCGTCAAGGTCTTCCATGAGGGAACATCATTGCTCAGCGGAACCTTTTCAGGCAACCAAAAGTTACCGGTCAAACGATCCCATACCTCAAGGTCCTTATCATCTTCAAGGCGGTTCCAGTTAATAGCCTCAATCGGGTGGTCGACGAGGTGCACTTTTTCACTCATGTGTATCTCCCAGATTGGATGTCACGCCCACACAGGCATGTAATGTTTTCTAAAGTTACTAATCGAGTCTGTTTCGGGGTGCAAGAAGAACCTCTTGCACCCCGAAACCCGTAAGATGCTGATTCATTTACAGCATGCAGGATACGCAGCCCTCAACTTCGGTGCCTTCAAGAGCCATCTGACGCAGGCGAATGTAGTAAATAGTCTTGATACCCTTACGCCATGCGTAAATCTGGGCACGGTTAATATCGCGAGTGGTCGCAGTATCTCGGAAGAAGAGAGTCAAGGACAATCCCTGATCCACATGCTGCGTTGCCACGGCATAGGTATCAATGATCTTCTCGTACCCAATTTCATAGGAATCTTGGAAGTATTCCAGGTTATCGTTCGTCATGAACGGTGCCGGGTAGTAGACTCGCCCCAGCTTGCCTTCCTTACGAATCTCAATCTTAGAAGCAATCGGGTGGATCGAAGAAGTCGAACCGTTGATGTACGAGATAGATCCGGTGGGCGGAACGGCCTGCAAGTTCTGGTTGTACATGCCGTATTGGGCTACATCGGCGGCAAGCTGAATCCAGTCTTCGCGGGTCGGAATATGATGCTTAGCAAACAGCTCACGCACCCGTTCGGTCTGCGGTTCCCATTCCTTCTCAATGTACTTGGCGAAGAACTCACCGTTAGCGTACTTTGAACTCTCAAACCCTTCAAAGGTCACGCCGCGCTCCTTGGCGATCTCCATGGAAGCGCGAATAGCATGGTACGTCACCGTGTAGAAGTAAATATTGGTGAAGTCCAGGCCTTCTTCGGAACCGTAGTAAATGTGCTCACGCGCCAAGTACCCGTGCAGGTTCATCTGCCCCAGACCGACCGCGTGGCTCATATCGTTACCGCGTTCGATAGACGGCACGGAACGAATATCGGATTGGTCGGAAACTGCAGTAAGCGAACGAATAGCGGTTTCAACGGTTTTTCCTAGGTCATCACCGTCCATGGTCATTGCGATGTTGAGAGACCCAAGGTTGCACGAAATATCTTTCCCAATTTCGGCGTAGCTCAAATCGTCGTGGTAAATCGACGGCTTTGAAACCTGCAGAATCTCCGAGCAAAGGTTAGACATGATAATCTTGCCTTCAATCGGGTTAGACCGGTTAACCGTATCCTCAAACATCACGTAGGGATACCCGGACTCGAACTGCACCTCAGCAATAGTCTGGAAGAACTCGCGCGCGTTGATCTTGGTCTTGCGAATCCGCGAGTCATCCACCATTTCGTAGTACTTCTCAGAAACGTTGATATCTGAGAAAGCTACTCCGTAGATACGTTCTACATCGTAGGGCGAGAACAGATACATATCTTCGTTACGCTTTGCCAGCTCGAAGGTAATATCAGGAATCACAACACCCAAAGACAGGGTCTTGATGCGTACCTTCTCGTCCGCGTTTTCACGCTTAGTATCTAAGAAAGCATAAATATCGGGGTGATGCGCGTGCAGGTAAACCGCGCCTGCACCCTGACGAGCACCCAACTGATTTGCATATGAGAACGCATCCTCAAGGAGCTTCATCACAGGTATAACACCGGATGATTGGTTCTCAATCTTCTTGATGGGAGCCCCAGACTCACGTAGGTTCGTGAGGGCGAACGCGACACCACCTCCACGTTTTGAAAGCTGCAGGGCAGAGTTGATGGAACGGCCAATCGACTCCATATTGTCCTCAATACGCAGCAGGAAGCAGGAAACGAGCTCACCACGCTGCTTCTTACCAGCGTTCAGGAAGGTCGGGGTTGCGGGCTGAAAACGACCGGAAATGATCTCATCTACGATCTCTTCTGCAAGTTTTCCATTGCCTTCAGCAAGAAGCAGAGCCACCATGCATACACGATCCTCGAAACGCTCCAGGTAACGCTGACCGTCGAAGGTCTTGAGCGCGTAGGAAGTGTAGAACTTGAAGGCGCCTAGGAAGGTGGGAAAACGGAACTTGGCAGCATAGGCACGTTTGAAAAGAGACTTCACAAAGTCAAAACTGTACCGGTCGAAGAGTTCCGGCTCGTAGTACTGATTCTCAATCAGGTACTCGATTTTTTCTTCGAGATCGTGGAAGAAAACCGTGTTGTTATTAACATGCTGAAGAAAATACTGACGTGCGGCTTGACGGTCGGCGTCAAATTGGATCATGCCGTTTTCATCGTAGAGATTCAGCAAAGCGTTCAGCTCGTGGTAACTCATACCTTTGAACTTGTCAGGTACCGCTTTGGAGCTGTGTCCGGCACCGAGAGTCTCTAGCGCTGAAGGCAGTTTTGCGTCCAAAATTCTTCCAATCCTTTGTTTACTTTTTCGACATCTGAGGAGGTTCCCATAAGCTCGAACTTGAAGAGCAAGGGAACATCGCATTTCTTCGCCACAATATCTGCTGCGATTCCGAAGAGAGATCCGAAGTTTGTATTTCCCGATCCGATAACACCGCGAAGCTGGCGACGGTTCTCTTCGTTGTTCAGGAATTTGACTACCTGCGGGGGAACATTGCCTGCACCTTCAGGCTTCCCGTATGTGGGTACGCACAGCACATAGGGTTCGTGCATAACGGGAGTCTCATCCTTAGTTCGCAGAGGAAGGCGCACGTTTCGTGCCTGTAGTTTCTCAACGAACTTATGAGTGTTGCCTGAAATTGAGGAGAAGTAGACAACGAGCGGCGAATCCTTACCCAACGAGCTTTGAGTCGCTCGGCCCTCAGCGGCATCACGTTCCTGAAGAATAATCTTCTGAATCTCAGCGTTCTCATGCGTAGGATTTTGTGCGAGGGGGGTGCTCATATTTCTCCTTACTCCACGATCGAATACCCACGGAAATTCTATGGGTTGAGTCGTGCTTGACGCTGCCGCCTATGCTAATGCAAGCGCGTTAATCTTGTCAGGCTGGAATCCTGACCAATGCTCTTCACCGGCGATGACGACCGGTGCCTGCATGTATCCGAGGGACTTAACCATCTCTAGCGCCCGGGAATCTTCCGTAATGTCTACTTTGTCGTAGTTGATGCCCTTGGCGTCTAGCGCCCGGTAGGTCATGTTGCACTGAACGCACTGCGGTTTGGTGTACACGGTCACTACCATCGGTTTTCTCCTTGTCAGCCCCAAGGCGGAGCGTAATTGCGTGAATACTTTGTGTGCAAGGCAGAGGATTCTTGTGCTTGATGAGACTTCCTTTAGCTCTAGAAGACTGGAAGCATTTCGTCATCGGCCGCGCAAAGAATCGAGCCGGGTATTAATACTACATGTTGTGTCTGAAAATTTCTCTGGCACAAGATGCTGTGGTGAAGTGTGGATGTTTTGTTCGAGAAACCCACACGCGAGCACAAGGACATTCAGTTTATCCACACCTCAGGAGAGTGTAATTCCGCTAATTATTGCGGGCAATACAGAGTTATCCACATATCGGCTCTGTGAGCGGAACGCGCATCGCTCTTTTAAACTGAAAATCTGTTCTGTTTTTTCAGGGCGAACAGGCCTTTGTGTGAGATTTCTGGCATTGTTTCCCTCTTGATTTTTAAGCTTTTATACCCATTCCTTGATTCTCTGCGGAACGAGGCTGAAAAACTCGCCTGGAATCCACCTACATGCGTCGTGTTGGAAGTTTTTTATGGCTTTTGAGAGTATGGCAAAGATGTGATTAAGAAATTTTTGAAACATTCAGATGATCGGCGTGTTGTTGGGTTTTTGTGAGGGAAATCGTCAAACCCATTAAAACCCACATCTCGTATGAGGTCAGTACAGTTCGCCTGTGGATAAGCGTAATGATCTACTTGTCTCAATAGTTGATCTTCCCCTGCCAGCCCTCAAGATGAGGTCAGCTCTTCCCCACACCACAGAGAACAGCCATACAGATGTACAACCTAATACGTGTTTAGAGAAGTCCTCGCTCACGAAGCAGTCGGCTCAACGTATGCCCATCATTCGCTTCCATCCACAATGGAGAATTTGTCATTTTTTGCGCTCTCTGATCGCTCCAGACCCGCCCAGAGGCGAGAACGCTCTCCCCCACCGTGAGGTTACGAATCATGATAGCGGCGACGTTCTGCGGGTAGCGCACCGCAAATCCGTTGTATATATCCGGGTCACGCTGTCCGTCGTCGCCGATAAGAATCCACTGCATCTGGGGAAATTCTTGGGCAAGTCGTTTTAGAGAGTTCACTTTGTGTTGGGACCCCGACCTAAACCAGCGGTCAGGAGTTGGCCCCCAGTCTGTTAATAGGAAGGTTCCACGCGGGTAGCCGTTGCGGGTCAGAAAGCGGCGCAGTGTCGGTGTAATATTCCAAGCGCCAGTGGAAAGATACATAAAAGGTGCCTGAGGATGTGCTCGATGAATGCGGTCCATGAGCACCGCCATGCCCGGGGTCGGAATGCGCGCGTGCTCATCCAGTACAAAAGAGTTCCACGCAGCGACAAGAGGACGCGGCAACATAGTCACCATAACGGTATCATCGACGTCTACGATAACCCCGATTTTCTGGGATTCCGGAACGATATAAACGTTAGTTTCAACGGCGCGGGAACCCGGTACATACATGATGACCTTATGCATTCCGGCCGGTAAGTCTAGGTCAAGGCGCACATCCAGCACTCCACCACGGTCGGTTTGTACCTCAAACGTATGCCCCGCAATAAGAATAGTCACATACACATCCGACATGGCAACGGTGGTAAAAGCCCGCCACCCGCGCGTCGGGTTATCGGTATCTTCGGTGCCTTCCACCACATGCAGGAGTTTTTCAAAGGCAGCCGTTTTATAGAGGGCACGCCCAAGAATACGCACCCACCCGGATTCAGTATCTGTGGCTACCCGTCCATATCCTTCAGAAGGCACCACAATAGGCTCACGCCCGTGAGCCACAGCTCGCTGTTCACGCCAACGATGCACGGCATCGCCCATACGATACCCTAGGTTAACGGCTTCACCTGCAACTTCGGTGACCACGCTGCGCAATTCTTGTGAGCCTAGATTCTCCATGCTTTCTAGTTTTCCATATCTTGCAAGAAAACACCCTATTTTCAAGTTCGACTTCTAAAGCGTCCTCATCAATTAGTTTCATAGCCGCTCAACCTTTTTCTCAGGGGGTATTCAAACGGGTTAAAGAGAAAAGGATCTCGGTTCCCCTCTACTGTGGAAACCGAGTCCTTCTCTTTCGTCGTTAGGGCTGCTACGGATTTAGTGTGTGCGATAGATCAGATACTCTCAGCCGATGAAGGAACAAGTATCAGTTCAGTGCTCACCACTTTCTAGTGATGCTCAGACTGCCCAGATTCTTCAGTATGCAGCTGGAATGGACCTGAGCTGAGTTTTACCTGGCAGTACGCCGAACCTTTACCTTCTGCCTGTTCTACGTGGTGCACAGGCTCTTCTTCACCGGTAACTTTGATACCGCATTTCACCACGTCATTAGGGTTATCCGCATAAACAGCCACCTGAATAACTTTGCCAGCCAACTCATGGTTATCAGCCGAAGTCAGCCGATAGTAGTTAGTTTTCGCTTCTAGGCTCTGTTCGGCAGAGTTGATTTCTTGACCGTCTTGAAAGATCCGAAGCTTTCCAGTTTGAGCCTTATAACCATTATGTTCACTGCCGTTTAGGATCTCGGCAGAGACGGTAATATCGCCGCGATTTCCATAGTCTGGAGCGGAATTCAGAGACAAACCGGGCACAACTTCTGCGGAGCACCCGGTGAGTAACGCAACCGAAGCGGCCGCAACGAGAGTAATTTTCTTGACCATATGTCCATGGTAACAGTAGGCTACAGGCGAAAACGCTAGATGATGCAAGGTTTCAGCATTGTATCCGTACTAGTTAAAATCTGACACTTTCGCAAAAGCGTCGATTGTCATCTCTTGAGCTAACCGCACGTTATCCTTAAGAGTATGCCGCACTCTCCTTCACGCCGTCTGCTTCTCGCTGGTTCTCTCGGTGCATTAGCACCGATTATTTTTGCCTCCACGCCCAAGACTATTAATGCGACTACTAGCGATTTTTCCTCTACCGCTCATGAAACACAGGATAATGTTCCTGAGTCGCTCACGTTCTCTCCCGCAGCGCCGCCAAAGCCGAATGAAGGTTTCAACGTAGCAACTATTGCGAAACAGCCGTGGTCTGCCCCTATGACCCGCCTGCCGGGTGAAGGACGTTATATCGCGTGGACCGTTGACGATGGAGTCAGCCCAGAAACAATTCGAGCCTACGCAGAATTTGCTGCGCGTACCGGTGTGCGCCTAACCTTCTTTGTCAATATGACCTATGTGGGGTTCACTCAAAATGTTGATGTGCTCAAGCCGCTAGTGCAAACCGGACAGCTTCAAATTGCAAACCACACCTTTAGTCACCCCGATTTAAAAACTCTCAAAGATGATCAGATTAAGCACGAACTAGAGAAGAACGAGGCTGAGATTCAAAGAGTTTTTGGGGTCTCGGCAAAGCCTTATTTTCGTCCCCCCTACGGCAGCTATGATGCGCGAGTGCTCAAAGTAGCCGCTAGCGTAGGATACACGCGCCCGGTGCTGTGGGAGGGAACTCTCGGAGATGAGGCTAAAACCTCAGCGCGTGTTATCTATATGCGATCGCTCAAATACGTTCTGCCGCAACGAATCCTGTTAGGGCATCTGAATTTCACGACCATTATTCCGCTTCTTGATCGTCTTGCTGGGCTAGTCGCCGAGCGTAAGCTCATCACGGTCACACTCAACGACTATTTTGAGGGGCTAACCGAGGAAGAACGTAAGGCCTCCGAGCCAAAACCCGAAGATAAGAAGGACGAAAAGAAAGAAGAACCAGCTTCCCCAGCTCCAGCCGCGGGATCTGGCCTTGGCACCACCGGAAATTAGAAACATACAGGATTTTAAGAAATATGTGCATCTTTTGACCGTAGGTACAGCAAACGGTTAAAGAGGCACATGTTTTGATCCAGCGTCATTCGCTTTGGCTGCCGTAGGAACAGCCATACCCACCGAATCCACAGGTTGTTCCTTCCGCTCTCCCCTGGAGGCGTCAGAGCTTTGAAGCCGTGTTCGGTCGTACGGGGCTCATAATTTAGGGCTTGTGAGTTTCAGCCCAAACCCGGTTGAGTCCTTCCAAAATTGCTGCAGGCGGTTGAGCCCCGTTAATAACCCACTGCGCCTCGACCAAAAAGAAGGGAACACTCGTAATACCCAATTCCTGTGCCACACGTTCGTCAGCGCGCACGTCCTCAGCATAGTGATCAGCCGCGAGTATTTCATCAACTTGACGTGAATCGAGACCGATTTCAGCGGCAATCTTCCGTATGGACTCGTGTTTTTCGATGGAGCGTCCCTGCGTAAAATATGCTTTTTTGAAAGCCTCTTGAGCCTCTGCGGCTTTTCCCTGTGCAGTTGCGTGATGAATAATACGGTGGGCATCAAAACTATTGCCGTACTTTGCGTTGCGCCAGTTAAAATCCAAGCCCACTTCTTGGGCACGTTCTGCTATTCCTTCTTGGGTAGCGATAGATTCCTCTAGGTTGAGAGAATATTTCGCGGCAATACGTTCAGCAAGCGGCAAAGCATTATCTTCCCGGGCATTTTGGTCGAGCTCAAAGCTATGCCAACGAACCTCTACTTCATCACGGTGCTCAAATTGGGCGAGAGCTATTTCAAAATTCCTCTTACCTAAATAGCAGAAAGGGCAAACAATATCTGACCAAATATCTACGCGCATCATGTACCTTTCAAGAGACTAACGATTACGCCGGTAAAACTTGCACAGCACTAATTTATCCCAGCGTACGTTCTACCCGTAATAGTCGCGCAAGGTTACGGGGGTAAGATTCCGTTCGTCCAAAAGCATTTTGATCTTATAGAGCACTTCAATAACTCCGGGGTAGTTCAAATGGCCAATGAGAATAGTCTGCGAGTTCGCATATTTTTCGGAATATGCGTATATTTCTTCGGCAGGTATGGGTGAAGAATCAGCTAAAGACCCGTACCAGAGAACCGCCCTGTCGAATCCTGCACCTGCCGCAGCCTCAAGCACACGAGAATCATAGTATCCGTATGGTGGGCGGTAATATGGTTTAGAAGATACGCCGAAAAGCCGCTGTATCTCTTCGTCATTTTTCGTTAATTCTTTGGCGATCCCTGCATCATCTAGCGTAGTCAACGCCGCATGCGACCACGTATGATTGCCGATTTGAATCTGCCCTGATTCTACCAACGGTTTAAGAACGTCTAGGTTCGGTTCAAAAGCGTTATATGACCCGTTGATAAAGAAGGTAAGCCGGGTTCCCGTTCGGGCGGCAAAATCTGCATAGGCGCGCACAACATCAGGACTTTTCCCGTCATCAACGGTCCAAGCAATATAGTTCCCTGCACCTTCCAAAGCGGTTTGCGGTTCATCCCACGGGTGCGCCACCTCTATGGGATTTATCGACTCCGGCAAGGCCGCTCTCTGATGGTCGTCCTCTTCTGAGGAATCTAACGCTGGCGCCGAAGATGTAGAGGACGAATCTACCCATGATGCTGATTCTTCAACGCCCGCGACCTTTTCATCTCGTGTTACGGCATAAGGCACGCCTGCACCCAAAAGCGGGGTGAGCATACCTAAAACGGCCGCTCGGCGTGGTATACGGGTGAAACGATCCGCCGAATTACGATGTGGAGTTTCTTTGCTTAGACTCTGGTGTTTATATGGGTACATATACTTCTACCCTATCGTGCTCTCGTGCAGAGACATAGTGCTTTTACATAACTTATAAAGTTGGGCGGGAGCGTTCCCACCCAACTTTTTATAACGTAGTTATTAGGGTTTATTTCTTTTTAGGTTCGCAGGCGATACCATCACCGTCTGAATCAAGATGAGTTCCATACCCCGGCTGTCCGCGGTATAAAGGCGCAGCCCCTGCCGCCCGTACAGCAGCACAATTTTTGTAATAGACACCACCACCGTTATTTACAGGCGCAGGCTGTTCTGGAACCGGGGCAATATGCCGTTGCTGCGCCGAAGTCTGCGCAGGCACTGGAGCAACAGGTTGCTGCTGCACGGGATCCTGTTGCTGTTGAACCGGAGAAGGTTGTTGAGCTGCCTCGGGCTGAGGGGTAGAAGTAGAGGCGTCATCAAGAGGTACCTCGACAACATCCTCATGCTGTTCAGCGTCAGCAGTGCCAGCTGGTTCTGGCGTTACTTCAGAAATAGTGGGAGATGTAGTTGGAGTAGGGGTTAGTGACGGAGTTATGGAAGCCGTAGGGCTTGCAAAAGTGCTCGTAGAGACCGTCGCAGAGACTGATGGGGATGAAGAAGGGGTTTGTTCTTTGCGGGCATTATTGCCGGAGCATCCGGTAAACAACACGGCACCAATAAGCGCCACCGCGGCAATGTGGTTTCTCATATACAATTATTCCTCATGAATGAGTGGTGAATAAATCCTCATGGAGAGCTACCGTAGCTCTCTGTACTAGTTTAGCCTAAACTTATGGTCTCTAATACTCCGTGTTTTTATATTTGAGAAATTCCCAATGGAATCATATCTTGACATATGTTTCTTAGAACAGGTTCATTATTATAAAGTTTTTATCTCTGAGTTATAACGAATGTCTTCTCCAGAAGATCTTCAGATTTTCCCTAGAAGCCTCACAAAATTCAGCATAATATTCTTGCTATCGAAGGTTTTCGAGAAAATTATCGAGCTCGGCAGGGGCACAGAACCGGTATATATGGGCTTGTACTTCTGGATGCGCGCATGCCGCCATAATACGCGGCAAGCTATCGCGCCTATAGCGCAGAATCCATTTCCAAAATTCTAGGTTCTCCGGGGAGCGCCGTAGCGCACGCATACCGCATACGCGAGCGCTAAAGTCTAAGAGAATAACCGTATCTGCGGCCTTGAGCCGTTCTAATAGTTTGGTGTCATATACGCCTAAATCACCGTCTATAATCCACTCAGGTTCAGAGATGATCTGCTGATGAATAATATTCCACTGATCTACTGGAGTAGGCGTAAGGTCTTCATCCCAGAAATACTGGTCTAGCTCGAAAACAGGTAGTTTATAGCGGGTAGCAAGATAGGAAGCCAGGGTACTTTTGCCGGCACCACCGCGGCCTAAAATAGCAATACGTTTCATCATGACACCTTATAAATTCTCAAAGACTAGTAGTATTCGAGTTCGTCAATGCTGCCCAATACGGCAACATCCATAGTTCTCAGGGCCTCAAGATTTGTAATAGTGTCATCTTGATCAATCAGATATACAGTGTATCCCTCGTGTCTCATTCTTCTCATAATTTCTAGAAGCATATGCTGGGCGACCTCATCCACAGAATAAACTCGGGTAACATCAAGCGCTATTCGTGTTCCCATGTAGTGTGTATCAACAATTTCACGGATAACTCGCTCTGCACCGGCAAATCTAATTCTGCCCTGCAGTTGAATTACCTGGGTTATTTTCTCACCGGAGCCTATTCGGTAGTTAGCTCGTATTGCGGACCGAGCAACAGTGGGTATGTTCATAACGTGCATGCCCATATCTGAGGAGAATCGTTCGAAGAGAGATACACCGCGCACGCTGTTGCCGTGTACATCTAGGCGTGGTGAAAATGTTGCTAGTCCCAGCTGGCCCGGTACGGCGCCAATAATTCCTCCGCCTACCCCACTTTTAGCGGGAATTCCGACCTGCGTTGCCCAGTCCCCTGCAGCGTTGTACATACCGCAGGTGAACATAACACTCAGTACCTGGCGCACCACTGTCTTAGGTACTACCTGTTCCCCGGTAACGGGTTGAATTCCGTAGTTTGCCAGAGTTGCCGCCATCATCGCCAAATCCTGCACGGTTACCAGCAAAGAGCATTGACGGGTGTAGCCTTCGACTACACCGGTGGGGTTCTCCGTGAGAATGTCGTGACTGCGAAGCATATGAGCGATCGCTAGATTACGATGCGCGTGCTCGATTTCAGATGAGTACACCGCTTCATCAACGTCAAGGGAACGGCCAGCGAAGGCAGAGAGCCCAGAAATCACACGTTCCATACGCTCTGCCCGATTCATTGTTTCTGTACCGACTAAAGAATGCGTGGTAATTGCGCCGGCGTTAATCATGGGGTTTAGCGGACGACCAGAGCTGTCTTCAAGGGAGATCTCGTTGAAGGGTTCCCCGGACGGTTCAACTCCAACTTTGTCTAAGACTTTCTCAAACCCGCGATCAGCAAGGGCTAAAGCATACACGAAAGGCTTTGAGATGGATTGAATGGTAAATAGCGAATCAGTATCGCCGGAAGCATAGAGTTCCCCATCGACCATAGCTATAGAGGCGCCAAGACGTTCAGGATCAACCTCGGCAAGTTCAGGAATATAATTCGCAAGCACACCCGTTCTATCGGCCGCAACGCTTTGGAGAACTTCGTCAAGGTAGCTCGGTATCGGTGAATGCATGAGTTTCCTCCTGAAGGACAATATTTTCCTAATACACGGCGTGAGGTTCTTGGGCGTAGAAACTTCATGCGTCTTCGCGGTGGCAAGATTCCGCCTATGTCCCAGCTTCTTGAAGTTTAGCTTTTACGCCTTAAATACTCCAAATATGGCTTAACTATTCCATCTGTTCGTAGGTGTATTCTCCTTTCCTCTTCCCAGTGGCTAGGGCAAATTCTGCTTTCAGGTAGTTTTTCGTGTCCTGCAGGTCTTTAGCACGACCGTATATTGTAGCTTTGACATTGATACGAAAATTACGAAAGGAGAATCATGTCCACATTGATTACTGGTGCGTCTTCGGGGATCGGTGAGGAGTTCGCACACCGTTATGCCGCTCAGAAACACGACCTCGTCTTAGTCGCGCGAACCGAAAGTAAACTCCAGGCTCTAGCCGAAAAGCTGCGCGCCGAGCACGGTATTACAGTAACGGTAATTCCTTGTGACCTTACCGCGCCGGATGCGGCTGAGCGACTCTGGGAAGAAACGAACCGTGCCGGGTTAGAGATTGATGTACTCGTCAATAACGCAGGTTTTGGTACTCAGCGTGATGTTGCTGACGATGATCCAGATAGGCTTGAAGAAGAAGTACGGCTCAATTGCCTTACTGTTGTGGGCTTGACGGCGCGGTACTTGCCCGCGATGCGCGAACGTCAGAACGGTACGATCATCAACATAGCTTCAGCCGCCGCTTTCCAGCCGATTCCACATATGGCAGTGTACGCTGCGACCAAAGCATTCGTGCTTTCCTTTACTGAAGCGCTCTGGTCCGAAACACAAAAAGACGGCATCCGTGTACTTGCGGTCTGTCCCGGTTCAACGGACACTCCCTTTTTTGAGCACTCCGGCGAGGGAGTTGTCGTTGGAAAACTGCGTTCCACACGTCAGCTTCTTGACAATACGATGCGCGCTCTCAAGACTAACAAGCCCAGCTTTGTAGATGGCTTAGGTAACGCCATCGTAGCGCGATTTGCCGTCCGCATGGTACCTAAACGTATTATCCTTGCGGCGACAGAAAAGATATTTCGGATTTAAATACTCATTCTTCGATAAAGAACCCTCAGTGTTCTAGCTAGGGGGCACCTTCTACAGCTCCAGAACCATGGTTCCGGGATCGGTATTTCCACCCGCATCTGCAAATCCACATTTCTCGTAGAGTTTCCGCGCTGGATTTCCTTCTTCGACGCTGAGGCTTATTTTCCATTCCCCACGGGTACGAGCTACTGCAATGGAGCGTTGCAGAAGCTCTATACCGATTCCAGCGCCGCGCATCCCGGGGCGTACACATATAGAAAGCTCTCCGATACCGGAAGCTACAAATCCGAAACCAGGATCATCTTGAGGTAAGAAAAGAACCCACACTACTCCTACCCATTGTTGATCTTGTAAAGCGACGATGCCGTAATCTCCACGATCCGGATCGACTATCGTGTAATGGGAAAGTTCAGGAATCTTGAGAACATCCTGCATGGTAAACCGGTCCCCCAGCCAATTGATGTTCATCAGAGTAGCTTCGCGTAAAATGCATGCGTCTTCCGGCGTTAACTCACGATGCCTTATTTCTGCGCATTTCATGCGTTCTCTTTTCTCGGGTACGTGTTTTGCCTAGAATCTATCTTCAATAAGCTAAGAAAGATAAAGCTTAGTTTCTCTATCAAAATAATAATTTCGCTCTCAGGCGTCTTTTGCATTCGAGTCCATGATACTGCAGTACAGTCTGAAGAGTACTATACGAAACGCAGGAGAAGGAGAATCATGGCTACATTAATTACTGGTGCTTCCTCGGGCATTGGAGAAGAATTTGCACGTCGCTACGCTGCCCAAAAGCAAGATCTCGTACTCGTCGCGCGCAGCCAGGATAAGCTCAATAAGCTCGCCGAGGAGTTCACGTCTCAGCATGGTATTCGAGTTACCGTCTTTGCTCTCGACCTATCCGAACCCGATGCGGCTGAGCGACTCTGGGAAGAAACGAACCGTGCCGGGTTAGAGATTGATGTACTCGTCAATAACGCAGGTTTTGGAACCTCCGGTGACGTCGCCGATGAGAACCCTGAGCGTCTGGAACAAGAAGTACGCCTTAACTGCCTCACATTAACAGGTCTGACGGCTCGGTATCTGCCCGCCATGCGTAAACGCAAAAACGGAACCATCATCAACATTGCTTCGACTGCTGCCTTTCAGCCACTGCCGCATATGGCGGTGTACGGTGCCACCAAAGCATTCGTGCTTTCCTTTACTGAAGCGCTCTGGTCCGAAACCCGAAAAGACGGCATCCGCGTACTTGCGGTCTGTCCCGGCCCCACCGATACCTCATTCTTTGAAATCGCCGGTGAATCTGCAGCAGTCGGAAAAATGCGCTCTGTCCATCAGCTGTTAGACAACACGTTGCGTACTCTAAAAACCACGAAACCCAGTTTTGTGGATGGAGTGGGGAACGCCATTGTGGCACGATTTGTAACCCGTGTGGTGCCTAAGCGCTTCGTTATGACAATAGTCGATCGTGCACTTCAACATAGGAGCTCTCAATAAGATGCATACCCCCTCTCTTTCCTGGATGAAGGAGCACATTCTTTAAACTCTTTTTAGAATCTTAGCTAGGTTTTTAAATGTATTGTTCGGGGTAATCGCCATACCTCTCTTATCTCTTCGCACTATTAATTTCGTGTGAGGGACAAATACTATTACGCGCCAAAGGTACATTCATGTGAAAGCACCATGTACTGTTAGAAAAATAATAAAATACCGCCCAGTCCTTTTGGACCAGACGGTAAATAGTGGAGATAAGGGGACTCGAACCCCTGACCCCCTGCATGCCATGCAGGTGCGCTACCAGCTGCGCCATATCCCCTCATATAGTTTTGCGTTGCCTTAGCAACAGAAAACATAATACACATCTTTCTGCCACGCATGCAAGTTCTCGCACTGGTACAGACATAAAATGCAGAGCACCGCCGAAGATACCAAATTCTGGTATACCTCAGCGGTGCCCGCATGGTGCAACAAAATTGTTATTCGTCAGCAGGAACGACCCGAGACGCTTCCTCGTCGCTTTCGCCTTCTAGGTCAAACGGAACTTCATGGGTAACTCCTAGTTCAATACGCGGAGCCTGCGCCCACAAACGATCCAGAGCATAGAACTCGCGATCTTCTACATGCTGAACATGCACTACGATGTCCCCAAAATCCAGGAGAATCCAACGACCAGATGCACGTCCTTCTCGGCGTACAGGCTTCAAATCAGCCTGTTCTCGAAGCGCATCCTCAATTTCATCAGCAACCGCATTGACGAGGCGCTCATTATGTGCCGAAACTACCAAGAAACCGTCAATCAACCCCATAGCGTCAGAAGCATCTACCGCAAAAAGCTGGGTTCCTTGTTTTTCTTCCGCCGCTCGGGCGGCAATGCGCAGAGCCTCACAAGAGGACTGTGCAGCAGTCATTTTTTCCTTTCTTGCCGCCAGGTTTCTCTGACGGACAGGCGCCAAAGCAAGCAAATGCTTAATGCCAATCGTTACCTTTGATTGGAGATAAACATGTACACACCCAGAATAGCTAGGACAATGCACCCGATAATTACGATCCAGGACAGCAGGGACAAGGACTTGTTTTCGCTTGTCTCAATAGATTCATACTTCGACACTGTTTCATCCGTGTTCGTTGCAGGAACCTGTTTCATGCTTGCAGTATTTCCAAGCCTACGAGGAGACTTAGCAGCGTTAACCTTCGCAATTGAGGAGGTCATCGCCTTTTCCGTACGTGCAGACACGCGCTGTGCGAGTTCAGTTGCTTGGTCTGACGTGAGGTTCTTGCCATCATTTAGAGCTTTATCAAAGCCTGGCTTATTCTTCGAAGGTGCAACAGGCTTTGCATCCTTACTCTGAGGCGATGGTTTAACAGCAGAGGTAGAACCTGTTGCCGGAGATTTAGCGGGTGCAGAATCAGACTTCTTCACCTGTGAAAGCGAACCAGTACGCGCGTTTACCTTCGGGGTGGCACCGGTACGCTCGGAAACCTTCGGAGTCGAACCGGTACGATCCGAGACCTTCGCCATCGAGCCGGTACGAGTAGGCACCTTAGGCACAGATCCAGTGCGCGAAGAAGACACCTGCGATACAGACCCGGTACGCGGTGAGACTTTGGGGGTTGAGCCGGTGCGCTCGGACGCCTGCGACGGTGAATCTGCGCTCATCGGATTCTGCAGACGGACAGTATTCCAAGGGTTTGCAACCTTCGGAGCTGCATCTTTCTGCTCAGACGCTTTCACCTTGGGGGTTGAACCAGTGCGATCCGAGACCTTCGGCATAGAGCCAGTACGAGCAGGAATCTTAGGAACAGTGCCGGTTGCCGACGGTTTTCGTTTAACAGAACCGTTCTTTGCCGCTTTCTGTGCAGGAAGAGCACCAGTCTGAGCATGCTGCGCCGAACTCTTTGCTGCGACGGTATCGTTTTGTTCCTTAGCCTCAGAGCCAGCTTGAGCGGATGCGCTATCTTGCTGAGATTTCTCGTCCAGAACCGACAGGTCAAGTCCCTGAGCATCCATCGCGCGGATGGGCGAAGGAAGGTTCAACGGCACAGGAGCAACATTAATGCGGTTCTCATCGGCTTCACTCTGCGCATCAGCTGTATGACGGCTTTGCTGAGCTTTAGAGTCACTAGGTTTTACTGTAGGCTGCGGTGCAGTTGCCGGGCGAGCCTGTGAGGAAACAGTTTGATCCTCGGTCTCAACGATCTCAGTATCTTCACCCTCGACAACAGGCTCATCGCGCACCATGTACTGGTGCATCTTCGGGGAATTATCAGGAGAAATAATCGGGATTGACGAGGTGAACGTCAAATCGTCTGCCTCCACATGGAGGGAATCCTGAAGCAGGGAATCTTCCGGCTGTGGCTGAGGAGCAGGCGCCGGAGGCGCGGCAGGGGCAGCAGCTGGCGCAGGCTTATTAGCTTTAACCTCTTCCGGGCGAAGAGCACGCATAGTGCTGGTTAGCGGCTCAGGTTCATGCAGTTTCTCTTCATCATTCGCATTCAGCTTAATAGACCCCTGAGTAGCGAGTGCAGCAAAACGACGCTGTACCGCCAAAACGCGTGGATCTATATCGTGGGTATTTGCCAAAGACCCCATATTCTCAACAGGGTTAGGGCGCTCGCCACGACCCATAGCGCGCAGATAGTTCGCCACGTCTTCGCGATAACGTGCTAGACGGCGCGGACCCATCACACGCGTGGGAGGCGGCACCTCAATGCCGTCCTCAGTCACGTATGTTTCGTAGAGGTACGCGTCTCCCTCGCTGTAGGGCTTCTCTTCTTTGCCCTTAGCTTCAGCCATGTAAAACCTCTTGTTCCATTACTTTGTCTTCACTAGTTGGTTGAATATCTGTTGAGTCTTTCTGGCGAGGCAGCCCGCCGCCGTAGTGCGTGGCAGCATCCTCAGGAGAATACAACCGATACTTATTGATGTACTGCACCACGCCATCAGGAACCAAATACCAGATAGGGGCACCCTTAGAGGCGCGTTGGCGAATATCGGTTGACGATATTGCCATCGCGGGAATTTCAAGTGTGGTAATCTGCCGTCCTTCGCCTAACGGAGGATCAAGCTCGTGTCCCGGACGGGTCACTCCCACAAAGTTAGCCAACTCCCACAGCTTATGAGCATTACGCCACGTCATGATCTGGCTAATCGCGTCTGCACCGGTGATGAAGAAAAGATCTGCATCGGGTCGCAGAGCACGTAGTTCATTAAGGGTATCAAAGGTATACGTTGCGCCGCCACGATCTATATCTATCCGGCTTACCGTAAATCGTGGATTAGATGCAGTCGCAATCACCGTCATGAGATAACGATGCTCGGGATCGCTCACGTGCCTCTCCCCCGTCTTTTGCCACGGCTGACCAGTCGGTACGAATACTACTTCGTCAAGATCAAACACCGCCGCAACCTCGCTGGCGGCTACTAAATGCCCGTGGTGAATAGGGTCAAAGGTGCCGCCCATAACTCCTAGACGTACACGCCCAGGAGTTCGCGACGGAATCGACTCAAGGCTGAGCCGCAGAGCTTGAAAAGTCACGATACTTTCCTTAGCGACTAGCGGTTATGCTTCTCACTATAGCTACGCAATGCCTGTGCTTCGTCACCCTCCATGAGCTCCGGTGTGTGATCGGGCCGTACAATACCGCGTCCGCTGTACGAGAGAGTAACAAGCAGCAGAACGGTAAATACGACGGCAGCAACGATGCCGTAAACATAGGTCGGGATGCCGTTAAGCATTCCCGCAGTGTGCTCAGCACCGTGAGCTGCTAGGACAACCGAGTTCATGTGTGTGCTTCCTTTCGATGGTTAAGCTACTCTCTATGCTACCGGTTAGGGGCGAAAATACGCGAAACGACGGGCCTATTTATGCGTGATAGTTGAGACATCTTCCACGTCGTCAGGCTGCCTAATTCCCCGACTTACCGGGCTACTGTTTGGCCTCAGGCATATCAATACCTTCAGCTTTACCTTTTTCCTTGAGCTTACGGCGATATTCCACCGATTCAGTCCACACACCCGCAACGCGCTCTTGCTCAAGCTCGGCGCGAGCCTCTGCTTTTGCATCCATGCGTTCCTTATATTCCTCACGTTTTTGGGCTCGGGTGGGGCGAATAATCTCTTCGAGGCGAGAGTCAGTACCACGAGGGGAAGACAGAAGTTCAGCGCCGCCTACCATAGTGGGTTCCCAGTCAAAGACCACGGAGTTATCATTTTCACCGATAACCACGGCATCTCCGGCACGGGCACCGGATTTAAAGAGTTCGTCCTCAACCCCCAGTTTTGCCAGGCGATCCGCCAGGTAACCAACAGCTTCATCATTATTGAAATCGGTCTGCTGAATCCAACGCTCTGGTTTCTCCCCAATAACCCGAAAGAGCGGCTCCAAATTACGTTCTTCGCGGCGAATAATAAATTCTTGTTTTTTCTTGGAGCGGAATCCCTGGGGGCGAATAACTGGGGCTTCAATCGTAGAATTATCTTCTTGAGTAACACGCTTCTGACGGTCTTCTTCCACAAGGTTTGCCATTGCAAAGATGAGCGATTTAAGCCCTTCATGGGATGCTGTCGAAATTTCAAAAACTTTGTACCCCATGTTCTCAAATTCAGGTCGCACGAAATCGGCAAGTTCACGCGCTTCAGGCACATCAATTTTATTGAGAACAATGATCTGGGGACGGTCATTGAGCGGCACAGTTACCCCAGCAGTGGGGTCTACCGCATAGTTTTCTAGCTCACCACGAATAACTTCAAAGTCGCTGATGGGGTCACGCCCGGGTTCTAAAGTGGCACAGTCAATCACATGCACTAGTGCGGAGGAACGTTCAACATGACGTAAGAAACGGTGGCCAAGCCCTTTACCCTCGGAAGCTCCCTCAATCAGACCGGGAACATCCGCAACAGTGTACCGAACATCACCTGCCTGCACAACACCCAAGTTTGGGATAAGAGTGGTAA
>ERZ773022.257-NODE-257-length-46553-cov-6.160329_pt1 | contig 46553 bp, 39 predicted proteins | sample MGYA00580839_ERZ773022 | MGnify/ENA primary metagenome ERZ773022 (study PRJEB29015, sample SAMEA2738020) | human oral metagenome | biome: human oral; feature: human-associated habitat; material: dental | place: China | collected 2044 ... | reverse complement strand
AAACAATTGAAAGTTCCATTTGGAGTAAAGGTCACTTATGTAGAATCAGCGCGTGAGATGGAAGAGGTGGTCACATCTTACTTCCCAACAATGGATGTAGCGGTAATGGTAGCTGCAGTGTCTGATTACTATGTGGCTAATCGTTCGGAACAGAAAATTAAAAAGCAACACAATGAAGCAGGATTAAAACTAGAATTAGCAGAGAATCCAGATATTCTAAAAGGGCTCGGTCATTCTAAGAAAGAGGGCCAAGTTGTGATTGGTTTTGCGGCGGAGACTGAAAAAGTACTAGAGTATGCAGCGGCAAAATTAGAAAAGAAAAAAGCTGATGCAATTATCGCTAACGATGTTTCAAGTTCGAAAATAGGATTTAATGCGGATAACCATCAAGTTACGATTCTTACTAAAGATGGAAAACAACTTCCACTGCCAGAGAGTTCGAAAGAAGAGTTGGCGCTTGAAATTTGGGAGTCCTTATTGGACGCAAATATTATTCAATAACATATCAACAAGAGAGAGATAAACCAATCTGCCAGTTGTGTAGATTGGTTTATTTTATTGCGCTTTATTGCACTAAATTTATTTCTAGTTTTACATAGAAATTTACCGCATTTCAAGAAAATGTGGTATAATAGGGAAGGTTATCTAGGCATGAAAGGAGAATTTATGAACGAGAATATTTCATTGCCAGAATTTATGAGAAATGAGCTCGTAATTAAGAAACAATTAGAGCTTCGACAGCGAAAAGGTTATTTAATTTCAAAACGAATTTTTGACATTGTAGTATCGCTATTACTATTAGTACCATTATCCATTGTATTTTTAATAATTGCGATTGCCATCAAATTAGAAGATGGAGGACCTGTATTTTATAGACAGGAACGCGTGACAACAAATGGGAGTAAATTTAAAATTTTTAAATTTAGAACGATGATTCTCGATGCGGATAAAGTAGGGCCGCTTGTGACAGAAGACCACGACCCGCGTATTACAAAAGTGGGACGCCGTGTACGTAATTATCGTTTAGATGAAGTAGCTCAGCTACTCAATGTATTGATTGGAGATATGTCTTTTGTAGGGGCAAGACCAGAAGTGCAAAAATATGTAGATGCATACACGCCAGAAATGCAGACAACATTATTAATGCCAGCAGGTGTAACCTCTCTAGCAGCCATTGAATTCAGACACGAAGCAGAAAAAATTGCAGAGTGGACCAAACAAGGGTTGACCGTCGATGAGGCCTATATCGAGCATATCTTACCAGAAAAAATGAAATACAATATTGATTATTTAGAAAAATGTAGTTTAAAAAATGATATTGCAATTATGGTCAAAACTGTAATTGCAGTCTTAAAATAACTTGGAGGAAACAACATGAAAGTTAGAAATATTCCATTCTCACCACCAGATATTACAGAAAAGGAAATTAACAATGTAGTCGAAGTACTACAATCTGGTTGGATTACAACAGGACCAAAAACAAAAGAATTTGAACGTCAATTAGCAGAGTATTTAGGTACTGAAAAAGTAGTGTGCTTAAACTCAGCAACAGCTGCTTTAGAATTAGCATTACGCGTGTTAGGCGTTGGACCTGGAGACGAAGTCATCGTTCCTGCTTATACGTATACTGCTTCATGTAGTGTCATTGAGCACGTTGGAGCAACACCTGTTATGGTTGATATTCAAGAAAATCATTTTGAAATGAACTATGATGCTTTAGCTGAAGCAATCACTGAAAAAACAAAAGTGGTGATTCCTGTAGAATTAGCAGGAGTACCATGTGACTACCGTCGTATTTTCGAAGTAGTGGAATCAAAACGTGGGTTATTCCAACCATCTACAAACTTACAACGTTACTTTAACCGTATTATTGTTGTTTCTGACTGTGCGCACGCGATTGGAACGACTCGCGATGGAGTGTCAGTTGCAAAACTAGCTGACTTTGCATCCTATTCATTCCATGCGGTTAAGAATTTAACAACAGCAGAAGGTGGATGTATTACATGGAATCCAGGAAACGAATTGGATTCTGAAGCAATGTATAAAGAGTTCCAAGTGTACTCATTACACGGACAAACTAAAGACGCTTTAGCAAAAATTAAACCAGGTTCTTGGGAATACGATATCGTCATTCCTGGATTTAAATGCAATATGCCGGATATTATGGCTGCCATTGGTTTAGCGCAATTAGAACGTTACCCACAATTATTAGAATGCAGAAAAGAAATCGTACGTAATCTTGATAAAGGGTTATCTGTGGATAATCGTATCCAAGTATTACCACATGAAGGTAAAAACTACGAATCTTCTCGCCACTTATACATTACACGTGTGCAAGGCGCAAGTTATGACCAACGTGGTGAAATTATTACAAAAATGGCAGAACGTGGCGTTTCATGTAACGTTCACTACAAACCACTTCCACTATTAACAGCTTACCAAAATATGGGATTCCGTATGGAAGATTATCCAAATGCATATCGCTTCTTTGAAAATGAAGTGACTCTACCATTGCATGGATTACTTAGCGATGAAGATGTGGATTACATTGTTCAAAATTATTTAGAAGTGATTCAAGAAGTACTTGGATAGTCAGGAGAGGATATTTAAATGAATAATCGATTAAAAATTTTATTATTATTCATCGTTGACTCGCTACTTGTTGTTGGATCAGTATTTTTAGGGTTTCGATTAGTTACAGAAGGGTTAATTCGTAATATTCACGGATTAACGATTACAGCGATTTTATCGTTAGTAGCCTATTATGTTTTCTCTTATTTCTTCAATCTTTATTGGAGAGACTGGGAATACGCGAGTGTCTATGAAGTAATTACTGTCGTAAAATGTGTGTCTGCAACTGTAATCGTCTCAACGATTTCAGGGTTAGCTTTCTTTGATACCAAAGTAACTTGGCAATTTTTAATTGTCTGCTGGTTATTACTCGTGATTTCTATCGGTGGTGTTCGATTATCCATGCGTGTGTTCCGTGAATTCTTTGCGGATAGCTCAGTGATGGGAAATGCGAAACCAACACTAATCGTCGGAGCGGGAGCAGCGGGAACGTTATTAGTTCGTCAAATGTTGATGCATCCTGCAATGAGAATGGACCCAATCGCCTTTGTCGATGATGATCCAGACAAGTTACGTAAAGATGTATACGGAGTTCGTATTTTAGGAGCTATCAAGGATATCGAACGTATTGTGGATACAATGGGAATTACGAAAGTCGTAATTGCGATGCCATCTCTTCCAATTAAGAAATTAAATGAAGTGTACGATGTCGCTCGTAAAACAGGTGCAGAATGTGTAATTTTACCGAACATTGATGATGTAATGAGTGGGAACTTACACGTACAACAACTACGAAATGTCGAAATTGAAGACTTATTAGGTCGTGAGCCTGTTGAATTAGATCAAACGATGATTGAAAAGCAACTTCGTGGCAAGAAAATTCTTGTAACAGGTGCGGGTGGTTCAATTGGTTCAGAAATTTGCCGTCAAGTAGCAAAATTCAAACCAAAAGAAATTATTATTTTAGGACATGGTGAAAATAGTATTTATCAATTAAATATGGAATTAGTTGGGAAATACTCTCAACACTTTACGATTACTCCAGTCATTGCTGATGTACAAGATCGTAAACGTATCTTTGAAGTGATGGATAAATACAAACCAGATGTGGTTTACCATGCTGCAGCGCATAAACACGTACCGTTAATGGAAATTAACCCTCGTGAAGCTGTGAAGAATAACATTCTTGGAACTAAAAATGTAGCGGAAGCAGCAAGCCATTCACGTGTAAAAGCATTCGTAATGGTATCAACTGATAAAGCTGTAAACCCACCAAATATCATGGGCGCAACGAAACGTTTATGTGAAATGATTGTTCAAGACATGGCTACACGCAGCGAATATACAAAATTTGTAGCGGTTCGTTTCGGGAATGTGTTAGGGTCTCGTGGTTCAGTAATTCCGCTCTTCAAAAAGCAAATTGCTGAAGGTGGTCCGATTACAGTAACGCATCCGGATATTGTTCGTTACTTTATGACAATTCCAGAAGCAGCGCAATTAGTGATTCAAGCAGGTGCGCTTGCTCGTGGTGGAGAAATCTTCGTGTTAGATATGGGACAACCCGTGAAGATTGTGGACTTAGCAAAAAACTTAATTCGACTTTCAGGATACAATGAAGGAGATATCGAAATTAAGTTTACAGGATTACGTCCAGGAGAGAAGATGTATGAAGAGTTACTAAACGAAGGTGAAGTGAATCCAAAACAAGTCTTTCCGAAGATTCATATCGGGATTGCGGACAACTCTCAAATCAATCGTGTGTATAATTTCATTGAGAATTTTGAAAATTATACTGAACAAGAATTACACGATGAATTGATTGATATTGCGAATAAAAAGAAATAAAATATAAAGGATTGGGATAGTTATCTCAATCCTTTTATCATATACAAAGAGGTGGAGAAATGTTAGTTTCCGTAAATATTAGTGCCTATAATGAGCAAGATTACTTACCTGAAATTTTTGAGAGCTTAAAAAATCAAACGTACCCATTAAAAAATATTGAAGTAGTGTTAGTGAATGCGATGTCGACAGACAACACTCGTTCATTAATGGATGAATTTAAAGCAGAAAATGAGCATTTATTTTATGGAGTGAAGATTCTTGATAATCCAAGAAAAACTCTAAATACTGGATTGAACTTAGGTTTTAAGAATTCAGATGGAGAGTGCTACTTAAAAGTGGATGCTCATTCACAAATTCCAACGAACTTTATTGAAGCCAATGTAAGAGTGATTGAATCCGGGCAAAAAGTTTGTGGTGGGAAAAGACCAACAATTGTTCAAGCGGATGATGATTTTTCGAAAACATTACATATCGTGGAAGAATCTGCGCTTGGAAGCAGTATCGCGAACTACAGAAAAAGCGATACTAGTCGCTATGTTGATTCTGTATTCCAAGGAATGTATCACAAAGAAGTAGTCGAAAAGGTGGGATATTTTGACGAGAAATTAACGCGTACAGAAGATAATGAGTATCATTACCGCATTCGTAAAAACGGATTTAAAATTTGGTACGACACTTCAATTGAGTCTTTCCAATATATTCGTCCAACCTTTACAAAGATGATTCAACAAAAATTTGCGAACGGCTATTGGATTGGATTAACATCACACGTTTGTCGTGAATGCTTATCTTTATTCCATTTCGGTCCCGGTGTATTTGTGGCGACATTACTTGTATTAATGATGTTGACGCCAATTAGTTTTGCACCATTATTAACAGTATTCGGCCTATACTTATTAGCAGTTCTTGGATTATCAGTATTTGAAATTTCGAAACAAAAATATAACCATACATTACTGTTGATTCCATTCATTATGATTGCGATTCATTTCGCGTACGGGATTGGAACAATCAAAGGATGGATCTTTGGATTTGAGTTTAAGAAAGAGTATTTTGGCGAGAAAGATAAATCTTAAAATTCCTATAAATACTCATGAGTTCAAGTTTAATCTGTGGTATAATGAACTGATTGTATAGTTATTGGAGTGGAATAAATGAGAGTAAACGAAGAAAAATTATCAAATAGAAGAAAACAAAGAAAAAATCAAAAAAGAAGAAAGATTGTATTCACAATTTTACTCGCGATAGTGTCTGTGATTATTGTCGTAGCCGCTTATGCATGGAGTCGTATTTCTAAAGCAGAAGATGCCATCCATCAAAAAGTGGAAACTGTACAGCTACGTGATAAAGAATTAACAGATGATAGCAGTTTTTCGGTACTACTATTAGGAATTGATAATGGTGCTTATGGTCGTGATACCGAAGTGGGTCGTTCAGATACGATGCTTCTTGTTACGGTAAATCCAAAGCAAAAGAAAACAACAATGATTAGTATTCCTCGTGATTCTTATACGGAAATTATCGGGTATGGAACTTTTGATAAAATTAATCATGCTTATGCTTTTGGGAAAGAGAAATTCTCTATTAACAGCGTACAAAATATGCTCAATGTACCAATTGACTATTATGTAACAGTTGATATGGGTGGATTAATGGGGCTAGTAGATGCTGTTGGAGGATTAGAAATTACTCCAGCTTTGACATTTACGTATGAAGATGAATCATTTACAGAAGGGGTGACACGCCATGTGGATGGTGAAGCAGCTCTTCGTTATGCGCGTATGCGTTATGATGATCCAGAAGGAGACACAGGTCGTCAAAAACGTCAACAATATGTTATTCAAAAACTTGTTGAAAAATTATTAACGTTAGGTTCAGTGACGAAATACGAAGAAATTCTTAAAACATTAGAAAATTCAGTAAGAACAAATTTCACTGTTGAAAAACTATTCCAAATTGCTCAAACGCATAAGGAAGCTTTACAACATTTTGAATCAGATACGATTAATGGGGATGGAGCGATGATTAATGGAATTTATTACTTCGTCATTCCAGAAGCTGAGAAAATTCGTGTTTCAAATGTTATCAGAAAATCACTTGATTTAGAAGAAATCATGGAATTAAAACATATTGAGACAAAAGAAACTCAGTCATCTGTGAATATTGAGCAAAATGCTCCTCAAAATAATTCAAATGTTCAAGAACAAGGAGATACGTACGTTGAACCGAATGTAACTCCAAATTATAACTATAATAACAACAATAACAATAATAGCAATAATAGTAATAATGATGATGGTTATGTTGCACCAACCAATCCTGCAAACAATGCAGTTGATACGAGTGCGGCAACACCGACAGCACCTGTGACACAGGCGCCACAAGTGACGGCTGCTCCTGAGCAACCGCAACCGGTACAACCAACACAAACTGCTCCTGCAACTCAAGAGCCTGTTGCACCGGTACAACCTACACAAAAACAAAACCCTTAATAGCATTGGAGTGAAAAGATGAACGAATCAAATGAATGGACGAGACAAGGGAGACGTCAAGAAAAGAAAAAGAAAAAAGGCCGTATTGGTTTTATTCTAATCCTTTTACTAGCAATCATTGCAGTAGTGGGAACTTATTATGCAAGTAAGATTAATACGACGATTAATTCTATTACTCAAAGCGTTGGGAATCGTACGGAAGAAGAAGCGAATGAAATTATTAAAAATGCCAAACCGATTAACATTTTGCTACTAGGAATTGATAATGGGGCATATGGACGTACAGAAGAAGATGGACGTTCAGATACAATGCTATTATTAACCATTAATCCAGGAACGAAGAAATCTCAACTACTCAGTTTACCCCGTGACACTTACACTGAAATTGTTGGAACGGGTGGATATGATAAATTGAACCACGCCTTTGCTTATGGGAAGGCTCCAATGGTTATTAATTCAGTTGAGAAAATGCTTGATACGACAATTGACTTCTATGTGCAGATTAATATGGAAGGGTTAATGGAATTCGTGGATGCTGTGGGTGGTATCGAAGTGACTAGTCCATTAACGTTCACGTATGAAGGACGTTCTTTTGTGGAAGGAAAAACAGAACTACTAGATGGTGAAAGTGCCTTGCGTTTTGCACGTATGCGTTACGATGATCCAGAAGGAGATACAGGACGTCAAAAACGTCAACGTATCGTTATCGAGGAACTCGTTAAGAAATTGATGACTTTTAATTCTGTTACAAACTTCGAGCAATTAATGAATGCGGTAAGTAAGAACGTAAAAACTGACTTGCCAATTGGACAAGTGATGGCCCTTAAAAATACTTATGGTCCTGCCATTACAGGAAACAATTTAACACAAACTTTTATAGAAGAAAGACAGTTATTATTAACAAACAATGCAGGAGAACAAATCTATTATTCTTATGCAACGGATGATGTCTTATTAGGAGTAAGTAATTCCATCCGTAAGTTAATGGGACAACCAACTGTTCAAACGTACCCATTCCTACAAGAAAGAGAAGATTTATATTATTTAACGACTCCTTAATTGGAGAATAAGAGGTGTATAAAATGATTTATGCTGGGATTTTAGCCGGTGGAACCGGAACTCGTATGGGAATCCAAGAAATGCCAAAACAATTTCTACCATTAGGAAACAAACCAATTATTATTCACACAGTTGAAAAATTCTTGTTTGTTCCAGATGTAGATATTGTCTACGTAGCAGTACATCCAAACTGGGTGAGCTACTTCAATGATTTATTAGATAAACACATTTTGACGAACAAGGACAAAATCCGTGTCGTTAGCGGTGGTGGAAATCGTAATGATAGCATCTTAAGCATTATTGCGGATATCAAGAATAGTGGATCATTTTCACCTGAAGATGTATTGATTACACATGATGCGGTGCGTCCGTTCGTTTCATATCGCATGATTGTGGATAATATTGAAGCGATGAAACACTATGATGTAGCGGATACTGTAGTGATGGCAAATGATACAATTGTTGAATCTGTAGATGGAAAAGTGATTTCTTCTATTCCAAACAGAACGCATATGTATCAAGGACAAACACCTCAAACATTCAAGATTCAAGCCTTTACTGACTTGTATGATAGTCTTACGGATGATGTCAAAGAAATCTTGACAGATGCTTGTAAAGTATTTGTAGTCAATGATGTCAAAGTAGCTCTTGTCGAGGGTGAATACTCAAATATTAAAATTACGACAGTAACAGATTTGAAAATTGCGCAAGCGATGTTAGGAGAGATTTAAAATGATTAATCGAGTGTATCAACTCATTCGTCCATCGTTTTTCTCAATTAAATATGAAGATGTGTCTTTCTATGAAGAAGATACTGTGGTGGTTCGACCAAACTACTTAGCTTTGTGTCATGCAGACCAACGTTACTTCCAAGGAACACGTCCTGCTAAAATTTTGCAGAAGAAATTACCAATGGCATTGATTCATGAATGTTGTGGAATCGTTGTTGCGGATCCAACAGGAACGTATAAACCAGGAGACCATGTGGTGATGATTCCAAACCAACCACCACGTGATTTTGACCATGAAACAGAGTTCTATGAGAACTATGTGAATGGAACATACTTCCGTTCAAGTGGCCACGATGGATTCATGCGTGAATTCGTGACAATTCCAATCGATCGAGTAGTGAAATACGAAGATGTACCAGATAAAGTTGCTGCTATTTCTGAATTCGTTTCAGTTGGAGTTCACGGATTACGTCGTTTTGACAAGGTGGCTCATAGCCGTCGTAACCGTATCGTGGTATGGGGCTCAGGAAGTTTAGCATACGTTGTTGCAACAATTGCAAAAGCAAAATTCCCAGAGTCAACGATTATTATTGTCGGTAAAGATCCAGAGAAGTTACGCCTCTTCTCATTCGTAGATGAAGTGTATGATGTGAGTGATCTTCCAGAAGACTTTTCATTCGACCATGCGATTGAATGTGTTGGCGGTAGCGGTACTCAAGATGCTTATCGCGAAATTATCCGACATATTCAACCTCAAGGAACGGTTGTTATGATGGGGGTTAGTGAATTTGAAGTGCCATTAAACACGCGTGATATTCTGGAAAAAGGATTAACATGGGTCGGTAGTTCTCGTTCAGGTCGTAAGGACTTTGAAGAGGCTGTTCAATTCATGGCGGATCCAAAAGTACATGCACGTTTGAACTTAATTATTTTTGAATCAAATCCAATTCAAGAAATGAAAGATATTTATCATTTCTTCGAGGAAGATAAATTAACGCCATTTAAAACAGTGGCCAAATGGGATATTTAGAAAGTGAGGAAAACATGGAACCATTACAAGAGAAATGCTTAGAAATGGCTGAATACTTTGTATCATTTTGTAAGCAACATGAATTATTATGTTATTTATGCGGTGGTGGGGCCATTGGAGCACTTCGCCATAAAGGCTTTATCCCTTGGGATGATGATTTAGATTTCTTTATGCCACGTAAAGATTATGAAAAATTAATCGAGTTGTGGCCAAAAGAAGCAGATGCACGTTATGTGATGTCAAATAGTGACGAACATTACTTAGACCGGAATTTATTTGTGACGATTCGTGATAAAGAAACGACGTGCGTGAAGCCTTATCAAGCGGATTTAGATATCCCACATGGGTTAGCGATTGATATCTTACCGCTAGATTATTATCCAAAATCAGAATCAAATCGTAAGAAACAAGTCCGCTGGGCTTTGATTTACTCATTGTTCCGCGCACAAACAATCCCTGAAAAACATGGTGGATTAATGAAATGGGGAAGCTTATTCCTTTTAGGATTATTCCCAACACGTTCATTACGTTATAAGATTTGGAGCAAGGCGGAACGTGAAATGACAAAGTATACGCGTGAAGAAAGTGACGGGATTACTGAACTTTGTGCAGGCCCTGGATATATGAAGAATAAATATCCAATCGAAAGCTTTGAATCAGCGTTATTTGTACCATTTGAACAAACGAAAATGCCAATTCCAGTTGGATACGATGCTTACTTAAAAACAGCATTTGGTGATTATATGACACCACCTCCTGCTGATAAACAAGTAGCGCATCATGATGCATTATTTGTCGATCTTGAAAATGGATATGAGAAGTATAAAGGGGAGTATTATGGAACCAAAAATTAGTATTATAGTTCCAGTTTACAATGTTGAACAATACTTAGAACGATGTGTAGAATCAATTTTAAAACAGACAATTACTAATTTTGAATTGATTCTTATTAATGATGGTTCTAGTGATAACAGTGGACAATTATGTGATGAGTTGTCACGTAAAGATAGTCGTATTCGAGTACTTCATATTCAAAATGGAGGAGTCTCTAATGCTAGAAATTTAGGAATCCAGTCATCGAGAGGTGAGTGGATTTCGTTTATCGATAGTGATGATTTTGTTACGGAAGATTATTTAGAAACCCTACTACAACCTGTTGAAACAGATAAAACAATTGGTTTTTCAATTGGGAAATTACATCATATTCAAAATGGAGTAGTGACTCCCTTTCAAAAAACAACTAGTGAAGTAAATGTGTGGGATACAGAACAGACGATGAAAGAGCTGTTAACGACTCAAAAAACGTCATTTTTCCCTGTCGCAAAGCTGTTTCGTAAGAGTCTAATTAAAGACCATAAATTTAATACGCAATATCACCTTGCAGAAGATGCGTTATTCTTAACAGAAGTATTAATTCAAACAAAATGTAACACAGTTTTTGTTGATAAACCAATTTACTTTTATGATCATCGAGAGGGAAGTGCAACAACATCGGTGAATCAGTATGTTTTTGATACAGTTACTGTGTATCAGGAAATTATTCATATGGTTAAAAAAGAGTTCCCAAATTTGCAACCTGAATTGAATAATCGTGAATATTGGTCATATATTACTGTATATGATAAGTTGATTTTCGCGAATAATACGCAGTTTAGTGAGAAAGAAAAAGAATATAGAAGATGGATTCTAAAGCATAAAAAAGAAATAATGAAAGATCAGTATTTTACGAAATTTAGAAAAATTGCAATTGCATTCTTAAGTGTTTCACCATTTATCTATAAGAAAATTGTCGAGTTGAAAAAGTAGTAAATAAAGGAGTTAAAAATGAGTTTTTCAAAAATTAATGATTACTTTGAAAAGTATAAAGCGGGGGTAGCTTATTCATTTATCCTCGTTTCTATATTAAGTATGAGTTCGCTTATTTATAAAGTGGCAAATCCAATTTATAAAGGTTTATCTGCGGTAGTTTTCGTATTCATTTTAGTTTCACTATTAGGTGGCTTTAAGAAAATCAAAACGGATATTAAATTTTTAATATTATTTGGATTTGTTGCGGGAAGTCATTTATTGTCAGCGCTAGTGAATCGCTCGGGACATTTTTTGGGGAATATTACTGAAGTAGTTTTTATGGTTACTTACATTTTGCTATTTGTTATGTTAGAAGCAAATCAATTGCAGAAGGTATTTCAATTAACCGCTGTAACCGTTCAAATTATATCTTTTTTATCTGCCTTATTTGCATTAATTTTATTTTTTGCAAGAATATTAATCTTATTTAAGGTAGGAGATCGTTCTTATTCATATGGTGTTTTAAATGGAAGAGTTTGGGGTATCGTAAATCCGAATGCTAGTGCTATTTTTACATATATTAGCATTATTTTAGCACTCTATTTAATTCATCAAGGCCATAAGTACGCTGTGCTATTTAAAATTAACAACATCATTCAAGTAATTTATTTTGCTTTGATGCAAAGCCGAGGAGCGCTATTATCATTATTATTAATGATTGGATTATATTTTGCTTTTGTTGCAAGAGGTAATATTGTAAAAAGATTAATTGCTTTTCTAACGGTAGCAATTTTAGTATTTGGTACAAATGTAGGAATTAGTTTTGCAGCTTCAAAATATATAACAGCTAGTAAAGCAACTATTTTTAATTTTGATAAAACAACAAAAATCTCGGATAATGTATCTTCATCTTCAGAAGTAGCTAGTGAATTGCATTTAATTGAAACGACACCAAGCGGTCGAACGCATATTTGGAAAAATGCATTGAAAATGGGGAGTGAAAAACCAGTATTTGGTTACGGTGTTCGAAATGTTCCGAATTACTATTCTCAGTACTTTAGTAAATATGAAATCCAAAATTCCTTAATTGGTGGAAATTTCCATAATATCTTTATTACCGTCTTTGTAAGTTCCGGAATTGTAGGACTGGTTGCTTTTATGATGCTATTAGGGTATATCATTCAACGTTTCGTACGATACCTATTTATTTCGAAGAGAAATTCAGATAAATTAGTGATGATTCTATTCTTTGGAATGTTGTTGGGACAGTTATTCGAAAGCCAAATCATGTATTCAACAAATTTCATTAATATTATGTTCTGGTTTGTTGCAGGATATGGATTGATGATTTGTAATCGTGATGAAAAAATTCGATATCAAGAAGTAACGGATGTTCAGGAAATTCAACAAATGGAACTAGGGATTATGGAATATATCCATGAAGTTTGCCAAAAAATTGGAGTGAAGTACTTCTTAGCTTATGGAAGTTTAATTGGTGCAGTTCGTCATCAAGGGTTTATTCCATGGGATGATGATATGGATATTTGTATGCTAAGAGATGATTATGAAAAGCTTCAAGACTATTTAATTGCAAATCCTTCTGAACGTTACCAAGTGATGTCTTATAAGAACAATCGTAATTATGTTTATCCATTTATGAAAGTTATGGACAATCAAACCTATTTAATTGAGGAAGATGTTCGTATCGATTCAAATATGGGAATTTACGTTGATATCTTCCCCGTGGATGGATATGAAGATGATCAAGCGTTTAAAGATAAAATGACAACGATTATTAAAAAGCGTCAATTAAGTTGTTATACGTTCAAAGGAATTACAAATAAGAATAGTTTTATTAATTCACTCATTCGATATGCATCTGTTATCGCATTTTATTTCACAGATACAAATAAATATGTGAAGCAAATTGACGAACTGGCCAAGTCAAGAAAAGTTGAAGATTATGAGCTTGTTGATTATCTTATCTACAAAGATATGAATAAGCCAGTATGGAAACGCGAATGGTTAAAAGAGGTAACATTTGGTAATTTTGAAGGAAGGGATTTTCTAATTCCTGTAAACTTCCATGAAATTCTAACTTCGGACTATGGTAATTATATGCAATTACCTCCTGTTGAAAAGCAAGCTTCTCATCATGATTTTAGATTGTGGAAAATAGTGGAAGAAAAATAACAAAAGAGGTTTATATGAAAAATATTAAGCTGAACGCATTCACGAATATGCTTGTGCGAATACTGAATATTGTCTTTCCTCTAATCACGGGGCCGTATATTTCGCGTGTCTTGAGTAAGGAGGACTTTGGTAATTTTAATGTTGCGAATACAATATTAAATTTATTTATTCCATTCGCAACGCTGGGAATATACAATTACGGAATGCGTGAGATTAGTAAAGTAAAGAATGATCGAAACAAAATTAATAGAGTGTTTAGTCAGCTCTTTTATATCTCACTAATTTGTACAGTTGCAACAACTATCATCTATTATATTTATGTTAGTCTTACTGTTGATACTCCAGATTTGAGATACTTATACTATATCCTAGGGGTTCAATTATTCTCTCAATTATTCTATATTGAATGGTTAAACGAAGCCTTCGAGAACTATAAGTTTATTTTCTATAAAACACTAGTAATTCGTATCCTGATGTTAGTGGCGGTTTTCATGTTCGTTAAGAGAGCAGAGGACATCATTCCGTATACGATTGTCATGTCAGTAATTACATTAATTAATTTCCTTGCAAGTTTCGTATGGATCAAACGAGAAGTAAAATTTGTAAGGGTTCGTGTAAAAGATATGATGAAAATGATGAGCCCGTTATTTGCAGTTTTATTAATAGCAAATGCGAATATGTTATACACGTATTTGGATCAAATTTTCTTATCGAAAATAGGAATTGTTGAAAATGTGACTTACTATGTTACGGGATATAATATTGCAACTCTTCTAGCAAGAGTAGTTAGTGGAGCTGTGAGTGTGAGTGTTCCAAGGCTTGGGTACTATCTTGGAATAGGGGATAGGAAAGCTTATCAAGACCTAGTAAATAAGGGAAGTCAAGCCTTTTTCTTCTTCCTTGTACCTATCTGTGTTGGGCTAGCGACTGTCGGAATACCAGTAACATTATTGTATGGTGGAGAAAAATACTTTTTTGCTGGAATGTGTACAGTGCTTTTTGCAATTCGTACCATTGGTTGGGCGTTAGAAATTATTTTCGGAACACAAGTTATTCTTGTAAATGGTTATGAAGAGAGATTAACGATTCTTTACTTTGTCGGCGGTGGAATTAACTTGTTGTTAAACAGCATTTTATTCTTTATGGGAGTTACTGCACCAGAGTATTACATTATTACGACAATGGCAGCAGAGATTGTCTTGTTGCTGTTAGAATATATCTTTATCCGAAATATGGAATTAGTTCGAGTAAAACCAATACTTCATACACTAAAGAGATATATAGTTTTATCGTTAGGTTTTGTACCAATTGCATTTGTTGTAAATCATTTTGTACCTTATGGACAAGTGGTCGATAAAAAATTATTACTAAACATTGGCTTGACGGTCGTTAGTTCAGTCATTTATTATCTAATTGCTTTAGCGATTGCAAAGGATGATTTATTCAACTCAATCTTGAAAGGTGTTTTATCAAAATTAAAAATAGGAGCTAAATCATGACAAAAGAAAGAGTAATGAGTTTAGATGAAATTAAAGAGGTAGAATTGAATATCCTAAAATATTTACATGAACTTTGCGAAAAACATGATATTAAATATTTTATAGATTTTGGTTCACTATTAGGGGCTGTTCGTCATGGTGGATTTATTCCGTGGGATGATGATACAGATATTTCGTTAGCTCGAGATGAATTCGAACGTTTATATGAGGTTCTTGTGAAAGAACAACATCCCTATTATCGTTTGATTTCATTTAGAGAAACACCAGGATATCCATTTAGCTATATGAGAGTTTATGATATTCGTACTCGTCGTGATGCTGAATTAATCGATAAGAGTGTGGTTTTAGGAACTTGTGTGGACATTTTCCCATATGATGGAGTAGTTACAGAAGAAGCTGACCGTAAAAAAATGAAACAGTACAAAAACTTCTTACGACTATCATCTTTAAATTTTAAAGGAATTGAAATTACGAATGGTGGATTAAAAAATATTCCGAGATATATTGCTTCATCTATTTTTAGATTCACTTCCCCACAATCGTGGAATTTGAAATTAGAAGCAGTAGCTAAAAAATATAATAAAGAAAATTCTACAGACTTTACTTGTTCAATATATGATCCTTATTATCCAAAAGGAATTAAAAAAGAATGGTTATATGATACCATCGATATGTCCTATGAAAATACGGTTGTAAAAGTGCCAAGAAAGTATCATGAAATTCTAGTTTATGAATTTGGGGATGATTATATGACCCCTCCTCCAGTAGAACAGCAAGTACCTGGAGAAGCTAAAAACTATTGGATTAGTGAATAACAAATAGAAAAACAATCTGAATATATCAGAAATAAAAAAATACTGTTTATCTTGCACTAGTTGAAAGATGTTCCTATTTTGTTTAGGAGCATCTTTTTTTAGAAAAATTTAATATTTTTTCTTTATTTTTTGTTCATATTTATGAAAAAAAGTGTATAATTTGAACAGAGGAGGGGTTATATGTTAAGTAAACATCAATTTCAATTGTTATTGATTTTAAAAACCAAAACGGAAAAGACAAACCAAAGATTAATTGCTGAAGAACTCGGACTTTCTCTGGGGACTGTTAATAAACTGATTCAAGAAGCTGAGGAGAATGGATGGATTACATCTGAGTATGAAGTGACAGAAAAAGGCCTTAAAGCGCTTGAACCACATCGTGTAGAGAATGCGATTATTATGGCAGCGGGAATGAGTACACGTTTTGCACCATTATCGTATGAAACACCAAAAGGGCTTTTAGTTGTAAAAGGGGAACGTCTGATTGAACGTGAAATCAAGCAACTAAGAGAAGCGGGAATTCAAAAAATCACTGTGGTTGTCGGATATATGAAAGAAAAAATGTTTTATTTGGCCGACAAGTTCGGTGTAGAGATTGTTGTGAACGAAGATTATTATCGTTACAACAATTGTTCTTCCTTAATGCTTGTTAGAAAACAACTAGGAAATACGTATATTTGTTCATCCGATAATTACTTTGTAGACAATCCGTTTGAAGAGTACGTTTACCGTGGATACTATTCTACAGTGTTTGCAGAAGGGGAAACTGACGAATATTGTGTAACGGAAACAACAGATGGAATCATCAAACAAGTAACTGTTGGCGGAGAAAATAAATGGTATATGCTGGGACATGTTTATTTTGACCGTGCATTCAGTGAACAATTTGTACCGATTTTAGAAAGTGAATTTAAACATGAAGCCTATAAATTACAGTTGTGGGAAGACTATTATGCCCGTCATGTTGATACGTTGTTATTAGAAGCGAAACATTACTCTGATGAGGTTATTAAAGAGTTTGATTCACTAGATGAATTACGTGCCTTTGATGAACACTATTTAATGCATACCAATTCACAAATATTATTGAATATTTGTGATACTTTAAATGTAACTCCAGCAGAAATCATTAACATTAAACCAATTAAGGATGGACTAACTAATACTTCTTTCTGTTTCGATTGTAAAGGACAAACGTATGTCTACCGCCATCCAGGTAAAGGAACCCAAGAGTATATTAACCGGCTTAGCGAAGCAGCTTCGATGAAGATTGCTGCTGAATTAGGCATAGATAAAACTTTTGTGGTGATGAATGAAGAAGAAGGATGGAAGATTTCTAAGTTCATCAAGAATGCTCGTTTGTTAGATTATGATGACAAAGAGGATATCGATAAAGCTGTAAGCTTGATGATAAAATTGCATCGTTCTGGTAAGACGACAGAGTATGCGATTGAATTTGAAAAAGGATTAGAAGACTTCAAAGAAAAATTAATCAAGAGAAATCGTTTTGAATTTGATGATAAAGAAGAATTAGAAGAGATGGTTAGTAAAGTAGTCGGCTATCTTGAACAAGATCAGGTAGAACATACCATTTGTCATGGTGACTGTTATAGTCCAAACTTCTTAGTGGATGAAGAAGGGAATATGAGTCTGATTGACTGGGAATATTCTGGTATGGGAGATCCAACAAGTGATATCGGAACATTTGTGGCTTGCTCAGACTATACATTAGAACAAGCAAAAGAATTTATTCAAATCTATTTAAAACAAAATCCTGGCGTTGCAAGTGAACGTCATTTCTTAGGAATAATTGGCCTTGTATCTTATTATTGGTTCTTATGGGCCTTATTCCAAGAAAGCAATGGAAAACCAGTAGGAGAATTCTTGTATAAGTGGTATCGTTATACGAAACAATATTGTGCAGAAGCTCTTCGACTTTATGAGGAGGAACAGTAAGTGAAAGAAGAAATTTCAATTGAGCAATTAATTGCAGATGAAACAGAAAACCGATTAAATATGATGGAAAAAGAAGATTATCCTTTTCCGGAAAGATTTTCAAAAGCGGACTACACATGGGTAGTCATTGGCGTTGGAGTGAATTTACTCCTCGTAATTTTAGCGATGAGTGGGGTGATTCAATAATGAGCGCAACAATGAATGATTATATTCAACAAGAAACGATTACAGGTGTTGTTCCAATGACGAATGGCGACCGTCAGTATTCGTTCTGGGATTTATTCCTTTCTACTAGTGGATTCGCTATTGCAACATGGTGTTATACACAAGGGGCGTATGTGGCTCAGTATTTGACGTTTAATCAAATGTTGATTAACATTTTTAGTTTTAATATTATTTGGGTATTTATTGAATGTCTACCGATTATTTTTGCGGTGCGTTACGGAATCGATTTATGGATTTGGTTGCGTGCGGTTCTAGGTCAAAAAGGTGTCGCTTTATTATCGACGGTAATCAGTTTAGCGAACTTCGGATGGTATGCAGTAGCCGCGAACTTGTTTGCAAGTTCCATGATTCATCTGGCAGGGAACTTTGGACTCGTTCTCGACAAAGGCATCTGGGGACCAATTCTTGGAACTCTTTGCGTTTTACTTGGTACGTTAATTGCGGTAGGTGGGCCAGAAGTTATTAAATGGACAAACCGCTTCCTAGTAATCGCATTACTTGCAGTAGGGGTCATTATTGTCGGAATCTGTTTTGCGGCAGTTCCGCTTAGCGATATTATGAATGTCCAACCAGTAGTTGAAGGAGACTTATCTCCAATTGAACGCTTTATGATGTCAGCAGAAGGAAATGTAGCCTTCGCATTCTCATGGTCAACACAAGCATTAGTTCTTCCACGTTTAGCGAAAACAGAACGTAGTGGTTACTGGGCAACGACACTTTCTTATGGTGTTGTCGCACCGTTCTTCGTAGCAACAGGTGGGGTTATGGCTCTTGCAATGTTCGTGAAAACTGGAGTTTATGAAAGTGATCCAACAACAATGTTGGCAACATTAAGTACACCAGGATTTGCGCTATTGAGTCTATTGTTAGTAGCCTTTGCAAATATTGGAACACAAGGAACCGGATCTTACGTGAACTGTATGATTGTGAAAAGTGGGATGCCAAAACTTAGCTATAAGCTGATGGTATGGATTGCCTTTTTCTACGTTAGTGCACTAACGATTTGGGGCGGTGTTGAGGAATATTTCGGTTCGTTTATTTCTTTAGCAGCTTATATTCAAGGACCAATTATTGGGATGATTGTCGTGGACTTCTTCCTACTTAGAAAACAAAAGTTGGCGCTTCGTTCCGCTTATTTCTTAGAAGGTCATCATGCATATGAATATACTAAAGGGTTTAATATTGTAGGGATGAGTTGTGTATTGATCTCATTGATTGTGGCAGTATTATTTGTTTATAATCCTGTAACGCAACAAATCCAAAGTCCATTGTTCCTTATTACAACAGGTAGTGGATTTACAGCCTTATTAGGTGGTGGATTATACTGGCTTGCTAGTCTTACTCCATTAAAAGCTTATATGGTTCGTGATCGAGAAGAAATTACAATATAAAAATAAAATCCGGCAGGAAATTTCCTACCGGATTCTTTTTATTTATAATTCAATGCAGTTAAGGCTACTTGTAAGATGATAGCGCCTAGTGTACCGATTAACATTAATACGGCTACAACACGTGTAATTTTTTCAACTGTTGAAAGATTACGTTTTTTCTTTGCCAACAAAATCGCTCCTTTTTTCTTTGTTCGGTAATAGTTTACCGTAAATCGGTGTGAATTACTAGAGTTAAATGTTAAAAGGTTTTCTAAGAGTGAAAATGGTTGAAATGAAAAATAGAATAAGTAAAAGAAAAGCATTCAAATGCCTTTCAAAAAGGAGTGATTTTTGATAACATAGATGTGTTAAATAAAACAAATTGGAGGAAGTTTCATGTCAAAACAACAAATTGGTGTCGTGGGTATGGCTGTAATGGGACGTAACTTGGCATTAAATATTGAAAGCCGTGGATACAGTGTTTCAATTTTCAACCGTACAACTTCAAAAACAGATGAAGTAATTGCGTTACATCCAGACAAAAAATTAGTACCAACATACACAGTTGAAGAATTTGTAGAGTCTTTGGAAAAACCAAGAAGAATTTTATTAATGGTTAAAGCTGGTGAAGCAACAGATAAGACGATTCAAAGTTTACTTCCACACTTAGATAAAGGCGATATTTTAATCGATGGAGGAAATACTTTCTTCCGTGATACAATGCGTCGTAATGAAGAACTTGCAAACTCAGGAATTAAATTCATCGGAACAGGTGTATCTGGTGGGGAAGAAGGAGCCTTAAAAGGACCTTCAATCATGCCTGGTGGACAAAAAGATGCATATGATTTAGTAGCACCTATTTTAGAAGAAATCGCTGCTAAAGCAGATGATGGTGCTCCATGTGTAACTTACATTGGACCAAACGGAGCAGGTCACTACGTAAAAATGGTTCATAACGGAATCGAATATGGTGACATGCAATTAATCGCTGAAAGTTACGATATCCTACGTCGTGTAGGTGGATTATCTGTAGAAGAATGCGCTGAAGTGTTCAAAGAATGGAACCAAGGTGAATTAGATAGCTACTTAATCGAAATCACAGCAGACATTTTAACAAAGAAAGATCCTGAAACAGGTCGTCCAATGGTTGACGTTATCATGGATACTGCTGGAAACAAAGGTACTGGTAAATGGGCTTCACAAAGCGCATTAGACTTAGGGGTGCCACTTCCATTAATTACTGAATCTGTATTTGCACGTTTCGTTTCAACGTTGAAAGATGAACGTGTTGCAGCAAGTAAAGAATTAGCAGCAACTAAGATTCCTGAATTAACAAATTCAGAACGTCAAGCCTTAATCGAACAAGTTCGTAAAGGATTATACTTCTCTAAAATTATGAGTTACGCGCAAGGATTTGCTCAAATGCGTGTAGCAAGTGAAGAGTTCAATTGGGACTTAAACTACGGCGAAATCGCTAAAATATTCCGTGCGGGATGTATCATCCGTGCGCAATTCTTACAAAAGATTACAGATGCGTTTGAGCGTGATCCTCAATTGAAAAACTTATTATTAGATAAGTACTTCTTATATGTAACAGAATCTTACCAAGATGCAGTTCGTGATGTTGTTGTAACGGCTGTTCGTGCTGGTATTCCAGTTCCAACATTCTCAAGTGCATTAGCTTACTACGATGCATACCGTTCAGAAACATTACCTGCAAACTTAATTCAAGCACAACGTGACTACTTCGGTGCACATACTTACAACCGTGTAGACAAACCAGGAACATTCCACTTCGAATGGGCTCAAGAAAAAGAGATTGAACAATAATTATAAATGATGAAGTCCTAGCCAACGTGGCTAGGCTTTTTTGTTTGTCTGTATCGAAGTAAATCAAAATTAACATATATGTTAATTTTGATTGTTTCATTTAATAAAATTGACAGAAAATTTCATTAAATTCTGTTAAGAAACTTATGAATATGATATGATAAATCTGTTAGGGAAAAATAGAGAAGGGAGTTTCCAAATGCCAGCGAATCAACGTATTTTAATTATTGAAGATGAAAAGAATTTAAGTCGTTTTGTGGAATTAGAATTAAAGCATGAAGGCTATGAGACAAAAGTATGTGCAGATGGCCGTAGCGGATTACAAGCAGCCATTGATGAGTATTGGGATGCTATTTTATTAGATTTAATGTTACCAGAAATGAATGGATTAGAAGTCGTTCGTCGTCTTCGTCAAGTCAAACAAACACCAGTGATTATTATGACAGCGCGCGATTCAGTGATGGACCGTGTTGCAGGTCTTGATCAAGGGGCAGATGACTATGTCGTGAAGCCTTTTGAAATCGAAGAAATTCTAGCAAGACTTCGTGCACTCTTTAGACGTCTGCAAATGGAAGAACAATCTCGTGTTGTGAAACAAACAAGAGTGGAGTATCGCGATCTTGTGATTGAAGTGGAAAACCGTGTTGTTCGTCGTGCGGGAGAAGTCATTGATTTAACGAAGAAGGAGTATGAATTACTCTTATTACTCATGGAAAATATTGATATCGTCCTTTCACGTGAAGTCTTATTAAAAGAAGTTTGGGGTTATAAGAACGAGGTCGAGACAAATGTGATTGACGTGTATGTTCGTTATATCCGTAATAAAATTGACATTCCAGGAAGAGAAAGTTATATCCAAACCGTTCGTGGAACAGGTTATGTCATGAGAAGCTGAGGAGCTACATATGAATGATCAAAATCAACATAAGTCAGTAGCGAAAAAATGGTGGTGGGTGATGTCAGCCACCATTTTTGGCTTATTAGCTGTTTTGACTGCTATTTTAATTGAAGGACAAATAATCGGACTGCGAGAAAATGAGAAAAATCAGACAGTGGTGTATGCGCAAGTTGTAGCAGATTTACTCTCTGTAAAAACTGAAAAGTTGACGACAGAGGATATTCTAGCAGTTTTAAATAAGGCAGAACAATATGAATTAGATCAAAATCTAGTTTATAAGAAGAATAGTAGTTTTTATCCGATGAATGAAGAAGTGAATATTCGCGTCTTTGATACCAGTAGAGAGCTGTTATTCCAGACACAAAATTGGCAAGACACCCCACAAGTGTCGGGTAAGTTAGAAACACAATTCGTGACACTATCTACTGGCGAGGAAAGCGTACAGGTCATGATGCCAATTTTATCCAGAAATACTCGTGTGTTAATCGGACATCTGCAAGTGACCAATCGTATGGCAAAACTTGTAGAGTTGAAAAAACAATTACGTGTCTTATTTCTTCAATTGATTGTGATGGAAGGAATTGTTTCGATTGGACTCGCTTATTTCATTTCGCGACTGATCTCCAAGCCGATTGAAGAAATTCACGATATTATTGCATCTATTAACGAGGAAAATATTGAAACCAAACGTCTCATTGTTCCGAAGAAGAATGATGAGTTTGCGATTGTTTCTCAACAATTTAACGAGTTGCTAGATAAAATCAGTTTTTATATTTCGCAGCAGAAACACTTCGTTGAAGATGTTTCGCATGAATTGAGAACGCCTGTAGCCATTGTAGAAGGCCACCTGAAGCTTTTAAACCGTTGGGGGAAAGATGACCCAGAAGTGCTGGAAGAATCGCTCGCAGCTTCTTTATCAGAGATTCAGCGCATGAAGACATTAGTACAAGAGATGCTTGACTTATCTCGTGCACCGCAAGTAAGGGAACAGTATAAAGATGCCACAACAGAGGTAGTTGTGACTTTAGAACAAATCGTCACGAATTTCAAAGTACTTTATCCAGAGTTTACTTTTATTGCGGATATTGATACCAAGAAGGAAATTATTTCTCCAATTTATCGCAATCATTTTGAGCAAGTCATTATTATTTTGCTGGATAATGCGGTGAAGTACTCAACAAACCGCAAAGAAATTATTGTCAGTCTTTCACCAACCACTGAAGCGGTCGAAATCGGAATTCAAGATTTTGGGATGGGGTTAAGTGAAGAAGATAAGAAAAAAGTCTTTTCACGTTTCTATCGTGTAGATAAAGCTCGTTCAAGAGAACGCGGTGGGAATGGATTAGGATTATCCATTGCGAAAGAATTGATTGAAGGGTATAACGGGAAGATTAGCGTGACTTCTAGATTGAATCAAGGGTCCTTGTTCAAAGTAAAACTACCAATAAATTAAAATAAGACGCTCCTTTTCTTTTGAAGAGGAGCGTTTTATAGTTTACATTTTTACACTTATAACTTACACTAGAAAGGTAGTTATTTATTGTTAAGGCAGGCTATCGACTTGCATATTTTATTCAAGGAGGACAACTCATGCGCGAACAACATGTACTCATTACACTGTTTGGAGCGACAGGCGATTTAGCTCACCGTAAGCTTTATCCAGCGTTATTTCGTTTATTCCAAAAAGGATTTATCAAAAATCATTTTGCAGTGATTGGGACAGCACGTAGAGAGTGGACTGATGAGTATTTCAGAGATGTTATCAAACAATCTGTTCAGTCATTAGTGAAATCGGAAGACGAATTGAACCAATTCCTTTCTCATTTCTATTATCAACCTCATAACGTTACTGACACACATCATTATGTCGTATTAAAAGAACTTTCAGAAAAATTAGATGCAGAGTATCAAATTGAAGGCAACCGTGTCTTCTATTTAGCAATGGCACCAACTTTCTTTGGAACAATTACAGAGCATTTAAAAGCAGAAGGCTTAATTACTGAACAGGGCTATAACCGACTTATTATCGAAAAACCATTCGGGAAAGATTACGCATCTGCAGAAGAATTAAACAATCAACTTCGTCAATCATTTGAAGAAAAGCAAATCTATCGTATCGATCACTACTTAGGGAAAGAAATGATTCAAAACATTTCTGCGGTACGATTTGCTAACCGTGTATTCGAAGCGTTGTGGAATAAAGAGAATATCGACCATGTTCAAATCTCGCTGTTAGAACAAGTGAGTGTGGAAGAACGTGGAGGGTACTACGATACAAGTGGTGCTTTACGTGATATGGTTCAAAACCATATTTTACAAATCCTTGCTCTAGTAGCGATGGAACCACCAGTTTCATTTGGAGATGTTCGTAAAAACAAGATTAAAGTGTTAGAACAACTTCGCCCTTATACAACTGCCGAAGAAGTGAACGAAAACTTCGTACGTGGGCAATATGGCCCTTCTGTAGACGGGTTAAAACCTGGTTACCGTGAAGATGCCAATGTGGCAGATGATTCCAATATGGAAACCTATGTTGCTGGTAAAGTATTTATCGATAATGAGCGTTGGGAAGGCGTTCCTTTCTATGTTCGAACAGGTAAGAGTCTGCATTCAAAAGAAACGATCATTGATGTTGTCTTTAAAGAAGCAAACTCACCATTATTCTGTGGAATCGATGGTTGTCCATCAAACCGTATTTCTATTCATATTACACCTCGTGAAGGATTCTGCTTCGTGATTAATTCGAAAGCCGTTGGAAATACCATCGCGCTTCAAACAAGTCACTTGGAAAAAATCTTCGATGAGAACTTCGCGATGAGCAGTCCAGAAGCGTATGAGCGTTTAATCCTTGATTGTATCCAAGGAGATATGACGAACTTCACGCATTGGGAAGAAGTTGCCGCTTCTTGGAAATATGTAGATAGTATTCGCCAAACATGGGATAGCGAAATTGCAGCTGAGTTTCCTAACTATGCTGCAGGAAGCAAAGGTCCACAATCAGGTTACGATTTAATTGAACGCGATGGCCGCAAGTGGGTTGACCGCGACTAATGAAACATTGCAAAGACTAGGTGAAAACCTAGTCTTTTTTGTTTTTCAAAGCGAAGAAAATGTTTAAACAGCATTCCTAAAAAGCCGAGGATTTCTTATAGTAGCAGTAACGTGAAAAACATCGAAAGAGAATTATGCGGAGTAGGGATTTACCCGTACTCCGCATTTGAATCTTCGAAGGTGAGAGACGGAACGACTCGAACCGGTGTAACGCTAAGGCAACTATAAAAGAACGCCGTAAGTCATTGTAGATAGCACAATTAACCCTCATTTAAAAGCGAAGGAAATATTTTAAATGGCATTCCTAAAAAGCCGAGGATTTCTTATAGTAGCAGTAACGTGAAATACATCGAAAGAGAATTATGCGGAGTAGGGATTTATCCTGTACTCCGCATTTGAATCTTCGAAGGTGAGAGACCAAACGGCTCGAACCGGTGTAACGTTACCGCTACTATAAAAAGAAATCCGCAAGGATTTTTAGGAATCAGTATATGCATCATTATATGAATCATTTCCTTCGCGCAACTCCGTTTTCTTGAAAAGCCCGCTCTTTTTCTGTAAACTGTTCTCTATACAGGAGGCGCACATGACGATTAGAGAATTTATTCAATTAAGTATTTTAAAACCAAATAAAATTTGGACGATTTTACAAAACCCACTGAAGAAAATAAAAGGAATCTTTTTCTTACTCGTATTACTCGTTTCGATTCCTGGATTTATTCGTGCCGGAAAAGATATAGGAAGTATTAATACGAACCTAGAGATTGTGGCTAAACAGTTTCCAGAACTCTCGATTCAAGATGGTAAGTTATCGGCGGGAGACAATACGGGATTTGTTTACCGTTCAGATGTATTTAATATCGTCTTCGATCCTAGTGGGAAATCAACGGATAATGATGTGACGTCTGAATCTGGACAAGGAATTCCATCCATTGGGATTTTACAAGACCATATTGTTGTAGACACCATCATTAATTCCTCAAAATTTTCTTATGAAGGCTTAAACGGCTTCACTAAAGAAAATGTGCAACAATTTATTAAAGAATTCCAATCAAAATTGTGGTTAGTATTTATCGGGGTACTAGTAGTTGGATTCATTTATAATACCTTAATGATGTATGTACTGATGATTCTAATTAGTTTTATCGTACGATTATTAACAGCCTTATTTATGAGAGCGTATATTCAAATGCATCCAACGGTATCGAAGCAATTAACAATCTCTGCGATGTTCTTACCAGCAACCATTTATATGGTGATTGGCGTGTTAGGGATTGGTGGAGGAGTAGGGATGTTTATGTACCTACTGGTAACATCTACTTTCAACTGGCTCCTTGGGATGCGAGAATTCATCGATCAGCAAAATAAAAACAAATAAAAATTAACTCTTAGAAACTATAAGTAAGTAGTTCCTAAGAGTTTTTCTTTTGCCCAAATTCTGAAAATTATCATATATGATAATTACCATATATGATAATTGCGCCCACGTAATGTTCCAAAGTGTAACCGCGCCTAATTAGCAAGCCGTTAGAAAGCACTCTTTCCCTTGGAACTCATCCCATCATAGCGAAGCTTTTATAAGCTTGGCTTAGCATACTTCACAGCACAGTGATATTTTCAGAAGAACCAAGATAAAAGACCGTAGGCGTTCTGCAAATATAAATTTACTATACAAAGATTACGAAGAATCTTACGGATCCTATAATCGCAGTAGTGGGGGATGGTATCAAAGATAATTTAAAGGGAGTTAGGAATTGATTCCTTACTCCCTTTTTGAAGCTTTAAAGGTGCAAGACTAAGGCTTGCACCGGTACCCCATTACAGCGATTATAGAGAAATCCGTAAGGATTTGAAGTAATCTACTCGTAAGTAAGGTAGTATCTACTATTTATTTTTTGTACGATTTTGTCTGCGTTGTTTTTGACGGATCTCCTGCCCAAGTTTTTTCTTGTAGCCAGGTTTTACTTTTTTCTTCGCCTTCTTGATCATGCCTTTGAGGCGAGGATCTAAGTCTTTGGATTGCGTGTTTTTACGTTTCTCACGACGAGAGCGGTCATAACTTTCCACAAGCTCGCCATTTTTCAATTCAACCGTTTCAAACGAAATGCCTTTACCTTCTAATGTTTGAATGGCTTGCTCTTGGTCCGGTGTGTAGAATGTGATTGCTGTTCCTTCAAGACCATTACGTCCAGTACGACCAACACGGTGAATGAAGAATTCTAATTCGCCAGGAATTTCTAAGTTAATCACATGAGAAACGCCTTCGATATCAATTCCACGTGCAGCAAGGTCAGTTGCGACAACGAATTGATAATCCATTTGTTGAATTTGTTTCATTACACGGCGACGTTCTCTTGATGGGATGTCTCCGTGAATGGTTGCCACTTTGAAGTTGTGACTGCGAAGGTCTTTTGTCACTTCATCCGCTTTTTGTTTTGTGTTTACGAAAATAAGAACTAGATAAGGATGTCCCATCACAAGAAGTTGACGAAGAACGTCCATTGGATTTTGTGCCTTTGTGACGAGCAATTGGTTCTTAATCGTTGGTGAAACGAGTTGCGTATTCTCGATTTGAATCACCTTTGGATTGCCCAAGTATTTCTTCAAGAAGGGTTTAATCTTCTCTGGAATCGTTGCAGAGAAAACAGACATTTGTAAGTTTTCTGGCATACGAGAGGCAATCTCATCGACAGTTTCTAAGAATCCTAAGTCAAACGTCATATCGGCTTCATCGACGACCATCATTTGAACGGTTTGAACGAAGAGAGCATTCTCTTGCATTAAGTCGAAAATACGACCAGGTGTCCCAATCACGATATGTGGTTGCGTTTGCGTTAATTTTGCCACTTGGCGTTTTTTATCAGTACCACCAATACATTTTTCCAATAAAATTTCTGTATCACTAAATGTCAGGAGTTGTGAAGCAACAGCGGTTAATTGTTCTGCGAGTTCTCGGCTTGGAACAGTAATCACTAATTGCAATTCTTGACGGCTAGGGTCGATTTTGTTGATGAGTGGTAATAGGAAACTATGGCTCTTTCCGCTCCCTGTTTGCGATTGACCAATCACTGATTCTCCTTTTAATAAAAGAGGGATGATGCGTTCTTGAATAGGTGTTGGTTGTGTAAATTTTAAGTCAGCCAATGCTTTTTGCAAATAAGGCTGTAATGCGTAATCTGTAAATTTCATGTTTTCATCTCTTTTCTTTCTCTATGTAGCGGGATTATTATACCATAAATTAACAATCTTGGGGGATTTTGGAGAGTGGGCAAAATTTTTGCGTATCCTGTTTGGTGGGTGGTATGATGAATGAAGAAAGAAACAGTTTTCATAACTGTATTTAATTTTAGGAGGAATTTAGTAATGACTTATGAATTACCAAAATTAGAATATGCGTTTGACGCGTTAGAACCACATTTTGATGCACGTACAATGGAAATCCACCATGACAAACATCACAATGCATATGTTACAAATTTAAACGCAGCGGTAGAAAAACACCCTGAATTATTCGAAAAAACAGTTGAAGAATTAATTAGCGATTTAAACGCTGTTCCTGAAGATATCCGTGTAGCCGTTCGCAACAACGGTGGTGGACATGCAAACCACAGCTTATTCTGGACTCAATTATCTCTTGATGGTGCAAAAGCTCCAGAAGGTGCTTTATTAGCAGCAATCAACGAAGCATTCGGAAGCTTCGACGCATTCAAAGCAGCATTCGCTCAAGCAGCAGCTACTCGCTTTGGTTCAGGTTGGGCTTGGTTAGTTCTTTCTAACGGAAAATTAGAAGTTGTTTCTACTCCAAACCAAGACAGCCCTCTATCAGAAGGTAAAACTCCATTATTAGGATTAGATGTATGGGAACATGCATACTACCTAAACTACCAAAACCGTCGTCCAGATTACATTTCAGCATTCTGGAATGTTGTAAACTGGGATGAAGTAGCTCGTCGTTTTGAAGCTGCTAAATAATTTCTAAAAAACGAAGACCGATGTCTCCTAAGAGGCATCGGTCTTTTTGCGTCTATATAGAATGAGGCTAAGTAACAGAAGAGAAGCGATACTTACAAGACTTCCTTCCAGTAAGAATGGGGTTGTATAACGATATTCGATGTGGTGAGTTCCTTTGGAAATTGTAAATCCAAGGAGGCTATCAAGAATTTTGTAGGTTTCGACTTCTTGCCCATCTACCCAAACCCTCCATCCTGTTGAATAAGGAATGGTCGTAAGTACGGTTGATTCTTCTAAGACCTCCATCGTTCCTGAAAAATGAGTAGCAGTGAAAGTTTCTAGTTTTAACTCTTGTGCTTTTGTTTGTTCTAATCGCTCGTTTAAGACAGATGTGTTGAGCGAGTAGAGGTTGAGTTTAGAAAAATCAAATTCATCTGACTTCACGATAATCTGAAGTGTTTGCATTTGGCCTTTTTGGTTTTTGGCAATACTTAAAAGCACTGGTTTTGATTGGACCGGATAAAAGGCATAAGGTTCACCATTTAGCGTCATCTCCAAGTCTTCTTCACCCATCGTTCCCGACACCTCTAAGTAAATCGGATCATCTGTTTCGGGAGTAAAAGTGAGCGTAATGCTTCCTTCTTGTTGGCCTTCCTTAAATTGGATGCGTTGATACACAACAGGAGTACCACTAATATTCTCGTAATCTGTATTGTAAGTGACTCTTGTCAAAATATCTTTTGGACTTGTGGTTCCACTAAGGGCATTTGCCAATTGGTTTTGCATCGTAATCGGGTGGTTCGTCGGTACTTTCATTGACTTCAGTATTGATTTCATTGGATAAGCAATGGAAAGCACGTTTGGATTGGTTACGATACGTCCTTTGTCAAACGTTGCCACAGTAGAGAAATCTTCCAAGTCTTTGCGTTCCCATCTCTCGTTATACGAAGCGTCGGTTGTAGCAATAAATGTGTTCTTGATACCAAGAAGCGCGTCTGTTAATAAGGTGCCGTTACTATAGTTGACGTAGGCGGTTCCTTGACGGACTCCGATCGCTTCAAAGAATCGTTCCGTTTCCTTTTCAAATGTGGATGAAAAATGCGATACACCATACGTTGGAATATGCAAGCTATCATTTTTTGAACGTAGAGCTGTTTTCTCACTACGATAGAAATCTCCTTCAGAAGGTCGTAATAACGTAGACCAATTTGATAAAGCGGTTTGATACGCAGTGAAGTCGGAATGCATTACATATCCTAATCTCGAAAGGGTGATGATGCTGTTAAATAACAATTCGATTACAACAAGAGAGACAAGGAATTTTCTATGGGATGTTCTCCCGCGTCCAATCAGAATTAGGCAATAGAGAATACCCATGGATAATCCAAAGCCTATCGCAATTTGCCAGCCTTGTAAGTAGTCTTGAGGGAAGAGAATAAATCCAATTCCAGCTCCTAATGCAAGGAAGAAATACACAAATGTCTCACGCATACCAACAGCTGTTTTCTTCAGTGCCCATTGATAGCCAAGAAAGACCATCCAAAAGCTGAAGAGAAATGAGAAGCGGTAAGAATACCAATTCGGAAGTTGTCCTGCATGCCAGAGTTTATCGAAAAACTCAATATTGAAACTGATGAGTAAAACGATGGTGATAACTAGAGCATATAGACGTTGCGAAAGTGGGACTGCACGTTCCTTGAAATAACAAAGGAAACTAAATAGTGCAAGACTTCCCACAAAAATATTCGGATATCCCTTCATCATATGATTAAAATCAAAACTACCAATAAAGAGTTTTGAAAGCATCAAGAGAGGATTATATTCTGATTTAAAACTCCATGAAATCGTCGTGGCAGTCCCTTTACTTCCTAGAAGACTATAGAAGGTTGGAAGGAGAATGACCATGATTAATCCCACAGAAATCAGACTATAAAATACAAATCGGCTAAATTGTTTTGCAAAGTCTTTCCAAGAAAAAGTGTCACTCGCTACTAAATAGGCATACGGGAAATAGAGGCCCAAGAAGAGGCAAATCATATATCCGGTATAGTAATTGCTTAAAATAGTGATGGATAATGGAATCACATAATACAATGGGTTTCGATGTTTCAGTAGAGCATATACTCCAAGAATAATGAGTGGAAGGCCAATGAGAGCATCCAACCACATGACATTCAATTGATTGGCTGAAAGATAACCCATGAAGCCATAGGAGAGTGCAAATAGTACTGCAATCATGTTTCGTTGTTTGAATTTCACATCCAGCAACACTGCAAAACTGACCGTACTTAAAACGAGTTTTAAGAAAATAAGGAGTGAAACACCCATTGCAATTTTAGAAGCGGGAATTACTAGAAACAGGAGATTAAATGGACTCATTAAATAGTATGCCCATAGACTTACCATTTCTCCGCCAATAGACTTCGAGAAGCTATAGAAGAACTGCTCAGGATGATGTAAGAGCGTATCCTTATAGTAACTAAAAAAGTCGACGTATTGCTGTCCAAGGTCGATTGTGAGCCATGTTCGATTTCCAAATGGGGTGATCGTAAAGAGTAGGAAAATCGTTAAAATCATCATCGATGGAATCAAAATACTAAGCGTATAATAAGTCTTTTTAGTCATAAACTTTTGCATGGAGGACCTCCTTTCATAGTGCTACTGTTAGCATAGCATGGAAACGAGTAGCCTGCACGAAAAATTAGTCTTTAACGCAAAAAAATCTTAAACACTTATTTACCCTTTTTATACAGATTGGAGCGAGATTTATGGTATACTGTTATGAGTTACTAGATGTTATATGGAGTGAATTATGCTTACTAAAAGAAAATTAAAACAGAAGAAGAAAAAATCACATATTCCATTTCGATTGAATTTATTATTTTTAATTGTATTCTTTTCATTTATTGCCTTAATTAGCCGTTTGGCGTATATCCAATTAGTAAAAGGAGACGAGTTTGTTGCGCTTGTACAACGTACAGAGACAACAACTGCTAAAAAATCCGTTCCGCGAGGATCGATTTACGATAGCCAAGGACGTATTTTAGTGGGAAATAAACCAAAGCTCGCGATTAACTATACAAGACCTGCAGATGTTAAAGCGTCAACGATGTTAGAAATCGCTAAGAAATTAACGACATTGATTTCTGTGGATGCTTCTGAGTTAAAAGAACGTGACTTGAAAGATTACTGGGTAGCAACAAACCCTGACAAAGTTGATAGTCTTTTAACAGCAGATGAGAAAAAGAAGATTGCGAAAGAAAATCTTTCAACGAGTCAAACGTATGAGATGCAATTGGAACATATTCCAGCCGACGAACTAAATTATAGTGATGCAGAAAAACAAGTGATTGCTATTTTTACGAAGATGAATAGTGCGTATGCTTTATCTACTGTTACCTTGAAAAACGAAGGAGTTACAGAACAAGAGGTTGCTAAAATTAGTGAACGTCTGAGTGAACTTCGTGGTGTGGATATCGATTCTGACTGGGACCGTGAATATCCAATGGGAGATATGCTAAAGACCATTCTTGGAACCGTATCTTCAGAAAAAACAGGGCTACCTGCAGATCGAGTGAAGTCTCTTCTTGCACAAGGATACTCGTTAAACGACCGTGTAGGAACAAGCTATTTAGAAGAGCAATATGAAACAGTATTGAGTGGAACAAAAACAGTCGTGAAGTCTCAAACGAATACAAAAGGCGAAGTAGTCAATTCTACTGAAACTTATCCGGGTAAAGGCGGCTCAAACCTTATCTTAACGATTGATACTGAATTCCAAAAGAAAATTGAAGCTATTGCAACGAAGTCAGTCGAAGAGATGACAGATCCTGCCGCTGATCGTGTGTATATCGTTGTAATGAATCCAAAAAATGGAGACATTCTTGGAATTACAGGGAAGAAAAAGAAATTTGATGAAAACTTTCATTCAACGGGTGTCGAAGACGATGCTCTTGGTGCCATCAATAACTCATTTGGAATGGGGTCTGTTGTAAAACCAGCAACCGTCCTATTAGGGTATATGGATGGAGCAATCACGCTTGAGGATAATACGATTGTCGATGAACCAATTGAATTCGAAGCGTCTAAACCGAAGAGTTCATGGTTTAACCGTAATGGTAAAATGGAATTAACAGACTTAGATGCCTTAGAACGTTCATCAAACGTTTATATGATTAAACTGGCGATGAAGATGGGTGGACAAACAACGTACGAAAAAGGCGGACGTTTAAATATTAATCTAAGCCTATTTGACAAACTTCGTGAGTTTTACGCGCAGTTCGGACTTGGTGTTCGTACTGGGATTGACCTTCCAAATGAAGGGAAAGGATACAACGGTGGAACAGCCAATGCCTTCTCAGCACTCGACTTTGCGTTCGGTCAGTTCGACTTATATACACCGCTTCAATTAGCGCAATATATGTCAACGATTGCGAATGGAGGTACTCGTATCGCCCCACGTTTAGTAAAAGAAATTCATGAAACAAGTCCAAGTGGTGGCATTGGTAATTTAGAGGATGTAGTTCCAACGAAGATTATGAACTCTATTCAAGTGAGTAAAGAAATCTTGGATCATATTAAAGAAGGTCTATACCGTGTAACGCATGGTGAAAACGGAACGTCAGCTACGACATTCAGAACGTATTCTCCGCAAGTCGCTGGTAAAACAGGGACTGTTGAAGCGTTCTATTCAGGACCAAATCCAGCATATACTAATGAAGCCGTTGAAAACTCAACCTTCATCTCGTATGCGCCATATGATAATCCAGAAATCGTAGTGGCTGTTGTTGCGCCATACTTCAAAGATGGTTTACCAGATGACTATGCTGCCAAAGTTGCTAAGCAAGTTTATGATGCTTATTTTGGAAAATCAAGTAGTTCTTCACAAACGAATGAAGCAACTGTAAACCAACAAATTCGACAACAACAAAATAACCGACGTTAAGAAGAAACTGGGTGGTCGTTGTGCCACTCAGTTTTTTTGTCATTAAAGTTTAGTAAAATCAATTGTTGAAATGCTTAAAACCAATTATAATAAAGCAAAATGGAGGCGAAATTATGGACTTTACAGAAAAAACAATTCAACGCGATGTGAAATATTCAGGACGCATTTTTACGGTGACACAAGATATCGTCGAACTACCAAATGGAAAAACTTCTACGAGAGACCTTGTGTTCCATACAGGAGCAGTAGCAGTGCTTGTCATTCGTGATGGGAAGATGTTGCTCGTGCGTCAATATAGAAAGCCATTAGAAATGCATTTCTTAGAAATTCCAGCGGGTAAATTAGACTCGAAGGAAGAAGTGCCTCTAGAAGCTGCAAAACGTGAATTAGAAGAAGAAACAAATCTTGTAGCAAGTGAATGGGTGAAGATGATGGAAATGGTCTCAACCCCTGGATTTTGCGATGAGAAAATCACATTATTCCAAGCAAAAAATGTGATGGTCAAGGAAGATGCAAAACCTGCAGATGAAGATGAATTTGTCGAAATCTTATGGATGCCACTAGAAGAAGTGATGCAAAAAATCCAAGCAGGTGAAATTTCTGACGCGAAGACAATTATTGCCGCACAATATGCTTGGATGCATAAAGGAGAATAGTAGATGCCAAACGAACCTTTATTAACGAGAAAATCGTATAAAGAGCAATTAGAAAAGCAAAATAGAGAGTTAGAAGAACTAGAAGTACGACAAGAGCGAAGAGATAGTCGTGGGCGGGCTTTTGAACAAGAGGAACAGCTGTACACTGAACGTGAGGAAGAAAGCCCACAAGTACAACGTACGCCAAAATCAGGCCTCAGAAAATACAACCATTTCTTAAACGTATGGCTTGTTTCTGTGGTGGTTCTTTTAATCATTATACTGGCGATTCAAATGTTCTTTTAAACATGGTTTAAAGACATAAAAAATGATATAGTTATAGTTAATATGTATATAAAGAGGATTAATAAATGAAATTAAATAGAGGGATTAGAATAGCATTATGGGTTGTTCCTTTTGTGTTATTTTATGCGTATATTTGGCGAAAAGGGTTTGAATATCCGGTCGTTGATGACATTATGATTAATCAAACGATTTTGTCAAATGAAAATATGCTATTGCCATATGTGGGAATTGGTTTGTCAACTTTACTCGTTGCTTTACAAAAGGTTTTTCAAGGTTGGAATATTTACTTTATTTTTTTAGTATTATCCTATTGTGGAAGTATCAGTATTTTTAACGACTTCTTCTATAAGAAAAAATTATATGTTTTGATTCCATTAACACTACTGATGCAATGTGTACTGATTAAGTATTTTTCCTTTTCTGTAATTTCATATTTAGTAGCTGCGGCAGGGATTTTACTTTTATTTAACCAGTCTCTAGTAATGGGAATATTGACAGTAGCAATAGGAATTTCCATAAGACCGCAGATTGCATCAAGTCTAATCGTGTTAGTTTTACCATTTTTAATTTACGAGATTCTAAAAAACAAGAAATGGAAAGAAATGCTGATTCTTATAGGAATCGTATTATCGATTAATGTATCAAATAAAGTGTATTCTATGACTAGACCAGATGTACAAGAATATCTTAAGTGGAATGAATTAAGTACTAATTTACGAGATTTTCCAGAAATCAACTATGAAAAACATCGTGAAGAATTTGAAAAACTCGGAATTAGTGAGAACGACTTGCTAGTATCTACGTATTGGCTTTTTGCTGAGAAGAAGGCTTTAAATAATGAGATGCTTGAAAAAATCCAGTCAGTTCGTTCAATTACTGAGAAGTATTCTTTTAATATTCCTCAGTTTATCAAAGATTATTTCAAAAATGCTATCCTAGTAGCCTATCTCATAGTATTTGCAATATGGCTCATTATTTTTAAACCAAAAAATATCTGGGCTTGGTTATTACCACTGATGCCATTCATTTTAATTGGTGCGCTTTTTGTCAGACAAAGAGTAGTAGAGAGAGTGTACTTACCATTAATGGTTTCATTTTTAATGTTCTTTTTAATTTATGCACCAGAATTTTATGAGAAGAGACAATGGGTCAAAAAGAAAGTCGTTTTTTTATGTATTCAAGGAATCTTACTAATTGTAGGATATAAATGGATAGGATTTATGAAACAAGAATGGTATTGGTTCCCTACTATAAATGATTCAATGAACGTGACATATCATCAAGTTGTTGAAAAATATCCAGATCAACTAATTATTTTTGGTGGATATGGAACTCTTGTAAATGCTCAACCGTCACTTTCAACGTTCAGAATTCGTACGAATCAAGTTGTATCCAATACAACGACACTGGGAAATTGGCAGACATTTTCACCGCATTACACAAACTTACTAAAACAATATAAGATTGAAGATACAGATAATTTATTATCTTCGGCAGTTAATAATGATCAAGTGATTTTCTTTTGGTATAAAGATTCTGGAATTATGAATCGCATTATTACAATTTTTAAAGAACATTACCAAAAGACAGTGTACTTTGAGGAAATTAAAAAAGTTGATTCTGAAATGAGTATCTTTAAACTTAAAGCAGATTAAGGAGGGGAACATGAAAAAGCGAATTGGCTATATTGATATGGCAAAAGGATTAGCCATTATTTTAGTAATTATTGGGCATATATCATTCACGCCAGGTACTGGAAAAACAATTCTCTATCTATTTCATATTCCTTTGTTTTTCTTCTTGTCTGGTTTTACATTTTCGATTGATAAGTATACGAACTTTACTAGCTTTTTCTGGAATAAATTTAAAGGGATTGTTGTTCCATTCTTTCTAATGAATGTATTTGTGTTTTTAGTACAACTCTTTATTTTATATCCTGATCAAGTCTTAAGTTTTAATCTAATTCATTTTTCAAAACAATTGCTCTTATCAGATAGATTGCATATTTATTTCCAATTATGGTTTTTAAATGTTTTGTTTTTATCTGAAATTGTATGTTATTTTGTTTTAAAATATGCACGGAATAGAAACTTGCAAATAGGTATTGCAATTCTCTTAGGGTGCCTAGTCTTCGTGGGACAAAAAGCTTATGAGGCTAACTGGTATTTGATTTGGAATTGGGATTTAGTTCCAGTAGCAACCATTTTTATTTTGCTAGGAGTTCTTACAAGAAGACATTTATCAGAGATAGAAAAGTACTTCACTCTTAAATTTTTACCGATTGCTACAGTCATCAGTATTGCAATAGGGTTACTAAACTATAAACTAAGTGGCTACAGAGTAGATTTATATTATCAACAAATTGGCAACCATTTATTGTTTTATATTTCTGCAATTGCAGGAATTTGGGCTACAATTACTTTATTCAAAGTAATTCCAGAAGCAGAGTGGTTTAAATCTATCGGCAAAAAGACATTAATTTATTATGGTGTACATTCACCAATTGTGCTTGTGCTTGCTGAAAAATTAGTAGCGCAATTAGCATCAAAATATACGGGCATATTCGTTAATGGATATGTTTCGGCAGCACTCACAACAGTTTTAGCTGTTTTTGGATGTGAAATCATTGTACAAATTTTCAGAGGAACCAATTTCCCTTTTGGTTTAAAAATGATAGGAGAAAAGAATGAACAGAAATAATCCAATTTTATATATTGTGATTCCTTGTTATAACGAAGAGAAGGTATTACCTTATACAAATCCAATGTTTATTGAAAAGATTGAATCTTTAATCAATACTGGACAAGTGCATCCAAACAGTAAAGTGATGTATGTCAATGATGGTAGTAAAGATAAAACATGGGAATTGATTCAACAATATGCAAAAGAGAATAGTCATGTTGTTGGGATTGCACAAAGCAGAAACCGTGGACACCAAAGTAGTGTTTTAGCAGGGATGGAAGAAGCTGCGAAATTTGCAGATATCGTAATTACGATTGATGCTGATGGCCAAGATGATATCAACTGCATGGATCAAATGGTTGCAGAATATAAAGACGGTTCAGAGATTGTTTATGGGGTTCGTGACAATCGTGATACGGATTCAGCATTTAAGAGAATTACGGCTGAAGGTTTCTATAAAGTAATGCATCTGTTTGGTGCGGACGTTGTCTTTAATCATGCGGACTATCGTCTCGTCTCTAAACGTTTTATTCAAGAATTAAAGAAATTCAAAGAAGTAAACTTATTCCTTCGTGGGATTATGCCCCTTGTTGGATTTAAGTATTCATACGTGACTTACAAGCGACATGAACGCATTGCAGGCGAAAGTCATTATCCGCTAGCAAAAATGTTAGGGTTAGCGATTGATGGAATTACAAGTTTATCCATTAAACCAATTCGAATCATTACTGCGATTGGTGTGTTGACATCATTCTTCAGTTTTGCCCTTATCATTTGGGTTCTTTGGGCTAAACTCTCAAATAACTCTGTTGCTGGTTGGGCAAGTACGTATGCCATTGTAAGTTTACTGGGTGGGGTACAATTAATCAGTCTTGGTGTTATCGGTGAATACATCGGTAAGATTTATTTAGAAGCCAAAGAGCGTCCTCGATATATTATTGGGGAACGTACGTATGATGAAAATGAATAACTTTCCTTTTCATTTTCACGTCATTATGATAGGATAAAGCATATATAGAAAACACATTGATGGAAAAGGGTTTTTAACAAAGCTTTTCAGGGAGGAAGATCCTGACTGCAAGTCTTCCAAGTCACGTTTCAAACTTTTCACTTCCGGAGTGACCATTGGGATTCATTGATGAATAATGGTTCGGGTCGCCCCCGTTAACAGCGTCCAAGTGTCTTGAGCAAGTCTCAAGGAACAAGGGTGGTACCGCGAAATTTCGTCCCTTATAGTCTATTGGCTATAAGGGATTTTTATTTTTATAAGGAGGAATACAATGAATTTAGAAGAAATGAAAGTACAGTTTGATGCGATTCGCAAAGATGTGCTTGCTTCATTAGAAGAAGTAACAAACTTAAAAGAGCTCGATCAAATTCGTGTACAACAATTAGGAAAAAAAGGACCAATCACTGAAGTTCTTAAAAACATTAAAAACTTAGCCAACGAAGAGAAACCAAAAGTGGGGGCTCTTGCTAACGAATTACGTTCTGTATTAGAAGAAAAAATCGCTTCTGTTAAAGAAGTGCTTGAAGCAAAAGCATTAGAAGAAGCATTACAATCTGAAACGATTGACGTTACAATGCCAGGACGCCCAATGGAACGTGGAACTGCGCACGTACTAGCACACGTGCAAGACCAAGTAGAAGATTTCTTCATCGGCCTTGGATACCAAGTGGTAGAAGGACCAGAAGTGGAATCAGATCACTATAACTTTGAGATGATGAACTTGCCAAAAGATCACCCAGCACGTGATATGCAAGATACATTCTACATCACTCCTGAGTACTTACTTCGTACACAAACTTCTCCAGTACAAGCACGTACAATGGAAAAACATGACTTTACAAAAGGTCCATTGAAGATGTTAAGTCCAGGACGTGTATTCCGTCGTGATAACGATGATGCGACTCACTCACATCAGTTCTATCAAATCGAAGGTCTTGTCATCGATAAACACATTACGATGTCAGACTTAAAAGGAACGCTTGCGGCATTTGCCAAAGAAATGTTCGGGGAAGACCGTGAAGTCCGTCTTCGTCCAAGTTACTTCCCATTCACTGAGCCATCTCTAGAAGTGGATATTAGCTGCTTCAAATGTGGTGGCGAAGGCTGTTCTGTATGTAAAGGAACAGGTTGGATTGAAGTGTTAGGTAGCGGTATGGTGCATCCAAACGTCCTTGAAGCTGCCGGTGTAGATTCAACGGTCTACGGTGGATTTGCCTTCGGGTTAGGTCAAGACCGTATTGCCATGTTGAAATATGGGATTGATGATATTCGTTCATTGTATACAAACGATGTGCGTTTCTTAAGCCAATTTACGAAAGAATCATAAGAGGAGGAAGAACATGAAATTATCATACGAATGGTTAAATGAATATATTGATTTATCACAAATCACTCCTCAAGAATTAGGAGAAAAAATGTCTCGTACAGGGATCGAAGTTGATAGCGTAACGGTTCCAGGCGAAGGCTTAAAAGGATTAGTGGTTGGTTTAGCAACCAAAGTCGTTGACCATCCAGATTCAGACCACTTACACGTTGTCACAGTTGAAGTAGGACAAGAAGAGCCGCTTCAAATCGTGTGTGGCGCTCCAAATATTGCAGAAGGTCAAAAAGTGATTGTGGCGACTCACGGAGCACGTATTGCTGGAGGCCATAAAATTAAACGTGGGAAATTACGTGGCGTAGAATCTCAAGGGATGATTTGCTCCTTACAAGAAATTGGGGTACCAAGTAACTTAGTACCAAAAGAATACGAAGAGGGGATTTACGTCTTCACAGATGACAGTATTGAAGTAGGAAGCGACGCCGTTTCTGCATTAGCACTTGATTCAGCGATTGTGGAACTGGATATCACTGCGAACCGTTCTGACGCTTTAAGCATGCGCGGTTCTGTTCACGAAATCGGTGCGATTTACAACTTGAAGAACCGTTTAGAACCAGACGCTTTTGAAAAAGGAACTTCTTCTGAAATTCCAGGAGTTGTTACAGTTTCTGTAGAAAACGAAGCAGACGCTCCTGCATACCACGCATTCTTAATCGAAGGCGTTAAAGTGGCTTCAAGTCCGCAATGGATGCAAAATCGTTTAATCGCAGCAGGCGTTCGTCCAATCAACAATCTTGTGGACGTCACAAACTACATTTTAATGGAATACGGTCAACCGCTTCATGCATTTGACTACGATAAATTACCAGAAAAAGCAATCCATGTTCGTCGCGCAACAGAAGGCGAAACATTAGTGACTTTAGATGGCGAAGAACGTGCGTTAGAAAACGAAATCGTGATTACTTCAGGCGGCAAACCAGTCGCATTAGCTGGGGTGATGGGTGGATTAGACACTGAAATCTCAGACGAGACAACTACAGTATTATTAGAAGCAGCTCTGTTCGATCCTAAAGCGGTTCGTCTGGCTTCACAAAAACATAACTTACGTAGCGAATCAAGTGCTCGTTTTGAAAAAGGCATTAATAAAGCGACTATCGTTCAAGCCGGAAAACGCGCTGCAGCATTAATTGCCGAGCTTGGTGGCGGAACAGTGAAAGAGGCTTATGCTTCTGCACAAAGCTTTGACTTAGAATTACCAGTTGTAAGCATCACTCTAGAACGCTTAAATCACGTTTTAGGAACAAGCTTAACACTAGATGAAGTGAAACAAGTATTTGCACAATTAGAATATCCAACAACGGTAGAAGGAACACGTTTCGACGTGACGATTCCTGCATGGAGATTTGATATTTCTATCGAAGCAGACTTAGTAGAAGAAGTGGGTCGTATTTACGGATACGATAAGATTCCTGCAACATTACCAACAACTGAAAGTACAGTGGGTGGCTTAACAGATAAACAACGCTTCATCCGTTACACTCGTCAATTCATGCAAGGAGCTGGACTTTCACAAGCATACACTTACGCGTTAACAACTCCAGAGAAATCAAAATGGTTTACGAAGAAAGACGCAGCAAGTGTCCGTTTAAGCTGGCCAATGAGTGAAGATCGTAGCGAATTACGTCAATCACTATTACCAAGTTTATTAGAAGCCGTTCAATACAATGTGGCTCGTTCACAAAACAACGTGAAATTATTCGAAGTAGGCCGTGTGTTCAAGTTAGGAACTGCTGGAAGTGAAGATTTCATCGAGAACGAAGTCATTGCGGGTATTTTAACAGGAGACGTAACGAGTGCGAACTGGAACCATAAAGCAGAGAAAGTGGATTTCTATGTGGTCAAAGGAATTCTAGAAGAGTACTTCGCGCAACTTGACTGCTTAGATCGTGTCCGCTTTGTGCCTTTAACAGACATCGAAGAATTACATCCAGGACAAACAGCACGCATTCTTTTAGACGGCGAAGCGATTGGTTTAATCGGTAAAGTTCATCCAACGATCCAAAAAGCATTAGACTTACAAGACACATTCGTCTTCGAGTTAGATGTGGAACCATTACTTGAAGCGAACTTACAAGAAGCAGTAATTCAATCAGTTGCGAAATATCCAAGCATGACGCGCGATATCGCTATCTTAGCACCAACTTCATTAACACATGCTGAGTTAGTAGATGTGATTCGTGCAAATGCGGGTGAGTTCTTATCGAAAGTAACGTTATTCGACGTTTATAAAGGGGAACACGTGCCAGAAGGATTCCAATCATTAGCGTATTCATTATTGTTTGTGAACCGCAATGCGACGCTTGAAGAGGACGTTATTAAGTCCGCCATGACTCGCGTAGAAGAAGCATTAGTTGCTTTAGAAAATGTATCTATTCGATAAAATAAAGTAAGTACGAAGATTATTTTATGTAGTACTATAAAAACTTAGATTACCTTCGGCTATCTTCATAATAACAATAATAGCTGTACCGGATTGAGCTAAGATCTCAATCCTATCAAGCCTCAAAGCAGGAATAAGGAATGAATTCCTAACTCCTGCTAATTCGCATCGATTACACTCGCTATTATTGTTATTATAGAAACCGAGGTAATCTTTGTTTTTATACATAGAATAATTAATCTTCGTACTTTTTTATTTTGCTTGGTTATAAAGAGCTAATACTTCTTCTGCGCTCGCTGATAAGGGAAGAGGATGCAATTACCATATTTGGTAATTTTGTATCATTTATGATACGTATCATAAATGATACAAAAGAAGATGTAACAAAAATGTTACGCCACATTTTTGTTACATCACAAATTTTAGACAAGAAAACAGCACCAAGGATACTCAGAGAGCGTCTTTGGTGCTGTTTTGTGGTTGAGTTTATTGTTTTACGAAGCCGTTTTTAACTAAATTAGCTGCAGCGTCACTAAATTTCAATGGTTTCGGCGCTTTTGCGGGATATCGATCTGGAGCGCGTTTATATAACTCTCTCCAGTCAATCGTTTGGTAATCAAATGTCATTGTTTGAATGTATTTTCCATCTTTCTTCTCAACGGTATACTGTATTCCAGTCACCCCCTCATAGAGGGCTTGATTTTTGTTCAGAAATTGAACAACCTCTTCGTCAGACTTACCTAATCCTTTAGGGTCATAAGTGTAAATCCCGATTTGCTTATAGACGATGTCATCCTTGAAGAAGTATTGGAGTGTTGTTGAATCACCTGGGTTATTAATTTTGTATGTAGCTTCACCATCTTTTGGAAGGGTGCTGTTATTTTGTTCGTTAGAGTTTGCGTTACTTTGTTTGTTATCAGATGATTGATGATCTGATTGCTTCTTATTGGCTTGTGTTGTTGGAGCAGTCGTGGTTGGTTGAGCTGCTTGTGAAGTCTGCGCTGTGCTTTCTGCTGAGTTGTTTTGTCCGCAAGAAGCAAGAACGAAGACAGTTGATAGTAATACGAGTGATGTTTTTAAAGTTTTCATTGTGTGTTTATACCTTTCTAATGGTTATTTGGCAGTATATCCAGCCTCGAATAAAATGTTTTCGAAGTCTTTGAAACTGAGCTTATTATCTTTGATAGAGAAGTCCTTAGGGAATCGTTCTTTTAGTTTTGCTAAATCCACCTTTTCCATATCTATCGTTATAGTGAAAGTAATTTTCTCGTCTGTTGAAGACGTGCTAGAAGTTATACCTGGTATATCTGTATATAAACTAAGAGTAGCTTGTGCCAAGGCTTGAGCACTTTGTTTTTGGAAATCTGACCCCATTGCTTTAAGATTCCATTCGTTTAAAAAGGTAATTTTTGTTACGGTATCGCCTTTATGTTCTACCGTAGTTGTTGTTTGTGCCATTTCATTTTTTAGAAGATAGCTAGAAGACTTGGTCCCTCCGCAACCGAAAAGGAAGAAGAGAGTAGTCATAAGCATTGCGAACGCTTTGATTGATTTTTTCATAAGAACTCCTTTTTATATAATCGCTTTTCATTCGGTTTTTGATTATTTGATTTGTTTATATCCAGCGTTAAGCAGTTGCTCTTTCATAAGATCGTAATTGGTTATTTCATTCATTGTGCCCATTTCTGGACTTATTTCTTTCATTTTTGCAAAATCTGCTATTGTATAGTCCACTTCATACGTTTGAATGTAAGTATTTCCTTCCATTCGAATGTCAATTTTAAGCCCATTCATACCTTGAATTTGTTCTTTGACTTCATTGTATGCTTTGTCAAGTGTATCCTTTTGTGTTTGCATTACTTGTTTTATCGCTTCTTTTGAAGCTTCAGGTAAATTAGAGATATCAAAGTCTACAATAGAATCAGTCGTCAGTTTTTGAATAACTTCACCTTTAAAAGTAATGGTGACTCTTGATTTTGTATTTCCAATCTTATTCTCGAATACAGCTTTTTCTTCAGCCGCATCTGATTGTGTAGCTTTGGTCGTTTGTACAGGTGCAGTCGTTGTCGCTTGCGTGGTTGCCTGTGTAGTTGTTGCTTGCGTTGTAGCAACCGTTGTTTCTTCTTTTTTCTCTTGTCCACACGCACCTAATAAGAATGTGCTAGTAAAGAGGAGTACAGTTACTTTCATAGTATTCTTCATACATAGTCTCCTTCATTTTTGAAAAAAAGGGGAGAAGAGGACTCTCTTCTCCCTATTTAATTTAAAATTTTACTATTGTTTTTCTTTATAGCCACCCTTAAGGAGCCCCTCTTTATATGCAGAGTAGCTTAGAGTTTTATCATCACGTAGATCTAATCCAGGAATCTTTTCTTTTAATTTATCCAAATCGATTTTAGTGTAATCGATTGAATATGTAATTGTGAAAATATCACCTTTGTGTTCAGTAATATATTCAAACCCTTTTCCGATAAAGTCTTTAAGTGTTTCTTTTGTTCTGGCAGTATTATTTTGAAGTTTTTCAAGAGCGTTTTCCACTTCTAGTTGTGAAAGAGTATAAACTTCTACTGTTTCTTGTTTCAATAAGACATTATCTTTATAATACACGGTCATTGTTTCTGTACCACCCTTAGCACTAGCTTCAAAAACTGTTTTTTGAGCACCGGCTGGCATTTCTGTTTTAGCTTGAGCAACAGTCGTTGGAGTGGCTGTCGTTGGAGTAGCCGTTGTAGGCGCAGCTGTTGTTGTTTCTGCTTTTGCTTGAGCTTAAGTAGTAGCAGTTGAGTCTTGCTTTTGTCCACATCCTGCTAATACTAGACAAGCTGAAAAAGAAGTGCGAATGCTTTTGTTGTTTTGTTCATGATTTTTACCTCACATTTTGTTATGTATCGTAAAACCGGAAAGAGAGATCTCTTTACCGGTCTTCTTTATTTAATTATTTCTTCTCTTTATAACCAATTTTTTCCATTGCTTCTTTAGAAGCTTTGAAACTTACCGCATTGCCATCACCTGAGAAATTATCAGGTAAAGCTTTTTTCAAATCCTCAAACTTAACTACTGAATAGTCAAAAGTTACAACTTGAGTGATAATACCGTCTTTTGATTCTAGGCTAGCAGTTACACCTTTGATTGAAGTGTATAGTTCATTCATTTTTTTGATTTGTTCCATAGCTTCTTCTTCTGACATTGGTAATTTAGAAATTACGTATTTATTTTCCGCAACTTGTTTCGTTACCACATCTCCTTTGTAGTAATAAGTTATTGTTGAAGTCTGCTGATCATTCTTAAGTTCGAATGCTGTAGATTCTTCTTTCGCACATCCTAATAGTACGAATAATGCTGTAAATAACACAGCGAATAATTTCATTGCTTTTTTCATGCACTTCATCCTTTTGGTTTGTAATATATTCATAACTTTTTGTTATGTATCGTGAAACCGGAAAGAGGGTGAGCTCTTTACCGGTCTTACTTATTTAATTATTTCTTTTCAGTATAGCCAATTTTAATCAGTCCTTCTTTAGAAGCTTTGAAGCTTACTTTATCACCTGGACCAGAAAAATCACTTGGGATGGCTTTCTTTAAATCAGAAAGTTTAGCAACAGTGTAGTCTACAGTCACAAATTGAGTAGCAATGCCATCTTTAACTTCTAGAGTAGCAGTTACACCTTTAACTGAGTTATACGAATCAGTGTTTTCTTGGAATTTTTTAAGTGCTTCTTCTTCTGAAATTGGAAGTTTTTTTAAATCAATTTCAGATTTTGCTGTTTGTTTAGTAACAACGTCTCCTTTATAGTAATAAACTAAAGTAGAAACAAGACCTTCTCGCTTTAGTTCGAATGTAGCAGTTTCTTCTTTTGCACATCCTAATAGTACGAATAATGCTGTAAATAACACAGCGAATAATTTCATTG
>ERZ773022.254-NODE-254-length-46922-cov-18.822732_pt1 | contig 46922 bp, 59 predicted proteins | sample MGYA00580839_ERZ773022 | MGnify/ENA primary metagenome ERZ773022 (study PRJEB29015, sample SAMEA2738020) | human oral metagenome | biome: human oral; feature: human-associated habitat; material: dental | place: China | collected 2044 ... | reverse complement strand
CCCGCCGTCTACCTCAAGCGGATCACCCGCACGGGCTTCGAGGACGCCCTCTTCGCCTCGTGGCGCAAAGACCCCTCCTTCGTCCTCAACAAGGAGGAGTACCGCCGGGGCTCGGTGCTGGTGGCAGGGCCCGACTTCGGCACCGGTTCCTCGCGCGAGCACGCGGTGTGGGCGCTCAAGGACTACGGCTTCCGCGCCGTCTTCGCCCCGAAGTTCGCCGACATCTTCCGCGGCAACGCAGGCAAGCAGGGGCTCGTTGCCGGCGTGGTGGCGCAAGAGGACGTCGAGCAGCTGTGGAAGATCCTCGAGGTCAACCCGGGTGCGGAGATCACGGTGGACCTCGAGAGCCGAACGGTCCACGCCGAGGGCTTCGCGTGCCGCTTCGACCTCGACGACTACACGCGGTGGCGGCTCATGGAGGGGCTCGACGACGTCGGAATCACCCTCCAGAACGAAGGGGCCATCGAGGCCTACGAGGCTTCTCGGCCCTCCTTCAAGCCGAAGACGCTGCCCAAAAAGCACCTGCCGGAGGCCGCAGTGGTCTCGGCGCGGCCGGTGGGCCGGGACGTCCCGATCGCCTGACGCCGTCGCGGCAGGCTGCGCCGTCGGCTAGAGCTTCGCGAACGGCGCAGGCCCTCGCCCCGCACAAGCATGCGGGCGGATTCACACTCGGCGAATCCACCTCGCGCCCATAAGCGGCTATTCTTGAATGCGCGGATTGCGAGCCGATCCAGTACACGCACACTTTATCGGCGGCCGTCGACATTGGAGGACGCATATGGTCAGCAAGATTCGCGTGCTGGGAGGCACGCCACTTCGCGGTGAGGTCACCGTGCGCGGAGCGAAGAACCTGGTCCCGAAGGCGATGGTGGCCGCCTTGCTCTCTGCGGAGCAGTCGAAGCTCCGCAACGTGCCTTTGATTCGCGACGTCGACGTCGTCTCGGATCTGCTGCGCATGCACGGGGCGACCGTCGACTACGACCAAGAGGCCGGCGTCCTGGGAATAACCCCCGGCTCGATCAACCTGCCCGAGGATCCGGTGGAGATGGACACGCTCGCGGGCTCTTCGCGCATTCCCATCCTTTTCGCCGGGCCTTTGCTGCACAACCTCGGAGAGGCGTTCATTCCCGACCTCGGCGGCTGCCACATCGGATCCCGGCCCGTGAACTTCCACCTCAGAGTGCTCGAGGATTTCGGAGCCCGCAGGATCCAAGAGGCTGCGGGCATGCACCTCATAGCGGAAAAGCCGCTCAAGGCCAAGCCCGTGCACCTGCCGTACCCCTCCGTCGGGGCGACGGAGCAGACCCTTCTGACGGCGGTCATGGCCCAAGGCATCACCGAGCTGACGAATGCCGCCGTCGAGCCGGAGATCATGGACCTCATCGCCATCTTGCAGAAGATGGGCGCGATCATCTCCGTGGACACGGACCGCACGATTCGCATCGAGGGGGTCGACAAACTGCGCGGATACTCGCACACCGCGCTTCCCGACCGGATCGAGGCGGGCTCGTGGGCGTGCGCCGCGCTGGCCACCGGGGGCGACGTTTTCGTCAGAGGGGCCGAGCAGCAGTCGATGACGAGCTTCCTCAACGTCTTCCGCAAGGTCGGCGGAGAGTTCGACGTGCAAGACGAGGGCATCCGATTCTGGCATCCCGGCGGCGAATTGCGCTCTATGGCGCTTCAGACCGACGTGCATCCGGGATTCATGACCGATTGGCAGCAGCCCCTGGTCGTTGCCCTGACGCAGGCCACGGGCATTTCCATCGTCCACGAAACCGTGTACGAGGAGCGCTTCGGCTTCACGGAGGCGCTCAACGAAATGGGCGCCTCCATCCAGACGTACAGGGAGTGCCTCGGAGGGCTGCCGTGCCGATTCGGGCAGCGCAACTTCTACCATTCGGCGGTCATTCAGGGGCCGACGAAGCTGCGGGCCGCCGACATCGACGTTCCCGATCTGCGCGGCGGCTTTTCCCACCTCATCGCCGCGCTCGCCGCCGAAGGCGAGTCGGTCGTCTCGGGAATCGACATCATCGATCGCGGCTACGAGCATTTCATGCAAAAGCTGAGAGCGCTCGGCGCCAACGTCGTGAAGGAGGGCTGATGGCGGAGGCGATGCCTCTGCTGACACGGCTGCTCGCGCGGCCGGCGCTCGCCCTGGCCGGCGCGCTCCAGAGAACGAGGATCGCGGGCGCCGAGCGGATTCCGCCCTCGGGCCCGCTCTTGGTGGCCGCCAACCACACGTGTCACCTTGACTGGCTCACGATGGCGATCGTCGTCTACCGTTCGGGGCGGGCCCCGCGAATCGCCGCCAGAGCAGACCTGTTCACGGTTCCGGTTCTGGGATGGATCATGCGCAAAACCGGGCAGATTCCCATCTATCGCTCCGACGCCGCCTCCGCGCCGAAAGACGGCGGCAGCCCGGCCTCTTCCATGGGAGCAATGGCTCGGGCTCTGGCCGAGGGCAAGAGCGTCGTCATCTTCCCAGAGTCGACGTTCACCCGCGACCCTTCGGGCTGGCCGATGAAGGCGCGAACCGGTGTGGCGCGACTGGCCTTGGCGAACCCCGACGTCGCCGTGGTCCCCGTCGCCCATTGGGGAAACGAGGGCCTCATCGACCCGTGGACGGGCAAAGTCTCCTGGCGAAAATTCGGGCGTCGGCGCACGACGTGCGACGTGCGCGTCGGCGAGCCCGTCGATCTTTCGGCATACCGCGGATGCGACGTCACGCACGAGCTTCTGACGGAGGCGACGGAGAAGGTCATGGCGGCCGTCACGGACGAGCTGAAGGCGATTCGCGCCGCCGACGTCGCCGCCGGCGACGGGCCCCGCGAACGCCGATGGGACCGGGCGATCGACGGCGACCCCTACGAAAAGGGCGTGCTCGCGCGTCACGCGGAGATCGCGGAACGCCAGCGGCGCCGAGCTCGGAGGCAAACGCGGCGGAAAGGCGAACGGAGAGGAAGGCTCGGCTTGAAGGGCTTGAAAGAGAGACTCAGCCTTTCTTCACGTCGATGACGAGCCGCGACGGGTCCTTGAGCACCTGGATCCGATAGGAGCCCTTGGCGGACAGGCCGATGAGGACCATGTGCTGCCCCTCGAAGGGATACTGGACGGAGACGCCCTTGACGGTCGAAAGGCCGGCGAGCGACCCGGGGTGGAGGGTCGGCGGAAGGGTGGCGACGTCGCTCGGCTCGCGAACGCCCGCGACGTCGATCTGCAAGAAAACGTCGCCCTTGACGTTGATTCGCTCGCCTTTCTCGTCGATGGGGTCGCTCGTCCACGTCGTCTTCCACGTCAAATCTGCGGCGCCGCCCGTGTACTGAACGACTACCCTCTCATACCCCGGGTGCGATCCGACCCTCGACGAGCTCGGGAAGGCGTGGCCGGCGTCCGTGGGGAAGCCGTCGGATTGCGACCCCTCGGCGAGCCAGTCCGTCGGGGCGACGGGCGAGGCCGACTTTCGCGGGGCGGAGGAGGACGACCCGGCAGACGGGCCAGGCGTGGGAGCCGCGGACGTTGGGCTCGACGATCGCGAGGCGCCCGAGGCCTGCGCGGAGGCGACCGCGCCCGGATTCGCCTTCGGCTTGCCGCCGTCGGCTTCCTCCGAGGCCGACGAGCACGCCGAACCCGCGAGGACGAGGGCGGCGAACGCGGCGCTGAGACGAGTTTTCATAGATGTACCTCCTTGAGTGCGGCGTCGAGGTCCCTCCATAGATCCTCGACGTCCTCGATGCCGACGCTCACGCGCAGCAGGTCCTCCGGAACGGTTGCGGCTTCCGTGGGAAAGCGGCGGCGTCGCTCGAAGCTAGACTCTACCCCGCCGAGCGAGGTCGCGGGCAACCATATCCGGACGAAGCGCCCGAGCTCCTCGGCGGCCCGCACCCCGCCGACGGGCCTCATCGTGAGGACGCCGCCGAAACAGGACATGAGCCGCTTGGCCCGCTCGTGCTGCGGATGGGAAAGAAGCGACGGGTGGCGGACCTCGGCGACGAGGGGGTGTTCCTCCAGCCGGCGGGCGATCTCGGCGGCGTTCGCCCAGATGCGCTCCATCCGCAAGGGGAACGTGCGCATTGAGCGCAGCAGAAGCCAAGCTTCGACCGGGCCCGCGACCCCGCCGGCGTCGGTGCGCTCCTCGTGCAGGGCCTCGTGAAGGTCGCCGCGCGAGGTCAGCGCGGCGCCGAGGACGACGTCGGAATGCCCGGACAGGTACTTCGTCGCGGAATGGACGACGACGTCGGCGCCCACCTCATATTTGACCCGGAGGGATATTTTTGATCGGGATTCGGACCAGGCCACGCGATTCGCACTCGACGCGTTTTCTTGTGTGTTCCTTTCCGCGTCGGGAGGGGTTGCTTGAGTCGCGTGGTCTGACCTGAATCTCGGTCGAACTTCATAACAACATGTCGTCGCAGGGGTGAAACTAAATGCCGCGCAAGGCGAAGCCTATTGAAGTACCGAAGAGGCCGCCCCGTTCCCCCGAGGAGGCCGAGGATCGTCTAATCTCCCTGGCAACCACTAGGGCTGAGATGATGCTGGCCGAGGGCACGGCGCCTCCTTCGGTTGTGATTCACTATCTCAAACTCGGCACCAGTCGTGAGAAGCTCGAACAGGAGCGGCTCCGCTCCGAGAACAAAATGCTCAAGGCCAAAGCCGAAGCACTCGAGGCTTCCGCTAGAGGCGAAGAGGCGTATGCGGAGGTACTTAGAGCGTTCCGTGCTTATTCCGGCGGTGGTGTCGGTGAGGACGTACTCTGAACTGATCGAGTTTCCTGATTGGGACTCGAGACTGCGCTACTTGCAGACTTTCTCGGACCCATACGCACGCACATTCGGCGAGGAGCGTTACCTGAACCAGAGGTTTTATCACTCGCCGGAGTGGAAGAGGTCTCGAGACATTACAATAGCTCGAGACCTAGGCCGAGACTTGGGCATCGAGGGAATGGAGATCCAAGGGAAGCTCCTTGTTCACCATATGAATCCGATGAAACCCGAGGATCTAATAGAGTTCAACCCTGCAGTGCTCGATCCGGAGTACCTCATCACTGTATGCCACGATACACACAACGCCATACACTACGGCTTCGCTCGAGAGAGCGAGCTGATCGAACGTCGAGAGGGCGACACCAAGCTATGGTGAACAACTATCGAGACGAGCTCTTTCACTACGGCGTTCCGGGAATGAAGTGGGGTCGACGCAAGACCTATCAGAAGGTCGGTCAACAGACCATCGGCTCGAAGTCCACGGCGCAGATCATCGCCGACAAACGAGCTGCACTTCGCTCGGAAACCCAAGGTCGATTCGCCAAGGCATCCGTTTCGTACTTCGCCAAAATGGCCGGAGTCCAGCGAGGTGCCGCCAATGCGAAGAAGCAGCACGACGCCAAGGTCGAGCGAGAGCGGAAGAAGAAAGAACGGGAGCGGATCCGTGCCGAGAAGGCCGCCGCTCGAGAAGCAAGAAAGGCGGCACGAGGCAAGTGACCCGTTACAAGGACGAGTTGTTTCACTACAGCACGAAGCCTTCCGTTGCGCAGCCCCTTCGCAAGAAGAAGCGCGTTTCGGAGGAAGCGGACACTCAGGCCGACGAGAAGGCATCCAAGAAGAAACTTTCCCGTCGTCAGATGCTTCTCCAGGCTCTCCAGAAGAACCCGACGAAGATCGGGACTGATGCGGATGAGCCCGAGGAGGACGAAGAAGATGATGATGATGCGTCGGAGCAGGACCTCTCGGCCAAGTCCAAGCGCAAGAAGCTCGCTTCCAGGAGCGTGAAGGGCAAGCCGCGCTTCCCCCTCAAGAAGGCTTCGCGCTGATGGCTGACGGGTCGATTCTCCAGACCGTCAAGAAGATGCTCGGACTCGAGGCAACGTATACGGCGTTCGACGACGAGCTCATCTCGCACATCAATTCGGCGATCTTCGAGTCGGCTCAGCTCGGCCTGCCTCGTTTTTACATCACCGGGCCGGCCTCTACGTGGGGTGAATGGCTTGGCGAGGACGAGTTCAAAATCGAGGCGGTGAAGTCGCTGATCTACGCACGCGTTCGACTTGACTTCGATCCGCCGAACAATTCGTACGTCACAGAGGCGTTTCAAAAACGGATCACCGAATTGCAGTGGCGTATCAACCAGGAGAAAGAATTCTCATGAGCAGCTCCATCTCTCGCCCCGAGGATGTCCTTGCGCATCACGGCGTCAAGGGCATGAAATGGGGTATTCGCCGTTCTCGCAAGATCGGAGACTCGAGCCAGACAGGCCCGAAGAAGCAGGAGGCGCGCAAGGCGTCATCTCTGTCCGACGCAGAGCTTCAGCGTCTAGTTAACCGTGCCAACCTAGAGCGCCAGTACAATCAGGCGTACGGTCCTAAGCCCTCTCAACGCAGTCGCCTCAAGAAGCAGCTCGCCTCGCTTCCGGGCGACATCGCTGTGAGCGCCATCCGCAACGTCGGCACGAAGTACGCCACCAATTATCTCGACAGTGCCGTATCCGCAGGAGCCAAGGCTTCCAAGAAGCGTAAGAAGCGGAGCTGAGCTTCTAGATGCTCAGTAATACCGCAACCCCGCGTTATTATTCTGAGTTCCGTGCGCGAGTACTGTCGGGCGAGATCCCGGTATGCCACGAAATCGAACTGGAGATGAATCGGATCGATGACCGTGTTCGTAATCCTAGTTTCTACTATGACGATCTTGCGGTCGAGGGTTTCATCCGCTTCTGCGAATCGGAGATGACTCTCACTGACGGTCAGGATCTGGTCCTTCTGGACTCGTTCAAACTATGGGCCGAGGAGATCTTCGGATGGTGGTATTTCATCGAGCGCTCGGTCTTCGTCCAGAACGAGAACGGCCGCGGAGGACATTTCGAGAAACGCAAAGTCAAACAGCGCCTCATAAACAAGCAATACATCATCGTTGCTCGAGGCGGAGCCAAGTCTCTGTACGAGACGCTGCTGCAAGCGTATTTTCTCACAATCGATACCACCACGACCACACAGATCACTACCGCCCCGACCATGAAACAGGCCGAGGAGGTCATGCAGCCTCTTCGAACAGCCATGACTCGGAGCAAGGGTCCGCTATTCTCGTTCCTGACAGACGGTGAGATTCGAAACACCTCGGGCTCCAAAGCCGATCGTCAGAAGCTCTGTTCCACCAAGAAGGGAATTCAGAACTTCATGACGAACAGCCTCGTCGAGGTTCGTCCTATGTCCATCGACAAACTGCAGGGGCTCCGTCCCAAGCTTTGCACGGTGGATGAATGGCTCTCCGGCGATATTCGAGAGGATGTCGTCGGCGCTCTCGAGCAGGGAGCATCCAAGGTCAATGACTGGCTTATTGTGGCCGTCTCTTCCGAGGGCACGGTCCGAAACGCCAGCGGTGACGACATCAAGATGGAGCTACTCAAAATCCTTAAGGGCGAATACCGGGACGAGCACACGTCCATATTCTACTACCGCCTTGACGACGTCAAAGAGGTCGGAAATCCGGACACTTGGCAGAAGGCCCAGCCGAACCTCGGCATGACCGTTACCTATGACACATATGCTCGAGACGTTGAGCGCGCCGAGAACGTTCCTTCGGTCAGGAACGATATCCTGGCTAAGAGGTTCGGTCTCCCCATGGAGGGATACACGTACTTCTTCACCTACGACGAGACGATTCCGCATAGGAAGCAGGATTTCTGGCAGCTGCCTTGCGCTATGGGCTGCGACCTATCCCGAGGCGACGACTTCACGGCGTTCACGTTCCTGTTCCCCCTCAGCGGGGATCGCTTCGGCGTGAAGACGCGGTGCTACGTTTCCGAGAAATCCGTCTTGATGCTCCCCGCATCACTGCGAAGCAAGTATCAGGAATTCCTCGACGAGGGCTCCCTGCAAGTCATGGACGGGACTGTTCTTGACATGATGGAAGTCTACGAGGATCTTGATCGCTATATTCTCGACCAGAATTACGACGTTCGAGCAATGGGGTTCGACCCGTACAACGCTCGAGCGTTCGTTGAGCGCTGGACTCGAGAGAACGGCGAATACGGGGTCGAGAAAGTCGTCCAGGGGGCCAAAACCGAATCCGTGCCTCTCGGGGAGATAAAGAACATGGCGTTCAATCGCCTGCTTCTATTCGATCAGGCGATCATGCAGTTCACAATGGGTAATTGCATCGCCCTGGAGGATACCAACGGCAACCGCAAGCTTTACAAGGATCGCAGAGAGCAGAAGATCGACTCCGTGTCGGCACTACTCGACGCTTGGGTTGCGTACAAAGTCCACCGAGAGATATTCGACTGAAAGGAGGCCGGCGGTGTCATTCGCGTCCAGGCTCAAGCACGCCTACAACGCGTTCACGAATCAGGACAGATCACCGGACTGGAATCTGGGTACTTCCTACGCCAGTCGACCCGATCTCCCTCTCAGCGTGTACAACATGGACTCGTCCATTGTCAACACGCTTTACAACATCATCTCGATCGACGTGGCGGCTACTCCGATACGGCATATTCAGCTGGGCGAGAATGGCCGCTTCGAGTTCGAGCGAGCGTCTTCTCTCAACGACTGCCTTGAGTTCGCTCCGAACAAGGACCAGAGCGGGCGAGCATTCGTTCAGGATATCGTCCATACGTGCTTCGAGTACGGCGCAGCGGCCGTGGTGCCTGTCGACACGGATCTGAACCCGAGGGAATCGAACACCTTCGAGATCAAGTCCATGCGTGTCGGCTACGTGACGCAGTGGTATCCATACCATGTCAAGGTACGGCTTTACAACGATCGAAAAGGCGAGCGCGAAGAACTGATTCTCCCGAAGAGGACTGTGGCCATCATTCAGAACCCGTTCTACGAGGTGATGAATAAGCCCAATTCCACTCTTCAGCGCCTGGCGCAGAAGCTCACTCTTCTGGACGTCGCGGACAAGAGGGCGTACTCGGGCAAGCTAGATATTATCATACAGCTGCCCTACACCATCAAGTCCGAGGGTCTCCAGAAGCGAGCCGACGCCAGACTGAACCAGATTTCAGATCAACTCACCAAGTCGACGTATGGAATCGCATACGCTGACGGTACGGAGAAGATAACGCAGCTCAACCGTCCGGCCGAGAGCAATCTTCTGGCCCAGATCCAGTATCTGACCAAGGAGCTCTACGCTCGACTCGGCGTCACCGAGAACGTCTTCAACGGCACGGCCAAGGAAGAGGAACTCGCGCAGTACTGGAACCGAACGGTCGAACCGATGCTCGATGCAATCTCGATCGCGTTCACCCAGACGTTCCTCACCAAGACCGCCAGGACACAGGGACAGCGAGTCAAGTACTTGAAGGATCCATTCCGGCAGGTACCGCCGTCCAAGATGATCTCGGCGCTCGACACACTCCTTCGAGACGAGGTCATCTCGTCCAACGAAGGCCGTTCGTACCTGTCCCTTCCGCCCGCTCCCGACGATGGCGCGGACGCCCTGCAGAATGCGAACATCAACCCGTCCGCCAGCACGGCGCTGGACGCATTGCCGTCTCAGGCCCAGCCGGCCCAGGACGAGTACGACACTGAACCTACGGACGGAGGTCAAAATGGCGTATGACTTCAGCGGGTACGCCACAAAGAACGACCTGACCTGCTCAGACGGTCGGATCATTCGCCGCGACGCCTTCCGTGACAACGACGGAGCCACCGTCCCGCTTGTGTGGCAGCACGGTCACAGCGACCCTGCGAACGTCATTGGACACGCGAAGCTCGAGAATCGCAAGGACGGCGTGTACGCCTACTGCTCCTTCAACAAGACTGATGCGGCTGAGACTAGTCGCGAGCTGGTCAAGAACGGAGACGTGGACTCGCTGTCGATCTATGCCAACCGCCTGTCCCACTCCGGACCTAGCGTGACGCATGGAAACATCGTTGAGGTCTCGCTCGTGCTTTCGGGTGCGAACCCAGGGGCGCTCATCGACAACGTGGCCATTCAGCACTCCGACGGATCCTACGAGGACGCCGAGGATGAGGCCATCATCTACACCGGCACTATCCTCTCGCACTCGGACGAAGAGCTCGAGGACGAAGAGGATACCGAAGAGGAAGAGGAAGAGGAGGCCGACGTGGCCGACGAGGAGTTCGATGTCAACGAGTTCGTTGACTCACTCACCGACGAGCAGGTTGACACTCTGTACGATTTCATCCAGTCCCTCCAGGACGAGGATGATGACAACGACAACGACGAGGCCGAGCACGGTTTCGGCAAGGAGGATGTTCTGGTGCACTCCAACATCTTTGAGGGTTCGGACGAGCCGGTATACGGCGAGGTTCTGTCCCACTCCCAGATTCAGGAGATCTTCGAGGACGCGGCCCGCCCTGGCATGACACTCAAGACTTCGTTCTTGGCTCACGCTCAGGACTACGGCATCAAGGAGCCGGAGAAGCTGTTTCCCGACGCCACGCTGGTGGACAAGGAGCCCCAGCGTGTCATGCGCGAGAACAGCTGGGTCTCCAAGGTTCTCAACGGCTGCAAGCACACGCCGTTCTCCAGGGTCAAGACCCAGTGGTCAGACCTCACCCCTGACGCTCTGCGCGCCAAGGGCTACGTGAAGGCCAGCCGTAAGAAGGACGTCGTCTACGAGGTGGCCAACCGTACTACCACCCCGACCACGATCTACAACAAGACTCGTATGGACCGCGACGACATTCTGGACATCACGTCCTTCGATGTTGTCGCCTGGATGAAGCAGAACCTGCGTCTCGCTCTTGACGAGGAGCTGGCTCGCGCTATCCTGATCGGTGACGGGCGCGACGTGTCCTCCCCGGACAAGGTCAAGGAGGCCAACATCCGTCCGATCTGGAAGGACGACGAGCTCTTCGCTCACAAGGTTACTCTCGATGCCGCTGCGGATCAGTACGCCGTCATCGACGCCGTTCGCCGTGCCAGGAAGAACTACAAGGGTTCCGGATCCCCGGTCCTCTACACCACCAACGAGTTCGTCTGCAACCTGCTCGAGCTCCGCGACAAGAACAACCGGTACGTCTTCCAGACCCCGCAGAACATCGCCACCAGCCTGAACGTCTCCGACCTTGTCGAGGTCGAGGTCATGGAGGGCGCCGAGCGTGACGAGGGTGGCAAGCGTAAGCTGCTCGGCATCATTGTTAACCTGGCCGACTACACGCTGGGTGCTGACAAGGGCGGCGAGGTCAACTTCTTCGACGACTTCGACCTGGACCTGAACCAGCGGAAGTATCTGCTGGAGACTCGCTGCTCCGGTGCACTGACCAAGTACAAGAGCGCTCTGGTCATCGAGCAGAAGACGGCCTGATTCGTCAAAATGGCTAAGTTCTTCGGAAAGATCGGTTACGGCGAGTCCGTACAGGTCAAGCCTGGGGTTTGGCAGGACAAGATCACCGAGAGATCGTACTACGGCGACGTCACGCGAATGATGAAGCAGTATGTCTCGACCGACAAGGTGATTCCGGATCTCCGCACGAACAATCAGATACGCATTCTCGCGGACGCGTTCGCTCTGGAGAACTTCTCGGCCATCAAGTACGTGGAATGGATGGGGGCGCGCTGGTCCGTCAGCAATGTCGAGGTCGCACGCCCCCGTCTAGTCCTCGACCTCGGAGGGGTATACAATGGGCCGACTGCAACTCCATGAGTCTTTGGTTGGGGCCCTTGGCTCGGACCATGTGTACTACCAGCCACCGGAATCGGTCAAACTCGTCTACCCATGCATCGTCTATCAGCGCAACAACGCTTCCCCGTATTACGCCGATAACGTGCTGTGGTGGAACTTGATCGGGTATCAGGTCACGGTCATCGATCGCGATCCTGATAGTGTCGTAAACGACAAGGTGGCCGCAATACCGACGGCTCGATTCAGCCGCTTCTTCGCGACTGAGGGCCTCAACCACAATGTGTTCACCATCTACGCTTAGGAGGATGCAGCATGGCTGCTCTCACCTGGGACCAGGATGGCGCTCGCGTCTACGAGACCGGTGTTGACCACGGCGCTCTGTACGTCGTGGACGCTAGCACTGGCAAGTACGGCAAGGGCGTGGCCTGGAACGGTCTCACTAAGGTCACCGAGACCCCGTCAGGCGCCGACATCTCCGATGTCTACGCGGACAACATCAAATACCTCTCCCTCCAGGCCGCTGAGACCTTCGAGGGGACCATCGAGGCTTACACGTTCCCCGACGATTTCATGGCCTGTGATGGCACCGAGGCCGCCGAGGCCGGAGTCTACCTCGGCCAGCAGGCTCGTGCGAAGTTCGGTATCGCCTACCGGACCGTCAAGGGCAATGACACCAAGGGCAACGCGTTCGGCGAGAAGATCCACGTTCTCTACGGTCTGACCGCCCAGCCTTCAGAGCGCGCTTACAGCACGATCAACGATTCTCCTGAGGCCATCAGCTTCTCCTGGAGCGTCAAGTCGACTCCTGCCGCGGTCACGGGTCACAAGCCTGTTTCCGTGATCACGCTCGACAGCACCGTGCTCACCACCGCGAAGTACAAGGCCGCCACGGAGACGCTGTTCGGCAAGTCCGACGCCGATCCGAAGCTCCCCACACCCGACGAGCTCATCACCATCATCAAGTCCGCGGCCTGAGATACGCCTGCGCCCTCGGTCGATCACCAAATCCCGAGGGCGCAGTGCCTAGATAGGAACACACATGCTTACACTTCATATCCACGGGGAGGAGAAGTACGATGATGTACGCAATCTCTTCATTCCGGGAATAGTTACTGAGCTGAAGCTCGAACATAGTCTTCTGTCTCTGTCAAAATGGGAATCGATCTGGAAAGTGCCGTTCCTCGGTAATCGGGAGCGCACCGCCGAGCAGTCGCTCAGTTATATTGAGTGCATGACAATCGGAAGGGTCAACCCTCTGGCGTACTCCCATCTCACACCTGAACACGCCCAGAGGGTTGCCGACTACATCAACGATCCGATGACAGCGACGACATTTCGAGATCACGGTCCGGGATCACGAGAGATCATCACTTCGGAACTGATCTACTACTGGATGGCCACTTTTTCCATTCCGTTCGAATGCGAGAAGTGGCACCTGAACCGCCTCATGACTCTGATCCGTGTCTGCGGCGAGAAGAACAAGGATCCCAAGAAGATGAGCCGGGCCGAGATAGCTCGTCAGAACCGTTCGCTTAATGCGGCCCGTAGAGCGAAGATGGGAAGCAAGGGATGATCACAGGAACCATCTCCGGGAAGTCCAACCCGGGGTCCACCGTCGTTGTGGACGTGGTTAACGGGTCCTCTACCTCTCTCACCACGATCGATGGAAACATCAATATCCAGGCCGTGGGATTTGAGGGCGCTTACACCCGAATCTACGTCTACTACACGGACAACACGAGCTCGAAGTACACCGGAACCCTCAGCGAGAAGCGACCGATTTCGTTCAACGCGACCAAGAACACCGGAGGCGGCGGCAACGGTAATGTCCTCATCCTGCCGGTCGGTGGAGAGGTTCCGTCGGGGACGCCGTCGAACACGGTGATCGTGCGTAGGACCGTCTGATGGCCATGCGAATCCGCGGATCCGTCAAAAGCTCGGATCCGACGAAACCGCTCAGCTATATGGGGGCATTCAAATCCGGCGACTGGGGCCTCCTCGTCGTGGCCGGGCAGTTCGGAACGCAGGGGGATGCCACTCCTGCCGGCTGGACCGGCATTTATGACTCGGACAAGAAGGGCGAGAACTGGATTCGCTCAACCACAGTGGCTGTGCACAAGGCCCAGTGGGGTACCGAATTCCGAAACATCAACTGGGGGTCCAAGAACGCCGACTACAAAGGACGCCAGTGCGCGTATCTCGTCGTGATCGATGGGTCCACCATCGACGATATGAAGCTCGAGGCTATTCACAGTACTGAGAACTCACAGCTCATAAGCGACGTTCCATGCTTCGGCATCATGACGATGCACGCCACGGCTGCCGAGGACGTCGTTGCTTTCCCAAGCACTACGACCATCATCACGGATGGCGCTTGGGGTAAGAAGACCGACGCAAGCTGGAGCTCGATCGCGGTCAACTACGCCACGGCTCCTTTCACTGCGCCGTCTGGCGGAACCGTCGCTAAGAGTCGCACATTCGTCAAGGTTACGGAGCATGCCGAACAGACGAGCGAAGACCCGACGATGGCTAACGGTACGCGAGTGGAATACTTCGTCTGGTCCGGTACAGAGGCGATCTCGTGCGTCAGCATGAAGGCGATTCCTTATGGCTCTCGTTCTGTCGAGGAGATGCTCAAGACCCCGAAGTTCTTCGTAGCCCATCGAGGCGGATCCGCGTCCTGGCCGGAGCACACTGAACGCGCGTATTCGCAGTGCCCGATCTTCAAGTTCCATGGGCTCGAGATGAGTTGCGGACAGTCGAGCGACGGAGTGTGGTTCGGATGCCACGACCAGTCGCTTTCGCGTCTTGTTCCAGCGCTCACCAAGCCTGTGGACCAGTACACATGGGGCGAGATCAAAACCGCTGCTTCTCGGACCGAGAACATGCCCGCCAGACTCGACTGGCTGATCGAGCACTACATCGACAGCCACGTTCTCGTGGTCGACCCGAAGTACAAGACCGGAAAGTGGGAAGAATTCCTGTCGGTCTTCAAGGGCCTGGAGAACAAGATCATCTTCAAGTCGTACGGTGACACGCAGTGGGCGTTCGACCCTATTCGCGCCAAAGGCGTGAAGACGTGGGGTTATGCTTACGCCGGCGACAAGGACAAACCCTGGTACGCGAACTGGGCAGCGGGGAAGACCTGTGACGTTCTCAGCATGGAGTACACCGCTCCGCAGGACATCTGGACCGCGCTCAAAGCATCGGGTAAACCACTGGTCTCGCACATTCCTTCTGTTCCCGAATCCGTCAAAATGGGTTGGGACAAGGGGGCAGACGGTACGATCTGCTCGAACCCAAAGGCGTGCATGCCCACGTGCGCGTGAGAGGAGGATGGATTGACTGTAGCTTCGTACGCTGCTAGCTGTGCTAGATACTATGCTGACGACGCGAACATCGGATACAGCCAGCCCGAACGATGGACCTTCTACGACCAGTCCGACTGGGACGGCTGGTTCCATGGAATCGCGGCCAACGCGGATTGCTCGGCGCTTGTCGCGGGATGCTACAACCTGGCTGCCCACCACGAGTGGGGCGAGCCTTTCACCGCGGGATACTTCCCGAAGTCGACCTGGACTGGATCCCTTCGTGAGGAGTGCGCTCAGCGCAACTTCGCGGATATTTCAGACTCGTGGAACGGTAACGAGCCTGACGGCGGTTTCGAGGTTGGCGACATCGTCCTGAGCGAGGCTGCTTCCGGAGGCCGTGGGCACGTGGCTATCGTGACCCAGACCGGCCCGACGGTCCTCGCCGAGGCCTGGATTGCGGAAGACGGTTCCATCGACGGTTACGCTGGTGACCAGACTGGTGGTGAGGTTCGCACGATCCTCTACAACGACCACCCGTATACCAACGGAGACGCCTGGACCCACTGCCTTCGTCGCAGAGACAATCACGTCTCCGTGGATGACGGTACAAGTTCTGCAAGATCCAGCTCTTCGTCCTCGAGCGGTTCCAGTCCTTCAGCCACGAGTATCCAGGATGCAGTACTGCAGGCCGCCGACAATGTCGGTTGCCCGTGGTGGGCCGCCCTCGCCTGCTTGTGGATGGAGACCGGTTTCGAAGGGGCGAACATCTACGGTAACGACGCCGGTGGCGCCTGTTCCGGATGGGGCGAGGTCACGAAGGAGAACTTCGAGAACGACTTCTGGCCCGTAGTTTCGAACTGGGGGACATCCAACGGTGTCGGGCCTCTGCAGGTGACTTACAACGGCTACTTCATTCAGGATCCGAACCGTGCTTGGTGGGATCCGGAGAAGAGCGCGGAAGTCGGTTGCGCAATTCTGCGCGATCTGATCGCTTACGAAGGTGATTCATACGAGGACCTTCGTCGAGTCGGGTCTCGTTACAACAGCGGAAACGCTTCGGGTGCTTACGACTCCTACGGCGTTCCGTTCTCGCAGCACTGTGAATGGTGGTACAATCACGGCCGTCCTTCAGGCGGCGGAGAGGAGACATGGATGAGTGAGGGTGTCGACATTCTCAAGGAGATGAACGCTCGCCTGATCGAGATCTCGGACCAGACCGGTTCGGGCATCGCGGGTCGTCGTTTCGACGGTCCCCTGGTCGGCTGGTTCAAGACCGTGAGCGGCCAGCTCGCAACCCTGAATGAGAAGGTCGACGCGCTGTCGGCCAAGCTCGACCAGAAGTGATCTGAGGAGGTCCGGCCATGCCTACGGGCAAGTTCAGCGGGCGTTTTCCCGCATGGTCCGTCGTTCAGGTGGACTGTCTCGACGGCGACACCTTCGTCAAGTTCGTGGACGGCACCGGGCGTCTGACCGGTCAGGTCGATTACCGCGAGAAGCTCGAAGCTCGCGTTTGGTGTCACGTCGGCATGGCTGAGGCCTATCGTCTCGTTGCGCTCGACGCGTCCAGGGTCACGGACGTGTCTCTGGATGTGCCGGGCGCCAACGGAGGCGACACGAAAGAGCTCGAGCGACAGATAGACCTACTGGCCCAGGACGTTTCGCCGTTCGTCAAGGGGCACAGGTACTACAGCCCGGTCACCTACTTCTGGCCGGACTACTACAACGGCGCGACGTCAAAATGGAATAGAACTCTCGGATACGGCTCGTCCCTCGGCGTTGTCATCATGAACCGGAACAGCGGAGACTGGGAAACGTTCGACGCCGACTTCCAGAAGCAGGCGGCTAGAGCGCTTTCCGCTGGAGCCAAGCGCTGCGTCTTCTATGTCAAGACCCAATACGGTGTTGCCGAGCTTCCGAAAGACGACCCTGCTCGCGCAGGAGTACCTGACGTTGATAAGTACACCCAGGACTACATCCTCCAGCAGATCTCCTGGGCGAAGAAGAACTACCCGAACGAATGCCAGGGGGTCTTCCTCGATGAGGTGGTCAACGGCTGGGGTGCACAGGCGCCCAGACTCGACTGGTACAGGCGGCTGTTCAAGAAAATTCGCGATCTTTACGGCAAGCAGTTCCTAATCGTCATCAACACCGGTTCGAACATCGCTGATGACTTCGTCAGCGCGGATTTCGACATCTGCATGTGCTTCGAGGAGACGGCCGAGACCTACCTCAAGAACGATGCGGCGAAGCCGGTCATGACCGACCGGATGATGCAGGAGCCGGCCACTCGCTGGTGGCACGTTATCCACGACGTCACCAAGGACAACTACCAGAAGGTCGTGAACCAGGCGGCGTCTCTCGACGTGGCGCACCTGTACATCACCGACGGTAAGCTCGTCAAGGGAGAGGGCGGTCAGTGGAAGCCCGAGGTGAACCCATATCAGAACCCCCCGAGTGAATGGCTCATGCCTCTCACTATCGCGTGGGTCAACGGCTACCTCGACATCCTTAATCGGGTCATAGCTCTGGAGGCCAAGCAGAAGTGAGCGTCTCGCTCTCGCTCGACGGCAAGTTCGTCAAGACCGAGGCGTGGCTCACCAAGCTCAAAGAGCAGGAGTACCTTGACGTACTCAAGGACTGCGGTCAACGGGGTGTGGACGCATTGAGCGATGCCACCCCCGTTGATACGGGCCTCACCTCGCAATCCTGGACCTATAATATCGAAAAAGGGTCCGGTTCCGGCCGTATCGTGTGGTCGAACACTCACGTCGTCGACGGTGTCAATATCGCCGTGATTCTCCAGTACGGACATGGCACCGGAACAGGCGGCTATGTCCAGGGCAGGGATTATATTAATCCGGCCATGAAACCCATATTCGACGAGATCGAGCAGAGAGTGCTCAAGGTGGTGAATTCCGTATGAGTACCATTGAAGACAAAGTCGTATCCCTCAAGTTCGACAATAAGCAGTTCCAGTCAGGAGTTGCGGAGTCTCTCCAGTCCGTTGAGAAACTCAACACGGGCTTGAAAATGGAGGGCGCCACCCAGGGACTCGACAACGTCGCGAATTCTGCAAGGCGTCTGACATTCGGCGAGGCCATCAGCGGTGCCGGGAACCTGATCTCGAATATGAGCGTTCTCGGAGTATCCGGCATCGCAGCACTGGGAGGCATTGCGTCGAAAGCCGTCTCCGTCGGCGCGGACTTGATCAAGTCCCTCTCGATCGAACCGGCGCTCGACGGTTTTCAAGAGTATGAGATGCAGCTCAACTCGGTTCAGACGATTCTCGCCAACACGGCGAGCAAGGGTGAGGACATCAACAGTGTCAACGCCGCCTTGGACGAGTTGAACACGTACGCGGACCAGACCATCTACAACTTCTCCGAGATGACTCGGAATATCGGTACCTTCACGGCAGCCGGTGTCGGTCTTAAGGACTCGGTGTCCGCCATTAAGGGTCTGAGCAACCTTGCGGCCGCTTCCGGCTCAACCAGCGCCCAGGCGTCAACGGCCATGTATCAGCTCTCGCAGGCTATCGCTACCGGTACGGTTCGACTTATGGACTGGAACTCGGTGGTCAACGCCGGAATGGGCGGTGAGCAGTTCCAAGAAGCCTTGAAGCGCACTGCTCGCATTCACGGCGAGGCAGTGGACGAAGCCATTGCCAAAGAGGGGTCCTTCCGTGACTCCTTGCAGGACGGATGGCTCACATCCGAGGTCATGCTCGAGACCTTGAGTCTTATGACCGGCGACTACTCTGAGGAAGCCATCCGCGCGATGGGCTATACCGAGGAGGAGACCCAGGCGATCATGGAGTTCGCGGAGACCGCCAAAGGTGCCGCAACTCACATCAAGACTTTCTCGCAGCTTGTCGGAACGGTTAAAGAGGAACTGGGCTCCGGGTGGGCCACAACTTGGCGAATCGTTCTCGGCGACTTCGAGGAAGCCGAGCAGCTTTGGACCAGTATCGGAAACGTCATCACGTCCAAGATCTCCGATATTTCCAGCGCCAGGAACAAGATGCTCCTGGAGTGGAAGGAACTCGGCGGTCGAGATGAGCTTCTGCGTGGTCTGAAGAACTCCTTCGAGGCACTGATCAAGCCCATTCAGGCTATCGGCAACGCCTTCGGGAGAGTGTTCTCCGGACCGTCGGCTCAGGGACTCTACAACGTCACGAAAGCCTTTGCGGACTTCACGGCCACGCTGGTTATGAATGATCGGACGATGGAGGTCATCACCTCTGCGTTCGAGGCTCTGTTCAGCGCCGCAAAGCTGGGTCTTGATATATTCGTCGACCTGGCGAAGATCGTCGGCTCAGTCCTCTTCGGGGCGTTCCACATCCTCACGACCGTTCTCGGTATAGCGATCAGGTCTACCGGGGGTCTTGTCGGAGTCATTCGTGACGCTGTTAACTGGGTGCGAAACTGGTACGAGTCTCTCAATCTGTCCGAGCGCGTGATCACGGCGATCACCAGTGCCTCGAACAAGATGGCGGACGCCATGGCTCGCACGGTTACTTGGACTAGACAGCTCGTCGCCGGATTCAAACAGGGTTTCACTTCGGAATACGCCTCCACATGGGACCGTCTCACGGACGCCGTCGAGCGACTGTGGAAGGCGATGAAGATCGCGGGCACTGTCATTAAAGACGTGATCCTGGAGCCTTTCAGGCAGCTCAAGAACGACAGTGGTCCTGTTGGCGACGCGGTGAACGCCGTTGGAACAGCTGTGGGCGCCGCCGGAACCGCCGCGGAAAAGGCGGGCGGATGGTTCGTACAGCTCAAGGACAAGATCGTCGCGTTCTTCCGTGGAGCGGACGAGAATTCCGAGGGATGGGGCAAGTCGTTCGCCGACAAACTCATTCCTTTGACTGACCAGCTCATCGACAAGATCGATCATCTCTCCGACCGCACCATGGTGTGGGGCAACACGATTGCGAACTGGGTCTCGCCGCGCGCTCAGGCATTGGCCAAGCACGTCGACGAGCTCAGGTCAAAATGGAGTGAATTCAAAGAAAGTCTCGGGGACGTCGACTTCTCCTGGACGGACAAGCTGAAGTCTGCAGTCGCTGCAGTGGGGTCCGGGATCGGCAACGTGTTCTCCGGCATGAAGTCAGGAAACATCGACTGGTCTCCGTTCACCAAAGCGTGGGATGATCTTAAAGAAATCGTCTCGCATTACACTGAGCGGGTGAGAGGCGCCATTTCGGTGACGTCTCAATTCGTCAAGAATCTGGATCTGGGAAGTAAAGTCTCCTCAGGGTGGTCGAACTTCCTTGATCTGCTGAAGAACATCATCGGGTTCCTATCCAAGCTCGGGGAGTTCGCGGTATTCGTCGGCGGTAAGATCAAGAATGCGCTCGAACCGATCTTCGGCGGAATTCTCAACCAGTTCAAGAACGGCGATTGGCAGGGGCTGTTCGACAACCTTGTCAAGGGCGGTGCTCTGGCCACATTCGTCGTTCTGGCCAAGAAGGTGACAGACACCCTCAAGGCGATGAAAGAGACGTTCGAGGGCTGGGCCGGGATCGGCGACAGCGTTAAGGGCGTCATTGACGGATACGCCGAAAGCATGGAAGCGGCCACTGGTAAGGTGAAGGCGGAAACGCTTCTCATCTACGCGGCGGCTATCGGTGTCCTGGCGGCATCCTTGTGGATCCTGGCTCAGGTTCCCGCGGAAAGCGTCATGGCCTCCGGAATCGCCATCGGAGTGGCGTTCACGGCCATCACCAAGGCCATGGAGAAGATGAACGACTCCATGAGCGCCGTCTCATCGGGAAAGATGATCGTTCAGGCAGCGGGCTTGATTCTTGTCTGCACGAGCATCATCATCCTCGGACACGCCATGCAGAACGTTGCTTCTCTCGGCTGGGGCGGAATCATGAAAGGCCTCGTCGGGGTCGGAGCGGCTATCGGCATGCTGGTTGTACTGGCGAACACTATGGGGTCTCCGCGTCAGCAGACGAAGTTCATCTCGTTCGGACTGGCGATGAACCTCATGGCCGCGGCGACGCTCGTCATGACCAAGGTCGTCAAGAATCTTGGGGAGATGGACACCGGGAGCCTCATTCAGGGTGAACTGGCTCTGGCGGCGCTGCTCGTCATCGTCGGAATCTACGCCGAGATCTCGAACAAGAAGGTCAGCATCGGTTCTGCTTTGGCGTTCCTGGCCATTGCCTACGTCTTGAAGCAATTGAGTGGTATTATTTCGGAATTCGCGTCAATGCCGTGGTCCGACTACCTCAAAGGCGTTGTTATGATGGGGCTGGTGCTCGCCGGACTCATCGTTGCAATGAACTTCAGCGACTCCAACATCACCGGTGCAGCCACGTTGATGATCGCAGTCCTGGCCGTCAAATTGGCGGCTTCTGAGATAGCCAACATCGCCTCCATGGACTGGGGGACATATCTCAAGGGTGTCACCATGATGGGACTGGTGCTCGCAGCTTTGGTTATCGCCACCACTCTTGCGGACGGTGGGATCCTTGGAGCTGCAGGCATTATCCTGACGGCCCTGGCCATCCAGATCCTGGTCCCAGCACTCCAAGCACTGGCCGACATGTCATGGGGCGAGTTGCTCGAAGGGCTCACGGGTCTAGGTCTGGCTTTGGCTGTTGTGGTCGTCGCGGGGTACGCAGCGACTGGTGCAGCCATCGGTCTCCTGGCTCTAGGCGTGGCTATCGGGCTTATCGGTGCAGGCGTCGGTCTGGCGGCCATCGGTCTAGCAGCGTTCATCGAGGCGCTCACGGGGCTCTTGTCCCTCGGTGGTCAGAGTGTCGAACTATTCCTGCAACTGTGTCAGGGCCTGATCGACATGCTGCCCTCGCTCGGCACAAACGCCGCGCAAGCGCTGATCAACTTCTGCCAGGTCTTGGTCGACAATCAGCAGACGGTCGTCGACACGATCACTTTGCTGATGACGGCGATCGCTCAGGCGGCCATTAACTCGGCCCCGACCATCGTCGAGGCGTTCGGGGTCATCACTATGGCTATCCTCAACAAGTTCGTTGAGCTAACGCCGCAGGTGACGCAGGCCGCATTCGATATGATCATCGGGTTCATCGACACCTGCACGGCGAACATGCCGACACTGGTATCCTCGGGAGCCAACCTGATTCTGTCCTTCTTGCAAGGGTTGAACGACTGGATTCCGACGATCGCGGATGCTGCCACGACAGCTATTGTGACCTTCATCACGGCTATCGGCGACAACTCACCAAGGGTGGTCAACGCCGCGTTCGATACCGCGATCAAGTTCATCAACGGTCTTGCGGACTCCATTCGCAATAACAAAGATCGTTTGTACGACGCGTGTGGGAACCTAGTGGATGCCATCAAAGGCTTCATCATGGAAGGCATCGAACGAATCAAGAGTCGCATCAAGTCGAAAGCCGGGGAACTGGGCAGTCACCTGGTTGACGGCATCAAGAACGCCATTCGAAACGGAATTTCAGGAGTCGTCAACCAGATCAGGGACTTGGCCAACCGGGCCATCGCCAAGGCGAAAGACTTCTTCGGAATTCACTCGCCTTCCAGGGTCTTCTACGAGATCGGTCAGTACAATATTCAGGGTCTGGCCAACGGTCTCAGGGACTCCGGTGAGGCGATCGGTGCTATTTCTGACCTGAGTGACACATTGACCGGGTCGATGAAAGCCGCTATGGACGGTCTCGACTACTCGAGTTACCTCGATGAGTCGACCTTGAGCCCCGAGATCAAACCGGTGATGAACCTGGATAACATCACTGAGGGTGTTGACCAGATGCAGCAGCTCCTGAATCAGGACAGCCTCGTGGCTCCGGTAACGGCGCAAATGGCTTCGCAGGCGGCCGCACAGCCTGCCGTCACGGCCCAGCCTCAGCCTCAGGCTACAGACGATAGGCCGTTCGGAGACGCGCAGTCGGTCGTGTTCAACCAGTACAACACGTCTCCTCGAGAGCTGTCGACAGCAGAAATATATCGGCAGACGCACAACCAACTGAGTCAGGTAAGGGAGGCCATGTATCAGCTATGATCCGCACCATCGTCCTCACCAATCCCGGTGGCGAGACGTTGGCGCTTGATCTCTTCGAGCCGTGGAATACCGGGATCGCCGTCAAGAATGTCGACGGTCTCGGCCCCGGCAAGGCCGATATTAACACCACCGACCTTGCCCTCACCGACTCAGCTCTCTTCAACGGTTCCAGGGTGCAGAAGCGCACTGTCTCTCTCACCCTGGTTCCGATGGAGACCTCCACGCATGACGTGGAGCAGTCCAGGCAGAAGATCTATCGGTTCTGTCAGATCAAGCGGCCAGTACGAATCACCGTGTATGCAGACCATCGTCAGGTGTATACCGACGGATATGTCGAGTCCTCAGAGCCCGACATCTGGTCAAACCTAGAATCTCACAAAATCTCGATCCTCTGTCCTTACGGCTATTGGTATGACAACCGCGAGGATGCTTCGGACCTCATTAACTTCGACGTTGAGGAGCCATCGTTCGAGTTCTCATGGGAGGACCCTCTCCCCGATTCACCCACACTAGAGTTCTCTCGCACCCTGTCCGACAAGACGGCTGTGGTTAACTACGAGGGCGACGTCGAGGCCGGTTTCCTTCTGCGTATCAAGATACTCAAGGCCAATCCACTCCCGATTACCTTGACCGAGACTGTATGGCAGCAGACGATGAAGCTCACAGGCAAGTGGACCCCGTCCGCCACGGCGTATCAGCCATCTGTCGGAGACACTATCGAAGTGGACACTCGTGTCGGTCGAAAAGGAATCTATCTGGAGAAACCGAACGGAACCCGTTACAAGGGGATGTACTTCCTGGACTTCAACTCCGACTGGCTGCTCATGCATCCGGGACGAAACGAATTCCACTATGCCATGTCCGACAAGACGGCCGTGGATATTCGATTCACCACGGACATCACGTATCAGGGGGTGTAAATGTATCTGGCCGTACTTGATGAGTCCTGCAACCTCACGCATCTCGTCGATGACTATATCTCAGTCGTGTGGACGGAGCGCTTCCATGGCTACGGTGATTTCAAACTAGTCGTTCCTGGAACGTACGAAAACCTCCAGGAGTACCAGCTGGATTACTACTTGTTCACCAAGGATACGAACAAGCTGATGATCATTGAGCAGGTCGAGATGGAAACGCACTACGGCGAGTCCAGCACACTCACGATCACTGGTCGTTCGATCGAGTCCATCCTTGACAGGCGAGTACTTCACCCATATCCGGTGAATGACTACACCATCTGCGCCAAGCACGAGTCCACTAACGGCATCATCCGAGACGTCGTCAAGGACATGACAAATCTGCTGTTTAAAGTTGACGACTCGAGTCACCCGAGACATGTGCAGGGCTTCCGCTGGTACCATCCCTGGGATCTACCAGCTGATATTCTCCATGGTCGCGATGGAAACGCCATGGATATAGGCTCGATGCGGCTCGGATCCAACGAAGCGATCAGGACGTCCTCTGGATCTCACGTCGAGAACGCTGGGGTCTACGGGGAGGCTACTCGGGATCAATACATCATGCAGGGCTCGTGGTACTCCTTGATGCAGGATATCACAGACCTTAACATGAGCGGATGGGCGATCGAGTTCGCCGACAACAATCCGTGGTACTGGTACGGATATGCATATCTCGGAATCAACCGAACGGACTCGCAGAGCACGAACCCTCCCGTGACGTTCTCGCCCTCGTTCGAGAACCTGTCCAAAGGCACGTATCTCAAGTCAAAGGTCGGAACTCGAACGAAGATCTTCTCCGGACTCCAGCAGGTGCATGTCACCTCGGGTATGGAGCAGGAATATATGTGGCAGACGGATGTCAACATCCAGAACGAGTCCGTTCGTGTCGGCACCAATGGTCTCGGTCTACGGGAGGGATATCTCGAGAATCCCGGGGTTATGACGCATAACGGATACCTGGCCACTAGCCGGGACTCTGCGAGAACCGGAAACACCGGCGTGGACCCCGAGGCTGCCAGACGGCAGCTGAAGGACAAGTGCGACACGGAACTGTGGAAGCACATGCCTATTCAGATGTACGAAGGAGTCGCCGCAGTCAACTCGATCTACAAGTATCGCGAGGACTTCTTCTTGGGCGACTTCGTGCAGATCGAGAACGAGTACGGACAGAAGGACGTCGCCCGGGTGACCGAGTACGTTCGTTCATCAGACGTCAACGGGGACACCTTCTACCCTACGTTCTCGTCTTTGTCAGATCTACAGAAGAGTAAGCCGGGGTTGAACATTAAATGACACTTACCAGTGGTTTCTACTCCTCGAAGGACGGAGACCGTAAGTATTCGGCAGAACAGATGGGTGAGCTCTTCGACGGTCTCATCCATTACGGCATCTATCAATCATACGGCCAGGCCCTGGGAGTCACGGCTATCAGTGGGAAGTGGGCTGTCCGCATAGGCACAGGTCGAGCGTTCCTCAACAAGACTTGGGTGAACAATGACGCGCCTTACGACCTCCCGCTCGAGCAGCCGGACGTCACCCATCCTCGCTGGGACTTGGTATGTTTGCGCATCAACAGGGACCCGTCGGTCAGGGCTGCGTCGTTCGCCGTCTTCAAAGGCGTGTCCAGTAGCAATCCGCAGGTCCCGAACGTGCGAAACACGGACCTGGACAAGTGGTATCCCCTGGCAAGGATTCGCACGAGTCCCGGAATGCAACAGGTCACATACAACCAGATCTGGAATGCTCGAGGTTCGTCCGCTACACCTTGGGTGACCGGCGTCGTTGAAAGTCTTGACGCCTCGACCCTCTACGCCAAGTGGGACGCCCAGTACGAGCAGTGGTCCTCCGAGCAGCAGAAGGCGCAATCTCTGAACTTTCAGAACTGGATGTCCGAGCAGAAGTCGGATTACGAGTCCTGGCGCAACACCTTGAAAAACACCCTTGACGGGAACGCCGCGGCGAACCTTGCTCAGCGTCTCGACGCTGTCGAGAAACAGATCTCGTCGTTCACGCAGGGCGTGGCGATCAAGGACGTCCTTCTGGACGCTCAAAATGGCGCGGAGATACAGGACCATGCGGGCAACCCCATCAACGCCCAGCGCCTCTACATGATGGTTTGAGCAGAGGAGTATAGCTATGAAGATCTCGGACTATCCCGAGGCCACATACATCGGTCCGAACACTGACTACTTCGTCGTTCAGAACGGTGCCACCAGCACGAAGAAGATCAACGCGGACTCATTCCGGTTCGCGATGTTCGACAACGTGCCGATGATGCATCGGGTCCTCGCCAGGGGCTACAACCTGGGTTCGTCGTTCACCAGTCAGCAGCAAGCCGCTATTTCCTCGGGTCAGTTCACAAACTTGTGGATCGGCGACTACTGGACTACGGGCGACACGAAATGGTACATCGTTGATTTCGACTATTGGGGTGCGTGCGACCCGTCGATCGGTCGCCACATCGCAGTTATGCCCGACCGTAACACGTCTTCAGCGGTGATGCACCGAGGAGAGTACTGCGGCGGATTCCGCAACAGCGAGCTCTTCGCGGCCCTGAACGATAACCCGAAGACGAACGCGACGAAGGCCTACGGTCTCTTCGGAGAGTCGCATATTATAGCGCACAACTCCTGGTTCGAGAACCGCTGGGACACGGACATCAAGTACGGCGGCACAGTTCGCGAGGAGGGGTACCGCCTCTACGCCCAGAACGGCGAGGTGTTCAAGATCAAGGTGACGATTCCCACCGAGCAGATGCTGTTCGGCGCTCACGTCAAGCAGTCGTTCCAGAACGGCTCCGAAGGCGCATACCGGGCCGAGTGCCGCCAGCTTCGGTATTTCCAGCTGTTCAATCACCAGAACCCGAACGAAGATTTCTGGCTCCGCGACCAGACGTGGGCCAACTACTTCAGCGCCTGGAAGGGGAATATCGCTCGCGATGAGGTCATGACAAGCTCTCTCGGAATCCGACCGGTTCTGGCTATCGGGGGCTGAAACGTGCGCCCGGAGCTCACTATGATATTGACCATTATGACAAGTGTGTTAGCGTCTAGTGGTTTATGGGCATTCTTGGATCGCCGGGCGGACAGGAAGGACGCCCGAACACAGCTCCTTCTCGGCATAGCGCATAATCAAATAATGGCTCTCGGGACAGCGTATCTGTCTCGAGGATATATCACCATCGACGAGTACGAGGATCTGCAGAAGTATCTGTATTCCCCGTATTCGTCTTTCGGTGGTAACGGCATGGCCGAGAAGGTCATGAAGGAAGTCCAGGAACTTCCTATACATTTTCCGGAGACTCGCAAACACTACAGACCGGAGGACAAGCATGTCTAACTCCACCTACGACAAGGCCAAGTGGGTTGCGCTCACTCTGCTTCCCGCACTGTCGGCCCTCTACGTCGCTCTCGCCGCCTCGCTCGGCTGGGGTCACGTGGATGCGGTTGTCGGGACCATCGCCGCCGTCGACACTTTCCTCGGCACGCTGCTCGGCATCTCGGCCAAGAACTACACCCCGTCCACCGACGGCGTGCTGCACGTCGATCACGGCAAGCAGGAAGTCTACGCCGCTCTCGAGAAGCCGGCGAAGGACCTCGCCGAGAACAAGACCGTCACCCTGGCGGTGAACGAGGTCGCCTGATCGCGCCCTCAACATGTCCTATAATGAGAACCCCATCTGAAAGGACAACTGAAAATGAACACTCCCGAACGCAATGCTGAGAACGCCCTGAAGGACGCTTACGCATTCATCGACGGAATGGACCCCGACGCGGAGGCGTACGCGAATGCGCTCGCCAACATCCGTGAACTGGAAGCCATCTGCGCGAAGCATCGAGACGAAACTCGACGTGCCGAGAAGCACGAGAGCGAACTCGACAAGCAGCGAGCAGTAAAGCTCCCGTCCCCGGACACGATCGTCACATGCGCGACGTCTCTCGTGTCGGTCCTTCTCGTCGTGAAAGCTGAGAGCATCCTGCCGGTTACCAGCAAGGCACTCGGATTGATCACGAAGGTCCGTATCTGACCGTTCAACATCCCAGAACCCATATTCGAGCAACTCGCAAGAACATGGGTTCTGGGACTTGGATTCTAAAAATTCCCGGGTGGGCCGTCAGAACTCGCAAACTCAACATGCCTTATAATGAGACCCCGACTATTGGAAGGAATACACCATGTCCTACGGCACCAAGCTCAAGGAGATCGCTCTGCACGACTCGCTCGCGGTTTGGCTGTACCTCGACAACCTCGAGAAGACAGCCGATCCCGTGTACGCGAACGCGCTCGAGCGGCTTGCTTACGAGCGGCTTGCTCAGGATCACGTGACCGCCTGAACATACTCACAACTCAACCCCACGAACCCCGTAACAAGGGTTCTGGGTTTCTCATGGCAAGATAGGAGCACACATGGGTTCTACACTTGTAACGACAGCGTCCAAGTGGATTGTCCGGAACCTCCCGGCCATCCTGACGGGGTCTGCCGTGGCGGGTCTTGGCGGGACCGTATATCTGGCCGTCAAGGCTGATCGAGAGGTCCAGGCCATCAAGCGCCGGCAGCGCACATTCAACGAGAAGGATTGGAAGACCAAGTACAATGTCGCCTACAAGCTCTACGTTCCCGCAGCCCTCGCCGGTGCGGCAACAGCGGCGTCCATCGTGGGTGCCTTTGCGATCGGGAATCGTCGTCAAGCCGCAGCAGCCGCAGCCTACGCGTTCACGAAGGAGTCGTACGACCGCTACCGTGCCACGACACGACAGGAGATTGGCGACGAGCGGGAACGTGAGCTTGCTACTCAAGCTGCTGAGCGAGTGAAGACTCCCGCTACTACGACAGTCGTAGGATCGGGTGACGTTCTGTTCTACGACGGGCACAGCGGTCGCTATTTCCACTCCACGATCGAGACTGTTCGGCAGATCCAGAACAACCTGAACTACCAGCTGCTCAAAGGCGATCTGGTGTCCCTGAACGACTTCTACGCGGCTGTTGGTCTTGAGCCGACGGATCTCGGTCAGCAGCTGGGCTGGAACGAGCCGAATTCGATCGACATTCGTTTCGGATCCACGATCACGGATGACGGTAAGCCCTGCGTTGTCACGGACTTCCTTCTTGAGCCCACGGAGGCTTGGTTCCGGTTCGCGTGACGAACACGGACTATAACGAGAGAAAGGAACAACCATGACAAGTAGAATCTCATCCGTTGCTGGATTTGTCGCTGATGTCACTGCTAGTGCTGCAGCCGACGCGATTCTGATGTCGTTGTGTCCTCCCGCTGGCACCGCTGTTACGGTAATGCGCCACGTGGGAGTTCACGCGATTTCAGCCGCAGTCGGCGCGAGCACCGGCAAGTCGATCAGAGAACAGGTCGAGGAGACGGTCGAGACGATTCGATCCATGAAACAGTCCTGAACCAGAGAGCTCAGAGCCCCTAACACGGGCTCTGGGTTTCTCCACTCGCAAGTCCAACATGTCCTATAATGAGAACCCATCTATCCGAAAGGAATACTCATGTCTGAGAACACCTCCACCACCGTTGTTGAGAACGAGAGCGAAGACGCTCCCTTCATCACGATCGACTGGACGCAGGCTGTTCCCGCGGCGAAGAAGTTCGCGCGCATTGCTGCTCCCGCAGTCACCGGCATCGCGCTGGCTGTGGTGATCCGCAAGGTCGTGAAGAACGCTTCGAAGCAGGACGCCGACGTGGCCGATCTGACCGAGGGCGTTGACGTTCCCGAGATCGACTCGGCGGACGAGAACGAAGACTGACACATCCATCTGACAGGCACTCGACCCCATGGGCCCCTAACACGGGCTCATGGGTTATCATTTTACCAAGGAGCATCACATGATTAAGCAGACCGTAACGGCCGAGGACTTCGAGGGAAACTCGCACACCCAGACGCTTTGGTTCCACCTCAACAAGACGGATGTTCTCGCCCTTCAGCGAAAGCTGCCTCGAGGAATCGAGGACACGATCGCCACTCTTGCGAACAAGAAGCGCGAGGACGTCACCGACGAGGATACGTGGACGCTGTACGATTTCTTTAAGCTTCTGATGGATTCCAGCTACGGACGCAAGTCGGCAGACGGTCTTCACTTCGAGAAGTCGGAGGAGATCCTCCACGAGTTCCAGTCCTCCATCTTCTATGACGAGTGCCTTCTCGGCCTTGTCCAGAAGGAGGAGAAGGCGATCGCGTTCTTCAACGGCATCTTCCCCAAGACGCTGATCGATCAGGCCAAGGCTGAGCACCCCGAGCTCTTCGCCGCCAACTGACTATAAATCGAAAGGAACACACACATGTCCAGCAGCGTTCCGATTCGCGGATCCCTTCCTGCGAACAGCAACCGTAAGCCAGTCGAGAGAGTTACGTCCAAACCGGTCATCGTCAAGGATCGTACAATCCAGCAGAAGGCGCGGGACGCATTTCTAGGCGACGACGTGAAGAGTGTCGGCGACTTCCTCGTCTGGGACGTGGTTGTTCCGGCGGTCAAGAACACGATCTCGGACATGGTGACGACGGGCGTCAATCGTCTACTCTTCGGGGAGAACAGGACGCCTCTGAGCACCGCCAGGACGGATCACACGTCGTATTCTCGAGTCTATCGGGATCGGGGCGACACCTCGTCCAGGAACAAGGGTTTCGTCAAGCCCGCAGGACAGTATGATTTCTCGAGGATCGTCATCCAGTCCCGAACCGAGGCCGAGGAGGTCCTGAACAACCTTGATCGGACGATCGAGGAGTACGATTTCGCTGCTGTCTCCGACTTCTACGATTACGTCGGCGTCAGCAAGGAGTACACTGACGACCGTTGGGGCTGGCGCGATCTTCGAGGAGCCAGCATCATGCGGGTCGCCGAGGGATACGTCATCAACCTGCCTCGTCCGGAGTCATTGTGAGAAACGAAGCCGCTAAAGCCATCTCGTGGGTCATCGTCGCCGTAGTCATTCTCGCTGCGCTATGGGTGATGTGGATCTGTCCGGGAATCATCGCCAAGATCATCATCACGGTCGCCGTAATCGCATCTCTATTGTCAGCACTGGTGGAGGATTTCGAAAAATGAAAAATGTCGACTGGCTCTTCATTCTGTTCTGGTTTCTGATTGCTTGCGCATATGGAGCAATCATCGTCGGGGCCCTGATGAACGGCTGGGTTCTGTTCCTGGTCCTCTTGGGGATTCTGTCAGCTGTGGCTCTCGTTGGCGCGGGAGGAAAGTAATGGGGTTCAGCGCATTCTGCATCGTCTCGCTCGTTCTGTTCGTCGCTCTCATGGAATGGACGCTAAGATGAGTACCTCGATTATCATCTTCGTCATTCTCGTCGGGATTGTCTGGGCCTGCTACGATGACTTCCCCGACTGACTCGGTGACGGACGATGTCCTCACAGCAACCGTCTCCGCCCTGGCGGTACTCAAGATCGCTGGGGCGGAGCGAGCGCTGGCATTTCAAACGCTGGCGTTCCTACATTATATGTCACCGAGGGTACGGTATTATGCGTCTATCACGAATGCGAGAGGCGCTGATCGGAATCAACCCGGATAGAACAGACTGGGTCAAGACCGTTAACGCCCTACCAGATTCCAGAATCGTATACCTATATCACTCTTATCGCGAAAGGAACTTCATCAAATGAGTTCATCGATCCTGACCAGGGGCTTCGGTAAAGCCTCTTTGGTTGTATCCAAGCACGCCCCGGCTGTTCTCACGGCTCTGGGCGTTGCGGCTTTCACCACAAGCACCGCCCTGGCCGTCAAGGAGTCCTTCACTCTCACAGGGGAGGTGTATGGCGACCTTCTCGAGATCAGTGAGCTCAAAGAGACTCCCGAGCCGTCTGAGAAGGTGGCCCAGCAGGAGCTCGCTACCCGGCGAGCCAAGACTTACGGGCGCTTCGTTCTCAAGGTCGCCAAGCACTACCGTCCTGCTTTGATCGCGGGTGCTATCGGCACAGTGAGCGTCGTTTCAGCGCACCGTCTGTCTGCCAAGCGCATCGCGGGGCTGACCATGGCAGTTGCTGCCGCCGACGAGTCTCTGCGCAAGTACAAGAGCGCCATCGAGAAGGCGTTCGGCGCAGAAGCAGTTCAGGAGGCCTTGAGCAAGAGTCGAGAGGCGATCCTGTCCGAGGCCGTCAAGGTCGACGAGGACGGCAACGAGAGTGTCGATGACGAGAGTGTCCTCGACCAGTACGGTATGTCGCAGTACGCCGTGGTGTTCGACGAGAACGCCTCTCTGTGGGAGCCGAACGAGGACTTCGACATCATGATGCTGAACGCTCAGGAGAAGTACCTGAACAACAAGCTCATGTGCGATGGCTACGTGCTTCTCAACGACGCGTACACTACTCTTGGTCTGCCCAAGACGTCTGCTGGAGCGGTCGTCGGATGGGTCTACAAGGGCGGCGAGGGAGACGGCTACATCTCCTTCGGGGACTTCGAGTCCTGCAATGTCCGCCACTACGACGCCGCCAGGGGTCGTGAAGTTACTGATTTCTTCCTGGACTTCAACGTCGATGGCGTGATCTGGGACAAGATTGATGAGGTTTCTGTCCGATGAATGCTAAAGCTGCTATTATCGCTGCTGCCGCGCTGGGGGCTGTCGCGGGCTTCGGTCTGGGATATTCTCTGGCGCGGCGCAATGCCGCCCAGGAGAAAGACGAGCTTCAGAGCTCCCTCGAGGCGGCGCACAAGGACGTTGAGGTTTATGCGCAGCACGCGACCGAGTCCGCCAAGACCGTCGAGAAGCTCGAGGAGAAGAGTAAGCGGCTCGAGTACGAAAACGGTCGTATGTCATACCAGGTTCAGCAGATGAACGAGGCGAAGCGCATTCGCAAGCTCGTCGAGGAGGACTACGCCAAGAACCCCGACATTATCGACGAACCGGTCGACATGGAGCACTCGAGCCAGGAGGCTTACGAGGCTGCTCCTGAGAGTAAGCGCATGGAGGTCCGGTACTACACGGTTGACGACGTCCTCTGCGATTCGAACAATGTCGTGATCGAGGATGTCAATGGTTGGATCGGAGAGATGGGCGCCCAGAGTACTTTGGGGTATCTCACCACCTTCTACGTCTACAACACGCATAAGGACCTGCAGATGAAGCTCGAGATCGTCGAGGATTCGTACGAGCAGGATGTTCTTAGGAATATCGACGAATGAGCACTATCGAGGATCTTGAGAAGGAGCGGCAGGAGGGGCGTTATTTCGACGTCCTCTATGACATTGTGGCCGCGGACCGCGAAGCCATTACGGACATGTCCTACAGGATGCTTCTGGGCGTCCTGGACGGGGTGGAGTTCAAGGACACCCGCGGTATAGACGGTAATCGCATTCAAGACGCTCAGGAGCTTCGCGCTGATCTGATCGCCGACATGGGATTGGATCACACAGCCGTGCGTCCGTTCATGAATGTGTCCATGCTCGAGGTGATGATCGCCATTGCCGAGCGCCTCGGACAAATCACGGGCGACGAGGACACGGCGTTCTGGTTCTGGGAAATGGTCTCGAATCTAGTGCTTGACGGAATCGACGACACCGAGTTCTGGTCGGACCCGGAGGACTACGAAGCCGAAATTCTCGATCGTGCTGACGACGTCATTAATATCAACTACGACCGAGACGGTCTAGGCGGTCTGTTCCTTCTCAGAGAGGGGGTGGCGCCTCAGGATATGCGGGACACTGAATTGTGGTACCAGATGCAGTACTACGCGAACGAGGTGTCTCCCTTGTAAGGAGAGCACATGAGTTTTTTCAAAGTGACGGAGTACGAGGACCATAAGAACAAGGTTCGCAAAGTCCGTCCGTCATACCGAAACACGCGCCCTGACGACCTGATCATTCGTGGAGGCGCTTTCTACGCGGTATATTTACCCGAAAAAGGCTTGTGGTCCACCGAGGAATTCGATCTCGTGCATCTAGTCGACAAGACGCTCGAGTCGTATTCCGCTGAACACGGGAATCCGAAGGTGATGAAACTTGAGGACCAGGATAGCGGGCAGTACAAATTGTTCAAGTCCTGGTTGCGCAACATGCCGGACAACCCTCGAGCTATGGACCGCAATATCCTATTCCGCTCTTCTCCGAAACGAAAGGAGGACTACGCCACCAAGCGTCTATCCTATGATCCTGTTGAGGGCGACTGCAGCGCCTACGACAGACTCATGGGGACACTTTTCGAGCCTCCGGAGAGGCAGAAACTGGAATGGGCCACCGGCTCGATCCTTGCGGGCGACAGCAAGAAGATTCAGAAATTCTTCGTGCTGTACGGCCGCGGCGGAGTCGGCAAGTCCACGTTCTTCCGTATTCTCAACATGCTGTTCGAGGACTACGTGGGAACATTTCAGGCGAAAGCCCTTGGGCAGGCGCAGAACCGTTTCGCTCTCGAACCTCTCAAGTCGAATCCGTTGGTGGCCATCGATGATGACGGCGACTTGAGCAAGATCGAGGACAACACTCGTCTAAATCAGATCGTCTCTCATGAGAAGCAGATCATGGACGAGAAGGGGAAGGGCCTGTACGAGATCGCGTTCGACACGATGCTCTTCGTCGGCACGAACTCGCCGGTGAAGATCACGGATGCGAAGTCCGGGGTTATTCGCCGTTTGGTTGACGTTCGCCCTTCGGGATATCGTCTATCAAGAAGACAGTACGAGCTTTGCATGCAGGAGATATCCGAGACAATTCCCCATATAGCGGAGCGTTGTCTGGAGACGTATCGCGCACTGGGTCCATGGGCATATGACGCATATGAGCCCATTGCCATGCGAAGTAGGACCGAGCCGTTGTTCAACTTCGTTCTTGAAATGGAGGACGAACTGGATGACCCGGAAGGTGTCTCCCTAAAAAGGGCGTATTCGTTGTATAAACAGTACTGCGACATGGCGAATATCGAGTATAAGATGCCGATGTACGTCTTCCGCGAATCGTTGAAGGACTTCTACGATACGTTCAAAGATCGAGATCAACGAAGCGGAATGAATCGACGATCGGTGTACTACGGATTCGACCATAATGCCCTTCGAGACAAGGACGGGATCGTTCAGGAGAAACCTGAAACGTGGTTGCAACTGGATAGTACGGACTCGTATCTCGACGAGCGGTACGCGGATAGACCGGCGCAGTACGCCACCCCGGACGGACATCCCGGAAAGCCCTGGGATGACGTCACGAAAACTCTGAAGGAACTCGACACAAGGAGCGAACACTTTGTCCGTCCACCGGTCAACGAGGTCGTCATCGATTTCGATCTCTCTGAAGGGGGATCCAAGTCTCTTGAGCGCAATATTGCAGCCGCAGCTCAGTGGCCTCCTACATACGCTGAGCTCTCACGAAGCGGAGGAGGTATCCACCTCCATTACATTTACGATGGAGACACCGACAGACTCCGCAATTTCGTTGAAGACGGAATCGAATGCAAAGTCTATCGAGGAAAGTCAGCACTCCGCAGGCGTCTCACCAAATGCGGAGGACGACCGACTCTTGCGCGACTTTCCGAAGGGGACCTCCCTCTCAAGGATGAACCTGTGATCTCGGACACCCGCATGAATAGCGAGAAGGCCCTGCGCCAACTCATTCTGCGCAACCTTCGCAAAGAGATACATCCTGGCACCAAGCCGAGCGTGGATTTCATTCGCAAGATCCTGGACGACGCGTATTCGTCAGACTTATCGTATGATATCTCGGACATGCGAAACCAGGTTATGGCGTTCGCAGCATCCAGTACCCATCACGGGGCGTACTGCCTCGAACAGGTGGCGAAGATGCATTTCCAGTCCGAGAATGATGGGGAATCCGAGAACCCGCCTGTGTCGGAGGGAGACATCATTTTCTTCGACTGCGAAGTCTTCCCCAACCTATTCCTCCTCAACTGGAAGGTTCAGGGGAACGAGAAGGTGGTCCGAATGATCAACCCGGACCCGGAGGAGATCGAAGCGCTATGCAGGAATCGTCTTGTCGGCTTCAACAACCGCAGGTACGATAATCACATCCTCTACGCACGAATCATCGGATACTCGAACTACGAGCTCTACAAGCTCTCGAAGAGGATCATCGAGTCCCATGTCAAGGCCGGCTTCGTCGAGGCATACAACCTCTCCTACACGGATGTGTACGACTTCGCGGCGAAGAAGCAGTCCTTGAAGAAATGGGAGATCGAGCTCGGTCTAAAGCACGACGAGCTCGGTTTCGACTGGGACGAGCCCGTGCCCGAGGAGCACTGGGCACGCGTGAGCGAGTACTGTGATAACGACGTCATATCCACGGAGGAGGTGTTCAACCATCTCCACGAGGATTGGGTCGCACGTCAGGTTCTCGCCAAGGTGGCCGGGCTTACGCCGAATCACTCGACTAACGCCCTCACAACCCGAATCATTTTCGGCAAGGAGAAGCATCCGCAGCTGGTCTACACGGACTTGAGCGAGATGTTCCCCGGATACAAATACGAATACGGCAAGTCCACGTACAAGGGCGTGGAAGTCGGCGAAGGAGGTTACGTCTATGCTGAGCCTGGTATTCATCGTGATGTTGCTCTTCTGGATGTTGCATCACTGCATCCTACGTCCATTGAGCAACTCAATCTGTTCGGCGAGTACACGTCGCGCTTTTCGGAGATCAAGATGGCTAGGATCGCCGTCAAACATGGCGATACGGCATCCGCTGCTAGTCTTCTTGGGGGTGCTCTTGGTCCGTACCTGGGATCGAAAGAAGAGCTCTCAGCCCTCGCATACGCCCTCAAGATCGCCATCAACAGCGTCTACGGACTCACGGCTGCCAAGTTCGACAATCCCTTTCGGGACCCCCGTAACGTCGACAACATCGTCGCGAAACGCGGAGCCCTATTCATGGTCGATCTGAAGGAGGCTGTGCAGGAGCGAGGATTGACGGTCGCGCATATCAAAACCGATTCGATCAAGATTCCTAACGCAACTCCGGACGACATCCAGTTCGTCATAGACTTCGGCAAGAAGTACGGGTACGACTTCGAGCACGAGGCGACATACGATCGTATGTGTCTTGTGAACGATGCGGTCTACATCGCACATGACGAATCGGGATGGCACGCCACCGGCAAGCAATTCCAGGAGCCATATGTCTACAAGAAGCTGTTCACCGGAGAGCCCATCGAGTTCAACGATTATATCCAGGTCAAGTCGGTCACAACCCGGATGTATCTCGCACCCGATAGTGACGACATCGTGCCGGAAGATCTCAAATTCATTGGTCGTGTGGGAACGTTCGTTCCGGTCGTCGAAGGAGGCGGAAGACTTCTACGCGAAACGCGTAGAAAAGACCCCGACGGCCAAGATGTCGTGTCCTACGGAGCAGTCGCAGGCACCAAGGGCTACCTCTGGATGGAATCAGGGGACGCTCTTCTGACCGGGGCGAGAATCGACCAGCGATATTATGACAAGTTGGCCGAGGATGCCCTGGATCAGATCCGAAAGTACGGCGACGAAGAGGTCTTCCGAGCCGTCTGACATTCGGCAGTGGGGTCTTCATCGCGAGCTCGACAAGGCTCATAATGGAGACCCCACTATCGAAAGGAAATACCATGAACAAGAAGCTCGTCAAGATCGCTGTTGCTGCGGTTGTCGCGGGTGCCGTCACAGGCATCTGCCAGGCCGCGTACGACGCGAAGGACAACGAGACCGATCAGGAGAAGTGACTCCGAATCCGTATCCGTGAACAACGGGTATGGATTATCATTTTGTGGAGAGGAACACATGGAGACTTTCACGCGACGTCTGGATGCTGAGGAGGCGGCGATTCTGCAGGATCATGTTCTCGGTATTCTGTCCACGACGAAGGACACGCATCTTGGAATTTTGACCACCCTTGATGCGGAGGTTCCAGAGGTCTACAGCGACTACGAGGACACCATGCTCAATGTGATGCGCAGGGAGATCTCACGCGTCACCGATTGGGTCAAGAACTACTGATAGGAGAACACACCATGGCCAACTACATTATTCGCAACGCGCGCCTTCTGTTCCGAAACTTCTCGGGGGCTCCGAACAAATTCGGTAACACGGACAGGACGTTCTGCGTTATTCTTCCCCCCGACAAGGAGCGAGCGTTCCGGGAGGAGGGGTTCAACGTCAAGACCCTCAAGCCTCGCGACGAGGAAGAGGAGCCCACGCCGTTCGTCCAGGTCAAGGTTCGCTACGGGTATCGTCCGCCTAAGGTCACTCTGATCGCCGGTGGCGTGAGGAGCCCCTTGACCGAGGACACGATCGGTCAGCTGGACTTCGCGGACATCGAGCAAGCCGACTTGAGCATTCGTCCTTATCACGGTCGGACTCGAGCGGGCATCGAGTTCTGCACGGCATACCTCGACAAGGCGTATATCACGATCGCCACGGACGAGCTCGATGCGATTTACAACCCTCCTGCTCCTGAGGAAGAGGAGCCGCCTGAGGAGTGGCGTTGATGATCTGCAAGAAGGACGACTACGATCTCGGGAACGACAGTATCAAAATTGTCGAGAACTCGGACAACGTCTCGCATCCGTCGCATTACGCCGAGGGTTGGAGCAACGGCGCCGAGGTGATTGACCTCACCGAGCACCTCTCGTTCTGCGCTGGCAACGTCGTGAAGTACGTCTGCCGTGCGGGTCGCAAGGATCCCGAAAAGTACGTCGAGGATCTGGAGAAGGCTCGGTGGTATCTCGACAGAGAGATCGAGAGAGTCGGAGGACAATGATGCGGTACCCATCGACTAAGAACCTCGCCGGGTACTATCAGACTCGAGCGGGGGCGGTCGTGAAAGCTGAGAAGCGCAACGGCATGTGGACCGTGCACATCGGATCTCGTGACGTTGTGATCATCAGCGACGACGCGTTCTACTCGCTGTTCTCGGGCATCGTCTGAGACGGCACTCGAGCCCGGGGGTCCTCTGGAGACATTGGGCCCCCGGGTTCGCCCAACAACACATTTTTTGTATTACTACAAAGATTGGAACACACAATGACTTACGACGAGATTCTCGAGCGGGTCCAGTACTCGATATCGCAGGCACAGCGAATGAGCTCGTATTGGTCGGCCACCCTTGGTACTGCTCATTTCACGCAAGACGTGATCTCGAAGATTGCTCGAGACTCCATGGAGTGCAAAAACCACATGCGGGCCCTCGACAGTCTTGAGGAGGACGCTCAGAACCTCCCGCTTCTCGTGGAGGACACCGACGTCTCGGACATTCTAGCACTCGTGTTCCAGACCAGAGATGTCTGGGGCTACATTCGCACCACGTTGAAGAAGACCCTTGAGGAGACGATCTGAGATGGACCGCATTCGCGTTATCGTCGAGTGGACCCGCATCACCGCCCGTTTCTGGAGATTGTACGTCGACCCCTGGAACGAGGACCAGACGTTCCTGCGCAACGACTATCGCACGGCCCACGCATATCTCGAGGAGCTGAAGTCGCTCCCTGTTACTCCGGCTCTGATCACCGCTCAGGAGGAGCTCCAGACACTTCTCCACAATCTCGATTGGAAGGTCTCATGATTCTCCGCACCCGCGTCAAGGACGCACCCGACATTGTGGATGAGATCACTGGACCCGTAACCGTCCTGGACGGTGAGTGGTGCATCCCGGTGGCGTACCCGAACATGTTCCTCGAAGGGGACATTATAGAAGACGTGGTCCACTACAGCGATAAGCGATGGACCATCACGGAGACCGAGGACGAGATCGAAGCCGTTTGGAAGCACGACCGTACAGAGGAAGCACGCTGATGAGAACCATCGTTTTTCACTTGACTCACACCGACCACAACGGTAACCTGCATACCGAGACTCGGCACTGGCGGGAGCGGGAGCACAGCGTTCAGAAGCTCCTGGACATCATGCTCCGCAAGCATGGTCTGCACCGCCCTCGTCTGGTCAACAAGCGGTATGAGCTCGACCGCACCGTCTACCATTACCACGCGGAGCTCTCGGATGACTGAGCGGTGGGTCGAGTCTACGTACTATGAGAACGCCGAGGTTAGCGATCTCGGAAACATCCGGCGAACCTCGGACAAGACTCCTCGTAATCACCCGATGCGCATTCGCAATCGCGCCACGACCGCCGAGCCCTGCGTGACGCTGCACCCCATCGGGGCTAAGACTCCCGCGGGGGGTAAAGCCTGGCGCACCGTCCCCCTGCGACGACTCGTGTGGGAGACGTTCAACGGCGAGAAGCTTCCGCGTGGAAAGTTCGTCAAATCCTTGAACGGGGATGTTGAGGACTGCCGTCTGTCGAATCTCTTCGTCACGTCGCCGCACGAGGTCAAGCGAGCAAAGCTCGAGCCCTGGAAAATGACTGAGGACTACCGGCAATGCTATGAGTGGTTCACCCATTGCGTGAGTCTTGAAGGGGAGGTCCGTAAGATCTCCGACGGGTTCAGACACAAGTGGGGGACTACCGGTCAGAACCGAAAGACGCCTTATGTCACACTGTGCAAAGAGGGAACACGGGTCCACGTCGGCGTCGCCAGACTCATGGCGGACGCCTGGATCCGTCCACTAGATAAAGGAGAGAGGGTTGTCCTGGAAGATCCCGACGGCCCTCTCACTCTCGAGAACATCCGAATAATGGGTCTGAAAGACGCCATGACATACGCGCGAGGCATAGGCCTTGCCAAGGCAACGGGATACTCTGCGGCGGGTTTCGGGAAGACCCCCGAGAAGCGAAAGTACGAAGCGGCTAAGGCGATTGGAGCAGTCAGTGAGTGGGATGAATACATTTTTGGTTGATGAGTACCTCGGCGGGGAGATCGACGAGACGATCATCGTGCACCGCCCGACAGGGCGCCTGTGCTGGGACCACGTAACCTGGAGCTGGGGGTGGTGCTCCGATCTCGACCGGTATGTCTTGACGATCTGGGACTCGGAAGGCGTCTCAGTTATCGGGACGCAGCTGTTCGAGAAGGGAAAGCACGTCTTCGAGCGCCACACCGATCCCTCAGTGATCGTGACAGTGATTTGAGCGGCCGCGTATGGGCTCCCGTGGGCGACGGAAAACGCGTCGAGGTATCTGTCGACGGTGTCTGTCGAACTCGGAATGAGCGATACTACTACAGGACCTTCGAGAAGGACAACGGTTATCTCGTGGTCAATCTCCCCACCTTGAGCGGGAGCGGGACGTACTACTTGCACCGCGTGGTCTGGGAGGCGTTCAGAGGGCCTCTGAGACCCGACGAGCACGTATACCACATCAACGGCGATAAGCGGGATAATCGCCTGGAGAACCTTGCCGTGCGCTCCCGTTCAGACGGCGTGCGGCAGTCCTGGGCCGATCGGAAGGAGGCTTGGACGCAGATGGCTCTTGAACTGGACTCATGGGCGTGATGCTCTGGAGTCACCAGCAAGAGGCCTTGCAGAAGATGACCGACGGGTGCATCCTGAAGGGCGGAGTGGGTTCCGGGAAGTCTCTCACGGCTCTGGCGTATATCGTCGAGTCGTATGAGACCCCCGGGTCCACTTCGCCCTCCGGGGCACCCGCCATGGTTTATATAATTTGCACGGCCAAGAAGAGGAACGACCGCGAATGGCACGATGAGGTTGTTCGTATGGGTCTTGAGGAGAGGGGGTATAGTGTTGTCATAGACTCCTGGAACAACATAGCCAAGTACAAGGGCGTGAGGAACGCGTTCTTCGTCTTCGACGAGGCTCGTGGAGGCGGTCAGGGCGCTTGGGGGAGGGCGTTCATCAAGATAGCCCGCCAGAACCGCTGGATCCTCCTGAGCGCTACGCCCGGGGATGACTGGATGGACTACCTTAACGTGTTTCTTGCGCACGGGTTCTACCGCAACAAGACCGATTTCGTGGAGCAGCACGTCGAGTGGGACCGTTTCGCGAAGTACCCGAAGGTAAAACGTTGGCACAACCAGAGCAAACTCCAGGGTTTCAAGCGTCTAGTGACCGTTTCAATGCCCGATAAGCGCCACACGCGCCGAATTGTCGAGTGGGTGGATGTACCTTATGACAAAACGGCGTTCAAAACCTTGATGAGGGACCGTTTCGATCCTTGGAAGATGGAACCCATCGAGGATGCCGGAGCACTGTGCTATGCGGCTAGGCGCATTGTGAACGACAACGAGGCTCGTATGGAACGCGTGAGAGCCATTCTGAGGCGTTTTAAGCGAGTGATCGTATTCTACTCCTTCGACTACGAGTTAGAGCTTCTACGTGGCTTACACGGCCTCTCAGGGGTATCTGTGAGGGAGTACAACGGTCACAAGCACGAATCCTTGCCGGAGGGGGAGTCGTGGGCGTACTTGGTGAACTACGCCTCGGGTGCCGAGGGGTGGAATTGCGTGACGACGGACTGCATGATCTTCTTCAGTCTGTCGTATTCCTGGCGCCAGACGCAGCAGTGCATGGGGCGGATCGACAGAATGAACACCCATTACACGAACTTGAGATACTGGTTTCTCTACACGAAGAGTGACATAGATCTCGCTATCCGACGTGCTCAGGGGAGAAAGGAGGTCTTCAACGAGAAATCTTGGGCCATCGGACGGGCCTGAGCAACCGAAAACAAAATGACTGCCACCCCCAGTAGCCCGAAAAAAAAAAGGCTCCTGGGGGTCTAGCAGCCACCGCTCGGCACGGCTGGCCCGACAAGTTTGGCTGTTTTTTGACCGCCCAGCCGTTCTTGCGACTCCGATTTCAGATTTGGCTGGAGGACTTTTCGTTGGAATCATGCGGTTTTGTACCCCCTAAAAGCCAAATCCTTACTTCTTACTACTTACAAAATAAATAATAAAAAGAGAGAGAGAAATATAGAAATTTATAGCGGTATAGGGAAACACCCTGATTTGGCTAGAATCGTTTACTCCTGTCACACCAGTCACAAATAGTCACACCAGTTACAGGTTACGCCACAGTTTTAACATCAGTAACATCTGTAACATATTCGGCCCCGACGCGTCTCGACCCGCCCGATCCAAGATCTTCCATACCCACCATATCGTCTACTCAACATGCACTATAATGAAGGAGGATCATCTCCTATCGATTTACTGGAGCCGCCATGCTCGAACGAGACTTCCAGGCCAAGCTCATCAAGGAGATCAAGAACCGGCTTCCGGGCAGTATGGTTTTGAAGAACGACCCGAACTACAAGCAGGGTGTTCCTGATCTCCTCGTCCTCCATCGAGACCGATGGGCAGCCCTCGAGGTGAAGGCCTCCCCCAAGGCCAAGCACCGTCCGAACCAGGATTGGTATGTATCCAAGATGGACGACATGGCCTACGCCGCGTTCATCGATCCGTCCAACAAGGAGCACATCCTAGATGAAGTTCAACGATCACTCGAGGCTTGAGGGCGCACACGCGTTTCTGAGCGCCAGCAAGTATCACTGGGTGAACTACGACGATGCCAAGTTGATCGAGTCCTACCGCACTGCCCAGGCCGCAGCCATCGGAACTCGCCTCCACGCAATGGCCGCCGAGCACATTCGTCTCGGTATGCGCATGCCCCGCAACAAGGTGACGTTCAATGCCTACGTGAACGACGCCATCGGGTATCGCATGACTCCCGAGCAAGTTCTTTACTATTCTCCGAACGTATACGGAACTGCTGACGCCATCCGCTTCTACGAAGGTTCTCGTTTTCTCAGGATCCACGATCTTAAGACGGGGACGACTCCAGTCAGCATGACTCAGCTCAAGATCTATGCGGCCATCTTCTGTCTGGAGTACGACGTCCTTCCCGGAGATATGTCGGCCGAGCTGCGGATCTACCAGAACGACGAGGTGACTGTCGAAGAACCCGACGTTGATGAGCTCGGGCACATCATCGACAAGATCATTCACTTCAACAAACTTATCGAAGAAATCAAGCTCGAAGATGCCTGAGGGCTAGAGCAGGAGGTTCAATGCTTCCGGACGATATTCTCGTTCACTACGGTACCCCCCGTCATTCGGGACGGTACCCTTGGGGTTCGGGCGAGGATCCCTACCAGAGCGCTAAAGGCTTCTTCGCCGAGAGACAGCGCCTTCGCGACCAGGGATTGAGCGATACCGAGATCGCTCGAGGCTGGGGAATGTCCACAACCGAGTTCCGAGCCATTGGCATGCACCTCGGCGAGGAGAAGCGGGCAGGAGATATTTCGCGAGCCGTCCGCATGAAACAGGCCGGACTTCCGAACACGGTCATCGCCGAGAAGATGGGGATCAACGAATCCTCCGTTCGCAACCTCCTCTCCAAGGATGCTCGCGAGGTCAAGTCCAACGTCAATAGGACTGCGGACATCCTTGCGGAGCAGGCCAAGAAGCACAAGTATATCGAGTACGGCGCCGGCGTCGAGCTCAACATGGGCTGCTCCGACGCAACGCTTCGTACGGCGGTGGAGGTTCTCAAGCAGCGCGGGTATGTCACCAACGAGGTCTACATCAAGCAGGCCGGTAGCGATAAGTTCACCACGCTAAAGGTCCTCTCGCCTCCTGGAACGAAGCGCTCCGACCTGATGGCCAACCGCGACAAGATCCGGACTCCCGGAATCGCCGCGGACCTGGATGGCGCGTTCACCACCGGGATCAAGAAGCCTTCGTCCATTTCGTCCAAGCGGGTCAAAGTACGCTACGACGAGGACGGAGGCACGGACATGGACGGCGTCATTCAGATTCGCCGTGGGGTGAAAGACCTCTCGCTCGGAAACAGCACCTACGCTCAGGTTCGAATCGCCGTGGACGGCACCCATTACCTTAAGGGTATGGCCATGTACAGTGATGACCTGCCCAAAGGCGTGGACGTTGTCTTCAACACGAATAAGAAGAAGGGGACCCCGAAGCTCGGCCCCAAGGATAACACCGTCCTGAAGCCGATGAAGAAGGATCCCGACAACCCGTTCGGCGCCACCATCCGCAAGCAGCTGTACTTCAAGGGCAAGAACGGCGAGCGGAAGCTGTCGGCGATCAATATCGTCAACGACGAGGGAACCTGGGACAAGTGGAGCCAGTCTCTCGCTTCCCAGTTCCTTTCGAAGCAGTCCCCCGTTCTCGCCAAGAAGCAGCTCGCCAAAGTGCGGGAGTCGAAGCAGAAGCAGTATGACGACATCATGAAGCTGACGAACCCGAGCCTTCGAAAGAAGCTGCTCATTTCGCTGGCCGATGATTGCGACTCGGCGTCCGTCCACCTCAAGGCCAAGGCCCTCCCGGGTCAGAGTTCGCAGGTTATTCTTCCGCTCCCGCACATGAAGAATAACGAGATCTACGCGCCGAACTATCGAGACGGCGAGGTTGTATCACTCGTTCGTTATCCGCACGGCGGTACTTTCGAAATCCCTCAGCTCGTCGTAAACAACCGCAACAAGAAGGCTCGCCGCATCCTTGGGCAGGCGACCGACGCCGTCGGTATTCACCCCAGCGTCGCGGAGAGACTCAGCGGTGCCGACTTCGACGGAGATAGCGTGGTGGTCATTCCGCATCGCGGCAAGACCAGGATCAAAGCCACCAAGCCGTTGAAAGGACTGGAGGGCTTCGATCCTAAACGTGCGTATCCGAAGTACAACGGGATGAAAGTCATGTCCGACACCCAGACTCAGATGGGCAAGATTAGTAATCTTATCACCGACATGACTATCAAGGGCGCCAGTGAGCAGGAACTGGCACGGGCTGTTCGTCACTCAATGGTCGTTATCGACGCGGAGAAGCACCAACTCAACTATAAGCAGTCCGAGCGCGATAACGGCATTGCCGCCCTCAAGAAGAAGTACCAATCAGGTGGAGCATCCACCCTTATTTCGAGGGCCAGCGGTGAGAAGCGCATACCCAAGCGCAAGCTCCGCTCTGCTCGAGATGGCGGGGGTATTGATCCGAAGACCGGAAAGAAGGTGTGGGTCGAAACCGGCGAGAGCTATATCGATTCCCGGGGCAAGAAGGTGCTGCGCACTGAGAAAGCCCCTCGTATGGCTCTGACCGATGACGCCTACTCCTTGTCTTCGGGGACCCGGATGGAGAACCTGTATGCCGAGCACGCCAACTCGCTCAAGGCCCTGGCCAATAAAGCGAGAAAGGAAGCCGTGTCACAGCCCCGGGTCAAGAAGAATCCCCAGGCTGCCCGGCGTTATTCTCGAGAGGTGGCCGAACTCAAGGCCCAGATCAATGTGGCCCGTAAAGCCAAGCCTCTGGAGAGACAGGCCCAGGTTATTGCTAACGGCGTGGTCGAAGCCAAGGTACGATCAAACCCCGACATGTCTTACAAGGACCGGGCCAAAGTAACGGCCATGGCATTAAAGACCGCCCGTCAAAGACTGGGGTACGATAGAAACGCCACCCGTATCCGCCCCACCCCCCTCCAGTACCGGGCCATCCAGGAGGGTGCTGTGTCGCAGTCGATGATCGATCAAATTCTCGAAAGCGCAGATTTGGATCACCTCAAATCATTGGCCATGCCCAAGCAGACGCAGCCCCTTACGAGGCGCCAGGCGAATCGCATTTCCATTTACAGGAAGAACGGTTCGACCGTCGCCGAGATCGCCGATGCCCTGGGCATCAGTCCTGCTAGAGTTCGAGAGTATCTTTCGGGTACTGCTACAGTGGTCTAGCCACAGGACTCTACACATGAAGCTTCTCTGAGCTTGCGTTCCGTTGTTTCCTGATTCTGCAGAGAAGCTCACTCCGGCCTTCACTCTATACAGGTTCTCTGAGAAGGCCTTTTGCACAGGGCCTCTACAGCGGCTCCTACACAAGGGGTTCTCTGTAGGGGCCCTGCGCACACCCGCCCATACACACTATTACAGCAGAGGTGGTGCACCCCTACCATGCAGGCTGCTCGGCTCACTACACTGGACAACCCTTACGATCCATTCGATTCGTTCTACCAATGGTATGAGTGGGACGAGGCACATGGGTACCACACCACCTCCTACCTGGGTAGGGTGGCATGGACTAGTGACGAACTGTCTGAAGCTGATGAAGTTCTTGCAACGAATCAAGCGATCGACGAGATCATTGAGCTCGACTTGACAGGAAACTACAAAAAAGTTGAATCGAGAGAAAGCTGAAAGTTCGAATCTTTCTATTTCTATTTTCAGCCAAACGGGGGGAGAGGGGTCGCACATCCGACGCCCCCCTGGCTT